>Ga0302046_10000411_pt1 | contig 44023 bp, 52 predicted proteins | sample RVTome_11_FD_200261 | JGI IMG/M metagenome (GOLD analysis project Ga0302046, IMG submission 200261) | Soil microbial communities from uranium-contaminated site in the Upper Colorado River Basin, Wyoming, United States - RVT147D111 (version 2) ...
GAGTGGTGCAACCGCCGGTTCGTGGAGGAGGAGATCACGGAACAGCGGACGGGCACCGTGCTGATACAGGGCGAGGAGGTGGAGACGACGGAGCGCGTTCCGTTCCGCATCCCCGGCGTGGCGAAGGACGTCCTCCGGGAGACGCTGCTGTTGGACGTCCTGCCGGAGGACGTCCGGGAGGTGCTCGAGATCCGACAGGAGTGCGGCAAGACATCCCCCGGGAAGCTCAAGGCGATCAAGCGCGGGATCGGTCGCCGGGACGACAGGCTCCGCGGGCTTCTCCTGTACCACGGCGCCGGCACGGGTCGCTGGTCCGGCCGCCGAGTCCAGCCTCAGAACTTCCCTCGGCCGGACGTGGAGGACGTCGAGCAGTACATCCCGGCGGTGATGCGCGGGGATCGCATAGTCGGCCCGAGCCCGATGTCGGTGGTGACGTCCATGCTCCGGTCGTGCCTGATTGCGAGCGAGGGGCATCATCTCATGGCGGCCGACTACGGACAGATCGAGGCCCGCGTGACTCACTGGTTCGCCGGCGAGCCGTGGGAGGACAACCCTTACGAGCGCATGGCCGGGTTCATCTACGGCCGTCCGTGGCAGGAGATCGAGGAGGATTCCGTCGAGCGGCAGATCGGGAAGAACACCGTCCTCGGGGCCGGCTTCGGTATGGGGGCGGAGAAGTTTCAAGAGTACACCTACATTGCGACGGGCATCCGCATCCCGCTAGAGGAGGCCGAGAGGGCGATCAACGGATACCGGATGCGGAAGTCCGGCATCCGGGATCTCTGGTACGAGTTGGAGCAGGCGGCGGAAGGCGCGGTGCTCCGACCGGGGGAGATCACGTCTGCCGGCACGGGCGCGGAGGTGCAGTACGTGGCGAGCGGGCAATGGTTGATGTGTCGGCTGCCGAGCGGCCGGGCCATCTTCTACTGCCGGCCGAAAGTCGAGTGGGTAGAGGTGCCGTGGAGCGACACGGACAAACGCCGGGCCGTGACGTTCGAGGGGGTGAACACCTACACCCGGAAGTGGACACGCGGGTCTATGTACGGGGGGCTCCAGACGGAGAACGTCGTACAGGCGACGGCGCGCGACATCATGGCTGCGGCCATGGCCCGCGTCGAGGATGCCGGTTACCCGGTAGTGCTGACGGTCCACGACGAGATCATAGCGGACGTGCCGAATGACCACGGCTCCCTCGAGGACTTTGAACGACTGATGTCCCGCGTTCCGAAGTGGGCTTCGGGGGTCCCGATCGACGTCAAAGGATGGGAGGGTCAGAGATGGCGAAAGTGACCGGAGGGTGCGGATGAGCGTTGCACAGAAGCTCCATGCCGCCGGGTTCACGGGCCTCGTGTCCGTGACGCCACCCGACGCACAGATGACTCAGAACAGCCGCATTGCCCCGGACCAGCGGGGCAAGGTGCCGGGGAAGCGATCCCCGGATGGCTGGCACGGATACCGCTGGAGCAAGGAGGACGTCGATCCGAAGCTGATAGACGAGTGGGGCGCGAACATCGGCCTCCGGGCGGAGCAGTACCCGGGCCTTGACGTCGACTCCGAGGACCCGGGGTTGACGCTGTTCGTGAAGCGCGAGGCGGAGACGTTCCTCGGCCCCGCGCCGGCCCGGCAGTCTCGAGCCCCCCGTCTGTTGCTCATGTACCGGGCGGAGGAGCCGATAAAGAAGCAAGCTCTTACGGTCGTGTACCGGGGGCAGTCACACACCATAGAACTGCTGGCGAAGGGGCAGCAGTACCTCGTCCATGGAGCGCACCCGAGCGGGTCGCGGTATCGGTGGGGCGGGACGTTCCCGCGCAGCCCGGAGGAGCTTACCCTCATCACGGAGGACAAGGCTCGAGGCTTCATGCACCACCTCGCCCGCTTGCTGGAGGGGCAGGGGTTGGATGTGGAGGTGATCGGCGCCGGGCGGGCGACCGGGCCGGCCGATCCGGTGCCGGAGATTATCATTCACGGTGCGAGGGACGTCACTATGGCGTCTATCGTCGGCACGTTCCGGCAGCGTGGTCTCTCGAAAGACGCGGCGCTCGCTGCCGCGCTGATCGAGAACGAGGCGCGGTGCCGGCCGCCGCTCGAGCGGTACGAAGTCGAGAAGGTCGTCGACTCAATCTACACGAACTACGCCGGCGGGACCCTCGACGTGCGCTCCACCGCGGACGAGGACTTCGGCCCGCTGGCCGAGCCGCCGGAGGACAGCGGCGAACTGGAGATGGAGAACGCCAACGACATGCTCGACGAGGAGCCCAAGGAACAGACGTGGCTCGTCGAAGGGCTCATCCCCGATGACGGTGCGAGCATGATTGTCGCCAAGCCGAAAGTCGGGAAGTCGACGGTGGCCCGGGCTCTCGCGGTGGCGGTGGCCCGGGGCGATGAATCGTTTATGGGGCGGAGGCTCAACACGCACGGCCATGTGTTCTACATATCATTCAAAGGCGAGGGCACGAGGAAGTCGATACACCGGGAACTACACAAGCTGACCGGCGGGCGGAAGGAAGTCGGCCGGCTGCACATCTTCTGCGACAAGCTCGCCCCGGGGGACATCCTCTCGAGAGTGAAGCGGAGCGTGAAGAAGCACAAGCCGGTGCTCGTGGTGATCGACACGTTCCAAGCCCTCGCTCAGGTGAAGGACATCAATGATTACTCTATGGCGGCGGAGAAGATCAAGCCGCTGCTCGAACTGGCTGGCGACGGTCATATCTTGTTCGTCCACCACAGCCCGAAGAACGCTATCGATGGAGACATGGGAAGTATGGTGCAGGGCTCGACCGTGCTCTACGGACTCATGGAGTCAGCAGTCGCGGTGTGGCGAGACAAGGATGATCGGCGGGTGCGCTTCCTCATGGCCGAGGGGCGCGAGGTAGAACTTGAGCCTGTCGTGATGAATCTCAACCCGGAGACGCACGAGCCCACGCTCGGGCGCACCCGGAAAGAGATGAACGAGATGGACGCGGACGGCGAACTGGTCGCGAGACTCAACGCCGCCGGCGGGGAGATGAAGCTCCGGGACCTGACGCACGGACGGGATAGCCCCGCGGTCGAGGCGTCCCTGAATCGACTCCTGACTGCCGGGGCGCTGGTGCAGGAAGGAACAGGCAAACCCTACGACGCGGTGCGGGTACGAGTCGTGACCGCGTTCGACGACTTCACAGGAGAGGACAATGCGGGACCCGAGCAACCCACAGACCAAGAGCAGCAACCCGAAGGACCGGGCGGCGGAGGGTGAAGCCCGGTGCCCCCTCGCATACCTCCCGTCGCCCGGACTGATCCATGCGGCTCAGGCGATGAGCGACGGGGCGAGGAAGTACGGCCCGTACAACTGGCGGGAGGAGGGGGTCGGCGCGATGACCTACCTCTCCGCCGCGGAGCGGCACATCCGCGCATGGCTCGACGGCGAGGAGGAAGCTCGAGACAGCGGCGTCCACCACCTCGGCCACGCGGCGGCGTGCTTGATGATCCTCATGGACGCTCAGGCGGTGGGGAACCTCGTGGACGACCGGCCGGCGCCAGCGCCGACCAACGACCTGCTGGAACAGATCAAGGCGGGCGGGGAGGCCGAGGATGCGCCGCTCTCGGAAGCCGCCGTCGTGGCCAAGGTGCGGGGGTTGCTGAACGGCGAGTGTCCGGTCTGCAGCCCGGGGGTGTGTTTTGTTTGGCGGAAAGATTCGTGGCCGCAGAAGCTCAAGTTACTTTTGGAGAAAGAGAAGATCACACAAGCGGAGTACGATGCTTACGTGCAGGCTGCAATGGGGTCGACCAGCTACTTCATCGGGGGGTGCGTATGAGGGCGGAGACCTACTGGAGGCTCACAAATTGGCTCGGGGTCTTGAAGCCCGGCGCCGGCGGGTGGGCCGAGGGGTCGGTCCGACCGGCTATGGTGCGGTTCCCGATGCAGCCGGTGAACAGCTACTCGAACGCCACCTATCCGATGGCCGGCTGGTTCGTCTACGGCGTGGTCGGCACCCCGGAGTCGTTCGTGTTCGCGTTGGCGATGTCCGTCCTCGGGGTCGGGAGTTTCCTCTACCACGCTTGGCCCTCGACGCGCACGGCGGCCCTCGACAACTTCGGCATGTACGCGGTGTTCATCTCGCTGACTACGTTCGTCGTCGGCGGGGGTTGGCTCGCCATGGCGGTCGGCGCATCGGTCGGGGCGTACCTGCTCCGGTATGCGTTCACCCTGAATCTGAACGTGATGATGGGCGTGTTCCTGTGGTTCGGCGTGGTGGCCACGTTCCCGGGGCGGGACGTCGTGCTCTCCATCATAGCGTTCGCCGTAGCCTTCGCGGCGTGGCAAGCGGATCGGTGGCGGGTGCGGTTCGTTGGGCGGTGGGGCCACGGGGCGTGGCACGTCCTGACGGCCGCGGCGATTGCCTTCATGTTCTCCGCGGCGGCGTAAGTCGTTGGTACGGGGATGGCGGCACGAGACTTGCGATACGTGTTGGGGAGGTGCAACCCCCAACGGAGGAGGGCAGCATGTTCGATCTCGGAGACATGGTGACGGTCAAGCCGTCCGGCCGCGCCGGCGTGGTGATCGAGTTCCTGCGCGAAGGTGATGTCCACCCGCTGCGCGGCTCGCGCGTCGACACGTCCTACTCGTTTGTGCTCTACGACTCCCTCGGGACCGGCGAGTGGCTGAACGACGACGTGCTCGAGGTGAGGGTATGACGATCGCCGAGTTGCAGGAGAAGGTCGACACGCTCAACGGGCTGTTCATGCCCCGGCGGAAGAAGGACCCGCCGCACTTCGATCTCCGCACACGGGACCGGCGCACCATGCTGATCCGCTGGCGCATGGCGCCGACCGCGGTGCGGGAGAACGTGACGGAGTTCCTGCCGGCCTCGGAACTCGGTGCCTTCCTCGACGCCTTCACGGCGGGGGTGGGCGTGGGCCGGGAGAAGGGTGTCCAGTCCGGGCTGGCCAAGGCCGCCCGGGCGCAGAGTCGAAAGCGTCACACCGCGGAGGAGGTGCGGGTGTACCTCCAGCAACCCGGGGTCATGGAGGTGGCGCGGAAGCTTCTGCGCTGATCCCGCAACGCAGAAAGGCCCCGTTGGCGACGTGCCAACGGGGCCTTTCGCTTTCCTACCTGTCGCCCGCTCCGGGCAGCGGGGACTTCGTGAGAAGTCCCCGTTTCTTCGCCGCCTGAGTCAGGGTCGCCAGATCGTCGATCGCATCCTGCATCCCGGGCGTCAGCCCGCCCGGCCGCTGCTCCGTCAGGAACGCGGACTCGGGGATCTCCTCGCTGAGCAGGGCTTGCTCGGCGATGTCCTCCGTCGACCGCACGCCGAACCTCGCCGCCGCCTCGTCCCGGTTGAAGAACTGGCCGCCGGGCGTGGTGAAGCCCTGCTCGAGATCCGCGATCTTGTGTCCGTCCGCGACGGCTTCGTTCATGGCCTCGCCATGGAACCGCGCACGGTAGAGTGTCCCGTCCGGGGCAAGCACGGTCGCCTGCAAGTCGTCCGGCGAGGTAACCTTCATGGCGTCCTCCACCATGGTCGACTCGCCGTACATCGCACCCGAGGCCATGGCCGTCTCCTCGCGCGTCAGGAAGCGCCCGGTCTCCGTGTCGTAGAACCCGTCGACGATACCACTCTCTAAACCCCCACGCAGCATCCGCCGCTGGAGCGCGGGATCGGTGACCGCCATCGGGTCGTGGGCGATCCCCGTGGGGTACGCCTGCCCGCTTACTTCATCGAAGAACCCGGGGAGGAATCGCTGCCCTTTGTCCTGCAATCGGGCTACGTCGGCCGTCGTCTCCGGGGTCAACCCCTTCGTCGTGAGACCAGCCTCCCGGCCCAAGGTCCGGGCCGCCCGGGCCGCCGTCTTGCCCAAGTGGTTCCAGTCCAGCCGGCGGCCGCCCGGGATCATCCCGGCGAGGAGAAGCTCCTCCTCCCCGGTGGCGGTGGCTGCCGCCCCCGCCGCGGCCAGCGCGGTGAGTTGGAACAAGAACTGCTCCGTGGCACCCTTCTGTCCGGCCCGCTCGAACTTCTCCATCCGCTGCACGATCGCGCGAACGTCCGCCTCGCGGATGAGCGCCGGGTCGAACTCCGGGCTGATGTGGTCCGGGACGAACTCCACCCGGCCCATACCGTACAGATCGAGGATCTCGTCTGTCGCCTCGTCGCCTCCGCTCAGGAGGCTGGAGTAGCTCGGCATAGCTTCTATGCGTCGGCGGATGCCGCCCGTGATACCGCCCGGCTCCTTCGCGATCTCCTCGAGGGCCGCGCCGATCGTCTTGCGGTTCCGCACCGTACCGATCTCCTCGGAGAGCGCCTTGAACACGGTCCATTGCATCGCCTGAACTTCCCGCGGCGTGACCGTGGTCCCTGTGATCTCGGACAACTGCTTCGCCGCGGCGCGAGTGCTTGCGTTCATGGCGAGCTTCCGCGCCTTGGACAGTTCCGGCAGGGCGCCCGCGCCACGGAGCATATGCGTGTCCTGCGTTATCCGCTGCGTGTTGCCCATGAGGTTCGCGTAGAACGGGTCTACCTTCGGCCCGGAGAGGATCGAAGGCTCCTTCCGTCCAGCCTTTGTGAGCTTGCGGTCCGGGTGGAGTAGGCTCGGGTCGCCCTTAGTCGTGAATCGGTCGAGGAACTTCGGGGACATCAATTCTTTCTCCGAAGCCGTCAGCGACGTGATGGCGTTGTCCACCGCGTTCGGTACGGCCCCCTCGGGCTGCCCGAACGTCTCGAAGATCCGCTTGATCTCGTCCGCGTCCGCCGGCCGTCCGGCCTTGTCCCACTCGCCCCACACCCGCAAGGCGGACCGGAGGTTGTTGTCCACCGGAGCATTGGCACTCGTGGCCGCGAGCAGCGCCGTGAAGCGCGGGGCATCGAAACCGAACATCTTCACGATCGAGTCGGCACTCGCGTCGTACCACCGCTGCGCCTGTGCTCCGAGGATCGCGATCGACGCCCCCTGCCGTGCGGACGTCGTGAGGGAGAAGCTCCTGAGCGCGTCCTCCTGCGACCGGGCCGGCATGGCGGCGAACGCCTCCGCCTCCGTCGGCGTGAGGGACGCCATGAACGCTGAGGCTCGAGCCTCCGTCCTCGCCGGCACCGTCTCGTCCAGCCGAGCGCGGAGCATGGCCTGACCGATCTCGTCGTCCAGACGCACCGCCTCGAACTCCGGGTCTGCGAGGTTCAGGATCGAGTGCTCGCCTCGAGCCGTGCCGAACGCCCGCGCGTCGTCCTGAGAGTCGAACCCTCGGCCGACGTTGAGTTCATGTTTCCCGTGGGCGAAGTCCTCGTCCCCCTCCCTGATCCGCGTCCCGTCCTCCCGGGTGCGGTTGTTCCACGTCGCCACCGTGGCCCCCTCCTCCGAGAGGGCGTCGGCGTGCTCCGCCCGGAACCGGGCGATGTCCTCGGGGGTCGGCGGGCGATCGAGCAGCACCGGCTCGCCGGCCGCCACCGCCCACTTGTCCTGACCGACCATGTTCGCTCCGCTCTTGGCGTCGAACGTCGAACCTCCGAACTCTCCGTGGGCCTTGGCTACCGTCTCGTCCATCCGGGTCGTCATCACTCGAGGAGGCGGCGTGACGTACTCCGGCCCGTTCGCCCACTCCTCCATCAGGAACACCTTCTGCTCCGCGAAGGGGCGATCACGCGGGGCGAGTCCCCGATGCGGTCCGAAGCTGAACCACGAGTTCTGCCCCCGGGTCTCCGTCAGCATGGCCGGGCGGGCCGCGTCCGAGAACATGACGGAGTGCATCCGCGCGGCCGACTCCTCGCCGTGCGCGGCGAAGTTGTTCTGCTGCGCGAAATGCCCCCAATAATCGTGGTCCGCCCGGAGCATGTTGTTCGCCTCCGCAGACAGGAGCGGGTGATGATCGGCCGTAGACGCGAACACCTTGAGGCGGCCGTTTTCCGTGATGTCTTGCATCATCTCCGCGGACGTCTTGTACGGGTCGTCCTCGGTGAAGATGACCTTGATCCCCGCCCCGCCGTCGAGGCGACTGCGGGTCAGCCACTCGAACTGATCCCGTACTTCCTGCTCGAGCGCCTCGTAGGCCGCGATCACCTCCGGGTTGGTCGGTTGGCTGACCGCCTCGTCGTACATCTGCGCAATCCGGGTATGGTACGCCTCGTCGACGTCGCCCGCCTTGAGAGGTGCCTGTGGGCTGTGGTCCAGCCCGATCGACTCCGCGTATCGCCGCGCCACGTCCATCGCGTCGGCCGCCCTATCGATGTTCTTCGGAAGGAGCGGATTCGGCCGGGTCTCGACGTCCGAGAGGACTCGACGCGCCTCCGGCGTATCGAACACGACAGCACGGGTGGCGAGATCGCCGGTGTTGCCCGACTCGTAGTATCCGAGGTACCCCGCCTCGGCGAGAGCATCCTCCACGCGATTGTAGTTCGTCCCGTCCAGATTCCCAAGCTCGTGACGCTTCCGGGCAATGATGCCGTCCGGGTCGTCCGCGGCCGAGTACATCCGGTCGAGGGGAATGTCCACCTCGTGAACCGCCTCGGCCGAGCGGATGCCGGCGAACTGCTCCGGCTCGCCCGTGCCGGCGATGTAGAAGTTCGCCCGGTCTCGAGCGCCGGACGGATCATTCCGAAGTCGCCGGGCCTCCTCGCCCCGGACGCCAGTCTTGGCCCACATGCTCGAGGACGGGCCGAACCGGCGGAGGCGGATCGCCTCCCCGCCGCCTTGCCGAAGCAGACGGAACGGCACGGCCGCGGCCGTGAACGCCGGTCCCATGGCGATCTCGATTGCCCCTTCGAACGCCACGCGCTGCCCCTCGGGCAACGCCGCGAAGAATGAAAGCTCCGGGTCCGTCGCGATGGCCGCGGCCAGCGGCGCGGATGCCACGCCTTCGGCCGTCCGCGTCCCGAGCTTCCCGAGGCGGAGCAGCTTGGCCGCCGCGGCGCCGGCCCGCGCCGTTCCGACGAACGGGACGAGCATGGTCGCCAACTCCCCGAGAGCCTGCCCGGCGATGCCCGGGACCGGCTCCTGCTCCGGGCCGATCGCCCCGGCCACCGCGTCACGATCCCGGCGGATACCCTCTGCTACCTCGTCGGCACCGAACAGATCGAACAGCCCGGAGGTGACGGACGTCACGCCCCGGAGAGCGCCAGAGGCGACCCCGCGGCCGAGATCCTCGGCGCTCTGGCCGAGGAGCCCGATCCGCTCCCGGATGGTCATCCCGCCGGCGTCACGGTCGAGTAGGCCCCGGGGGCGGTTCGGGAGTGCCGGCTCCGTCTGGCCGGCAGCCGTCAGGAGTCCGCGCACTTCCATGTCGGACGCCGAGCCTCCGACGTGCATGGTAACGTACGTCTGCGCCAGCCGGGCGATCTCCGCCGGCGTGGCCATGGCCCCTGTGCGCTCGCGGACGAACCGCTCGAACTCGGGGCTCATGCCGTGCTGTTCGATGAGCCTGAGAAACTCGTTCATCTAGCGTCTCCCTCCGGGCCGGACGTCCAGTCGGATTGTACCGACCCGCCAGTTCTCGTTCACCTCGACGAGCTTGATACGGACCATGCGCGCCTCGTGCAGCACACTCGTCCGCTGCGACAGCGTGATGACTCCGCTCGACGTCTCGGCGCCATCCGGCTCGAACTTGAACAGAAGCTCGGCCGTGACGTCGCCTTCGGTCTTGTCGTCCGGGACGATGTACGAGATGAACGCCACGCGATCCCCGTCTCCGATCTCCACCGGACCGGACTCGGCCGAGGGGGTGTATTCCCCGGACACCGGCTTCGGGTAGTCGTATGCGTCTTCGTGCGTCCACAGTTGCCCCTGCGCGTCCGCCATCAGCGGAAGCCGCTGCGGCCCGCGGTCCCACACGCTCGTCCGTTCGATCGACCCGATGTACCAGATGTCCAGCTTGTAGTTGTACACGACGTAACGGTCGTTCTCGTTCGAACCGGCCGAGGGGTAGAACCACCACACCTCGCCGAACTCGGCGATCGAGCCGGCCGCTACTTTCGACTGCTGAATCCAGTTGAAGTCCGAGAACACGTAGTCCGACACCTCGGACGGGAGATCCCGCGTGTACCCGTCGAACGAGTGGAACCCGCGCTTGGACATCCAGAAGAAGCGACTGTCGACACCTATCATTGAATGCCGACTGATCGCCCCGCAGTTCTGGCCAACCTGCACCACCTGAAAGATGAGATCCCCGCCGACGTACCGGAAGGACCACAGATCCTTGTCGGTCCACACGAGGGTCTGCCCGCGGGCTCGGCGCCCGGCAAGGCACTCCCCGGCCCCGGAGAGCGGGTGGTCCCCGGCCTCATTCGTCTCCGTGGGCGTCCAGTCCGTCCGGTCCTCGGAGTCCGACCATTGCACGAGCCGGCGGTCGCCGTCCGCGCCGAGGGCCATGATATGCCCCTCCTCGGTCACGACCACCGCATTCGCGCTTGGCGCGTTCGAGACGGCCGTCAGGTCGTTCCCGGTGTCCAAATCCCACTCGTAGATCGTCGCGTCCGGGAACGCCACGGCGATGAGAAGCTCGCCGTAGTTGTCGAACTGCCAAGACCCCGCCTCGACGATCTCATGCGTGATGTCCGAGACCACGCCCCCGTAGGGGCCTTCGCCGTAGATACCCTCGCCGTAGGCGCCGCCGTCCGTGACCGTGGCGTCCTCCGTCCCGGCCGTGAAACCGGAGGGGGTGATATCGGTGAGCACGCCGAGGTGGAAGGCATAGGCCGCCTCGAAGGTCCCGAACGCGAGATACACCGTGCCGTCGTCGCCGCGCCATCCGTACATCCCCCGGATCGGCTCGTCGACGTCGACCTGCTCGTCCGTGTCCGCGTCGATCACCGCACGCCACCCACCGACCGGCTGGAGCGCCACCTTGTCGTTCGCGGACGCGAACCAGCGGGCGAGTTGCGTGTGAAACCAGCGTCCCTTCGACTGGTACTCTGTCCCGTTGCGAAACACGCCCGGCGGGATGTTGATCGGTACGAGCATCTATCGTCTCCCTCCACGTCGGGTCTCGCCCGTCTCCGGGTCGTATTCGATTCCAAGGCGCACGTCCGAACTGAGCAGCCCGCCGCCGGCCCGCCCCGCCTGCGTGGTCGCCGCGGTGCGTCCTCGAGAGCGGGCATGTGAGAACAGTTTCGCGATCTCCCCGTCACGGATCATCCGCTCGATACGCCGGGCGCCCTCCTCCCCCTCCTCGAGGAGGATCTCGCCGACCATCTCGGCGATCTGCTGACGCCGCCGCTGCTGGTCCATGAGAAGGTTTCGGGCCGTGGCCCCGAGCCCCTCGATCTTCGAGGGAAGGTCCGGGCGGAACGTCGGCACGGCCGCCTCGATCGCGCTGGCCAGTCGTTCGTACCCCTTCTGCTGCGTGATGAGTTGTGCGTACTGCCGGCGGGCCTCCCGGAAGCCGGGGACCGCAACGTCGAGCGCGTTGTCGAGCCGCCCGAGGGCCTGCACGACTTCTTCCCGCTGTACCGACGTGATGGACCGGCTGTTGCGCCGCTTCTGGAGCCGCTCGCGGATGCTCTGCAACTGACGGAAGCTCAGATCCCGGACCTTGCTCGGGTCCCGGTTGATGAGACCCTTCGCCGCGTCGACGACCGCCGGGTCGGACGTGACGAGGTTCCGCAGCGCCGGATCGTCCACATTGGCGAACGACTGCTCGAGCGGCTCGAAGATCGCCCGGCGGGCTGCGCCGAACGTCGCCGGGTCGCCCCGGCGAATGACTCGCTGCACCGGGCCGCCGGACCGCCGGAGCCCCTGCCCCTGACGGACCACGCTTGGCAGGATGCGCTCCAGCACCGGGTCGACGTCCGCCACGACGCCGCCCTCGGGGAGCGTGCGGACCTTCTGTCCGATCTGCTCTCGAGGGATACCCGTAGCGTCGACCATCTCTCGAAGCGCCTGATTCGCGACTGACTGATTCGGCCGGAGCGGGGACAGGAGCTTCGACGCCACACCGCCGCCCCCGGAGAGGAGCCCGCCGGTAAAGCCGCCGGCCGCCCCGCCGCCGAGCGCCCCGGAAAACCTGCCCCCGGGCTCCGCCGTGCCGGCGCCCATGGCCGCGCCTTCGGCTGCTCCCACGGCCGCTCCAGCGCCCGCGGTACGTGCTACGCCCCCGGCGCCCCGGAGAGCGCGGAAGGCCCGGGCCGCTCCGGCCCCGGGAACCGCCACCGCCCCGGCGATCTCGCCGGCCAGCGCCGCCCCGGGGTTGTCCGCCCGGATCTGATCCATCCTCGCGCGGCTCGCCTCGGCGTCTCCGCCGAACATACCGACAAGCTCGTCCGCGGTGCCGAAGGTCGCCCCCTCTGCCATGGCCCGCAGGAAGTCGGAGATGGGGGTCTTGTTGTTCACGGACTCCGCCAACCGGCGGTCCGCCTCAGCCTCCGGGTCGACCGCGACCGTCAGGGACATCATCCCTGCGAACTGACCGTCCGTCACCCCCCGGATATATTCGTTGATGTCGTTGTAGCTCGCCCCACGCTCCAGAGCGTCCCGGGCGTCGGCGAGAAGCTTCCTGAGTTCCGCCTCGTTCATCTATCGCCTCCCGGGGACCAAGTGTTCCATCTGATTACCGGACTCGCCGGCGCCGCCCCCTCGCACCCTGTCGAAGGGATCGCGGCCCTGCTCGATATCCTGCACGACCGACTCGAGACGCCGGATCTTTGAACGTACCGTCTCGGGCGACTCGCCCGGCCGCGGCACGGCGAACGTCTCCAGCCGCTTGACTTCCATCTCGGAAGCCTGCGCGCCCGAACGCGAACGCACGATGAGCGACATAATGTTGTTCGACGCCGCAAAGAACTGCTGGAACTCGGGACTGGTGAGCCCGCGGGTCCAGTCCGAACCCCCGGCCATCTGCTCGAGCACCCCGAACGGCTTGTCGCCGCGGGCGCTGAGAATGCGCCTCATCTCGTCCGTGTCCCGGCGAAGCTGATTCGCGAGGGCCGTGTCCACCTCGTCTCCCGACACGGTATCTGCGAGACGACGCGGGCCGATCTGCCGGCCCGAAGTCGGGTCGGCGAAGTACTGGTAGACGAGCCCGGTCTCCGGGTCCAACTCCTTCACGAGGGTTCCCCTCTCCGGGTCGTCCGGGAGCGGCTGCGCGCCCGGAAGCGGCACACCGTCGAGCGTCGTGTACATACGGTTCCGCTTGCTCCACGTCGCCAGCACCTTCTGACCCGTGGGCGTGAGAACCTCTTTCGGCGCGTCGAACTCCTCCGGCTCGGGGGCCTTCGGCGGGCCAAGTTCCCGAATCGTCCGGCCGTCCGTCTTGTTGATGAGGGCCGTCGACCCGTCCGCCCGGGTGACGACCTGAGTCTCGAAGTCGGGGACCTCCGGCAGCAGCGCCTCCGTCTGTTCTGCGCGCGTGGCTTGGCCCGCGGCTCCTGCGAGACCGATGGTCTCCAAGAGACCCCCGGAGCCCGGTCGCGATGAAGCGACGAGCCCGGCGAGACCGGCGTTGATGAGCGCCGACCGGCGGATTCTGTCGTTCTCCTCGGGAGAAAGCCGAGGGTCATAGAGCCCTGTGAAAATGCGGTCCAGAGGGCCGTCGCTGACGACGTTCTCTGGCGTCGTGGCCGCCGGGCCGCTCAGGAGGCCGCCCGAATACCCAATACCTTCCGGCATGTGTGCCTCCTAGAACTGCGGTGCGAAAAGGGGAGGAGCCTGTACCTGATCCGGGTGCGGCAGCCCGTAGGGGCTCGCCGGCAGCCGGACATCCGGTACCGGGATATTGAGAGAGCCCGGGCTACGAAGTCCTTGCCCGAGAAGTCCCCCGCTGACTCCCCCGCCGAGAACCCGGCTCAATGTGCCCCCGTGCTGTCCGGTCGTGACCGTGCCGGCGCCGCCCGGGCCGAGACCCGTCGCCCCGGCGGAGAGCGCCCCGCTGATGCGATCCACGTTGAACCCGGCCCGGCCGAGCGCGAACCGATTCGCCTGCTCGAAACCGGCGGAGCGGAGCCCGGCGATCGTCGACGCCCGCTGCCGATCGATCTGCGACTCGCGCTGTGCCTGTAGCACCGCGCCGCGGGACCCGCGGGCCGAGCCGGCCATCGCCGCCTCTTGCCGCGCCGACAGCCCTGCACGGTCACGGGCCACGTCGAAGTCCGCGTTGGCGGCGTCAATGACTTCCTGCTGGTACGGGTCCATGAACGCCCGGAAGCTCTCCGGGTCGAACGTCACGTCCTCGCCGGTCATCCCGCCCCCGAGGAGGCCGCTGAACCCCTGCGCCCCCGGGCGGAGGAACTGCTCGAGATACCGCTGAGTGGCCGGGTCGAGTTGCGTCGTCTGTTTCTGCCCCCCGCCTCCGAACAGCCCGCCGAGCGCCCCGGCCCCAATGAGGCCGACAGTCAGAGGGTCAATGGCCAAGACCACCCCCGTGTCCGCGGGCTGGAGGTAGACGTAGGCCGTGGCCGCCATGGCCACGATCCCGAGGACCAGTCTCGTGATGAATCGCATCGTGCGTTCTCTCCCCACAGGCTAGTTGACGCTCCGACTCACCTCGAACCACGAGGTTCCGTCGAATATGAGCGTGATCGTGTCGTCCGCCGAGCCCGTGAAGTCGGAGCCGCCGGACAGGTGCATGTTCGCACCGTCTTTGAGGGTGAAGTTCCCTGTCGTGAAAAGTATGGTGATCGTCTGACCCTCGACTCCATCGTCGAAGGCGGTCACGTCTGTGGCGTTCGCGTAGGACTCGGAGAACAGCGTCCGCCCCGCGACTGACGGGGTGGCGTCGTCGTCCGTGAACTCCACGACTTCTCCGCCGATCGCCTCCTCCGCCGCGAGGCTCGCCACCTCAATGAGCAACCGCTCCAAGTCGTCCCGGAACACCGACTCATTCTGAGGGTCGTATCGCGGGGACGGCAGCGGGAACGTCACATGGATTCTGCGTCGCCGCCGGGCCATCTAGATAACCCTCCGCGTCCACCCGAGCAGGAACCGATTCACGAGATCCCGGCGGAGGGAGCGGTAGTACCGAAGCTGGAGCAGGTTGAACCTGTCCCGCCATGCCACGATATGCAGCGCCCCCATCCCCCCGAGGGTGTTCAGCACGGATAGCGTGTTGAAACCTATGATCCCGTCCTCGACCAGCCTGTCGGGAATCCCGGCTACCTCGAGAATGTCGTTCGCGGCCTCCTGTGCTGTCCGTACCGCCACCCCGCCGTTCTGATGTGCAGGGTCGGCGTTGATCGTGAACTCGAAAATCTCGTCCGCCACGGACTGATACCGTAGCTCCCCGAGCCGCCTTGGGCTCCAGTAACGCCGGTCGTACACCTCCATGGCCTGCTCTCGAGTCAGGTTCGCGATGTCGAGGTCCGGGTTTGCCCGCTGCGAAATACCCCACTTGGTCGTCCCGCCGGGGTCGCCCGGCACCGTATGTACGACGCCACCACCCTCCAACTCCATAGCGAAGTCGAACGCCGCGCCAAGGTCAGCCATTATCGGACACCTTCCTCGCGATGAGCATGTTCGCTCCGTGATAGGCCACATTCACCGTGCTGACGATAGTCGTCCATTCCGCAGTCAGCTTGCCCATCAGGGCGAGCACGAAGGACAGGACGAGCGAGCCAGCCGCCATGATGAACTTCCGCGATCTGTATCGCTCCATGACCCTACCCCCGCTCGAAAAGGAACTTTGTGATGACTCCGCCAAGAGCCCCGGCGATCGCCGCGAGGACTGCGATCCCGCCGGCGAGCTTGCCTTTGAACTGCTCCAGCTTGGCGACTCGGTTGCTGATGATGCGCGAGTAGACTTTCTGGCCCTCCTGCTCCGACTTGATCCCGTCGAGCATCCCCTCGATCCGGCCGAGGGACCGCTGAACCTCCCTCTGCGTCGACTGGATTTCCTCCAGCGCGTGTTGGTAGTTCATGGTCTACTCTCCCGGCGCGATGCGAACGCCCTCGAAGAACGAGCCGACGCCGGATGTGACACTCTCGGAGCCGCTGCCCCCCGGGTCGATCTGAATAACCCACACCTCGATCTCGTCTCCGTCCTCGAGGTCGACGAGGGTCTGCGCCTGCACGGTGACGTCCCCGGATGCCGAGGACACGCCTTTGGTCGTTGACGGCGTGCGTCCTGACGCCACCGCCAACCCGTTCACCCGAATCTCGACATACCACGAGTTTGAGTCATCCGCGCCCCCGTGGAAATCGCCCGTGATCGAGGCGTGCAGCATCCAGAGCCCGCCACCGTCCGCGGGGACCGTCGCCGTGCCGGAGGCATGAATGTCCCCTTCGTCGAACTCCTCGACGTCCCACACCACCTTGGTCGCCGTGCCCTGCGGAATCGCCTGCCCCGTGCCGCGACGCGCCTTGAAGTACAGGGCGGTACTACCGCCGGCGTCCTCCACGGTCGTGACTCGATCGTCCAGCGCGTCGACTTCCGTCTCCAGCGTATTGACCTGCTCCTGCAACTCCCCGATAACGCCGTCGATCCCCATAGGGTCTTCCTCGTCGGACGTCGTACCGATATTGCCGAAGATGAGATTTAGCAGGGTGCCCCATGACCCGATGTTTCCACCGATGTCAGGCAGCGCCCACTTGTAGTTTGTGGTCGGGTCCTGTACCGCCATGAGGTTCTCCTAGCTGATCGCGTATTTGTCCAAGAGGAACGCCGCGAGAGTATCCCGCTCGTCGTCGTCAAGGTGGTGGTCCCACGCTGCGTGCAGGGTCCACTCGCCCTCCACCTCGTCGGCGCCTGCCCGGTGCATGATGCTCCCCCGATTCGGCGTGCCCGCAAGGTCTCCACCGCCCGAATGGGCCGCGGAGTTCACAGGTGCGGTCATGTCGTCGATGTACGTACGCATGGTCGTGCCGTCGTAGGTGCAGAGCACCGCGTGCGCGTCCCCGTCGTACACCCGGCCGTCGTTCGAAGAGAGGACGGTGTTGTTCGGCCCGTTGTCGACCCGGAACTCGATATCCGCGTTGTCGCCGCCGACCGAATCGTTGAAGATGTCCACGATGACCGTCCCGCTCGGCGAGAGCGAGGCGTGGTAACTGAAAAACGCGATCTGCGACGACGCCGCGATGGACGGCAGCACGAGGAACAGGATCGACAGGTTCTCGAGCTTCGGAATCGCGTCGAGCGAGTACTGCCCGCCATCGCTCTGTCCGGCCCGGAATACCGGCTGGCCGTTGAAGCTCGCGTCGGAGTCAACATCCAACTCGGCCACACTACCCACGTCCGCCGGCGCGTCTCGCTCCGAAGGCGACCAGTCCGTGAGCGTGGTGATGTTCGTCTCGTCAGCCACACCGTCAACCTCGTTGTCGAGCCGCGCCTCGAACCACCACAGGAGGCCCGCGAGCAGCCCGGTCGGGATGAGTTCCGTCGCCTTGGACGGCAGTCGCGCAATCTCGAAGTACGACGCGAAAGCACCGGCTACGACGTAGGAATCTGTGTCGTTGCTGGCGGTCGGCCCCTCCGTGGCCAGCACGTTCACCTCGAAATAGTCGTCGAGCGTGACGGCCGCAAGCGTCTGTACGATGACGGTCTGCGTCTCTACGGGGTCCGTCTTCCGATGGCCCTCGTTCATTCCGGGAACGCTGGCGCTGGCGATAGCGGAGCCGTTCTTGAGCAGACGTACCGTGTACTTGTAGCTGTCGTCCGCGCCGAGCACCCCCTCGATCCACGTCGGCAGTCGCAGCACCGCCCGGACCAGATGGAGCCCGTCGTCGGGTGCATCTGGATCGATCACCGACTTCGTGAGCCGCGTAGATGCGTCCAACGTGAACCAGCCGTTGCGGTCCAGCGATTCCGTGTCCCACTCCACGAGCGTCGTCGTGTTCCACGGCAGGACGAAGTTCGTCGACGCCCGATACACCCTCGCGTACCGGGGGCGGTTGAACAGGGCCTCGATCGCCTCCGTCCGTTCACTCACGCTATCGACCTGGGCGTCGAGCGTATCAATCTCCGTCTCGAGAAGTCCGATGATCGTGTCGATCGACTCGAACAGGTCGTCGGCCGCCGCGCCATATGCCTCGTTCAGCGGCTCGCCCCAAATGTCCTCGGAGGACCCCTGTGTTGGGACGCGCCAGCCGTAGTAGTGCGTCACCTCCCGGATCTCTGCCGTGTTCGGTGCGGACCCCGCCTGATTGACCGTCACCGTGAACCCGTTGGCCGAGTCCTCGGTGAAGCTCGTGTCCTCGAGATCCTGCGTCGTGAAGTCGACGTCCAGTTGCACGGTGCCGTCGTCGATAACGACACCGTACACCCGACCCTGCCAGAGATTCGCGGTGCCACCCTCCGTCGCCCCGATGTTGATCGCCGCCGACGAGGAAAAGACACTCGTCGTGCCACCAAGACTGACTTGGCCGCCCAACTGCTGCTGTACGTCGTTCTCGTCGTAGTAGAAGAAGTCGACGGTCCCGGGGTCGACGTCGAGGAACGCCTCGACCTTGATCCGCTCGAACGTGCCTGCTTCGACAGGGATCGCGACCGTGGACTGCACGATAGTCTCCGCGGCGCCGTTCGTCGACCACCCCAACTCGAGTACCATTTCGCCATCGGCAACGTTGGCGCCGAGGTAGTACGACCGCTGATCCCCGGATTCCGTCCACTTCGACAGAAACACAATGAGGCCGCTCGGCGGGATCTCATTGACCCCGACGTCGGCCGTCAGCGTGATATCGCCCGTGATGTCGAGCGCGGCGTTGTCCGGCACCGAGGCGTAGTCGCCGGAGACGCCGGGCAGCCACAATGCCTGTGGGACTGCCATCTAGAACACCCTCCCCGGGACGCGAGACAGCGTGCCGCCGTACAGCGCGTCCTGATTGTCCTCGTAGATCATGTCGGCTGCGCGATCGTACTGCTGAACCGCGTTCGCGAGCCGCTCGTCCTCTTTCAAGAACTCCGCCAGCACGCTCATGCACGCATAGCGGTACAGATGCGGGTACTGCGTGAGCCAGCGGTTCGTGGGAGCCGACACGGACAGATGCGTCAGCTTCGCCCAATACGCGAGGTTGATCGTGAAATCCGCGTCCGGTACCGGCGCCCATTTGAGGCTGTAGTCCGCGGTCCCCGTTCCCACGATCGCCACGCCCACGGGCGCACCCGTAGCCCCGAACGTGGCGAACAGATGTCCAAGCTCGTGATGGGGGACGACGTTGATCGGCCCGTAATAGGTCGACCCTACGTGCGTCGCGTCGTTCAACTCCGCGAAGTCGCTCGGAAGCGACGTAGTTTCGTCGCCGCTCACGACCGCGAAGGCCCCGAGGTCCACGAACAGCCGCAGCCGGCGGTCCGACCGCATCTTCGCCTCGGCCTCGCGGATGATCGCATCGATGTCCGCGGTCAGGTCGGTTCGGCGGACGAACGTGGCCAGCCATGTCTGGAGTGCGCTATACGTCGTCGGCAGCGGCATTCTCTTGAGCCTCCCGGGCGTCTCTCAGCCCTTCTTCGTAATCGAGGACATGTCCGAGCGCATACTCGAACGTCCCGGTGTGCCGGACCCCCTTCGAGACGTCGTGGTCGATCACGGCCGGGAAGCCAAGCTCCCGTACCAACCGACAGAAGTAGACGTCCTCGCCGATGTGCTTCCCGAGTTCGTCGTCATAGGCGAACCGGAACCACGGGCGCGGACGTTTCTCGTCCAGCGCCTTGAGTACGTTCGTGTGCATGAGCACGCAGCCGAACCCGAACGCCTCGACGTCCTCCATCCCGGAGGTCGTGTCGTCCGTCACAAGCCGCTCCCCGTCCGCGCGCTCCCGATCCGGTACCTTCTTCCACGCCACGTAGCGCGGAGGCATCCCCCGGGTCGAGTAGTTCACACCCAACAGCGGGTAGACATGCCCCTCGAGCGGGTGAAGCTCCTCGGCACGCATGAGCATCTGGATGAGGATCTCTTTAGGGAACCTCATATCCGCGTCCAGCCACAGCGCGTAGTCCGCCCCGTACTCCAACGCGGCGTCCGCGAGGGACTGCCGAGCGCGGTGGATGAGGGTGTCGGTCGCGGTGTGGATCGACAGCTTCGAGATCGACCCCGGGGCCATGAAACTTCCCGAGGTGAGGATACAGAGCCTCGCCAGATCGTATGCGAACGTCGAATGGATCATGTCGTGACTCGGGATGAGAATCGCAACGTGGATTCCCGGTACGTCATCCTCACGCACTACATCGTGACTGACCTTCATGTTGATGCTCCTCTCACAGGGAGGTTACTCTCGCTCCGGCGTCCATGTCCCGCGGAACGTCTTGAAGTCGCTGTTGATCTCCAGCCACTCGTGGATGAGTTGCCCGAGGCGGACGTCTGCGCCACCGTCCGGGCACTCGCGGAGGGCTTGCTGCCGCATCCGCGAATACTCGATCATTGGCACAAGCCCTACGTGCTGCCCGCGCACCCCCTCCGTATCGAACCGCTGACCTTCCGTGACCTTGTACTGCTCCGCCGCCACCGCGAGAATCTCGCTGACGTCCTGCACGGTCTCAATACCGTACTCGTCGTCCTCGCCCATCGCTGTAGGGACGTGCAACCTCCGCCGCACGCCGGCGAGGCCACGGGCGGATGTGATGTCGAGTTTCACAGACCGATCCTCCATCCGACGTTGAGCGAGGGCACCTTCACGGCCAGCCGACCGTCATCCATCACCCCCGCGGCGCCCACGGTGATCTCGGGGAGCCACCATGGGCGCTTGCCCGGGCGATCCTCGACGACCGCGAGCAGAGAGTCCCGCGCCACGGTCATCGTGTTCAGGGCGTCCTGTAGTCGATCGTTCGACTGGAGGAGGAGCCGATTCGCCACAAGCAGCGAGTCCGTGTCCTCCCGCAACCGCATAATGATGACGTCGCGCGCCGTGTCCGCTGCCGTCTCCGGGGCGGGTAGGGCTGCGATGCGTCTATCCGTCTCTGAGAGGCGGGGAACGACCACCTCCACCACCGCTACGGCCTGTGAACGCAGCGAATCGGCTTCGGCTTGTAGGTCGTTCACCCGCTCCTGTAGAGACGAGTTCAGGGTCTCCGCGGCCTGCGCCCGGGTCTCCCACTCGGAAACGCGGTCGTCACGGCAGCGCCCATAGACAAAGAGGACGCCGAGCACCACAGCGGCGAGGACAGCGACTTCACGCAGCCTCGAAGTGATACCCATAGTCCTCGATCTCCTCTCGGAACCGCTCGGCCACGTACAGGCGGAGCGCGTCGTCGTAGTACACAGAGTAGTGCCGGCCGCCCCGGCCCGGGGAAATGTTCACCCTCGGGATCGCGGTAGCTCGGCCGAGCATACGATTGAAGTCCTCCTGCAAGGACTCGTACCGGAGAACGGCGTCCGCGAAGCGTGTGTACTGGCTCCACAGCTTGTCGTCGTCCGGGTAGTACATCGGGTAGCCGCTCGCGATGCGATCGATATACGCCTCGTCGAACTGGACCCCGGTCTTGTTCTGGTAGGTGAACCATGAGACAAACGTGTCCCAATGGTTCCGCACCGTGGTGAATACAGTCCAGCCCTCGCCCGGATGCTCCGTGAGGGTCTGGTGGTGACTGTGCGTCTTCGTCCCGAGCACCTTGACCGGGTGCGAGTTCGGGAGATGCTTCGCCAGCTTGAATCCACGCTCGCGAAGCACCGACGCCGTGGCCTTCGAGGCCGTCTTAGGGGCGGCGAGGTAGACCATGCGCCGCTCATCAGAGATGTACATGGTCTACCTCTCCATTCCCTAGGTGGCCTAGTCGACCCGATCGGTCAGCGCACGCACGAACGCGATCGCGTCCGACTGCAACTGATACTCGTCGAGGAACCGCTCGAGGCCGGCCGAGAGGTCTCCCACGCCACCCTCGAGGGTGACGGCCGTATCCTTGAACAGGATGTCCGTCTCCGACGTGTCCACGGTGATTCCGTTGCCGAGCGTGCCCGGCAGCTTCGCCGTGATGGTGACTTCGTCGGCAGTGAGATCGGCCACCGCCGTGACGAATGGATTCTCCACCGTGTCTTCGTCGTAGGCCGAGCCGGCCCCCGCGGCGCCATTGATCGCGGCCACGAGGTTCTCGATCGACTCGTCACGGGTCGTGCCCACGTCCACATCGTTCGCCACCTGAGGCGTCGCGGTGTAGGCGTAGGTCTGGTTCCCGATGGTGACGGTGTCCGTGGCAGCCGGATCTGCGTTGAAGTCCAGCACAGCCGACGCCCGGACGAACGCGCTAAGAATGCTCATTGTGGTTCTCCTTCTCGTGTGTCGTGAGACAAGCTATAGCTTGCGTCGACACTCGGCCGACGCAAGCTATCTCTTGTACGTGTCTACTCCGAGCGTCTAGCTTGTGGTCAGATCCGCCGCCAGCCCGAGGCCGGCCTCATTGTGGATCTTGAGCGTCCACTCGCCTCGCAGCATCCGCTTCTCCGCATCGCCAGTCTTGGCGAGCTTGACCGTGGCCATGGGCCGCAGCCAGAGGAAGCTGATGAGGTCGAAGTCGAGGAAGTACGCATCCCGGTCACGGCTCCAGCGGGTCGGAATGACCTTGAGAGTGCCGTAGTCGGTCACGTACACGTCCACCGCCGCGATGACCGCGGTCGGGGCCGGATCGACGTTCGACATATCGAAGTTCCGCGTCACGACTCCCGAGAAGTTCGAGACCGCACGCTTGTTGAACGGACCGACGAACAGGTTCCGCACCTTGCCGCCCGCAACCCACATGGACTCTACCACGTCCTGCAAGATCGTCTCGGTGAACGCCCGCGCCGATCCATCGGTGCGCGCGGCGTCCGGGACGCCCTGCGTGTAGGTCGGGTTGGCGCCATCCGTCGCGAGGTCGACGTTCGTCTTGAGCCACGCGCCGAGGCCCGCGGAGATACGCGCCGAAGAACTGGAACCGGCGTCGCCGGCGATGTTCTCCATGGCCATAGCTTCGATGTCGATCTTGAGTTCGACACCACGCCGCGAAAGCTGGTACGCGAGTTCCGACCGACGTCCCGCCTTGTCGACCACTTCCTCGGTATCCGACAGGATGATCGCCTTGCGGCTGATCTGCGTGTGGTTCCCCACGCGCACCGTGGGCGTGATCGCCTGAAACGCGGAGATGTCGTCGCCCTCGATATGGGCGTTCGCCGTATCGGGCGAGGCCAGCGCGTCCGTCTGCCAGTCCTCGTTCCGCTGTTTCGCCTGCCCGCGCATGGCGGCAGACATGAAGGGCGTCTCCTCGGGGGAGATGTCGTAAATCCGGTCGTGCAGCGACTCCCTCAGCCCCTTCGCGCTGTAGGTGTCGAACGTGTTAGCGATCTGAGACATTCCTCAGTCCCCTTTCAGTCAGGGACGGGGATAGTCCCGCATCACAGGCACTACAGGTCGTCCTCGTCCAGCATGTCGAAGATTGCAGCTTCCCCTTGGCGCATGTCCATGGGGCCGCTCGTCTGCGAGCGCCGCCGAGAGCTTCGGCGCGGGGTCTTTCGCGTCGACCCGGTTCCGCCCGGCTTCATCTTCCGCCGGCGTTGGGGCTTCTTCTTCCCTGCGATAGCCGCCTTGCCCTTCGCGATCTGCTTGCGATACCTGACGGCATCACGGAGCATAAGCACGGTGCGATGGTCGATAACGGTGTCGAGTTCATCCGCCGTGAAGCCGTAGTACTCCTGCGCTCCGCGGCTAATGGCGACTTGCTCCTTCTCCATCCGGGTCGGATCTCTCCAGTCCGGCAGAGCCTCGAGCAGCTTCTCCGCCTCCTCGTCCCGTCGCACCACCATCTGATTCAAGGCGTCCTCCGCCTCGGCACGAGCTACGCGATCCTGCTCCTCCCGCAGCGCCTCCTGTTGCTTCTGGCGCCGCTGGAACTTCGCGTACTCGGTGGCGAACTTCGAGGGATCTTCCCGCTCCAGCTTGTCCCAATCGGGTTCGTCTGGAGCTTCGTCCCCGAGCAGCGTGGCCAACCGTTCCAAGCCGCTGCGATATCGGGTCCTCTCGTCACGAACCTGCGCGGCCTCGGCCTCGAGCGCCTTGCGCTCCTCGGCGAGCCGTTGTGCAGTTTGCGTGTTGTGAGTACGGAACGAGAACCCGTCCTTGAGTTCTTGTAGGCTAACCTGCTTCTCCTCACCGTCCACCTTCACGGTGTAAAGAGACTCGTCAGGTTCCCCATCCTCCTCGAGGTCGTCGTCCTCCTCCTCGTCCTCCTCGTCGTCGAGCAGGTCGTCGTCCTCTTCGAACCAGTCGTCCTCGTCCGAGTCGTCGACTTCCTCTGCATCGTCGTCCTGCTGGTCGCGTTTCGGTTGGCGCGACTCGCTCCCTGCTTCCTCGTCCTCCGAGACCACGTCCCCGCGCTCGTCCTCCGTCTTGGAGAACATCGCGTCCGGGTCCATGTCCGGGTCCTCAGAAAGGAGCCCTAGAAACTCTCTTTCCGCCTGCTCGGGCGTGATGCCCGCTTGGAAGATGTGAGTCTCCAGTTCGATGTTTTCGGCGGCGTCTGCGCCGCCTTCGTTCTGTGCCATGGTTCCGTCCCTCGCGTTTCAGGAGGCCGGATCGCCCTGTTGCGATTACCCGGTTGTCTCCTCGTAGTCCTGCGATGCCTCGAACACATCCACCTCCGCGGCATAGCGTTCGAGCACTTCCCACACGGCCTTGAGCCCGCGCATCTGTCCGTGGTAGGACTCGCGATGCTCCAATAGGTCGGCGTGCTCCCACCCCTCGACGGTATCCTCTCGAGCTTCTTCGAAGGCCTCGAGCAGTACATCGTCCGCGAGCAGTCGCTTCGCCTGCCGTCCTCGTTCTACGTGATCCACAGGCTATATCTCCTCGGCGCCGTCCTCCGAGAGGGGGGGAACACCCCCGGGCAATCCCTGTCCCGGCTCCTGCGGCACCTGTTCGGGCAGCGGCGTCGGGAGGTCCGGGGCCGCCGTCGCCCGGCTGCGCTCCGCCTCCTCCGCCGACACCGCGGTGCGGTACACTTCCGTATCCGCCTTGATGGCGGCCGTACCTATCTTCGACCCGAACTCCGCCCGGATCTTCTCCATCTGCACGGCCGCGTCGATGGACGCCTTGTCGCGCTCAAGGTCGTCCTTCCGCATCATCTCCTCACGCTTGAGCGCGAGTTCGCCCTCGGCCTTGGCCGCCTCGTAGTCCACGCGCCGCTGTTCGATCTCCGCGAGGAGCACGGCCGGGTCCTGCTGCGGCTCCTGCTCCGCCTGCGCCTGCTCGAACTGCTGTTGCTGTTGCGTGTCCCACGGGAGGAAGAAGTCGTTCGAGTTTGCCCACCCGGCAAGCTCCATCCGCCGCGCGAGCGTCTTTCGGATGACCTGCCAGTTCACGAACGGGGCGCCGGCTTGCAGCAGAACCATCTGCTGCTCGAGCGCCGCGTCCAACTGTGCGACCTTCTCCTCCGTGAGCCCCATTCCGAGGGCCACGTTCACACGGACGTCGAGCGTGGCGTCCCATTTGTTCGGGTCCACCTCGACGTATTCGTTCCGCAGCCGAATGACACGCCGTTTCGTCTCCGACCCGTGCGCCACGAGCAGCCGGAGAATCCCCTTGTAGAGATCCTTGACGCCCGTCTCCGCGAAGATGCGGGCCGTCCACTCCAACTGCTGCTGGCCGCCCGAAACGGTCGCCTGCACAGCGGCCTTCGTGGTGGACTGCATGACGTCCGGATCGAGGCCCTGCGCGGCCTTCGATCGGCCTACGGCGTCCTCTACCTGAGAGTCGAGGTAGCCGAACAGGGGGAGCGCCTCCCCGCCAACCCACCGATGATCGACCGGCCGGTAGGAGTTCGGATCGCTCGTCTTGGACCGGATGATCCGTGACAGCGCCCGGGAGAGAACGTCCTTCATGTTGACCTTGGACGAGTCGACCACCGTCACGGGGTCGATCGCGTTAGCCAGCGAGTCGAGCACGCCGCGAGCGACGAACGACTTGATGGCCTGATACTGCATCGTGCTGTCAGCCTGCGAGAGTCCCACGAAGGCGTGGGCCTCGGGGTCGTAGGTCAGGAACGAGAACGGGATCTCGTCGACCGGCTCGCCATATCCGTCGCCGTTCAGGATCTCGTAGTCGTCGCCGACCACCTCGAAGCAGCGAAGCTCCGCGATACCGTCGCCGTCGACGTCGACCCGCATGTAAATCTCGCCGTACAACGTCGGCAGGGTGGCGGGGTCCTGCTGATCCCGGCCCACCACGCCTCCACGCCCGGCGGCACCGCCGTCGACTCGACGAACGCTGTCCGGGTCCTCGTTCTGCGGCCTGCGCGTGCGGCCGGCGTGCTCCTCGATCACCTCCGGGTCATGCCCGAGGGAGACGATGAAGTCTGCCGGCACCTCGCGGACGTGTCCAACGATACGCGAGTCCATCTTGGTCCGCCCGCTCGGGCTCCAGATCATCTCCTCCGGGGGCACCGCGGCAAACCGGACGCGCCCGTCGAAAACTGTGACCGTGATACGGACGTCGTAGACTTCCTCGTCCGTCTCGGGGTGGACCCCAACAGGCTCGGACTCGACCGCGTAGTCGACGCCCTGCTCCGCCTCGTATTCCGTCAGGAGCGCGGACAACTCTGCGAGCGTAATCGCCTCGAACTCCTCGATCACGACTTCCTCGGTGTCCTCCCACCAATACTTCATGGTCCCGAGGCGCCGGAGGCCGGCGTCGTCGAACCATGACTTGAACTCGAGGAACCCGGGGTTGTCCTCGCGGACCACGACATTCACCACGTCGGTCTGCTGCTCCGCGATGGCGACGTCCTCCGCCTCACGGGGCATGAACTCCACGACCCGCTCCGGGCCGAAGAACACGCGCATCAGCGAGGGCATGGTCTGCCGCCAAGCGTCCCGCACCGTCGTGATGACGATCTGTGAGCGGTCCTTCTCCTCGTTCCCGAACGGATCGCCCCGATAGTACTCGGTGGCCCGCGTGATGAACGGGTCGAGATGTTCCTCGCGCCATGCGAAGGCCTCATCCGCCGCCAGAGCGAGCAGGGAGCGCACTTCGTCGGGCGACATATTCGGCGAGGCCTCGGAACCTTCCGCGTCCTCTATCTCGTCCTCACTCAGCACGTAGTATTCGGTCCCGTCGCTCATACGATTCCTCCGGCACGCGAGGGGAGTTCCTCATTCCAGTTGGCGCCGCCCGATTCGAGCCCGCCAGTCATGAGGGACACGTCCTCCGCGAAAGTCAGCACGAGAGCGTCTGCGATGTCCGGCGAGGCTACGCCCCGCTTCCGCATCTCGTCTTTGCTCTCGACGTGGATTCTTCCACTCGACATGATCTTGTACTTCGGCGCCGCCAACTCGGAGATCATCCGGGTCACGGGGTCCTTCTTCGGGTCACAGTCCTTCGGCGGAGGCTCGATCGCGACGTCCAGCCCGAGGAGCCACTCCCGCGCCCTCCACCACAACTCCGAGCGCAGCCGATCGAACCTCGGGTCGACATCCCCGGTCTCCGCGACGTTGATGCCGCGTACCGGGAGCTTCAACTCGAGCAGCCTGTCCACCACGCCGCCGCCGAGGCCCACCACGTCGATGAGAATCACGTAGGGGCGGTCGCCGGGGAGCGTGTTGTCCCATTTGTGCTTGATCTTCCCCGCGGTCTGCATGAGGTCGACGCCCTCCCAATAGTCGGCCTCGAGCACCCGTCGTTTGTTCCGCACGACGAGCGCGTTCTTCGCCGACCCGAACCGGGCCACGTCCACCCCCCACACGCAGGGGAGGTTCGGCATCGTCTTGATCTCCCGCTCCGAGGCGGAGATGATCGAGTGATACGGGATCACCTGATCGTCGTCGCCCTTCGGGAACTCCCCGAGGACGCGGATGCGGTAGGCGTTCGACTCGAGCCCGTAGAGGACCGCCTGTTCCTCCACGTAGTCGGCGCCCGGTCGGCCGGACGGAATACCGCTCGGCCAGTCCGCCACCGCGGCGCAGACGTGATACGTGCGCCACATGTGCGCCGTGCGGTGATGCGACTCGAAGAAGAAGCCGGTCGTCCTGACCGGGTTCCCCGCGAGCACCGTCACCGCAAACTCGCCAAGCTCCGGGTTCCCCGACATGGAGCCGGACCCCGCCTCGAAGATCGCCTCGGGAATCCCCGACGCCTCGTCCCCGATGATGAGGACGTTATGCGAGTGAATCCCTTGGAGCGCCTCGGGCTGCTCCGCCCGGGCGGTCCGACAGGTGAAGAATGACCCCGCGGGGTGCGCCTTCAATTCGATGCGGTTCGACTTCACGGTGAACAAGGCCTGCATCGGCTCCGGGAGCCGGGCGTGCCAGAGCATCACTTCGGAGAACAGCCCGTCGAAAAGCTGCCCCTGCGTGGGCGCCGTGGCCACCGTTTTCTGCGGGTATCGGGTCAGCAGCATGTACCAGACGAGCCACGCGAGCAGACAGGTCTTGCCCACCCCGTGACATGATCGGATGCTGATGCGCCGCTCGCCGCGGCCGATGTCCTCGAGCACTTCCCGCTGCCACTCGTCCGGCTCGGCGCCGAACACCTCGCGGACGAACTGCACCGGGCCTTCCTCGCCGGCCAACGCGGCGTACCGGGTCAGCCAGCGGTCGAGCACCGACATGGCGGCCTTCTGCTCGGGCGTTTTCGGCGTGAAGCTCACCCTATCCCTCCTCGGGCGGTTCGGGGATGAAGTTCAGCGGCGACCACACCACCTCCGGGACATCCTCCTCGTAGAACTCGGCCGGACAGTCGTCGCCGGTGCAGCCGAATATCAGCGCGTCGGCCCACACGAGTCTCGTCCCGCAGAACGGGCAGTCGATATGGTCGCCGTCCGTCACAGGCAAAGCTCCCCAATCGGAGTAATGGTCGTCGTTCGTCACAGGCAAGGCTCCCCTACGGCACACGCCGCGTCTTTCTCGTGTACTGAGATTTCCGGTCGAGCTTCTCGCTCAGCCGGCGCTCCCGATCCTTCTCCTCGGCGCGGGCCAGATCGGCCAGCCGGGGGTCCGGGGCGTTCGGGTCTTTCTGCACGTCCCTGATTCCCATGTCGTCCTCTCTGGCCTAGTCGTCGCTCCAGACGTCCATCGTCAGAATCCGGCATCCGGTCGAGCCGAACATATGGACCCCCATCTTCCCGGCGTCCGTGATCGGCGATCCGAGCGCCGCGGCGTCGTACTCCAGCCACGTCTCCGGCTCGGAATCGTTCTCCTCCCACGCCTTCATGCCGATCACGTCGTCCACCACCCGGGCGCGGATGAACCACGTTTCCCCGGATGAGAACTCTCGATCGCGCGTGGCGCGGCTGGTGAAGGAGCCGTTGACGATCGTCCCGATCCGCTCGGTGTCGAGGTTGAGCCCGGCTTCGATTCCGTCGTTCTGCGACGTCCCGGTGTCCTCCGAGACGTGCATGATGATCTTCGGCCCGATCGTGTCGCTTTCGAGCACGACCTGAATCAGCACCTCGAGATTCGCCAGTTCGCCCGGCGGCTCCCACACGACAGCGTGGAACGACGACCCCGAGGCGGACTTGTCCATCTGGATGTCGCCACCCCCAGCGTCGGCGAACGTCCATTGCTGGACCGTCGACCATTGGAGCGTGAAGTCGTCCTCGGCCTCCACGAACCCCGTATCGTACTCGTCGAAGTCGGTGGAGAAGTCACCCCCGCCCACATTTCGCCCCGCCGGCGCCCCGCCCCCTCCTCCGCCGGCCCCGAAGATCACCTCGAGGACCGTCGCGAGGGCCAGCCTTCTGCCGAGCCGACTACGCATCGAGCAGCGACCGGAGGCGGACCACCACGGACGGGCTGGTCGAGTCGGCGATCGAAACGCGGACGTCGCCGGCCGGCAAGGCCGTCACGGCGTGCCCCGCGGCCGTCATGGTCGTGCTGAGGGCGAACGTGCTCCCGCCGTCCTTGTCCCGCCATTCCAGCGTCAGCGTACCGCCGCCAAAATCCCCGGAGGCGATCACGACGATCGACCCCCCGGGATGATAGACGAAAGCGGAATCTCCGTCCTCCGTCAGCGTCACATCAAGGCTTGAGGGTCGCGCCATGGTTGATCTCCCGTAAGTTTAACTATTTTGGTACTTAGCCGGATTGCTGATCCGGTGAATCTCCAGATTTTTCGGAGCGCACGGTCGGCCCGCGCGGCGTTGCCCCCTGCCCGAGGGACCCAAGGTGGGGGGCCTCTAACTGACTCCCACACCAGCACTTACGCGACCTGCCACATCGGCGCCTCGCCCCTGCCAGATCGGCACATCGCCCATCCGCCAGCCTGCCAATATGACAGGTGGGGCTGAGTGGGGCGCCATCCCATCGGATGCAGTGATCTGCCGATATGGCAGGACGAGCGTCGCGCGGATGTGCGAGTCAGGGAAGCGGTCGGCCGCGCGCACTGGATCACGAAAAACGTTATTCTGCGCATATGAAATCTACAGTTGCTCGCCTTCTAGCGACTCGCTCTCGTCTGACTCGCCCAGTCCCACGGGCTGGAAGCTCGTGTCCTCGACGTGACCAGCGTATGGCACCTCGGGCTCGAGCACCTCGGTCAACGCCTCGTCCACCTCAGCCTCGAGAGCGGCTTGCTCCGCCTCCGTCTCGAACCCGCGGTCGAACCACGGCGCCGGCTCGAGAGCCTCCGCCATCACCCCATCAAGAGATGCGCTGTCCTCGCTGGTCACGGCCGAGCGGCTCTCCAACTCGGCCACGCGGGCTCGGAGTTCCTTGACTACCGCGTACAGATCCATCGGTGCCTCCCACAGGCAATGAGTCAACCCACACAGAGTCGGCATGACAGATCCCCGCCACACCGATTAGCCTCCCCTGAGCGTCAGGCACGGGGATGCCGTACATGCACTCCTCCGGGGCGAAGCGTGATCCCGCCTCGTAGCTACAGGCAATAGGTGTCAGCGCCAGTGTGAGACACCACAGGATATCGACTTTCGAAAGACGCATGACACTACCTCACCTGAGCTTGTACATACATCCCCTCGCTGATACGCACGGTCACATCACCGCACGCTCCAACCCGAGGGGCCGGCGTCCAGCCCGAATCGTACTTCCCGCCCCGCACCACCGTCGCCGTGACGTTGGCGAGAGGGTGAAAGTACATCCGAGGGACGTAGAACACCGTCGTCTCGAGGCCCGTCGCCGTCCGGGTGGACCACCACGAGCCGACACGCATCCGAACATCGGACCCGGAGTCGTTGACCACCGTAACCCGCGCCTCCTGTGAACACCACCTCGACGGCCCCACACTCGGACCGCTCGCCGGCATACAACCGGCCCACAGGATCATGAACATCAGCGCGAGCATACGCATGGCCTCAACTACTCCTCGTCTAAATCGAACTCAACTCCTCAAAGTCCGCGTCGGGAATCTCCTCGTCGTGATCTGCCGCGTTGAGCCGCGGCGGCGCACCCGCACTCTGAAGGGCCGCCAAGTGAAGCTGGCCAAGGTCGAGAACGCCTATCGCCGCGAGGGGATCGTCCCCGTACTGCGATCGGTCACGTTTGGCCGCCAGCCACTTCTTGTGGTCCACCTTCAGCTTCGTCCGGCTCACCTCGGCGGACGTCGGGTCCCTCACCTTGTCCAGCTTGTCGAGGTCCTCGAAGCTCGACTCGATCAGGGCGTCCGCGGAATCCGCCTTCGCCTCCTGATACGCCTCGTCGATCTCCGGTCCCCCGTATCGAATCGCGTCCCGGAGGAGGTCGTAGCTCACTCCGAGACTCTTGGCGATATGGCTCATGTACTCGCCCGCGCGGACTCGAGAGAACACAACCTCGTCCCACCCCCCGCCCTCCTCGATCCGGCGAAGCAGGGCCTTCCGCTTCGGTCTGCCGGCCATGGCCCCTACTCCCCTCCGTATCCTAGGAACGTGTCGCGCGTAGGCTCTCACCCTTTCGGGGTCCCTACGGGTAGCCGCCCCGGTGACACCCCCTCAGCACCCCTCCCCCTAGGGCACCTGAGAATCCGTAGCAGAGTTGCCTAAGTCCTTGTCACATAAGGCCAAACTCTGCTACACCCCCAAAAGTAGCAGATGTCGCAGAGTTGCTGTAACAGCGCAACCAGCATACGCTTACAGGCATAAGGACCCCTTCCCGAGGGGTCAGTAGCAGATGTCGCAGAGTTGGCAGTTTCACACTTACGGCGTTTTCCCCACTCTGCCCGCTCGGAACCCGTTTCGTAGCAGAGTTCATAAGTCCAAGGGCCATAAGGCTGAACTCTGGTACAACTATCACACACTCTAGCTGTAGCAGAGTTTAGATATATATCACATACACTTACAGCTTCTACTCCTTAACTCTGCTACACCCCCCTGTAGCAGAGTTCAGTCATATATCCCATAGACTTAACAAACTCTGCTACGCCTCCTGAGTTTAAGAGGGTCGCCCATTTCGCCCTCAACCACCTGTGGCGCCAGACCATCAGTTTGTAACATCGCCGATCCGGGGTGTCGAGTACCCCCGAAACGCCTTTTCGGTACCATTCGGTACCCTACCGAACAGACACCGAAAGTAGCCTCGAGAGGCGCCGGCCGCCCCCCGGTCGCCCCCCGGTCGCCCCCCGGTCGCCCCGACGCCGCGCAGACCGCCCTATCTCGTGGCATTATGACCACATATGCCATTTTGCCCGCAGCAGGCATAATCAGCTAAGTGCCGTGCCTTTGGCATTTACCCGGTCGTGCCCCGGTGGCACGGGACCTGCGTTACGTGTGCGCGCAGGTTCCTCTCACGAGACGGAGACGAGACCACCATGACGAAGACGACGACACGACGTTGGAGAGGTGGAGACTGCGGCCCGGCGGCCTACGCCGCGATCGTGGGTTGTACGCTCCGGGAGGCGACCGACGCGCTCCTCGACGAGTACGAGCGGGCCGGGCGGACGCAGAGTGGCGGGTGCAGCCGCACGGCCATGGACTACGCACTTCGCCGTGCGGGGTTCAAGGTGCCGCGTTGGGGCGTCTCCGAGCCTGTGCTCCCGAAGGCGGAGCGGATGGTCCACAGCGGCCCCGGCGGGTATTGGGGCGGGCGAGTCAGCTACCCGGAGTATCGGTACACGCTGGCCCGGTACGTCCGGGAGGTGGCGACCGAAGGCCTGTGGCTGATTACCGCCGGCTCGTCCTCGCCACACTACGTGGTGTACCGGGACGGGAAGTGCGTCGAGGACAACGGCGTGCCGAGGCGGCGGGGCCGGGTCCTGTGCGCGCAGCGGGTAACCCGGGTGGACGGGCAGGAGATCCCGGAGGCGCCGACCGGCGCGGTGGGTTTGGAGTCCGGAGGCTCGGTCGGGGCGGCACCACCTGAGAAGGTGGAATGTGCCGAGTGTGGCATGAAGGTTCGCCCCGGGCAGCTTCACTACCCGGCGAACGACCCGGAGAATGGTCCGGCCCATCCCCCGCGCACGCGGGAAGAGGAGGATATCATGGACGGGGAGACGATTATCGAGCGGCGCCGCGCTGCCCGACTGGCGTGGAACGATCTCTTCAACGATAGGCTTTCTTTCAAGGAACGTCAACGGAAAGGCGACGTGCTGACTTCGGCGGAGGCGGAGAGGCTGGACGAACTGACCGAGGCGGAGCGGGCCGCGTGGGAGGTGTATATAGCGATCATGGTGGAGTGGAAGGCCAAGGCGATCGAGGCGGAGAATCGCGCGTGGGCGGAGTACAGGGCGGCGCAGCAGGAGGTGGCGGAGGCCGCCAAGCCTGTCGACACGACGTGGGCGGACGACGCGGAGGCCCTGCGCGAGGAGGAGGCGGCCGAGAGCGCCGAGGCCTACCGGACCCGCCAGCCGACCTACTTCGCGGGGACGCGGGTAGTCTGGACGCCCTCCACGGGCGTGACGCGACTGGCGCTCGTCATCAAGGACGAGGGGGAGTTCGTCCGGGTGAACTGGCTCGGGGGGCACTATATCGCCAACCCGGCACACCTTCGACTCAGCTAGGAGGGAGATCATGCATCAGCACATCTTCGAGAACGAGAATGGTGACGCGGTGGACGTGGCCTACTTCTGCACCGAGACATGCCACCGGGACTGGTGTTACGACCACGGCATCCCGTATGGCGGCTGGAACGGCTGCTACGAGGGGCCGGACTGCGCCGTGTGGTGCGAGCAATGCGAGGCGCCGCTGAACGGGTGGGCGGAGAAGGAGGAGTGCGCCGTGTGCGACGTGTGCGACGCGCGCGTGTCGTCGTTCGACATCGGCCGGGTCGTCGCCTACGGTATCGAGACGTTCGCGTGCTCGAGTTGCCGGACGCCAAAGCCGCCGCCCGTGAAGCCGCCGCCCGTGAAGGTGGCGGAGGGCGGCCCGGATTTGATCGCGGGCCATCCTCGGCCTCTCCCGAACTCCCCTTGCCCGCTATGCGGGGGCGAGGGAATGTCCCTCGGCGCCGGCTGGAGCCGTTGCCGGCGCTGCGGGATCGACCACCGCACCGAAGCGATGTACAACCCCGAGAGCGAGGAGGAGTGACCATGCGCGGACCGGAGTGGCCCCGGGTGATCCTTTCGAAGGCTCGGGGTTGGCATCATGCCGACGCCGTTCGGCTTTGAGTTTCTCGAGTCACGGTACAATCACGAACTGTCAATCAGTCAGAACTGAGGAGAGTTGACCATGAAGACGATCGAGATCAACGGACATACGATCCGTCCGTTCGCCGACCTGTACGAGGTCGACCTGCGCGGGGCCGACCTGCGCGGGGCCAACCTGCGCGGGGCCGACCTGCGCGGGGCCATCCTGACCGGGGCCATCCTGACCGGGGCCAACCTGCGCGGGGCCGTCCTGACCGGGGCCGTCCTGACCGGGGCCAACCTGCGCGGGGCCGACCTGCGCGGGGCCAACCTGCGCGGGGCCGACCTGCGCGGGGCCATCCTGACCGGGGCCAACCTGCGCGAGGCCAACCTGACCGGGGCCAACCTGCGCCAGGCCAACCTGCGCGGGGCCATCCTGACCGGGGCCATCCTCCCCACGGATGAGACGTGGGAGGAGTATCTGTCTCAGGTAGTGCCGGCGCTCCTGCGGGCCGGGGGGGCCGACCTCGGAGTCGTCGCCACCCCGGAGACGTGGGCGTGTCACTCGTGGGAGAACTGCCCGATGGCGGTCGCGTTCGGAGCGCATAACCTGAGAGCCGTTCCTCTCCTCCACCGCCCGCGCGCGGCACAGTTCATCCAGTTCTTCGACGCCAGATTGATCCCTATGCCGGAGGGGGTCTGATGCTTACGCCAATGCACACCCGAATCGACGGTCCGAGCTTCGAGCTTCCGCCGGTCGACCCGTGGTTGGTCGCCCTGTGGGAGATGATGCCGGCGCCGTTCAAGGTCTGGTTCTTCGACGAGGCGTTCACGATGCTCGTGCGCCAATGGTTCCTCGACATCTCCGCCGGCTCGCTCCAGCGGCAGGCGCTCCTCCTCCGGTTCGGCATCAACCGGGACGGCCGCGTGTACTCGTGGCAGGAGGTGGGGGACGAGATGGGCGGGCGAGCGTGGCAGACCGTTCAGGAGTTCGCCGCGAAGGGTCTCATGAACTTCTGGCGGGAGTTCGGCCTCGAGAGCGGCACGAACGACGAGCTACTCCCGAAGGCCCTGCGCGTGATCGCCGACCTGACGAACGAGGCCGGCGACATGCCGGAGGATCTGTCCATCGTCCCGCCGGGTCGTGACCTGTACGACCCGGAGTATGCGGAGTCGCTCGGGCCGCTCATGGACAACGGGGGCCGGGCGCTGCCCGGAGGCCGGGCGATCCGGCCGGACGTCCTGTTCCCGTGGAGAAAGGAGGCCGAATAGAACCCGTAAGTACCTGTGACGGGGGGTGTAGGGTAGAGGGGGGTGTCACCGGGTCGGTGACGCCCCCTCCCTATCTCTACCCTGACGCTAGGAGCGGAACGTTGCACATCCCTGTGCTGGTCCTCGTGGCGCTCGCGGCCTTCCTCCTCGGATGGCTCCTCCTGCCGGTGGTTCTCTACCACAGGCTTTTCCGACAGCTTCTCAGTCGCCGGCCGGCGATGCTGACCCTGCCCGGGGACCGTCCCGGCAAGACGGTCACATATGCGATCACGGCCCGCGGTTGGCGCCGGCTGACGCCGAAGCCGCCCTCCAAGCGGGCGCGGCGGAAGGCTCGTCGGCGGCTCGAGAAGTACATCCGGGAGAACCGGGCGACTCGTACCCCGGCGCAGAACCTCAAGGCGAAGATGGAAGGGAGGGAGTCCTGATGTTGTACGCGATCAGGAGAATAGCGGGGCAGGCGGTGTGGGGTATCGATTATGTGTCGGACACGACGAAGTTCGACCTGATCGGGGTTTATGGATTCCGGTACACCGACGATATCCGCGAAGCACATCACTTCGGGACCGTGGACGATGCCGTAGAGTGGATTTACCTACGCGGAAAGGCGTCCGGCGCGAGTGATATGATGTATGAACCCAAGTTCACCATTGTGGGCGTGGAAGAGGTTCAGCCGCAATACCGAGAGGTGGAACTATGAGAACGATCGCGGAGGAGTGACCGTATGAAGATCCTAGGTATCGACATCGAAACGGCCCCGAACACGGCGCATGTGTGGGGTCTGTTCAAGCAGACGATCGCCACGAATCAGATCCTCCAGACCGGCCGGGTGATGTGCTTCGCGGCACGCTGGTTCCATCTGCCGGCGGAGGAGGCGCCGACCGTGTTCGTGTCGGAGGAGGGCGATCGGTGGGCGCATCGGCGCATGGTCAAGGAAGCACACCGGCTCCTCACGGAGGCCGACGTGATCGTTCACTACAACGGCACGCGCTTCGACATGCCTACCCTCAACCGGGAGTTCTTGAAGGCCGGACTCGGGCCGCCCGCGCCGTACCAGCAGGTTGACCTGCTGCGGGTCGCGCGGCAGCAGTTTCGGTTCGCGTCGAACCGGTTGGATCATCTCCTCCGGGAGTTGAAGATCGGGGAGAAGGTCCGGCACGACGGGCACTCGCTGTGGGTGGGGTGCATGAACGGGGACGAGGAGGCGTGGAAGCGGATGCGCGAGTACAACCTCGGAGACGTCGACCAGATGGAGGATCTGTACTGGCGGCTGCTCCCGTGGATCTCGAACCACCCGAACCACGCGCTCTACTTGAACCCGGATCGCCCGGTCTGCCCGAACTGCGGAGAGGACTCGCTCCAGCGTCGGGGCTACCAGTACGCCCGGACGCAGAAGTACCAGCGATATCAATGTAAGTCGTGCGGGACGTGGAGCCGGCGTCGGTTCACGGCGGTCCCTCGAGATCGCACGCACAACACGCTCACTCAGGCGTAGGGGGCGCGATGGCGATGCGAACGCCGGCGGCCGGGACGTGGGAAGCCGAGAGCTTCATCTCGGAGTTGAGCCGTGTTCTCGTCGCCAATGACATCACGCAGGGTGCCCTCGCCCGGGCAATGGGCTGTACGCGGCAGGAGGTGAGCCGGTGGCTCCGCGGAGTGCGCCGGCCGTCGCTCGGGACCATGATGCGGATGGAGCGGGCACTCCAGAACTGTCTACTACTGATGGCAGAGGAGGAAGAATAGACCATGATTTTCTACGCCGTGGAGGTTCGGGACATGAAGGTCACGGAGATCGAGGGGTGAGGGTGTTTGTCGCGGCGGACGAGTACGGCCCGGCGCTTCCGCCCGCCTCACAGCAACCGCTGGTCGCGATCCGGCTGCCGGACGGCCGGGTGATCGAGGGCCGGGAGCCGCACATCGTCATCGCGACTCGTGAGGGTGCAACGCAGTACGAGAGAGGATGGACAGTCAATGGCTGACCTCAAGGCGAAGTCCCGGAAGCGTTGGCGCGATCGCGGATACCACGTTGAGAACGGGGAGACCATGATGCACGCCCCCGGCGGGATCGTCCGCCGGCACGACGTGTTCGGGTTCGCGGATCTGATCGCGGTGCCGATGAAGGCTCCTGAGCGCCCTGTGTGGGATGGCGGTGCTGTCTTGCCCACGCGATGGATCTGGATTCAGTCGACCTCGTGGTCGAACGCGACGGCTCGGCTGCGGAAGATCCAGCGTGAGGCGGCGGGGCAGGGGCAATGGGCTCGGCCGATCCGGGAGCTTGCTCGGGCCGTCCTCGTGCGGGGTGATCTCATCCTGATCGAGGGCTGGCGGAGGAAGAAGAACTCGCGGCTGTACGAGGTGCGGGAGATATGGATCACCATGGAGGACTTGGAGGACGACAATGCGTAGGAACGCGGGGTTCATCATCTTCATGCCCGGGGCGGTCGCGGGTATCCTTATTGCGCCCGAGGGGTTCCAGCCGTGGGCGTTGCCGTTCGCGCTTCTGGCGGCGTACATCGACGTGCGCTATTTGCGATGAATCTCTACCCGTATCAGGAGACCGGCGTGGAGTTCTTGCTCGAGGCGCCGCGGCGTTACCTCGCGGACCGGATGGGGCTCGGGAAGACCGTTCAGGCTCTCGTGGCCCTGCAACGCCTCGGCCCGATTGACCCCCCGCTCGTCATCGCACCGGCGGGGGCAATCCCGACATGGCGAGAGCAGTCCCGGAAGTTCGGGGTGCCGGCGCCGCCCATGATCTCCTATACGGGCTTCATCCACAAAGACTGGCGCCGGTTCGGCCGCCCGTCTGTGGTGATCCTCGACGAGGCGCACTACTGCAAGACCCCGAGCGCGCAGAGGACGAAGGCCGCGCTCAAGGTCGCGCAGTCCGCCGACCGCGCGTGGCTCCTGTCCGGCACACCGATGCCGAACGACCCTCGCGAACTGTACACAGCGTTCAAGATGCTGTGGCCGGACCTCATGCCCGAGGGCGTGCGGACGGCGGCGGACTGGCGCGACCACTACACGAAGTGGCGCCCCACTACCTTCGGCCCGAAGGTCTACGGCACGCGCAACGCCGCGGACCTCCGGCGCCGGTTGGACACGTTCATGCTACGACGCGGGCTCCGGGACGTAGGACTCGAGATCCCGCCTGTCCGCGTGGACGTGCAGTTTCTTCCCTACATGCGGGAGTTCGCGGAGGAGCTTGGACGGATAGAACAGACACGGGGTCTCGACCTCAGTCATGCGGAGACGCGCCGACTGCTCGGGGTCCACAAGGCGGGGCCGGTGGCCAAGACCATCGCTGCGGAGATGCGGGACAGAGCCTACCCGGCCATAGTAGTCATGTACTACCACCTCGACGTTGGGGGCGAGGTGGGCCGGGTCCTGAGAGAGGCCGGCCTTCGGGTCGTCGGGTTCGACGGCTCCGCCACGGAACGCGAGCGGACGCTCGCTATCAACACGTTTCGCGCCGAGGGTGCGGACGTGTTTCTCGTGCAGCAGGGCGCCGGCGGGACGGGCGTCGACGGGCTACAGGACAGGGCGAGCGAGATCGTTTTGCTCGAGCCTCACTACTCGCCCGAGATCAACGCGCAGTACATCAAGCGGGTCCACCGGATCGGACAGGACCGCCCGGTGCGGGCTCGCCTGTTCGCGGTGGACGGCTCGGCGGACGCCGGGCTCATGGATTCGCTGGCGGCCAAGGTCGCCATGCACAGGGAGGTATTCGGATGATGCCGAAAACGCGGAGACTGGTAGAGGGGATCGTCTATCGTGCGCTGGACCCGGTTCGGAGTGTCGTCTCCCTGCACGATCAACGGCTCGCCACGCTAGAGCGGAGGATGAAGCGGCTCGAGTGCAAGCATTGTTTCTGTCGACCGGACTTCATGTGTGACGTCAATGTGTGCTGCCGGTGCGGGTCCTACGAACCCGAGGAGGAGTAGCATGGCGAGGATCGCTGGCGTGGTAATGAACGAGAACGACTGTATCGTCGTGAAAGCGGACGGGTCGGCATTCATGCTGACCGGCGGACTGGCCGAGGGAGATATCGGGTGGGCGGAGATACCCCCCGTCCCCCGGACGGAGGCGGCGGGGCGGCGGGATATGAGAGACATGTTCGCGGACACAGGAGGCTCCGATGGGCAAGGGTGACAAGCCGCGCCCGGTGGACAAGGCGAAGTTCGATCGCAACTACGACCGGATTTTCGGCAAACAGGGGGTGACGGTTCCGAACGAGTACGACACCGAGGAAGCGGCTCGCGTACTCGAGAGCAACGACCCGGACATCAACCCGAACGAATTCGACACGAAACCCGAGGAGGCCCAAGGATGAGGATCGGAGTCGACTGTGACGGCGTGCTCTATCATTGGGAGCGCACCGCGCGCTACATGCTGCGGCGCAAGCTTCGTCGAGAAGGGCGCCGTCCGAACCCTGCGCTGGACGTCCCGTCCGATCGGTGGGATTACATCCGCGATGTGGTCGAGCCCGAGGACTGGCGGTGGCTGTGGAACAAAGGCGTGGCAGAAGGACTGTTCCGTTACGGGCATGTCGTTGGCGGCAGCCTCGAAGGAATGGCCAGACTTCACGCCTTCGGGGATCTCGTCATTGTGACGAGCCGCCCGGCGCACGCCGTGAAGGATACGCTCGCGTGGCTTTCGCTGATGACAGATAAGGTGGACCTTCGGGGGATTCACATCCTCTCGGACGGCCAGCCGAAGTCCACGATCGTCGACCTCGAGGGCCTTGATCTGCTCGTGGACGACGGGCCGCACAACGCAGTGGACGTGGCGGAGAACACAGAGGCCAGCGTCATCCTGCTGGACCAGCCTTGGAACCGAGCGAACGACTATGACGGTTTCCGTATCGAGGACGCCTACGACGAGGTAGAGCGAGCGTTCGATTGGGAGGGCGTCGTGAGGCTGGCGGCCGAAGTCGCCATGGTCCTGCAAGACGAGGAGGGGGTATGACCAAGCACGCAACGCTCGGGGCGTCGTCGTCCCACAGGTGGATGGAGTGCCCGGGTGCGCCCGGGCTCGCGGAGCGTGAGGGTCTCGAGTCGACATCCTCCAGCTACGCTCGAGAGGGGTCGGCGGCTCACGAGATCGCCGCCCGGTGTCTCGACCGGAAGGTCGATCCCGACATCTACGTTGACACCCTCGTCGAGATCGAGGGGGAGACGATCGAGGTGACGGAGGAGATGGCCGAGGCCGTGGCGGTGTACGTCAACGCGGTGCGCGCGGCCCTGCACAAGGCGGGGCCGACCGCGGAGTTGTTCGTCGAGCGGACGTTTGACCTCGCGCCGCTCAACCCGCCGGCCCCGATGTTCGGGACTGCGGACGCCGTGATCTGGCGCCCGGCCGTGCCGGCTCAGAAGGCGAACATCAACGGGCGCCCGGTGGTCATCTCGCCCAAGGCCGCCATACTCGAGGTGTTCGACCTCAAGTATGGACAGGGCGTGGTGGTCGAGGTGACGGGCAACTCGCAGATGCGCTATTACGCCCTCGGCGCGGTAGTCGCGACGGAGCAGCGGCCGGAGCGGATACGGGTGCATGTCATCCAGCCCCGCGCGCCGCACCCGGACGGTCCGCACCGCACGGAGGAACTGACGTGGGGGATGCTGACCGAGTTCAAGCGGGAGTTGTTCGCGGCGGCCGAGGCAACCCTCGACCCGCACGCCCCGCTGGTGGCCGGCGAGCATTGCCGGTTCTGCCCGGCGTCGGCCGTCTGCCCTGCCCGTCAGGACATGGCAGAGGAGGTGGTCAATGCGGAGTTCGGCGCCCTCGCGGTGGTGGACCAGCCGGAGGCGATGCTGCCCGTGCCGGCAGCGATGGACCTCGCGCAGCAACAGCGGGTGATGGAACTGGCCCCGGTGATCGAGGACTGGTTCTCCGCGGTGCGCGAGCACGTCAAGCTCCAGACGGAAGCCGGCGTGGACACCGGGTACAAGCTGGTGCCGAAGCGGGCCACGCGGCGGTGGCGCGACGAGGAGTCCGCGACCAACTGGCTCGAGAATCATCTCGGGGACGAGGCGTACACGCGCAAGCTCCAGTCGCCATATCAGGCGGAGCGGAGGCTGAAGAAGCTCGGGCTCGCGCTCCCGGATGACGCCGTGATCGCGGTGTCCGGCGGGACGAACCTCGTGCCGCTGGACGACCCGAGGGAAGCGGTCGCGTTGCCGGCCGCGCCGGACGATGAGTTCGAGCCGATCGTGCCCGAGGACGTGCCAGATGGCACGATCCCGGTCGACGGTCCGAACCCGGTGGAAGGGCCGGACCCTCTCGAAGGTCTGGACTTCGGGGAGATGGACGTTCCTGTCCAGAAAGAGGGGTCGGAGTTCGCGGACTATCAGCCGGACACGGGCAACGTGGCGGTGGATGAACCAGAACTGGAGGAGACGATCGACGACATCATAGACGCTGTGCGGTGGAGAGTCGAGACGCCGGACGGCGACGTGTGGGAGGGCGAAGCGGCGAACGAGGCGGACGCGCGCAGGGTTGCGCGGCAGAGCTTCGACACGGGCCGGCTGCCGAATCACACGAAGGCCACTCGACTGTAGGTTGACTCGCCCGGCCTGTGACCGGGCACAACAGGGAAACCGAGAACAAGGGAAGCAAGGCAATGAGTCAGCAAGAGATTCTCAAGGAGAAGGTCGTCACGCCGGAGTGCATCCTCTCGTACCCGGCGCTGCTCGCGCCGCGAGAGGCGAACTACGACAATGACGACGGGAAGTCCGACGCGAAGTACAGCGCGGCGCTCGTGTTCACGAAGGGGAACGACGAACTCGAGGACGCGGACCTGCGTGAGATGAAGTCCGTCGCGCTCCGGGTCGCGCAGTCGCGCTGGCCCAAGGCCGTGGAGATGATCCGTGCGGGCAAGCTTCGGTGGCCGTTCCGCGAGGACGCGGACGACATCGAAGAGAAGGGCTACGACGAGGTGAACGCAATCGCGTTCGTCAACGCGAGCACGAAGCAGCGCCCACAGGTGGTGGGGGCGTTCGTGGACCCGGCGACGGGCAAGCTGGTCGTGATCGACAATGCCGAGCAGATTTACGCTGGCGTGATCGCCCGGGCCAGTCTGACGGCGTACACCTACGACGTGAAGGGGAATAAGGGCGTGACGTTCGGACTGAACAACGTCCAGATCATCCGGGACGGCACCCGTATCGATGGGCGCTCGTCCGCCAACACGGACTTCGAGGCGCTGGCCGAGGCCCCGAGCCTCGCGGACTTCGAGGACCCGGCGTCTGATCCGATGGCCGGAGTCGCCGAGGAGTCGGCCGGACCGAACCCGCTCGCGGACTTGATGGACTGAGCGCCATCGGGGAGTCGTCTGAGTCAGACGTGTGAGCGGCGACAGGGAGAGGCAGTCAGATAAGAGGCGGACTGAACCGGGTCCGGGTACTACGCTCGGAGACAAGGCGCCCGCCTCTCCCTGTCACCTTGGGCCTGCGGGGTGGCGAAATGGTAGACGCACCGGGTAATCCCCGGATGTCGGAAGAACACCGCGGGACGCCTAGGACCCGGGTGCCGATGTGCAGGTTCGAGTCCTGCCCCCGCAACTTTGGTGGCGACGTATGACCACTTATGTCCACTTATGACAACGATCGGAGACATCAAAGCCCATGACTATGAGCGTCGACTTCGAGACCCGATCGCCGGTGGATCTACCCAAGGCGGGTGTCTACGCCTACAGCGAGGACCCGGACACCGACATCCTCTGTATGTCCTACGCCTTCGGTGACGAGGAGCCGGAGACGTGGCGCCCCGGGGAGCCGATGCCGGCTCGCGTGCGAGAGCACGTAGAGTCTGGCGGCGAGATCCGGGCGTGGAACGCGACCTTCGAGCGCGTCTTGTGGTGGGTAGTCCTCACGCCCCGGTATGGCTTTCCGCGTCCGCGGGCAGAGCAGTTTGTCTGCACCGCGGCTGAGGCCCGGGCGATGAACTTGCCGGGCAGTCTCGCGTGGGCGGCCGAGGTGACTGGTGTTTCACACCGGAAAGACACGGAGGGGCATCGGCTGATGCTCAAGCTGTCGAGCCCGGTGGGGAAGAACCCGAAGCCTCCCTATGAATGGCACGAGGACCCGGCGGACCTGCGCCGGCTCGTCGAGTACTGCGAGCAGGACGTCAGGACGGAGCGGGCTATCGCCCGGGTGTTGGTCCGCCTCTCGCCGGTGGAACGAGCAATCTACCTGCTCGACCAACGGATTAACGACCGGGGGGTCCGTGCCGACCTCCCCCTTGTCGACGCCATGTCGGCCGTGGTGGAGGACGCCATGACCGAGGCGGGGGTGCGGCTGGACCAGTTGACTGACGGTGTGGTCACGGCCGTGACTCAGACCGCCCGCATCAAAGAGTGGTGCAACCGCCGGTTCGTGGAGGAGGAGATCACGGAACAGCGGACGGGCACCGTGCTGATACAGGGCGAGGAGGTGGAGACGACGGAGCGCGTTCCGTTCCGCATCCCCGGCGTGGCGAAGAACGTCCTCCG
>Ga0302046_10000412_pt1 | contig 43956 bp, 42 predicted proteins | sample RVTome_11_FD_200261 | JGI IMG/M metagenome (GOLD analysis project Ga0302046, IMG submission 200261) | Soil microbial communities from uranium-contaminated site in the Upper Colorado River Basin, Wyoming, United States - RVT147D111 (version 2) ...
GGTAGACCCAGAGCCAGGCGAGGCCGGTCGCGTTCGGATCCGGCAGTCCGGACCGGAGACGGGGGGCGGCCCGCCATGGCGACGGCCAGTTGCGATCCGCAGCGTCTCGCATCGCACGCTCCTTCCCCGTCGTCTGTACACCCCTCGGGAAGGGGTACGCGCCCTGGCGCCCTCACCGCGGCTCGATCGCCAGCCGCAGGTCGGGCTCGACGGCGAAGACCGAGCCGTCGGGGACCTCGGTCCAGTCTTCGTCGGTGATCCGCTCGGAGGCGACGACCACCGAGCGGTAGGGCTCGCCCTCCGGCGGATGCGCGTGGCGCTGACCGCAGAGGGCGCACTCGAGCGCCTGATCGCGCTCGATCCTCCACAGCGAGCTGCGCAGCCGGGTCCCGGCGAGCCGCGGGCCGACGGTCCACAGGAGGTTGAGGTAGAGGTCCTCGACCGAGGCTCCCGCCTCGGTGGCCAGCTCGCCGGCCTCGGCCGCCAGCTCGCGCAGCAGTTCGCGCCGGTCGGCTCCGGGCCGGCCGGCGGCGCGCATCAGCAAGAGGGCGAAGAGGTGCTCGCTGTCGGTCTCGCCGGCGATCAGCTCCCGGTGCTCGGCATCGAGCCGTTCGAGCAGGAGCGGCTTGACGGCGTCGAAGCGGGGCACGTCGCCGTTGTGCGCGAACAGCGCGTCGCCGTGGCGGAACGGGTGGGTGTTCTCGAGCGCGCCGCCGCCCACAGTGGCCGCGCGCACGTGGGCGATGGCGGCGACGGCGGGGGAGCGGGCGGCCTCGGCGCGGTAGTCCTCGCTCTGGTAGGCGGGCTGCGGCTGGCGCGCGCACTCGACCGCGCCCGAGGCCAGCACCAAGCCGATGCCCCAGCCGTCGGCGTTGACGATCCCGCGCTGGTCGCGGCGCGCCTGGTGGATCAGCGCGTTCTGGCTCTCGAGCAGCTCGCAGTCGATCCGGGTCGGATGGGTGGCCTGCATGCCGAACAGGCGGCACATGGTCGGACGCTAGCAGAGATGGGCCGGGCCGCCGACTAATGCAGAGTCGATGCAGGTTACGGGGGCGTCGTTCTGTGGAGGGTAGACTTGTCCGCATTCGTTCGCTTCGAAGGTAAGGTCGAGGGGACACGATGGCCGATCGCGACATCCGGCTCGCCGCCTTTGACTGGCTCGCCCATCAGACGGAGCTACATGGCGACCTTCTGCCATGGGCGCTACTCCTCTGGGGCTTCGAGCATCGGGGCGAGCGAATCCCGCTGGTCAGTCAGCAAGGGATCTTCAAGCCGCGGGCGCTCGAGCTCCCGATTTCGATTCGGACTTCCGCCGAGCCTCGCTACGACGACAGTTTCGGAGCCGATGGTCTCCTTCACTACCGATACCGGGGCACCGATCCCGAGCACCACGACAATCGGCTGCTACGAGAAACCTACCGGCGCCGAGTGCCGCTGGCGTACTTCCATGGGCTCGCGAAGGGGCGGTACGTCGCGGTCTGGCCCGTCTACATCGTTGGTGACGATCCTCAGGGCTTGACCTTCATGGTCGCCGTGGATGACGCGGCGGTCGCGCTGCGGGAATGGCGAGCGGCCGGACAAGCCGACCTGGTGGGCGAGGACGAAGCGTCGGCGCGACGGGAGTACCTGACTGCCATCGTGCGGCGTCGGCTCCATCAGAGGTCGTTCCGCGAGAAGGTCCTGCGCGCCTACCGCGAGCAGTGCGCCCTCTGCCGCCTTCGCCACCAGGAACTGCTCGACGCAGCCCACATCGTGGCTGACAGCGAAGAGGGGCCACCGCTGGTGGCCAACGGCGTGTCCCTCTGCAAGCTGCACCATGCCGCCTTCGACTCCTTCTTCCTGACGATTCGCCCGGACTACCTCATCGAGGTACGACGCGACATCCTGGAAGAGAGCGATGGCCCGATGCTCCTCCACGGTCTTCAGCAGCTCGACGGCCGGCGGATCATCGTCCCGCGCAGGCCGGAGCACCGCCCGGACCCGGAGCTGCTGGCGCGGCGTCACGATCGGTTCGCCAGTTGGGCGGGCCGGTGAGCCGGGTGCCTACTCAGCCACCAGGTCGAGGGCACACGGCGAACGTGAAGAGCACCCTCGTTCTGATCGGCTACTTCCCGAAGCGCCGAACGCCCGCGCCCAAGGAGCTCCGCGCGGCCGGCGCCGTGGAGATCTGCAGCGTCAGCGAGTGCCTGGCGCCCGGCCCCGAGGGCTGGGTCGAGGCGTGGCTCCACAACGCGCAAGGCTGCTTCAACAGCCCCGACGACGCCCGCCGCGTCATCGGCGAGGCGACGGGCGAGTTCCAGGTCCTCGCCTACCGCCTTCTCCCCGTGAGGTTCCGCAAGGGACACGCCGACCCGATCGAAGTGTCAGCGTCGGGGATCACTCCGCTCCCGCCGAGCTTCCGGCCTCTCGGCTTCGACGTGGTCAGCAGGAGCACGAGCGACGGATTCGAGTGCTCGCCGCTGTCCTGCAACCTCATGGCGCTGGAGGTCACCGTCAACCGCCACTGCCTCGTGGACGGCCTCGAGGTCGCCAGGGAGCTGGCCAGCCGCTTCTCGGTGGAGGAGCCCGAGCCTGGGTCGTACTACGTGATCGAGGTCCTGCGCGCCCGTACCGGCGGCTTGCCTTAGAATCTGGCGAGCCTCAGGAATGGCCGACCCTCGCTCTTGGGGCTTGTTACGCCTCATTATTGCGCTTGGCCGGCAGTGCCCGATGGCCTAGACAATGACCGCACCCAACGAGTACCAGGTGTTCCTGTCGCACGACAGCAGGGACAAGGCGATCGTCCGTGAGGTTCGAGACGCTCTCGAATCCCACGGGGTGAAGTGCTGGCTGGACGAAGAGGAACTCCAGCCTGGCCGACCCTGGCAGGATCTCCTCGAATCTGGAATCCGCAACTCTCTCAGCGTTGCCGTATTCTGCGGAGCCCACGGAGTTGGACAATGGCAGGCCGAAGAGGCCAAGGCGGCCGTTCGCAGAGCGGTTGAGAACAGCCTGCCTGTGATTCCGGTATTGGTGCCCGGTGCAACCGGCCCCGATAGTCTTCCGCTGCTCCTGGCGAACCGGACTTGGGTCGATCTCCGCGACGGCCTCTCCGACGCGGGGATCATGCAACTCCTCTGGGGAATCACAGGCGAGAGACGACCCTTAGCACCCTCCGCTCGAGCATCGGATGGGCTGGTCGAGCAGCTCAAGGTGCACCCGGACGAGATAGTCGAGCTTGAAGTGGACGTAGATGAGAGTTTCTTCTTGAGAGCATTTCACGGCCCGGAGCCCATCTACCCAACCATCATCGCCAGACTTGTGCATCGCTTCCTAAATCATGATCGGGATCGCACTGTGATCACAAGAGTCACGGCATCGGTCTGGGCAGAAGTCGCCGCTAATAGCTCGACCGAAGACGCAGCCTGGGAGAGGTGGACCGTTCGTGTTCCGGATCGGAGCCTCGCCATTCCCCCTCCTGCCGAAGTGCAACGCGTGACAGAGGAGCAGCTACCGGATAAGTGGTTCAGCCATTTCGGACCGGGCGATGTTCCCCCAACGGGACTAGAACTGGAGAGACGCAGCGTCAGTGACTGGCTCGCATCGGAATTTCACCTCCACCTTCCGGGTCTTTCAGCAGGCCTTCCCCGGGAGCTTTGGGTGCGTTTCTGTTGGCATTCACTCGGCAACCCGAGCGGCTTTCGGATTTACCCGGTTCCTGACCATGCCCTTCCCAGTCCGTGATGCACAAGCAGCGGTGAGGTCACGGCTGACAGTCTGTCGGTGAATCTCGAGGAGAATCCGACCCGTGCGACTCTGGCGCCCACTCGGCCTCCACGAGCTGGCGCTCGTCTGGGAGGCGAAGATGGCCGCCTTCCCGCCGCGTCTCGCCGACCAACCGATCTTCTATCCGGTTCTCAACCGGGACTACGCCGAGCAGATCTCGCGCACCTGGAACACCAAGGCGGAGCCGTTCGCTGGCTACGTGGCCGAGTTCGACATCGACGACTCGCATGCGTCGCAGTTCGAGCGCCAAGTCGTGGGCGGTCGGAAGCACGAGGAGCTGTGGGTTCCGGCCGAGGAGCTCGGCGCGTTCAACGAACACATCGAAGGTCCGATCAGAGTGGATGAGGCCTTCTTCGGTCCAGGCTTCCGCGGACACGTCCCGCAGCGGTATGGGCTCCGCGGCCATGACGCCGACGAGCAGATCCGGATACTCGCCGCGACTCGCTCGTACGCTCCGATGGACTTCTATCTGGAGACCCGCGCCAACGAGCTGACCTACTTCCTGAACTACCCCTATTGGGCCGGATCCCAGGCTGCGGACTTCGGGATCGATCCGGAGGAGTTGGCGAAGACCCTGGAGGCGATTCGGCGCTCCTGGGATTCTCCGGGCGAGCGAATCGCGCCGCTGATCGCCCGCGGTACGCGGCTCACAGGAGACTCGTAAGCCATGCGCCGGCGGAGACGGGTCACCCGGGACACGCAGCCAAGAGCGCTTCGCATGCTCAGCTCAGCGTCGCACGGGCGACGGCGCCAGTCTCGGGACCGACATGAGCGATCAAGGTGCCACCGGGCGCCCCGTGGCTCCGCCAGAACGTGGACCCGCGCGCGGACCGCGTCCCGATGCCCCCGAAGTGGAAGTACGTCATGCCCCTGACCAAGGAGCTGCGGCGGAAGCTCGAGCCTCTCGCCCAGCCCTACCCACGCGGCCGAAGTGACACCAGCGACACGCCCGGTGACCAGCCGGGAGAGGGCGAGGCAGCATCGACCCGGCCGCTCCAATCCACCGCCCCGCCATGAGGACGAAGACCAGGGCCGGACGCCGGTCCAAGCTCACCCGGGAGGTGCAGGAGAAGATCACCCGCGTGATCCGCGCGGGCAACTACGCCTACATCGCGGCCGAGTACGCGGGGATCAGCCAGACCACCTTCTATCGCTGGCTCGAGCAGGGCGCGGAGCAGAAGCGCGGCCGGTATCGGGAGTTTCGGGAGGCGGTAAAAGCCGCGGAGCGGGAAGCCGAGATCCACGCGGTGGCGACCATCCAGCAGCACATGGGGAAGAACTGGCAGGCCGCCATGACCTTCCTCGAGCGCAAGTTCCCGCAGCGGTGGGGCCGGCGCCTCGACGTGACCTCGGACGGGCATGAGATCGGGAAGTTCGAGGTCGTCATCGTCGACCCGAAGGAGGAAGAGGAGAAGCCGAGCCCGGGGAGGATACCGTGACGAAGAAGAAGGCCGGCCGCCCGCGCATCGAGTTCGACCTCTCGGTCGTCGAAGGCCTCGGCCGGATCGGCGCCACCGTCAACGACATGGTGCACGTCCTGCCGGCCGGGAAGCGCACGATCGCAGAACGGATGGCCGACCCTGAGAGCGATTTCCGCACCGCCTATGAAAAGGGGCGGTCGCTGCTGAATTCGTCCCTCCGCCGCAAGCAGATCCAGGTCGCGATGGCGGGCAACGTCGCCATGCTCATCTGGCTCGGCAAGCAGCACCTCGGCCAGCAGGACAAGGTGATCGAGACCCGGCGCGGGATGGACCAGCTCTTTGACGACGAGCTGCCGGTGCTACCGGCCCAGAAGGTCAAGACGGCGGAGGAGGCGCGGGAGTCCCTCCGGCGGGCGGGGGTGATGATCTGAGCCTTGCCGCCAAGCGGCGCGTGGGTCTGCCCAAGAGGGCCGTCTGGCCGATCTCGACCGTGGGCGGCGGTGGTCCCCATGCCCGCCGGGGGCGGGCGGCCTCTGGTGCCCTCCCACGGGCGGCAGAGGCGGCCGAGGGACCGCGGGTGGCGGCGGCGGCTTCGGGAACTGAGCAGCGTGGTACCTTGACGCCGCGAGCAGGCGATGACCTCGGCGCGCCCCATCATTCCTGAGACCCGAATCGGCCACGTCCACCTCAAGGTCGCCGACCTCGAGCGCACGCTCGGCTTCTATCGCGACGTGCTCGGGTTCGAGATCACGCAGCGGATGGGATCGGAGGCGGTCTTCCTCGCCGCCGGCGGCTACCATCACCACATCGGCCTCAACACCTGGGAGAGCCGCGGCGGTTCGCCGCCGCCGGCCGGAGCGACCGGGCTCTACCACCTCGCGATCCTCTACCCGACCCGGGCCGCGCTCGCCGACGCCCTGCGCCGGCTGCGCGCCGCGGGCGTCCCGCTGGAGGGGGCCGCCGACCATGGGGTGAGCGAGGCGCTCTACCTTCGCGACCCCGACGGCAACGGCGTCGAGCTCTACTGGGACAGACCTGCCGAGCAGTGGCCGCGGACAACCGAAGGTGAATTGGCGATGGTCACGGGGCGCCTCGACCTCGAGGACCTTCTCCGCGAGGTCGCCTCCGGGATGCCCTCCGCCGCCGAGCCGCCAGCCGTGTGATCGTAGTTTTGCGCCGGAACCGCGATCGAGGCGCAGGAGATCCACCAGTTGGTGAGGGAGCTGCCGTACATCGACGAGCACGCGATCCGGATCGTCGCTTCCCCCGAGGTTGTGTGGAGGGCGCTGGAGCAGTACGTCGCCGCCTTCCTTCGCAGAACCGAGGACGGCCTCCTCGCGAAGCTCCTCCGCACCGAACCGCGCGCCGGCTTCGAGGTCACCGAACGGGTGCCGCTCGACCGTCTGGTCCTCGTCGGTCGCCACCGTTTCGCGCGCTACCGGCTCGCCTTCGATCTGACGGACGCGGCGGACGGCGCCACGCACCTGCGCGCCACGACCCACGCGGAGTTCCCCGGCCTCCGCGGACGCGCCTACCGCGCGCTGGTCATCTGGACGCGTGGCCACATCGTCGCGACGACCCACATCCTGCGGTCGATCCGACGCCGTGCCGCGTCCATTCCTGCGGACGTCCCTTCGAGCCGCGGGTGAGTGAGAGCACGTGCAAGGGCGCCCTCGCGCGATTCTAAAGTGGTAAAGTCGCTCCATGCGCCATTATGACCTGCGGCCTACCCAGCACCTCAGTACTCTCGTGGTCGCCTTCGCCACCTGCTCCCAATGCGGTTTTGTGGCGAGGACGAACGCGAAGACCCCTTGGCTCTGTGAACGGTGCGATCATCCGAACGAGTTACCTGCGGGTCATTTTCCGTTGTCTGTTGCAGCACTTGTAGATCTCATCCATACGCAGCGCTGGCGCAGATTGCCTGCCGACGCTGTCGAACCGCCGTGGGCGCCACCAGCTGCCGAAGTGTCCACCGTCATTCTCCTCTGCACTCTCCATGAGACCCTCCTTGCTCACTTGTTGAAGGGGCAGATGAAGAGGCTTGCCTTCAATCAGGAGCAGCAAGTGGAGATGCTAGGAAGCTTTCGAGGCCTCAGCCAAAGGACGAAGATGTTTCATGCGCTGACCGGACTCAGGCTACCAGAGCTTGCACGGGAGTTCAGTTGCAAGGAAGCCTGGGATCTCGCGGGTCGAGCTAGCAGGTTGCGGAATAAATTCGTTCACACCGGCAAGGCCTGGGACGAGGTCCTTGCACCTGAATGCGTCGAGTGTTTGGGAGATCTCCTCCGCCTTTATGCCTTGTCTCACAATAGGTTGCTTGAGGTACGTTAGCTAGCCGTCCGCGGCGGCTCAGTTCGTGGCCTCCTCTTGCTCGACGCGCATCCGGCCGCCGCGCCGGGCGAAGTGGTCGTCCCGCTCGACAACGACCCCTTCCTCGAGCGGTCGGAGGGGCGACTCTCAGCACCAAGAGACTTCCCTGCCGAGGGCCTCAGCTGCGATGCTCTCCTGCAGGGGTCTCCTTGGCGCTCGTTGATGCGGGTCACCTGCCGCCGCTGCCCGGCCGTCCGCGCCGAACCCGCAGCCACCCTCGCTCTGGCGCCCGCCTCGAATCGCAGCGACCGCCAAACCCACTGCGCTGAGGGCCTACACGCTTCCGCAAATATGCACATTTGACTCTGGACGCCTCCCTGTAGCAGTCTCCGCGCCAAGGCTCTCAGGAGCGTGAACAGCCGTCCGGCGCGAGGTCCGACGCCTCCCGCTGGTCACCGTGTTTAAGCTACTGCTTGCTAGAGATCCGAGTCTGGTGGGTTCGGCAAGGCGGGCAGGGCGACATGGATCTTAACGCTTTCCCGATCATCACTTTCTTGAACCATGCCCATAGCACTCACGTTGATCTCGTCAGCCGCGGTGAACGAGGCTAACCCCCTCCTGACCACTCTTGCGGCAGGCGTAGTCAGTGGCCTCGTCGCCACCGCAATAATCTTCCTACTTCGTTCCTGGTGGGTCCGCATCATCTTTCCCTGGTATGAGAATGCGCTCTATCAGGGACCTGTCATCGAAGGGCCCTGGACCACAGAAATCCACTTTGCCGATGGAACCGCCAACACGCATCGAATCGAATTGAAGCGGACAGGTTATCGCGTGCTGGGCAAGGCCTTCTGCACGGAGGGCCAGCTTGAGGGCCAAACATATGAGCTCTCTGGCAGCTTCAACAATCTCTTGCTAACCGCAGAGTATCGCGCCACCAATACGCGGCGGATGGAACGTGGAGCGTTTACCCTCATGCTTGTAAAGGACGGCTCCTGCTTCCAGGGCCACCTCACATATTCTGACGACCGAACAAACTCTGTGCTGAGTGTCCCATGCATATGGGAACCAGTACGGGACTAGACTAGATATCCGCGGATGAATGTGCCGAAACAGTAAGTAAACGAGAGTCGATGATGCTCAACGCAATCGTGTCCGCGGTAATTGGTGGGTTCGCAGCGTGGGTTACTATCCAAAGCATTAGCTACTTCGTGCTCAGATCGCGCCTCGTAGCATATCTCGTGGTCCAGGTGAATACTCGCCTCCAGTCGGCACACAGCAACGTCGACTGGCTTCGCCAGTTGAGCAGCGACCACTCGGCGCCAGGTGTGACTGCGACAATCTCTCCGCGGTACTCGCCCGATCACGCAGAAGATCTCCACGAGTCTCGAGAGTTGATCCTGCGGTATCTTTCGAGATCCGAGGTCGAACGGATTACCAAGTTCTTGTCCTACCTCTGGGAGGTGGAGTACCTGACAGAGGGAGTCTGCGACGCCATTGGCTCCTATGCCAAGCGTGCCACACCCTTGGACGGCGGTGACTGTCAGTACTTGCGGGACAAAGTTTCCCGGGTCACTAGCATTGTCAGCAAATGGCCACAGTCCATCAAGGGGTTGGACGACCTGCCGATGGACTATGCAGGTGTGCTCGGGCCGAGCGCAATCAAAGTGCCTCCCAGGGGATCCGTCTAGGGCATCCGATCTGTATGCAACGAGTCAGACACCCAGAGTAGGCCAAGATCATTCTCCGAGTCAGTCTGCTAGAGCGGGACGTTTAGCACATGTGCGGAAGGGACTCTTGGGATGCCGCAAGGCACGCATTTCCCTTGCCCGACGCTTGGTGCTACGGGAGGATCCGTTGATCACATTCGATCAATTGGAAGCGGTCGCGCAGGCGCTTGAGCCCGGCTCCGCGGACGCGCAGGAGGCCGCCCAATCGTTTCCCCTGGAATATGTGCTGGCGATCATAGGCGTTGTCATAGGGGTCATCGGTGCAGCTGCCTCCCTGATCTCCTGGCAGATGAGTCGGCGATCCAGGCGCCAGTATGACTATCTCCTCCGGCTCGCATCTCTCAACATTGACAAAAAGGCGACCGAGGAGCAGATTGCGGTGATGCGCCAGCAGGCGTCACGACTAGACAATGAGCTTGCTGACCTTCGACACCAGATCCAGCGGGATATCCCCGTTGAAGCGCGCCGGGCGGTCTTACGCGATCGAATGGACGCCGCCGTCTCCCTTGCTGCCCACTCGTATAATGACCTAGTGCAGACGAAGCAGGAACTTGATGCGCTGGGACTGCCGAAGGAGCTTCCCGCACACCTTCTGCGTGCGATTGAGTCGGCGATTGAGCCGCGCTATCTTCGCAGGGAGAGGATCTCTAATCGGAAGACTCTATTGACAATTATTTCTGGTTCAGCAGCCGTTGCGTCGACCTTGCTGCCTTTTCCATTCGGACGCTACATTGGCGCGTTGCTTATTCTGCTGTCTGTTCCGATCATTATGAGTATTGCTCGCCTGACGCTTGACCGGTCTGCTCTACGCCTTTGGCTGAGGACTGTGATCCTCGGGGGAATGGCGGCTGTACTTTTGCCGCTTGCGGGGCTCCTGGCGGTTTCTGCGTATAACGTGCCGTATTTCGGCGGAGATCGGGAGATGCTGCTTCTTGCGTCCTTCGTATGTGGTGTAGTCGGAGCCGTCGCGGCGACGTGCGCTTTCGTAAGTTTTCGCAGGACGAGCTCTCGGAACGCTGGGGTTAACAACGCGGAGCCGGAGGGACACGTTCGGAGTGGTGTAGACACCGCACCGGAGGGCGAGCCGCTTCGAGGTCCCAGCGGAGTATCCGACGATGGTGCGAGGTGAGCTTCCCAGGGCTGGAGCATTGACATCGATGTAGCCCACCAGAATGTGGGTGGCAGCAAGGTGCGGTACCAAGGAATTCTCGCAACTGCGGTCTCTGTTAACGTTGGCGATCGGGCCGACCGACGATCGGTGGGCCAGAGACAGAAAGGGAGGATTGAGATGGCGCGCGGAACACGGAGTGAAGAAGTGAAGTTGACGGCCGGGGAGCTGGCGGCCGCCGCGGGGATCGACGAGACGGCGGAGCTGCTGAAGCTGGCGGGGAACTCGACTCGCCTGAAGCTGCTGTACCTGCTGGAGAGCCTGACGGAGGTGAGCGTCTCTGATCTTGCGGAGCTTTTGGGGGTGTCAATCTCGGCGGTCTCGCAGCACCTGGCCAAGCTCAGAGCGCACAGGCTGGTGGACAGCCGGCGCGACGCACAGACAATCTACTACCGGCTGACCGAGCACGATTTCATCGGCAGGATTCGGGAGGAGTACTTCGGGGCCTGGGCGAACTGACGGTGGAGGGCTCCCGGCAAGCCGGTCTCAACGCACCAGGAATCCGAAGCTGCGCCGCCGCCCGCCGCCGCTCAGGCTGCCGGAGGAGGGCGGTCAGAACATCCGGTCGGGTCATCACCGGATCACCGGAATGCCAACCGGTACAGCCCTCACAGAAACCTCTATTACGGCTGACATCTGCCGAGATATCCGTTCGACAGCGTCAGCGTTCCAGTCAGTGATAGACCGGACGGCCCATTCCCGTTCTGCACCGTTACTACTATCGCGCCGGAACCCGCAAACGAGCTATTTGATGCGAGCAATGACACCGCCGGGCCACTGCCAAAATTGCCCAAGCCGCCGGTGGTCTGAACATCGAAAAGAGGGAGCGAAGAACTCAGGACGAGCTTGCCGGAAGAATCGTTGTCGCTCTTGACGTCACCACCCGAGACCGAGACATTTCCCCCGGGGCAAGAACAGAAATCGAGTCTGTAGGAGAACGACGTGTGGCTGGCTGCTGACCCGTCGGCGGCATAGGACATCCAAGATCTACCAGGATCCCAGCCAAGTACGGTCGCGACTACAGCTGCCTGTCCTGCGCTCGTAACCCAGTTCTGCGGCTGGCCCAGGTTGATCGCAAGATCTGACTGGCATAGGAATGAATGCTGAGGTACTTGGCGGCAGGGGTACTTTTCCACGTGGATGGCGTTCACCCGTGTCAGATTGCTACTAGTATAGTAAGCTGCAACGTCGAGCTCCGAGTGAGACTCGAGCACGAAAAAGCCATCGATCAATCCGGGGTTCCCGGCCAAGCTCCGAAAGTAATCGCAGTCGTAGAACTGAGCTCCGTCGCCGCCGATCCCGGTTCTAACGAAGGCCGAGACAGGACCATCTTGGTGCATTTGAGCGAGCGCCACCTTGTGGCGCGTGTCGGCGGGAGCCGTACCTGGGTTGTGCACATTGACCGTCGTCCTGTAGTCGCCTGGATGGACGAAAGTGCCCGGATTCGCTGGGCCGCAGACGAATTTGACCGCGTACTGACAGTCAGTAGGGGGGGGGAGGTAATGGTAGGCATTCGACCTGGACCTGCCGATGCTCGCCAGCCCTTTCGGGTCGTTCACCCAGCCAATAGCTCGAGGTACATTCGACAGTGCCGCAGGAATTGCGCTCCTTGGCGATTGCCTGAAGATCGAGCCCATAGACGTAGTTCCGGCAATAGTCCTTGCACTCGTCCCACTCTTTATTCGAGTGGGGCCAGTTGAAGTTGTTCCCGTTCGGCCGCGTCGGCCAGTTGGGTGTGTCGTTGAAGTTCGAGGCATTCGGGAAGCTGCATTGCACTTTGCAGAAGCAGTGCGCCGCCGCCTCGACTGCGGGGGCGCTGGCGAGGGCCGCGGCGACCACCACGATGAACATCAGGTAGCCGGACGCACCGCTACGAGTGCCTCGCCCTGGCACGATCCTTCGTTCCGTACTCATAGGCCCCTCCTTATGAGACACCTTGATCCAGGCTGTATACAAGACTACCGTCATTGTCGAGTGTGTCCAGGTGGAGTTCCGCAAGTGGTCCTAGTGCCGCCTTGTTCGACACTTGAAGCCTCAGACAGAATGCCGCCGCATCTAGGACACGACTCCGCCGCCCCGGAGACGGGGACGCCACACTTTTTGGCATCGGGGTCATGGCTCTTGATTCCTGGGACGCATGTACCGCTGCGTGGGTGCTGACCGTGCGCCTAACCGGTGCTCTACGGATTTCACGTCGATAAGTGGGATGACGGACAGCAACACGCTCGCGCCTCCATCGGCTGATAGTCGAATAGCCATCTGTCTGGGTTCCAAGGATTTAGGCGAGTCTACATCCAATCGAGATTTGCCGCAACTTCTCCCGGTGGTGTCCTAATTCGGTAGGACACCACCCCTTCTCCCGCCGTATACCCCCCGGCCCTGCGCGTCGATAAACTCCTATGCTCGCCCCGATGCCTGTTCCAGTCTGTCGCGCGCTGGGGCGGGCCGGTTCTGCGGGACCGTCGCTGGAATCCGCAACTGCGCCGCTGCCCGTCGCCGCTCCCCTTCCCCCCGCCGGTCATACCGCGCAGTCGTCACCGCGTCGGCGTGACCCGCCAGGTTCTGGACGGTGAACACGTCGACGCCGGCCCTGAGCAGCTCTGAGACATAGCCCTTGCGAAAATCATGCGGCGTGATCCCGGTCAGCCCCGCCTGCTGCTGGCGCTTCTGGAGGATGTACCGCACTGCCTCGCCGCGCAGCCGGGTGAACCGCACCGTGCCGCCGGCACTGATCGGGCAGAACAGCGGCCCGTCGTCGTCGCCCCGTGCCGCAGTCCACCGCTTCACCACTCGGCACACTGACTTCGCGAGGAACACCCGGCGGTCCCGCCGCCCCTTCCCCGACCTCACCGTGATCAAGCACTCCCCCGCGTCGAAGTCGTCGAGGTCGAGCCCGCACATTCTCGACTGGAATGTCGATGTCCGAAAAATCCCGACCAGCTTGCCGGATCCGAGCCACGCTTGAATGAATGCCAAGGCGCAGCTTCGCGAGGGCCAGAATCATCTCGGGGCGCAGATTGACATGTATCACGTCGATACGCTCGCCCGTTAACTCTAGCATGCGCTCGATGATCCGATCTGCCACCTTCTCCCAAAGCTCCTGAAGGGCAATGGCGTGGCTCTTGGCTGCCGTCTCAGTGATGTCGTCTTTCATGCTCGCCAGTGCTCTTGGCCGAAGATTGGATCCTCTGACTCTAAGGATTTAGGCAAGTCTACATCGAATCTGGACTCGCCCGCAACTGTCCTCGTCCTGCCGCATAATCCTCCGGCGCTGGCCGTCGAGAAGTCTTATGGCGACGGCAGCTTATCCGGAGCGCAGGCGGGATCACTCGAATCGCGACAGGACTCGCAAGTTGCGACGGTTCTTGGATTTGTGTTTGATGGGCCGCCGAAAGGGCGTTGCAGGCCGAGGGTCGGATAGCCGGCGCTCGAGAGGGGGGCACCGGAGCTTATCCGGCGATCTCACGGTGGCGGGCGATCAGTTGGGGTCGCGTAGCGTCTGGGTACGGCGTGACCTGGGAGATTCCTGGGCCTATGAACAAAACCTGAAATACGTTTGGCTATGCGCTGCGCCGTGCGTACCCAAGCGAGCGCACCTCGGCCGCTCGTCGATCACAACAGGTCTGCCGGGCTGCGCAGAGGCCGGCTCCAGAGCGACTAGGTCGAGCGCCGCCGCCAGCTCGGTCAGGAAGAGCTGGTAGTTCGCGCGCTCCGGGCCGGTGACTCCCTGCCAGCGGGCGAGGAAGCTCGCGATCACCTCGTCGGTTCCGCCATCCATGCTCCAGGTCGGGTGCCGAGTCTACCGCTGCTCTCGGCAGCGCTTCCCGACGAGCGATGAAGGGAGGCAGAGGAGGAGGCACAGAGCTTCTGGCCGCTGGTCAGATGCTCTACCCTCAACCACAGGCGATTTCGCCGATCCGGCCTCGTAAGACACCGCTAAAGTGAGACGGGGTGAGAAGCCCTGGGACAGTGCCCGTTCGACGGAGTGCTAAAGGGCGCTCGATGGCGATTCCCCGCAACCCACTGAGCCCGCGTCACTTTCGGCCCGAGGCCCTCTGGCCCCGACCCCTACCGCTGGCTTCCCAGCAACGAGAGAGCAACGAAGACCGCGCCGCCCGCACTTCACGAAGTGCTAACGCTCTCTAACCGCTTGATCTGATTGGAGTTATCTGGTGCACCCGCAGGGATTCGAACCCCGAACCTTCTGATCCGTAGGTAAGTAGTCGGTGGAATGCCCGCCCGGTCCGAGCCCCGCCTGGCGCCTTCCCCTGCTCGCTCTATCCCGTTGGTATGTCTTGACTTAGTAGCCCTGGCCGCCCGTACCATGGCCCCATGGAGCCCCACCCCAGTCCCGGGCCGGATGGCAACGACGGAGCAACGATGGCCCATCGTTGCCACTTGGAGACCCGGGGCTGGTGGAAGGGGGCCGGGAGGTAGCCATGACGTTGACCGACAGTCAGATCCACTCGGCCCGGGTCCCGCCCGGGCTCAACCAGGTCGAGATCCGGGACGATGAGGTCCGGGGCCTTCTGCTCCGGGTCTACACCAGCGGGGCCAGGACCTGGATGCTCGCCTATCGCCGGCAGGAGGACAGGCGCCGGCGTTTCATGAAACTCGGAGCCTACCCCGGCGTCTCGATCAACCGGGCACGGGCGCTCGCGGAGATGGAGATCACCCGGATCGGCGACGGGGAGGACCCGCTGAGCGATCGGGAGGAGCGGCGGCCAGGCGAGGTGACCGAGACCATCGCGTCGCTCGCCCGGCAGTACCTCCGGAACTACGCGAAGAAGTTCAAGCGGCCGGCAAGCTACGCGATGGACCAGTGGCAGCTCGAGACCTATGTTCTGCCGAGGTGGGGTTCGCGGCCCGCCGAGCAGGTGACCAAGGACGATGTCCGGAAGATCCTCAACGACCTCGCGGACGGCCGGCTCGCCGCCCGGGGCAAGCCGACGAAGGTGGCCCCGCGCAACCTCCGGGCGCTGCTGTCGAAGCTCTTCGAGTGGGCGATCGAGCGCGGCAGCCTCGCCGCCAACCCGGTCGTCGGCACGAAGCTGCCGGACCGGGTGCGCGAGCACCTCCGGAAGGGCGGCAAGGATCGGGTGCTCTCCGACGACGAGATTGGCACGCTCTGGGCGGCTCTCCATCGCCTGGACGCCGATGCTCGGAGGCGGAAGGTCGTGCCGGTCTCGGCCGCGGCGTTCCGGCTGATCCTGCTGACGGCGCAGCGGCCGGGCGAGGTGTTCACCATGCGGTGGCGGGACATCGAGGACGGCGTCTGGTGGGTGATCCCGGCCGAGGTCGCCAAGAACGGCGAGCCCAATCGCGTCTACTTGTCGCCGCAAGCTCGGGAGATCCTCGGCGAACTCCACCAGCACACCCCCGGCGCCTCGCCGTGGGCGCTCGAGAGCCCGAGGAAGCCCGGCACTCACCTGACGACGATCAAGACCGCTACGCAGAGCATCCTCCGGCGGACCGAGATGCGTCCGTGGTCGCCGCACGACCTGCGCCGGACGGCGGCGTCGAAGATGCGCGCGATGGGGGTCACTCGGCTGGTGGTGCAGGGCATCCTCAACCACAAGGATCGCAGCGTCACCGCCATCTACGACCGCTACGGCGCCGACCCCGAGAAGCAGCAGGCGCTGACTGACTGGGGGCGGAGAGTGGAGGAGATCGCCGGCGGCGAGCGTGGCGCGATTGGTGGGTTCCAGTGGAGAGGCAAGGTCGCCGAGTGATCCGGCGCCGAGGCGCGGATATCGAATTTTTTCGCATCATTTCGACGCAAGTCGCCCACCGCCCGTTTTGCGTCGATATCGGCCCCGCGAGGATGTCGGGAGCGGCTCGCAAGCGGTACAGCGCCTACCGTGGAGGGCGGAGCAGTCGGGACGGAGTCGCACTGCCCCTCCTGGTCTAAACCGACTGTGTACGCAGCCCTTTTCACTTCACTCCTGCTTCGGGTACGGGAACGTCGATGGTTTCAATCTGTCGGCACAGCGTCTTGCTCCAGGCCTCGCGTGGAAGTGCGTCGGTTTGCGTCGGTATATTTCGACGCGCTCCGCTTTCGGGTCGCGTTTTCGGCGCAGAGGCCGACCGACGGGCCCCCGGACCATCACGCCGTTAGAACGTCCTCGGGGCGGGGACCGCTGGCAGCCGACAGACTAGCCGCTCCGGCCATAGCGGTGGAGACCGTCTCGGGTGGAGCGATGCGGCCGCGGCCGCTTCCTCGCCCCCGACGGCACCGAGATCGGCGATGCCTCGGACGACGGCGAACCCGGGCGCCGCGGTTGTTCGCATAGCTCGAGGTCCGGACTCCGGCTGGGGTTCGGAGCGTCGAGAGCCTGCAGGCAAGAAGGCGGGCGCTTTTCGAGTCTCTTTTGATGGGTGGTCGAAGAATCTGCCCCCGAGGAGAAGAACCGTGGCACGACCGTCGCGACACCAGCAAAGCATCGGACGAGCCCTCGTCGTCGGCATCGACCAGTACCCCTACATCCGTGCGAACCCGCTGCACGGCTGCGTCAACGACGCCCGGCGCATCGCCGACGTCCTCGAGGAGAGGTACTTCTTCCAGGAGGTACTGTGCCGGTTCGATGACGACGCCACGCGGGACGCGCTGCTCGACGCGATGCAGCAGCTCCTGGACGTCACCGAACCAGGGGAGCGCATCGTCGTGCATTTCAGCGGCCACGGCTCACAGATCCGGAACGCGGACGGAAGTCTCGTCGAAACCCTGGTTCCTCACGACAGCGGCCGGCAGCAGTGGCCGAACCGCGACATCACGGATCGCGAACTCTACGCGTGGGTCCTGCGCCTGTCGGCGAAGACCCCGTTCATCACCCTGATCTTCGACTCCTGCCATGCCGGGGGCGCGCTTCGGAACGGCGACTCCCGCCGGAGTGCTCCCCGCGACGAGCGGATCGCAGCTCTCAGAGACAAGCAGGCCTTCCTGCCCCCGACCGGCACGGTGGAGCGGGGCGTGGGTCGAACGGTGGGCCTCAGCGGCTGGCTGCCCTCCGAGAGCTTCGTGTTGATCGCTGCGTGCCGGCCCGGCGAACGGGCCAGGGAGACCATCGATAAGGCCACCGGCCTGCACCACGGTCTCCTGTCCTGCGCGCTGTGCGAAGAGCTGGCCAAGCCCACCGGCCGGCGGAGTCATCTTGATCTCTTCGAAACGGTGGCCAGGCGGGTCACCGGCGAGTGCCGAGATCAGAATCCGCAGCTGGTGGGCGCCCGGGACCGCGAGGTGTTCGGCACCCTGTCGATGCCGGTCATGCGCTTCGTACCTGTGGTCGCGCGCGAGGGACCTCGGGTGGTGCTCGGTGCCGGGGCGATCCACGGGCTAGTGGCGGGTTCCGAATGGCAGGTGTATCCGCCGGGGACGCGCCGGCGGAGTGACGCCCGACCCCGGGGACGAGTGCGGATCGCCGAGGTCTTTGCCGCCGAATCGAGTGGCGTGCTCACGGCCGATGGACCCGAGGAGGAAGTCGCCGCCGGCGACCGGGCGGTGGAGATCGTGCGGCCGCGTGAGTGCTGGCGGCTGGAGATCGCCATCGGCGAGACGATCGACCCACCGGCGAGGGGCCGGCTCGCCGACGCCCTCGACGCCTCGTCCTGGTTGGCCCGGGTGAGCGAGCCGGCGCTCACGATCGATCGCATCGCGTCGTTCGGCCTGCGCGCCGCCGACGGCTCGTCCGATGAGTCCGGGTGGAGCTGGGCGGCGTTCGACCGCTCAGGCCATCTCGCGCTGCCCGGGTTGCCGGCACGGTCGACCGCGATCGAACGGCTGGTGGCCGACCTCGAAACCCTGGCTCGAAAGACTCGGCTGGCGGAGCTTCGCCACCCGGACGCGAACCACGCGCTGAGCAACGTGCTCGCGATCGAGCTGTGGCGCCGACCGCCGGGAGGCGAGTGGCGGCCAGCCGAGGCAGGCCCGGGCGCCGAACCAGTGTTCTTCGAGGGCGATGCGCTGGGCATCCGGCTTCGCCATCACTACGAATCACCGCTCTACGTCGGAATCCTCGATCTGGGGATGACCGCTTCGATCGAGCTGCTTCATCCGATTCGCGGTGCGTTCGACCCTCTGCCGCCCGGCCGGGAGCTGGAGCTCGGGCTGCGCCCGGCTGACCTCGTCCTGAAGCCCTACCTTCCGGCGCAAGCCCCGCTCTCGGGCGAGACGTCCGACCGCGGTCGGGAGACCCTCGTCTTTCTCGCCCTCACCGAGCCGGCGGACTTCGGCCTGTGGGTCCAGCGGGGAGTCCGCGGGGCGACGGGCGCCGATCGCGGCCAGGACGCGAGGCATCAGCGGTCCAGTCCAGCGGAGCCGGCCGAGACCAGGGCCGGGCACTGGACCGTGATCAGCCGGAGCTTCTGGATCCGGCGCTCGCCGCCGGGGCCTGGAGCCGAGGAGCAGCCACAGTGATATCGTTAGGGCTCCTTGCAGACGGCGACCGTTGGTAGCGGCCACGGTGTCGCGGCGACGCGGCGACGCGGCCGGCTCGACGCCGTCCGATGGCCGCATCCCGACGATGACAGGCGACGCCTCCCTCGACGAGCAGTTCGAGCGGTTGTACCAGGCCCACCACGGGAGCCTGGTCAGCTTTTTTGGCCGGCGCGGTCTCGATCCGGAAAGCAGCCGCGACCTCGCCAACGAGACGATGATGAGGGTCTACACGGGTTTGGAGAGATTGCGGGATGATGCCGCGTCTAAGTCGTGGGTGCTCACGATCGCGCTCAACGTCTACCGCAACTGGGTCCGGGACGAGCATGCTCTCAGGCGTGCGCACGTGGAAGCACCCCTTGAGCAGGTGGAGCAAGTCGGCAACGATGGTGGCCTCTGGCCTCGCACCGAGGCAAGCGCGGAAAGCCGGTGGGAGGCACGCGAGTGGGAGAAATGCCTGGCCTCGGCGGTCAGGACGCTGCCGCCCCGGCAGCGGGAGGCATTCGAGCTCTGGCTCGACGGTCGGAAACAAAAGCAGATCGCCGAAAAGGTGAAGACCTCGATCGGGAACGTCGGCAGTACGCTTCATCGAGCCAGGAAGAAGGTCCTGGCAAGCCTGCGGAGGTGCCTGCGTACCGCCGTTCCCTGGCTGAGACGTGAGCGATGAAACGTGGGTATGACGGTGACCGAGCCGGCGGCGGCGGGAGCGACGTGCATCCCTGGCCCGAGGACGTCTTGCGCTCGGTCGAGGGCGGCGCCGACCCCTGGCTCGCCGAGCAGCTCCGGGTACACCTCGGCGGCTGCGCCACGTGTCGCGAGCTGGCGCACGACCTCGAGAACTACCCGGACGTGGAGCCGCCGAACGAGGCCTTCCGGGTTGACGAGCAGGAAGCGCGGCGAGCCCTCGGCGCCGTTCGCCGCCGCCTCTTGCTGGCGGAGGCGTCGGCGGTGGAGCAACCGGACCTCCCGACGCCGAGCGCTCGTCGGCGCTTGGAAGCGCGAGGACGGTGGAGGCGATCGGCGAGGGTACGGCGGCTCGCTGCCGCCGCTGCGCTCGCGGCGGCGCTGATCGGCGGAGCGTTCTGGTGGCTATACATGGCTCGGCTCGTGCCAGTTCAGGAGCGGCTCCAGCGGGCCGAGCACGAGCTGTTCCGGCCGCTCGCGAACGTCCCGATCGCGCAGTTGCTGCCGAGCGACGACCCGCTGCGCAGCCCCGAACTTCCGGGGATCGCGGCCGATGCGGGAGCGCTGGTGCTCCTCGAGACCGAAGAGGCGCTCCCCTCCGGCGAGTTGGCCGCCGAGATCCGCACGATCGCCGGTACTCTCGTACTGAGGATCGACGGGCTCGTCGCCCGACCCGCCGGCGTCACGTTCTACCTGCCTCCGGGCCGGCTACCGCCCGGCGACTACCGGGTGCGGCTCCTACGCGGCTCCGGCGAAATGCTGCCCGTTAGTTACGACCTGGCGATCCTCGCCCCGTCCCAAGGTTCCTAGCCGGGCGGCAGGATGGCGCTGCGTGCCCAGGGCTTTCGGCGCTTCCTCGGGCTAAGTGCGATCGCGGTCCTCGCGTTCTGCCTGGGCTGTATCGAGCGCGACACGCCGCTTGCGCCGGGGCTGATCGACGTCGTCTCGCTCGCCCGCGGGGAGAGCCGATTCTACCGCGCGCCTTTGCACGCCGGCGACGTTCTCCACCTGCGGATCGAGCAACGAGGCCTCGACGTGGAGATCCGCTCCGGAGACCGACCTCCGGTCGATTTGCCGTACGGCGGCCGGGTGCCTGAGGACTTCTGGTGGCTTGCGGAGCGAACGGGTGACCTGCGTGTGGAGGTGCGCTCCCTCGGAGGCGTCGGCGATTACCGGCTCAGCGTCGAACGTTTCGGTACCGCGACCGGCTCGGACCGGCGACAAGCCGAGGCGTTCTGGCTCGCCAGGCGAGGCGTCGCCGCGGCTTCTGCGTCGCCCGTGAGCAGCGTGGCGCCGCTGGAAGAGGCCCTGGCGCTGCTCCGGGCGCCGCCGCCTCTCTCCGTTCCCGCAGTGCTCTGGGGCGACCTGGGCCGGGCCCGGCTCGACGCCGGCGACGGCGACGGTGCCCTCGCCGCCTTCGACGAGGCGGCCGAAACCGTCGACCGGAGCCTGGAGCCGGCCCTTGTGGGCCGCCTGATCCACGCCCGTGGGCGAGCGCTCCGAAGGGCCTGGCATCTCGATCGAGCCGCCGCGGACTATGACGAGGCGCGGATTCTCCTGGAGCGCGCTGGCGACGTCTACGGGCAGATCCTGGTCGTCAACGACCTGGCGGTCCTGGCCGATCTCCGCGGCGATCTCCAGGCCGCGTGCGACGGCTATCGGCGTGCGGGCCAGCTGTTCGCCGAATCGGGCTCGGCTCGCGGGCGGGCTACGGCCCAGCTCAACCTCGGCCGCTGCCTGATGAAGCGGGGCTCGATGGCCGAGGCCCTGCCGACGCTTCTTGCGGCGCTACGGTGGACGGGGTCGGAGGCCGACGCAGTCGAGTTGCGGGCCGGGATCCTGCGCGAGATCGGCTGGTGGCATCGACTGCAGCGGCAACCGGACCAGGCGCTGAGCTTCCTCGCCGAGGCGCACGAGCTCCAGCCCGGCGACAGCGGCGTCCTCGACCGCTTGGCGACGGTCCATCTCGACCGTGGCGAGCTGGAGACGGCGAGGGTGCTCTACTCCCAAGCACTGGGGCGCACCGGAAGCGATCGGCTCGGCGAGGCCCACGTGCGGACCAACCTCTGCCGCTTGGCGGAGATCGCCAGCCGGCACGAAGGGCACCGTCGCCGGCGCGAACGTCTCGTCCGCGCCGGGCTCGAGCAGTGCCGGCAAGCCCTCGCCGTCTTCGAAGCCGTCGGTGCGACTGGCACGAGCGCCACGGTGCTGTTTCTCACCGCCCGGCTCGAACGGCGGCGGAATCGGTTGGCGGTGGCGGAGGCCCTGGCAGCTCGCGCGCTGTCGCGGATCGAGTCGCAACGGACGCTCGCCGGCGGCGCCGACGATCGCACGAGCTTCCTCGCCGAGCGTCAGGAGTTCTACCGCCTGCTCATCGAGCTGCGGATGGAGCTGCACGACCGGCTGCCGCTCGCGGGCTGGGACGCTCGCGCCCTCGAGGTCTTCGAGCTGACCCGGGCCAGGAGTCTTCTCGACCTCCTGGCGGCCGAGGACGTCGATCCTTCCCTGCAGTTGAGCCCGGACCTGCGGTGGGCGGAGGCGGAGGCCCTCGAAAGGCTCGAGGTGCGGGCGCGAGACCTGCTGGCACGCGCCCGGGTGGAAGGCCGGCCAGTGGCCGGAGCCGAGGCCGAACTGGCTGCGCTCGAGGCGGATCTCGCGGCGGTCAGGCGCTCGCTGCAAAGCGTCGACCCGTCCTATGTCGCGCTGACTCGGCCGGAGCCTCTCGACGTTGCGGCGATCCGACTTCTGCTCGACGACGAGACGCTGCTGGTTGCGCTGCACCTTGGCGAGAGCCGGGGCGTGCTGTGGACGGTCGACCGGCACCGGGTCACCGGCCGCTGGCTCGGCTCTCGCGAAGAGATCGAGCGATCCGCCCAGGCCTGGTATCGGCTCCTCGCCGATCCCGGCTGGCGCAGCAACGACGACAGGCTCGAGCGGCGCCGGGCGCGACAGGTGAGCGAGCAACTTCTGCGGCCGATCGCCGCCGACCTCGGCCGCTATCGTCGTCTCGTGCTGGTCGCGGACGGCGTGCTCCAGCGCTTACCTTTCAGCGCTCTGCCCGCACCCGGAGCCGGCGGCGAGGACCGCCCGCTCGTGATCGACCACGAGATCGTCCAGCTTCCCTCGACCGCCGTTCTTGCTCTGCTGCGCGAGGCGGCCGCGGGGCGGCCGGAACCGGATCGGCTCCTGGCGATCGTCGCCGATCCCGTTTACGACGCGACCGACGACCGGTTCGGCGAAGCCGCCGCCGCGGCCGGAAGCCACCGCCGCGAGCGCCGCCTGTACGGTTCGGCGGCCGAGGCGGCCGATCTTGCGGCTCTCGCAGGACCGGGCGAAACCGTGCTGCTGCAGGGCTTCGCGGCGCGGCGCGACAGCGTGCTCGGCGGCGCATTGAAGGGATTCCGGATCGTGCACTTCGCATCGCATGCTCGCACGGACGCCGCTCCGGGACGACCGCTGGGTCTCCTGCTGTCGAGTCTGGACGAGGACGCCCGACCGCTCCGCGACGTCCTCGGCCTGCCGGAGCTCTATGCCCTCGACCTGCCCGCCGACCTGGTCGTCCTGAGCGGTTGCGCGACGGCGATCGGCCGCGAGGTCGAAGGGGAGGGATTGATGGGACTCACCCGCGGCTTCATCCATGCCGGGACGCCCCGGATCGTCGTCAGCCTTTGGAGCGTTCGAGATCAGGCCGCACGCGAGTTCATGCGGCGCTTCTACGAGAGCCTGCTGCGCGAGCGCCGCTCACCGGCGGATGCCCTGCGCCGTGCACAGGTCGCGATGAGGGCCGACGGCCGGAACGTACGCGACTGGGCCGCCTTCATCCTCCATGGGGAGTGGCGGCCGTTTCCGCTGGCCGTCCTCGGCGGCGGCGTTCTTGAAAACGACATCGCGACGGAGGCAAGAAAGAGGGAGCGATCGGGTCTCTAGGAGGCAGAAGGGAGGAAACGACCATGCCTCGAGCCCACCAAGTCCCCGTCTCGCCGGCTGCGCCCGACAGCTTCGAGACCCGCTACACGCCACCGAGCCCGACTGCCGCAGGTCCTCGGGCGCAGCAGGAGGGCGAGACCAAGCCCGACCAGCCTCCGCCGCAGAAGACGGATCGCGGTTTCGAGGCCGAGCTTGATCAGCTTCCGCCGCAGAAGGCGGATCGCGAAATCCTGGAAGGTCCCGAGGAGCCTCCGCCGCAAAAGAGGGACCACGGCTTGGAGACCGACCCCGACCAGGACACGAGCCCCAAAGCCGATCGCCGGGTACCCCCCTAGCCACTTTCCGGGGACGTCATACGCCGTTCACCGCAGTCGCTCGCCAGGCCGGGTCGGGTACGCCCGCCCGGAAAGGAGGAAGCTGCCATGCCACGCCGCAGGATTCGCCTGCCCAGCGCCCTGTTGATCACACTGGCGCTGGTGCCGCTGGGCTCCGCATCGGCGTCGGTCGCTGCCGCTCCACCGCTCCCGGCGGCGTCCCTGCGCCTGCACGGTCTCGACTTCGGTCCCTACATTCGACCGGGTGAAGCTCCTGGCGAAGCCGGGAACCGCGTCTCGCGGCAGGAGCTGCGCCGGAGGTTGCGGCCGCTCGCGGCGCGGGCGCGGTGGGTGAGGACCTTCGGATGCGACGACGAGACGCGCCCGATCGGCGCGCTCGCGCATCGCCAGGGTCTCAAGGTGGCGGTCGGAGCGTGGCTCGGACCGGACGACTCCGAGAACCGCCGGCAGATCGACTGCCTGATCGAGGAGGCCCGGGCCGGCAATGTCGACCTCGCAGTGGTCGGCAGCGAAGTCCTGCTGCGCCGCGATCTCGCCGAGGGTGAGCTGACGGCGTGGCTCGCCGAGGTCCGCCGCTCCTTCGCCGCCGCGCAACTCGACGTCCCGGTCACCACCGCCGAGAACTGGGCGGTCCTGCTCGAGCATCCGGCGGTCCTGGAAGCAGTCGATCTGATCTTCGTGAACTACCACCCGTACTGGGCGGGGATCGCGGTCGAACATGCCGTCGCCCATGTCCACCTCTGGCATCAGGCGGTGGTCGCAGCCGCCGACGGCAAGGAGGTCGTCGTCTCAGAGACCGGTTGGCCGAGCTGCGGCGACCGCGTTGGTGCCGCGGTGCCGTCGCCCGAGAACGCCGGCTTCTATCTCCTGAACTTCCTCTCCTGGGCTCGCGCGGGCGAGGTCAGGTACTTCCTGTTCGAGGCCTACGACGAGCCCTGGAAGGCCGGGCCCGAGGGCCCGCAGGGCGCCTGTTGGGGCGTGTGGGACAACCGCCTGCGGCTGAAGAGAGGGATGCGGACGCTGTTCACCGGCCGGTCCCTCCCCGACAACTGGAGCAACGGAGGAGGGATGGAGCCGATCATCGACTTCGTCGCCCTGCCGCCGATCGTCTCGACCAACCTCCCGACGTTCCTCGTCGCTTCCTTCTCCGTTCCGGACCAGCGGGTGCTGATCGACGGCGTCGAGATCCCCGCCGACGCTCGCGACGTCCAGGGCAACTTCGCCGTCCCCGTTCCTCTTTTCGAAGGCGAGAACTTCATCGAGCTGGTCATCGAGGAGGCGTCCGGCGGAGTCGTGTCAAGGACGACCAAGACGGTGGTCTACGATCCACTGCTCTCGACCCTGAGCCGGCGGCTGCTCTACGTGGACGTCGTCGACCTCGTGGAGGGCATGGAGCAAGACCGTCCCCTCCTCGACGGGACCATCGTCATCGACCTCGATGGCGGCGCGCTGCTCGGCGTCCTCCCGAACTGGCACGCGGTCGCCATCGCTCCGAGCGGCCGCGAGGTCTACGCGCGCGACAGGACGGTGCTCGGGACCGCCCGCCATGAGGTCCTGAGGGCACTTCCGTTCACTCAGGACCTGCTGTCCAATGGGTTCGCCGTCTCACCGGACGGTCAGCGGCTCTACGCGCGCGACGAGATCGTCGACGTCGCCACCAACGAGCTCTTGCCCGAGCGCCTGCCGCGGTCGATCGTGACAGCCGGCTCGTGGTCGGGGGCTCCGATCCCCGGCGATCCTGCGATCTCGGCCGACGGCCAGTTCCTCTATTGCTGCAGCGACCTGGCCAAGATCGACATCGAGACGCTCCAGGTCGTCGGGCTGCGGGGGGCGAGCGTCAACTTCGAGACCGACATCGCGCTCACCGCCGACGAGAGCCGGCTCCTGCTCGCCGACTACAGCTTCGCCAGCGGCCGGCTCAAGGCCTACGACCCCTTTGACCCCACCCTCTTACTCGGTTCGCTTGCCGGCCTGGGTGACTTCGCCGGTGAGATCGCCCTCTCCGCGTCCGGGGCGTTCGCGGTCGTCGGCAGCGCGGGCAACGCCTCGTCGCTCGACGGCCGGCTGTCGGTCGTCGACCTGGCCTCGTTCCAGCTCGTCGACCAGGAAGCGATCCCACTCGGGGACAACCTGGCCACCTCGAGCGAAGACGAGTTCTTCGTCGCTAGCGGTCAGAGCGTTCCGGTTCCCCGGCTGGGCATCCAGGAGTTCACCCTCGGACCGGGCGGCACCCTGAGCAGGACGAGGACCTTCTTCCTCGGCGTCAACCGCGGCCAGGCGTCGTCCGGCAAGCCCAGGAACGATCGCATTCGGAGGATCGTCTTCAAGCCCGGGATCTTCGACGTGATCTTCCGCGACGGCTTCGAATCGGGCGACACGTCGGGCTGGACCCAGGCGGTTCCCTGAGACGTCCCTTGATTCCCCACACGACACGGAGGAAGCCATGGCTCACTCTACGTTGATCGTCGTCGCCCTCGTCCTGTCGGAGAGTGTCTGTCCCTTCGCCGGCGGTTCGCCCACTTCGTCCCAGACGGTGCCGACCGCCGGGATCGAACTCGCCGAGGTCGGCGTGCCGAGCGGCTGGATGGGCGCGGATCCCCGACGAATCAAGGACGCTATCCGCCTGGAAGGGGCCGAGGCCGCAGAGTGCGGCGGTACTTCGAAATGCCTACGCATCACCTATCGGCCGCAGTGGGGTTGGGCCGGGCTCTACTGGTGGCCGACCGCCTGCGACCTCGAGTCCGACGCCTGGGCCGCCGTCGAGTCCGGCGAGTGCGGTATCGATCTGCGCAACGGACCCGATTCGCGGCCGATCCAACGACTGACGTTCGCGGCGCGGGGGGCGAAGGGGGACGAGACGCTCGACTTCGGCGTCGGCGGCCACGCCCTCTATCCCAAGACCGTGCAACGCCGGGTCGTCCTCGATCGAACCTGGCAGACCTTCGAAATCGACCTCAGGAAGGCCGACCTGAAGAAGGTCACCGGACTGTTCTTCTGGACCGCCTCGAACCTGGAAAACCCGACCGGCTTCGTCGTCTACCTCAAGGACGTCCGGTTCACGGGAGCCGGCTGACACGTCCTGGCCGGCTGTGAGGATCGATCCATGGACTGGGAGGAGTTGATCGTCACGCTCGGCCCGACCGACGGGGACGGCAACTGCGCCGTCAGGGCCGTCTCCTCGGTGGGGCAGGCGCGTTCCAGCTTCCGAGTCGACAAGGTCGCGGAGGGTTTGGGGCGAGTCGACGAGATCGCGGAGGGCTTGCACCGTGCTTGCGGGAAGGGAGCGGTCGAGACAGGAGGGGTCGACAAGATCCTGCGCGAGATCGCCGTGTGCCTCCCTCCGCCCCCGGACGCGCGCGAGAGCGGCTCGCTCCTCTTCGACCTGGTCTTCACAGGGCTGTGCCGCGACCTCTTCCACCTGACGGACGGCCTGGTGAGAGCCACGGGGCGCGGCCTCAAGGTCGTCCTCGCGATCGATCCCGCGGAGCGGGGTGGGCCCTGGCTCCAGAGCCTGCCCTGGGAACAGCTCTACCAGCCGGCAAGGCAGGACTTCATCGCCCTGATGGAGCGCCGCTCGATCGTTCGCCACTTCGACCTCGTTGCTGCCGTCGAAGAGCCGGTGCTGTCGTCCGGCCGAGTTCTGGCAGTGGCTGGCTCGCTTGCACCTGGTCTTGAACCGCTCGAACTGGAGCGGGAAGCGCGAGCTCTTCGAGAGATCTGGGGGGGCGGCGACTTCGAGGTGCTCAGCGACATGACGATCGAAGAGGTCGCCGAGTACATGCGGGCGACCGGCCCGTACCAACTCATTCACTTCATGGGCCATGCGGCCTTCGTCCACGACATCGGCAAGCTCTTGTTCAGCGACGGAAACAACGGCGTCCAGGCGGTCGACGGACAACGGCTAGTGCAGGCATTCGCTGCCCAGGGGCAGGGCATTGCCCTGGTCTTCCTCAACGCCTGCCGCACGGGACGGCTCGGCCAAGAGGTCCACCCCTTCGCTGGTCTCGCGACCGCACTGGCAGTGAGAGTGCGCGTTGTCCTCACGATGCGCGAGGCGATCTCGGACGGCGCGGCCATCTGCTTCAGCGAGGCCGTCTACCGTGATCTCGATGCCGGCTGCAGCTTGGACGAGGCGGTTCAGGCGGGACGCCTTCGGATCGGCGACGAATGGTCGCAGCCGATCCTCGTGCGGAGATCCGCCCCCTTCGTTCCCCGGAGGGACCTCTGGGCCCGGCTCTACAAGGCCCTGTTCCGGCTGCCTTCATCGCTGCGACGCGTAGGCGTTTGGGGCGGCCTTCTAGGGGGGGGTCTTCTCGGCCTTGTCGCGTTGGCGATCGTCACGGTGGTTCAGAGCCTCGCTCCGAGCGAGCTACCGTGGCTCGCCGGGCTCGCCCTCCTGGGATTGACGACGACGGCCGGCGCGGTACTCGGACGCCTCCGGTTCGCCTACGACGTTCGGGTGCTGGCGCTCTGCGCTCTGCTGATGCTTGCGCTGATTGGGGTCCGGCCTCTGGTGCCGCGGCGAGCCGACGTGCCGCTCTCCAGCGTCGGCAACTTCAGCGCCTGGATGGCGGGCGTCCCGCCTCCCAGTCGCTGGCTCGGGTTCTCCGGCGTGCAGGAAGGTTGCCGTTCCGAGAGCTGCCTCCGGTTCACATACCGCCCGGGCGCCGTCTACGCCGGGATGTACTGGGTTCCGTGGGCCTGTCCAGAAGGTGACCTCGGCGACCGTGACTGCGGCATCGACCTGCTGGCCGGGGAGGCCACGCGCATCCGACGCGTGACCTTCCACGCTCGTGGCGAGCGGGGCGGCGAGGCGCTGGAGTTCAAGTTCGGCTTCGACGACTCCCCTGCGACCGCCGTCCGGCGCGCCAAGGTCGTGCTGACCACCGAGTGGCGGCGCTACACGCTACCGCTCGAGGGCGTCGATCTCCATGACGTCATCGGGCTCTTTGGCTGGTTCGGTGCCGACGTCGACCATCATGAGGAAATGTCGTTCTACCTCGATGACGTCGTCTTCGAAGGCGTCTTCTGTCCCCTGGACCGGCGTTGAACGGAGGAGCGATGGCGATGGTGCATCGGTGCCGTCTGGGACGTCTCCTGATGGTTTGGGCGGCCGCTATCCTGAGCGTACCGGCCATCGGCGCCGATCCGGCAACCAACCCCGGGACCGAGCCTCTGGTCTGCATCCCGCCGGTTCCCTTTGGGCGCTGGTTGGAGGCCGATCTCACGCACGACCAGATCCTCGGAAAGCTCGAGTGGGCGGAGAGCCTGGTCGCAGCCCTTCCCGGCGAGGATCAGGTGGCGTGCCTGAAGCATCTGGCGGATGTCCACCGCGATATCGGCAGCGGGCGCGCGGAAGAGCTCTACCAGCGTGCATTGGCGCTCGCGCCGGAGAACCCCGAGTTGCTCGAGGCGATCGCCCGCTACTACCGCAACCACCGTGGAGTGAAGGGGCTCTTCGCCGAGGCCGAGAGCTATTACGTCCGCGCCGAGGCGGCGCTCGATGCGCTGCTTTCCGCGGCGACGGAGCCCTCGTCCTGGCTTCTCGAGCTGCGCGAGCGCATCGTCCGCGGGCGGATCGAACTGGTCAAACGGGAGGGACTGGGACTAGTCATGCCCCACCGCCCGGGGCGTCTGTTCGGCCTCTACCTGAGCCATTCATCAGACGAGGGGCTCTCGGCCGTCGCTCACAACGATCTGGCGACCCCGGCTCTGACGCTCCTCCGCAGCGGCGACTTCGACCTGCGCGAGATGGTGCGGGAGCAGGATCTCAAACGTCGCCGGAGCCGCCTGCGACTCCGCTACGGTACCCGTCCCTACTGGGACGTGGCGTGGAGTTCGATCGAGGCCACCGAGGTGATCGCTAGCCAGTTTCTCCCGGTCGACTTCGCGGATCTCGAAATCGAGGAGGTCGAGCTGGCAGTCGAAGACACGCTGGCGCTGACTGAGGAGATCGACCTGCTGTGGCGCGCCGGGTTGCGGCACGGGAGATTGGACCTCGAAGGTCCGGCGCGAGAGAGCTTCGATCGCGCGACCGTCTCGGCCACTCTCACCGGGAGCGTCGGCCGCGTCAAGACGGATCTCGAAGTGCTGACGTCTTTCGCTTCGGTCGACCTCGAGCCGGGTGGCACCGACCGCGATCGGCTGGCGGCCATCAACTTGCGATGCCTGCGCTTCCGTTCGCCGAAGGCCGGGGGACGCTGGCTGATCGATCCGCGGGGGACCGAATTCACGGCCGGCTTCGTCACCCGGACCCGCCAGTTCGGCGAGGAGGTGGAGTTGGTTCAAGAGACGTTTTTCATCGGCCTCGAGTTTTCCGAGTTCGCTGCCCGGAGCGATCTACAGATTCTGTCCAACTATTTCCGCAACACCGTCCGGGGCCGCGTGGGCGAAGACAGTTCAGACCTCGAGGTCAACGTGATCGCCGTCCATCGACTCATCGACCTGGTCAACGATCTGCGGATCAGACAGGGCGATCATCCGTTCGGCTTGGCTCAATGGTCGCTGACCGGCCGCCTCTTCCACGACGAACCTCTCGGCGACTTGGAGACCTTCGAAAGCCAGGGCTGGGTGATCGGGTCCTTCGTCGAGATCTTCAGCGGACCCGCTCATTTCAGCACGATCATCCTGGAAGCGACCTACGAGAGCCGGGAGTACAGGCATCTCGACGAACGGCAGGAACTGGCACGGTTCGGACTGCGTCTCGGCTTTTGACGAGCCGGGGTCATTGTCCAACCGCGGTGCCGGCGGCCCACACCCACGGACCGCGACGATCGGGGCGATCGAAACCTGGCCGGGTCCCCGCGAGTTCTGGGTCGCCGCGCTGGTCCATGAACCTGACCGTGCGGCTGACGGCGATGCTGGCGGCGGGTTGGGCGCTGCTCGACGATCCACCCGCGGGCCGCGCCCCTTCTGGGCCACCCGGCCGCTCTCGCGCGACGGATTGCTGATCGCGAAGCTGGTCTTCCTGGCGGTCGGTGTGGCGTTGCCGGTGCTCGCAGCGCGGGCGGTTGTAACGTCGGCCGGGGATGCCGCGCTAGCTCTCTGGGTGGCTCTGGGCTGGCCGTCGACCTCCTGATGGTCGGCACGGCCCGCACTGCGCGCCGGCTTGGCGCGCTCCCATTGTGGACTCGATAGCGGAACACTTCGATATGAAACCGGAACACCGCTCCGCGAGGGCCCCGACCAGGAAACGACCCCGCGACCTCGACCGCAGGCCCGCCCGTGCCCGAAGAAAAACCTCTGCCACGTCTGGTGTTTAGCCGGCCGAGGGCGGTGCGGCCCCGACCGCGGCTCCAGTCTCACGGGTAGGTGCTGCACCGTCTGTGACCATCCGACGCGGGCCAATATCGACACGAAGTGTCTCGTTCCGAAATGTTCCGGAAAAACTCGATATCCCCCGGCAGCACTGAGCGGACTACCGCTGGATGGAGCTGGGGGAGCGCGGCCGCTCAGGGCGATGCGGAGTGCCCACGGACTGACTGGTGGGACCGAGACGGCTCGTTAGGAGGGCCATCGCTGGAGATCCCCACGGCCACTTCCTCGGTGGTGGTTGGCGCTGGTCGGCCGAGGGCATGGTGGGGGCTGCCGCCAGGCGGCCCCAGGGCCCCAGAGGGCCTCCCACCGATCGTGGGAGGCCGCTTGCCGGGCGGGTGAAGCGCCCGTGCCCGGGCACCAACTCGGGCGACGCCGGGGTAAGGGGCCGATGGCGCTACTCGGACAACGACCCCAGGCGCTTCTCCAGCTCCTGCGCACGCCGCAGTCCTTGCTCGGTCAGATACAACGACTTTGCGCGCCGGGTCTGCGCAATCAGGCCCCGCGCTTCGAGCGCATCGAGGATCTCAAACCGGAATCCCTTCCAGGCACGGTGAACGGTTTGGCCGGTTTGGCCGATGGCTGGCTCCTCCCACGAGCCGAGGTAGAGGCAGAGCAGGGTCAGCTCCTCGAGGAGGTTGGCCGCGCCTTCACGTTCTGGCTCAGCCGGCGGAGGCACCGCGGGCTCCGCGGGTGCGTTGGCCGGGGCGATCCCTTCAGCGGAGAGCCAGTCGAGAATCCGCTCTCGCTGTCGGCCGTCGTGCCAGGCGAACCAGCGCTCGCGCTCACCGGGGGAGCCGGCGAGCACATCCTTGAAGCGGCGGAAGGCTCCGCGACCGGCGATCGCCACCTCGAGCAGCTCCGCCAGCCGCGGGTCGCGCACCGTTGCGACGAACTCCTCCATGTCCCGGTAGCCCTCGCGGCTGTCCTGGTCGGGAATCGGGAGGTAGCGCTCCGAGCCGCCGTCGATCGCGCGCACAGCCTGCAGGAGCTGCGGATCGAAGCCCCCCGCATCGTCCTCGTGGTCGGCAGCCGCCCGAATGTCCTCGGTGATCGTGACGACCGTGCCGGTCTCGCGGTCGAGATAGCAGGACACCTCACCGAAGGTCGAGTCGAAGGCGAATTGAAGCTCCGGCCAGTCGATGTTGAGCTTCGTGGTCACGGCCGTCACCTTCCACCGGCGCATCGTACCGCCATCGGCCTCCCTCCCGCAGCGGTGCCTTCGGTGGCGGCAACAGCGGCGGAGAGCAGCCGCAAGCGCAGCGCCCTGAGAGCCTACGCGCTTCCGTAGATATGCACATTTGACTCTGGTCGGCGGTCTGTAGCAGTCTCCGCGCAGTGCTCCGAGGAGCCTGGACAGCCACCGGCGTGAGGACACGCGTCCTCCCGCCGGCACAGCACTTTAGCTGCTGCTTGCCAGAGATCCGAGTCTGGGCAGGGCAGCCTGCTCGAGGAGCTCGCCGAGGGGAAGCTCGCCGCCCCGGGCAAGCCGACCAATGACGGAGAAACCAAGTACACGAGTCGACAGGGCAATCCTACGGCTTAAGAATCATCCGATCCTGTCAGCTGCCATACTGATCGGGGTGATCATAGTAGCCCTTGGTGCTGTTGCAGGTGGGTTGACCGACCTCTTTGGACTTCGTGAGATTCTCCTCCGCCCGACTTCCAGCAAAGGTACTTCGATAACGCTTACGCTCCCGTCTGGCTTGACCTTCAAACAGGCAGTGGTTCTCCTGGCAGATGATGCCATGGTCTCGGTCACATTTCACACGAGCTGTCCCCAGGCCTTGTTGGAGGCCAACGTACGGCCGGGCAGAATGCGTGCAACGACCACCACGGCCCTGCTGGAGAATCTGCGGTACAGGATTCCCCGATCTACACCCGGGCTCACCTACAATGTACAGATTGGCGACAACGGAGGCCTTTATGAAATCACTTGTATCGACTAGTCAGGTATTGGCAGCCGCGTTCTTGTTCCTTGGCGGAACGCAGGCCGAAGCTGCTACAACAGCGGAGTGCCAAGACCCCCCCGGCGGCAGGATTACCTGCGAGGACGATCAGGCTGCATTCTGCAAGGTGATCCAGGGAAAGGTCGATGGCTACTGTAAGAAGCCTCCCGCCAACCTCTCCCAGACAGAGCTGTCCGCCTGGACACTCTCTGAAGTAACCGGAGAGAAAGTAGAGACCTGGGAGGTTGACCGCTTCCGGAACCAGAGAATCCTCAAGGGAGCGTCCTGGGAAGAGGGCCGGACCAGCGTGACCTTCACGCTTCCAAAGGCCTCCAAGAAAGAAGGGCGACAGATGTTCTGACAAGGGTACACCCATTCCTGCCTAGAACGGGACTTCTGGGAACCGGACAGCGAAGGGGCCGGTGCCTTGATCAGCGCCCGGATACACGACGCAGGGGGCAGTGATGGAGTACAAGGTTATCGTGGTTAGCCGAGGTTATAAGGAAAATGAGCACGCGGCGGTCGAGAAACTGGAGCGCGAAGTCAACCAGCACTTAAAGCAGGGTTGGAAGCCGCAAGGCGGGGTCTCAGTCGCTCTTAATACCGACTGGGACCAAACTCTGACGCAGGCGCTTGTTCGCGATGTTGCCCCCTGACGCCCACGCCGCCCATCGGTCACGGCTCACTCCGTTCAGCCAATGGTTAGTGGAGGTGCGCCGCTGAATTCAAGATCTCCGTTCGCTAGATTCGAACTACTCCCTAGATTGTCTGTGGAAGGCAGTGACGTTCAAGACAGCTTTGTGCCGAGCGAGTGCAGACGGTGCGTTACTTGGCTCCCGAGGAACACTCCGAGTTAGCTTCTTTCCCGTCCCGTGTGCCTTCCGGAAGTGTCGTGGCAACATAGTTGATAAGAGAGACCGCCTTGAGGCCATTGATTCTCGTGCCGTAGTCAAGTGCAGTCCCGTGAACTACGGCGTGACGATTCAAGGCCCCAGAATCCCTCGAGAGCTCCCACGTCGGTGCGTTGACCGGTAGCGTCTGCGCAAGTGGACTGAGCAGCGCGCACAGGAAGGCATCGGCAGCCAGTGCCTCGACATAGACAGCCGTTTGAGGTCGCTTCGGCTTTTCCCTGGTCTTCATGAAGAGATACTGGCCAACAACCTCGTTGCAGATCCCGTCTGTTTGAGCGAACAGGACAGGGATGGACAGAACATATTCCTCGTTCCTATGAGCCGAGAACGCGGCATGGATTATAGGAGCTCGAAGGGGAAAGCGGGATACGAGGTTCTCCTCGATTCTGTCTAGCTTGGCCTCGAAATACTCGCACATCCAGCGCTCTGCTTCATCAATATCGCCTCTCACTATCATGTCGCGCAACTGCCAGATGAAGGGCATAGGCATGTCAGGGTGAAGATACCAGCCATGCTGCCCGAGAAGGAGGAGCGCCTTCCGAAGATGCGGAGGTAGCTCGTCGAACGTCTTGCGGAAATCGTCGAGGGCAGAAATTACCGAGCGCTGGACAGCCTCTTGAAGCTCGACGGCCTGAGCAGCGAAGTCCGGGGCAGGGATCGAAGCCAGCACATCTGCAAGGTCCGTGGTCCAACTGGCGGTGAGCGCCTCAAAGACCTCGCGCGCCTTTCTTTGCAGCTCCCGTTCCGACGAGGCTAGCTGTTCGCGCAGATTCTCCGCAAGCCTGTCTAGCTGAGCGAGGTATCCACTGAGCAGCGGGCGGGTCACGGACAGTCTCACTGCTCTCGTCTAGCTCTGCATTCGCTGCTGTGCTTGAACCCTTGAGAGCGTGCGGACTTCGTGCAAGTACCTTATATCATGGTGAGGATCCGCAGCCTGCGCCGCCGCCCGCCGCCGCTCCCCCTCCCCCCGGCGGTCGTACCGCGCCATCGTCACCGCATCGGCATGCCCCGCCAGCCGCTGGACGGTGAACACAACTCCCGGCGCTGAGGCGCTCAGCACCGGCGGGGAGCGAGTGCCGGGGGTGACCGCCGCCGCCGAGAGCCTAGCTCCGGCGCCTTGCAGACCTCGCCAGGCTCGACGTCGCCCTTTCTGGAGCTTGCCCCAGCGGACGGGGCCGAGAGCGATCCCGCCGCGGTCGAGACCTCGCAGGAGGAGACGAATCTCTCGACTAAAGTCATCCTCAGCACGTCTCTTATGTCCATAGTCAAGGAGGTGCTATAGTGCGGGTCACCGGGGGGCGCACGCCTCCTCGCGGAAGGGAGCCGCCATGCCAGGTCGAGCCGCAATTCTCTTCTTCCTGGGAACATCCGTCGTGGCGATGACGCCTGTGGTGCCGACGTCCGCCTCAACTCATCAGCCGGAGCCCGGCTCTCGGGGCTTGGCGACCTCTGGCGTAGCGAGTGCCGGCCTTCAGTACCTGCGGCGGGCCATGGACCAGTACCATGACCGTTTCGCGGTCTACGACGACGTCAGCGAGTGCGGGAATCACTTCCATGCCTGGGCCAAGATCCCGAATGCGGGCGCCGCCGTGACGATCTCCGGCTCGTGGACTGCCGAGGTCCACTCAGGCGCGACGGCCATTCGCTGCGAGTTTCAGGACACCCCGGGCGCAAACTTCGGCGGCTTCTACTTCCTCAACGGCATCTTGCCCTTCGGCACCTCTGTGCCGCTGCCGAACTTCGGGACGGAGCCGGACGCGGGGATTGACCTCGCGGGCGCCACAGAGTTGTGTTTCTACGCCAAGGGCGAAACCGGCTCGGAGGTCGTGGATCTCTTCATGGGCGGCGTCGGCCGCGACCCGCAGACCGGTAATCCTGTGGCACCCCATCCTGACTCTACGCCCGTCCGCAAGGTCACCATTCCCCTCGACACCGCCTGGACGGAGTACTGCATCGACCTGAGTGGCGCCGACTTGAGCTACGTCCTGGGTGGCTTTGGCTGGGTGGCCTCCGATTCGGCCAACCCTGGCGGTGCCGTGTTCTACGTCGATGACATCGAGTATCGACTCAACCCCGCGGCGCAGGCTGCTCGCCTCGACGAGCACCGGTTTCTTCGCAGCTTCACCACCGCCCCGATCCAGGTGGCGCCTCCACCGGTCGGTGACTTCGACCATCGCTTTCGCTCCGTCGCCTTCACTTACGACAACGCCCTGGCGCTCCTCGCTTTCCTATCCGAGGACTCCCCGGATGGCTTGCGCCGGGCGGAGATCATCGGCCGGGCTTTCCTCTATGCCCAGGGCCACGACCGTATCTTCACCGATGGGCGGCTACGTGACGCCTACCGCTGCGGCGACCTCGCCTTGCCACCTGGCTGGGAGCCGCTCGGCTCGGTGTCCATCCCCGGCTATTACGACGAGCCGAGTGGCAGCTTCTTCGAGGTCGGTCAGGAGACCCTGCGGGTGGGCAACTTGGCGTGGGCGATGACAGCGCTCCTCGCCCTCTTCGATCGTACCGGCGACCCAGACTATCTCGACGGTGCCAGGCTGCTCGGCGACCTCATCCACTCGTTCCGCAGCGACGCCGGCAGCTACCCCGGGTTTCGGGGTGGCATTGACGATCCGGAGGGTCCTTCACCCATCGCGGTGAACTGGTCCAGCACTGAGCACAATCTTGACGTTCACGCCGCCTTCTCCGTGATGTTCGACCTCACCGGCGAGATGCCCTGGCAGGTCGATGCCCAGCAAGCCCGGTCGTTCGTGGAGACGATGTGGGAAGTTGCTCGTGGTTGCTATCTCGCCGGCACGCTCGACCCGGACACGCGCAACGACCTGCCAGGCCAGCTTCCATTGGACACCCAGTCCTGGAGCGTGCTCGCAACCGACGATGCTCTGGCTCTTCATCCCCAGCTACTCCAATGCGTCGAGACCTTCCATCGCACGCTCCATGACGGATTCAACGCCTTCGATTTCAACGACGACGGTGATGGAGTTTGGTTGGAGGGAACCGCGCAGATGGCTCTAGCCTACCTCGCGGCGGAACAATCCCAGCCCGCTCAGGATCTACAGGCCGAGCTGGAGCGAGCGCAAATGACGCCGCCTTGGGGGGACGGCGAGGGGATAGCAGCCGCCTGCCACGACGGAGTCGACACCGGTTTTGGCTTCTTCCTGTTCCGCCGCCTGCATGTAGCGGCCACGGCGTGGCACGTATTCGCCCAACACGGCTTCAATCCGTACTACGCCGAGCGTCTGCCGTTCATCTTCGGCGATGGGTTCGAGTCCGGCGATCTGAGTGCCTGGAGCCAGACCCTACCGTGATGATCTAGAATGTTCGTCGGTCTTTCAGCGACACCACGGTCCCGCCGATGAGGGCGGGCTTTGAATGCTGAAAGGCTACCGACTCACCACCGGGATTCGCAGCTGCGCCGCCGCCCGCCGACGCTCCCCTTCCCCCCGCCGGTCGTACCGCGCCGTCGTCACCGCATCGGCGTGCCCCGCCAGCCGCTGCACGGTGAACACGTCAACGCCGGCCGAAAGCAGGGAGCTGACGTATGAGCGACGTAGCGCATGAGGTGTAATCCCGGTCAGCCCTGCCTGCCGCTGCCGCCGCTGGAGAATGTACCGCACCGCCTCACCGCGCAGCCGGGTGATCCGCACCGTACCGCCGGCACTGATCGGCACGAACAGCGGGCCGTCGTCGCCACCCCGCGCCGAGAGCCACCTCGTCACCAAGGAGCAGGTTGGCTTCGAGAGATAGACGACTCTGTCGCGCCTGCCCTTTCCCGCCCGGACGGCGATCAAGCACTCCCCCGCATCGAAGTCGTCGAGGTCGAGCCCGCACAGCTCCGCCCGCCTCAACCCACCGCCGTAGAGGATCGCCAGCATCGCCGCATCGCGCCGCCCGGCCGGCGAGTCGTCGCACGCTGCGAACAGCGCCCGCACCTCGTCGCGCTCGACCGCCCGCCCCGAGGGCAGCGTCTTGGCCCGGACGTTGGCGACGTCGGCGGCTCGGGCGTGGGTCTCGGCGTCCATCAGGCCGAGCCGCCAGCAGGTCTTGAGCACCCCGCGCAGCGCCGAGAGGATCTTGTTGACGGTCGCCGGGGCGTAGCGCTCGACGAGCTGGGCGCGGACGCGCGCCGTGTCGCGGTAGCGGAGCCGGTGCCACGGGTAGCTCCAGGGGTCAGCGCCGCCGAGGAGCTTCACGATCGTCTCGAGGCTGTGGTGGACGGCCCAGTAGCTGCCGCGGCTGAGGGAGTCGCGGTAGATGGCGGCGGGGTTGTCGGCGGGGTTGCGGGGCATGGGGCCTCCTCTCGTGGTCGTGGTTGGAGGCCAGTGGCTACGGGAAAGCGCCGGTTCTGGTCAACCAGGCGAAGGCGGCGAAATCGAGTCGGCTGCCGAGGTGGCCGGCGAGGGAACGTCCAGCCTGACACGGTGTCTACCGGGACAGCATGACGGCGCGGCGTGGTTTTCGGCTTGGGCTACTCCTCCTCGCGTGCGCGGCGCTCGCCGGCTGTCTGAGCGGGCGGCTGTGGCACTGCCGGGAGGAGGGCGGGCGGCGCTTGGACTCGAGACAGGCGATGGCTATGAAGATCCTGCGTGGCGCGACGACCATCGAGTCGGTGGCCGTGAGCGACGGCGGAGAGCCGAGCTGCTACGTGATGGCCTACCGGCGTGTCCTCCAGAGCTCGCGGGCCGATCGCCGCTTCAAGCGGTTGCTCGCCACGGCGGACACCGAGGCTGGCCAGCTCTACGCTCTCGCCGGTCTTTACTACACCGACCCGGAAGCGTTCCTTGCCGTCGCGCCTCGATACCTGGCGGACACGGAGTCCCGGGTTCCCCAGCTTGACGGCTGTGCCTCCAGCGAGGAGACGGTCGCGGCGGTAGCAGCGCGGATCGCGGACGGCCATTGGCCGAAGCAGTGGGCCCTCGGCCTGCCGGTCGAGGGCCCACCTCCCTGAGCCGTTCTGGGTCACACCACGTGCGCCCGCTCCTTGCGACGCGTCGGCAGCGAGTGACAGAAGCCCATCCCCCTCATTGGAATGGAAGGAGGAGTCACCATGCGAGACCACGAGGAACTCGACGACCTGCCACGCTTTCGAACTGAGCAGCGAGCGCCGTAAGGGATTCCCGTCCGAGCAGCGCGTGCAGCGGGGACCGCAGGTCGTCCACGGGACGAAGGTCCTGGAAGAGAAGCTCGGCCGAAACGACCTCTGCCCCTGCGGATCGGGGCGCCGCTTTCAAGAACTGCTGCATGAGGACGGGCCGCTACGACGGCTCGCCCCGCGACGACTACTTTCAGGGACTGAGGTCCTACCGCAGATGATCGAGGCCCCGCGATGCTGCTCAGGATCGCGGGGCCGCTTCCGTCAAGAGCCTGGCAACCGCCCTGGCGTTGTGAACGCCGGTCTCCTCCAGCGGTGTCCTCCCGTTGAGGTTGCGGGCCTGGAGGTCGGCGCCTCGCGCGATGAGCAGCGCCGCGACCTGCTTCTGGTTTCCATGCGCGGCCGCGTGGAGAGGTGTCGTGCCCCAGTGGCCATTCTGGTTGTGATCGTTGACCTCGGCACCCGCGTCCAACAGGATCGCCGCCACGTCCTCGCTGCCGTTCCAGGCCGCGCAGTGCAGGGGCGTAGAGCCGTCCTTGTCGCGAGCCGTCACCAGCGACGGGTCTTCGTTCAGGAGCCGCCGCACGGTCTCCACGTCGCCCTTCTTGGCAGCCTTGATGATCGCCTTGGCGTTGTCCATTCCCATCAGGGTGAGAGCCTACACCCGACGCGGGATCGCGGATGGACCTCGACTGGCACTCAAAAGTGCGCCGTCAGTTCTCGTCGAGCAGCGCCGCGCACTCCGGCGAGACGACCGTCGAGAGGCCTTCGAGCCCGTCGAACACGTACTGGTGGTAGGCCTGATCCTGGTCGTCCTTGATCAGGGTGTAGCGGCAGCTCTTGCCGCGCGGGTCCAGAACCAAGGGCTTGTCAAGGGTCCGAGTCTCGATGCGCCAGCTCTCGGGAAGCGTCGGGGTCACGGTATCCGGTACCCCGTCGGGGTTGGCGTGCATGACGTACACGTTGCCGTAGGGGTCGTGCATCTCCCAGATCTGGCCCTCGAACACGAGCTCCTGACACTTCTCAAAGACGACGATCTGAACGTAGCCAGGTGGCGGCACCCGATCCGTGTTGTCGCTCGCCGGGATGGTCTCGAGGTGCTCGGTCCGCGCCAACCGGAGCCAGGTGTATCCGTCGTGCGGAACATACGTGAAGCAATCCTCGCCGGAGCAGTCCCACGAGTCGCTGAACGACCTGTAGAAGCAACTGTCGACGAAGAGCAGGTGGCGGTCGCTGTTCTTTGAGAAGGGTGGCGAGGGTTCGTAGGTCGGCCAGTCCTCGTCCGAGATCGCATTGTCCCCCCCGGCGATCACCGTGACGAGGTTCAGCATGTTGATCGTCTCCTTGGCCACCGTGCCGGGAGCCCGGCAGGAGCGGGCGACCATGGCGACCTCCACCGTGGCCGTCTCTCCCTCGGGCACCGACACGGCCCGGTAGCTCTCGGCCACGACGCGCCCACCCTCTCTCGCGAGCACGTGCACCTCGTCCGTGCGCGTGGGAACGTCCTCCAACCGAACACTCGAATCCTGGGGGATGCCGTGGCGAGCGTCGATGGTGTTGCCTTCCTCGAGGAAGTCGATGTCGAGAAGGTCAGCCGCGGAGGGCTCTCCGCTGGTCGAAGCGAACTGGAGCAGCACATCGCCCACCGGCTCGGAGGCTGGACCGGACGTGCCGCTATCCCGGCTGCATCCTGTGACCGCAAGGGAGACGACCAGGCCGAGAAAGAGCGCCCGCCGGGTCGAGTGATCGCACGAGCCCACCTGGTTCACTTCGGCGACGACGGTTGGTCCCATGAGAAGGATGATACAAGGCCACCGGGCTTTAAGGCCAAGATCGTCGGTCAGTAAGTCGTGGCGCCCGAGCACCGCGTCGATGGCGATCAGCTCCGCCGCCAACGGCGCCTCCCGCTCGCTGTCGAACGCCGCCGCGCTCTCGCGCAGCGCCTCGACCCCCGCCGCCGTCACCACGCACACGAACCGCTCGTCCTCCGGCCCCTCGGGCTCAGGCAATCGGCTCTGTCGTCATCTTCCCCTCCTGTCGTCTTCGAACCGGTGGCGCAGCTCCTCCGCCGTCACCCGCGATGCCGCCTCGAGGTACTCGATCGCCGGGCGGATCTCGTCCACCAGCACGCCCTCGACCATCCCGTAGATCTCGGTCGCGACGTCGCGGGGGACTCGGTGCTCGAGCATCGCGTCTCGATTCCGCGTCGCCGGCAGCTCGTCGTGGATGCGCTGGAGCCGATCGGCGATCGCCACCAGCTCGAGCGCCACCCCGGCCAGGGCCGCCTGGGCCTCGGGCTCGGTCATGGGCCGGCCCCCACGGCCTCTGGCAGGGCCGCCAAGGGGCTGGCCCCGGCTGGCGGCAGCCCACCTATGGGCCGCTGGGTCTGGAGAGATCCCAGGCCCGTCACCACCGCACTCCCTCGGGCCGGTACTGCACAGCCTCGGCAACGTGGGCGGCGCCCAGGCGCTCCGCTCCCGCCAGGTCGGCGATGGTGCGCGCCACCCGCAGCACCCGGTGGAGCGCCGCGGCGGACAACCCCAGCCGCTCGAAGGCGGCGTCGAGCAGCGCCCGCCCGGCGGTGTCGGGCCGGCAGCGCCGCGCGACGTCACCCGGTCCCATCGCCGCGTTGAGGCCGCCGCGGCGGGTCTGGACCGCCCGCACGGCGGCGACCCGCGCGGCGACGCGCGCCGAGGGTTCCCCGGCGCCGCGGCGCATCTCGCCGAGCGTGACCGCCGACACGGCCACGAACAGATCGAACCGCCCGGCGAGCGGCACGTCCACCCGCGCCCGCCAGCGGCGGACTTGGCCGGGCGTGCACGCGCAGTCGGTGCGGTAGTCGCCGAGGTGCCCGCACGGGCAGGGCCGCATGGTCGCCACGAGCTGGACGGGCACGCCGTCGAGCGCCTCCGCCAGCGCCCGTAGCGTCGTCGGCCGCAGCGCCGGCAGATCGTCGAGCAGGAGCGTCCCGTGCGCGGCCGCGGCGAACTCCCGGGCGACGCCCCGCGGCGTCAAGTGCATCCCCGGCACCCGCACCGGCCGCGGCGCGGCGGGATCGTCGCCGGGCGGCAGGAGGCCCGGCATGCACCGCGCGAGGATCGTCTTCCCCGCACCCGACGGACCGACGAGCAGCAGGCTGTGGCCTCCGGCCGCGGCGACCTCGAGCGCCCGCCGGGCCGCCTCCTGGCCGCACACCTCGCCGAGGTCGGTCACCGCCCACCCCGCTCTCTGATCTCCGCCCGCCGCTCGTCGACCGCGTGCGCGATCTGGTCGATCCAATCCGAGTCGAGTCGATGCCCGCGGGCGCGCATGCTCGCCGCCCATTCGCCCCATCGCTCCACCTCACCCTCGAGCCAGGTCAACGTCTCCGGTTCGTTGACGCGGCCGATCTCGGCGATCAGGTCGTCCAGGGGGTTGGGCGTGCTCACCACCCGCCGCGCTCCTTGACGCTCACCCACGCCCCGCCGGCCGCGACGATCAGGTGATCGATCAGCTCGACCCCGACGACCTCTCCGGCTCGGTGCATCCGTCGCGTGAACAGAAGATCCTCACGCGACGGCGCCGGGTCCCCGCTGGGGTGAGTGTGGAATAGCACCAACCCGGCGGCGCCCAGCAGCAGCCCCTCGCGCAACACTGCCCGCGGCTCCACCGCCGCCCGGTGGAGTGTGCCGCGGTAGAGCTCCCGCTCGCCGATCAGCCGGTGGCGGGCGCAGACGTAGAGCGCCCCCATGACCTCCTGCCCGGACCGGCCGTAGCGCAGGTCGATGTAGCGGCCGACCTCCGCCGCTCGCGACAGCGGCTCCTGGAGGGGCACCGCGGCCGCCGCCATCCGGCAGGCGATCTCGACCGCGGCGAGGAGGGTGGCGATCTTGACCTCGCCGACGCCGCTGCGCCGCAGGCTCTTGGCGCACGAGTTGGCGAGGCCGCGCAGCCCGCCGGCCTGGAAGAGCAGCTCGCGGCTGAGGTCGAGGACTGACGCCCCCGGCCGGCCGCCCTTGAGGAGGATCGCCACCAGCTCGGCGTCGGAGAGCGCCTGGGCGCCGCTTCGCAGCAGGCGCTCCCGGGGGCGCTCGTCGTGGGGGATCTCGGCGATGAGGCTGGGCTGGCGGGGTGGGCTGGGTCGCCGCATCGGACCTCTCCGGGGCCGGCCCGGGGGGCCGGGGCACCGCGGGGATGGACAGAGCGGCTACCAGTAAGGCAGTCCCGGGGCGGGTGTCAACGGAACGACGCAGGCGAAAGTGCCTGGGGCGCAGTGCTTTTCGGCTTCTGGAGTGGGTGACGTGCCGGCGCCGCGCTGGGCTCGTCAAGTCTCCCGAGAAACGCGCGGAGCAGATACAAGCCGTCGCTCGCCTCCACGCAGAACTCCTCGACCGCCCGCCGGGCGAGCTGCTCGAGCGCCTCGCCCCGCGAGACCGCCGGCGCGTAGACCCACCGCGTCCCGCGGCGCTTCTCACCGACGACCCAGCCCCGCGCCATGAGGGCGGTCAGCAGCGTCGCCGTGGTCTGGATCGCCCGCCCGGCGCGGGCGGGGTAGCGGCTCGCGACGGCACCGTGCACGGCGCGCGTCGTCAGGGGACGGGGCGCGTGCCAGAGCACCTCCATCAGCTCGCGCGCCGCCGGCGCCAGGGGCGGGAGGGAGTCCGAGCCGGCGGGCGTCGGGGCCATGGCGCCTCAGTAGACCGGCCGGGGTCCAGGTGTCAACCGAGGCCGAGACACAAGACCTCCCGCCCCGCAGCACATTTCGCCCGCGCGGTGGCTTGACTTCTCGCCGCGTTCCTCCGTAGTGGTGTGGCCCTCAACAACGGGGCGATCCCGCCCCACCACGAAAGGGGATCGACATGAGCACCGAGTTCGAGTTCTTCGAGGGCACCGCCACCGTCAACTCCACCACCCCGCGGGTGACCGTCCGCAAGGCC
>Ga0302046_10000413_pt1 | contig 43920 bp, 39 predicted proteins | sample RVTome_11_FD_200261 | JGI IMG/M metagenome (GOLD analysis project Ga0302046, IMG submission 200261) | Soil microbial communities from uranium-contaminated site in the Upper Colorado River Basin, Wyoming, United States - RVT147D111 (version 2) ...
ACCTGCCGGCGGCCCTGACCGAGGACGACGTTCGCACGATCGTGCGCGAGACGATCGCCGAGCTGGGCGTCGGCTCGAAGAAGGACATCGGCCAGGTGATGAAGGCGATCCTGTCGGCCCACAGGGGCCGCGTGGACGGCAGGCTCGTCCAGCGCTTCGCCGGCGAGCTCTTGGCGTAGGCTCGGCCGGCGAGCCGCGCCGACCTCGGAGAGCTAGGATGCGACGCCTGCCCGCTTCGCCGCCGGCGAGGACTCCCATGACGACCCGTCTCCTCTGCAACGCCTTCGCGTCCCTCCCGCTCGTCCTCGCGCTCCCGGCCCAGGACGCCGAGCTTCCCGGCTGGCCCTGCTGGCGCGGTCCCGAGCGCGACGGGATCTCGCGCGAGAGCGCCTGGAGCCCGCGCGGAGTCGTGGCGTGGCGCGCGGAAGTCGGTATGGGCTACTCCTCCGTTTCCATCGCCGGCGGACGGCTGTTCACGCTCGGACACGACGCCGCCACGGAGGAGGAGCGCGTGCTGTGCCTCGACGCCGAAACGGGCGAGCTGCTCTGGGAGCACCGCTACCCCGAGCCCACCGCGGCGACCTTCCACGGCGGCGGTGCGAACAGCACTCCGGTGGTCGCCGCCGGCGTCGTCTACGTCGCCGGCCGCAACGGGCGCTGCCTGGCGCTCGACGCTGCGACCGGGAACGTGCGTTGGGACCGCGACTTCCAGGAGGCGCACGAGCTGCCGGAGGCGATGTACGGCTACTCCGCCTCGCCGGTCGTGCTCGGGAACGACGTGGTGCTCTCGCTCGGCCGCACCCTGTTCGCGGTCGCCGCGACGGACGGCGAGGTGCGCTGGAGCGCGAAGATCGGCGAGGCGGACGGCTTCGCGACGCCGCACCCGTTCCTGCGCGAGGGGAAGCCGGCGCTCGCGTCGCTCTCCGGGGACGCCTTCGTGGTGGTCGACGCCACGAACGGCGCGGAGCTCTTCCGTTACCCGTGGAAGGGCGACCAGGGCAGCGTCAACGCCGCCAGCCCAATCGTCGCCGGGGACGACGTGTTCCTGAGCTCGGCCTACGGCGTCGGCGCGGCGCGCATCCGTCTGGGCGAGGAGCGCGAGCCGTCGCTCGTGTGGCACTCGCGACGCATGCGCAACAAGGTCTCGGGCTGCACGCTGCACGCGGGCTACGTCTACGGCTTCGACGAGTCCATGCTCGCCTGCGTCTCGTTCGAGGACGGCGCGGAAGCGTGGCGCGTGCGCGGGCTCGGCATGGGCGCGGTCGCGGTCGCCGGTGATCGGCTCCTGGTCCTGACCTCGAGCGGAGAGCTGATCGTCGCCGAGGCCACGCACGAGGAGTTCCGCGAGCTGTCGCGCACGAAGGCGCTCGAGGGCGGCGTGTACTGGACGACGCCCGTGCTGCTCGACGGCCGCATCTTCTGCCGCAACAGCCTGGGGAGCCTGGTCTGCCTCGACCATCGCCCGCGCGCGGCGTCCGCGCTCGCGCAGGCTGGCACCGAGCCGAGCGGCGGGATCGGAGCGCCGCCCCGGATCGAGATCCTGCTCACGGATCACGCCGAGAAGATCGGCGGCGCTCGCCTCGCGGAGCGCACCTCGCTGCGCCTCGAGGGCAAGTACGAGAGCACCGAAGCCGGCATCACGCGCACGGACGTGACGATCGACTGGATGGCGCCCGACAAGTGGCGCATCGAGTGGCAGATCGAGGGACTCGGGTCGGCGCAGCGCGGCTACGACGGCGAGCACGGCTGGCAGGCGGATCCCTTCTACGGGACGTTCCTCTACGAGGGCGACGCGCTGCGCGAGGTGGCCGACACGGAGCGGCTGCACGCCTCGCTCGAGCGGCTCTCCAAGGCCGACTCGTTCGGCGCCGTGAGCCCGGCGCGCTTCGACGAGCGGGACTGCTGGAGCGTCGAGGAGACGGCCGCGAGCGGCGCGCGTCGGACCTGGTACTTCGATGCGAGGACCGGGCTCCTCGCGGGTCGCGACGCCGAGGAGGAGGCGATGGTCGCCTACGACGACTACCGCGACTTCGACGGCGTCCTGCTCCCCGCGCGCGTGCGCACGCTGCTGCCCGACACCGGCGTCGAGGAGACCGTCTGGGTCGAGCGCGCGACCTGGGACACGCTCGACGCGTCGCGTTTCCTGCCGCCGCCCACCATCGCGAGCAAGCTGCGCTCGCCGGAGGAGAAGGCGGCGGACGAGACGCGACTCACCGAAGCCCACGGCCACCTGTTCGGGACCTACGCCGCGGCGCCCCATCCGGAGCACGCCTTCGGCGTCGAGGACGGCGGCCTGGTCGTCAAGGTTGGGGCGCAATCGATGGCCATCGCGGAGCCCGACGCGGACGGTCGCTTCCACCTGAAGGAGCTGCCGGTCATGTACTGCGTGTTCACCCTGGACGAGAAGGGCCGCGGGAAGACCCTGACCTTCGAGGGCTTCCCGGGCGAGGAGCCGACGGTCCTGGAACGCGTGGAGTAGATAGGATCGCCGCCGCGATGTCCGGCTTCGAGCCGCCCCCCTCCTTCCTCCGTCTCTGCACGATCGACGCCCACGCCGCGGGCGAGCCGCTGCGCGTGATCGTCGGGGGCTGGCCCGAGCCCGAGGGGGACACGATCCTCGCCAAGCGTCACTTCGCGGAAGTGCACCAGGACCACCTGCGCCGCGCGCTGATGCTCGAGCCGCGCGGCCACGCGGACATGTACGGCTGCCTGCCGGTCGCGCCGGCGACTCCGGACGGCGACCTCGGCGTCCTGTTCCTGCACAACCAGGGCTTCAGCACGATGTGCGGCCACGGGATCGTCGGGATCGTGAAGGTCGGGCTCGAGTGCGGGCTGCTGCCGCGCAAGGAGGAGCTCTTCATCGACACGCCGGCCGGCCGCGTGACGGCGCGCGCGGCGTTCGACGGCGACCGCGTGGTCTCGGTCTCCTTCCACAATGTTCCGTCGTTCGTGCTCCGGCGAGACGCCGTCGTCGACGTGCCGGGCCTCGGCGGCGTGCGCTGCGACCTCGCCTTCGGTGGCGCTTTCTACGCCTACGTCGAGGCGGCCGACCTGGACCTCGCGCTCGAGCCGCGTCACTACGCGCGCATCGTCGAGGTCGGCATGCGCGTCAAGCGCGCGGCGGCGGAGCAGCTCGCGATCCGACATCCCAACGGCCAGCGCGAGCTCGACTTCCTCTACGGCACTATCCTCGTCGGGCCGTCGCCGGCGGAGGGAGTCCACAGCCGCAACGCGTGCGTCTTCGCCGAGGGCGAGGTCGACCGTTCGCCCACCGGCACCGGGGTCTCGGGCCGCGTCGCGCTGCACCACGCGCGCGGCGAGCTCGCGTTGGGCGACTGGATCACGATCGAGAGCCTGATCGGCACGCGCTTCGACGCGCGCGTCGCGCGCCGCACGACCTCCGGTGCATTCGACGCAGTCGTGCCCGAAGTGCGCGGCTCGGCGCACCTCACCGGCAGACACGAGTTCTGGGTCGATCCGGAGGATCCGCTGCGCGCGGGCGTGTTGCTCCGCTGACTACTCGCCGCCGAGCTTGCGGAGCTCGAGCGCGAGCTCGCGCGAGCTCGGATCGAGCTCCAGGCCCGCGCGCAGGACGGTGAGCGCCTCGTCGCGCTGGTCGAGCTCGACGAGGATGCCCACCAGGCGCAGCCGGACGAACTCGTAGCTCGGATTGCTCTCGAGGGCCTGGCGGAACTGCTCCGCCGCCTGGGGCAAGCGGCCGCTGCGCTCCAACCTGAGGCCCGCCTGCGTGCGGCTGCGGAAACCCGCCGGCGCTGCGCTCGAGATCGCCAGCCAGTCGGTGCGCTGCGTGGTCGGGGGCAGTTGGCGCGAGCGCTGGGCGTGGTGCTCCGCATCCTCGGTCCGACCGAGGGCGAGGTAGACCTGCGCGAGGGCGAGGTGCGCCTCGGCGTGCTTGGGGTCGCGCGCCAGGGCCGCCTCGAGGTGCACGCGCGCCGTCTCGAAGTCGCTGCTCGAGAGCGCGATCTGCCCGAGGCCCGTCTCCGCGTGCGCGCTCGTCTCGTCGAGCTCGCTCGCGCGGCGGTACGCGTCGCGCGCCTCCGCCGACCGACCCAGGCGCACGAGGGCGGTGCCCATCGCCTCGTGCAGCGGTGCGTAGTCCTCGAGCTTCTCGCGCGCGCGCTCGAAGCAGCCCAGCGCCTCCTCGGGCCGCTCGTCGAACAGGCTCCAGCCGAGCCGGTAGGGCCAGACGCCGCTCCCCGGCTCGAGCTCCTCGGCGCGGCGGAAGCAGGCGCGCGCCTCGCGCTCGAACTCGTGGGCCATGTAGCGCGCTCCGAGTCGCCCCCAGGCTTCCGGGGAGTCCGGATCTCCCTTCAGCTCCTCGACCGCGAGCTCGACCGCCTGCACCACGTCCGGGTCGACGCGGGCGAGATCCGGGATCGGGATGCCGTCGCCCGGTCCGTCGGAGGTCTGCCGCGAGCAGGCGCCCAGCACGAGCACGAGGAGCGCCTTCGCTCGCGTGCTCATCGGGCGTCCCCCTCGCCCTTGCGCAGCACCACCTCGCGGTCGACGCCTGCGCAGTCGAAGGACTCGCGCGTGCCGTCCGGCCACAGGACCTCGATGCCGTCGACGACGTCCGCCCGACCCAGACCGAAGTGCGCGCGCGGGTCGTTGCTCGACAGGTAGCTCGAGGCGGCGACGACGAGCCCGGTCGTCCTGCGGCCGGCGGCGCTCACGACGACCTGCGCACCGAGCGCGTCGCGGCGGTGCTCGAGCGCGCGCACGAGGAGCCAGTGCGTGCCCGGCGCGGGGGCCTCGTTGCGGAAGACGCGCAGCGAGTTGTCGACGTTGGACTGCACCAGGTCGAGATCTCCGTCGCCATCGAGGTCGCCGAACGCGAGCCCGCGGCTCACCTCGACCAGACCGGTGAAGGCGCCGCCGGCTCGATCGAGCTCCTCGAACCGTCCGTCGCCGAGGTTCCGGAAGAGCTGGTTGTTCTCGGCGTACTCGCTCCACCATCCCTCGGGCGCGCCGGGCAGAGCCTCCCTGCGCCGGATCGCGCCGTTCGCGACGGCGAGGTCGAGGTCGCCGTCGTGATCGAGGTCGAAGAGTCCGCAGCCGAAGCCCGTGCGCCCGAGGTCGACGCCGGAGAGACGCGCGCTCGTGGAGGCGTCCTGGAACAACACCGCACCGGGACCGGGGCGGACGTAGAGCCGGTTGTTCTCCTTCCACAGGTGCGTCATGAACAGGTCCACGGTGCCGTCCCCGTCCACGTCGCCTGCGGTCACGCCCATGCTCGCCTCGGGCCGACCGATGCCGGAGGTCGCGACGCCGCGCAGGATGCCCTCCTCGCCGAACGTCCCGTCCTCGCGGCCGACCCAGAGCTGGTTGCTCTGCGCGTCGTTCGCCACGAACACGTCGAGCCTTCCGTCGCCCGTGAAGTCCGTGCACAGGATCCCGAGGCCGTGCGCGCGCGCGCCGCCGTTCGGCAGGACGATGCCGGCTTCCTCCGTGACCTCGGCGAAGGTCCCGTCGCCCCGGTTCCGGTACAGCTTGTCGGCCCAGCCCGGGAACGAGCGCGGACCGCAGTACTCGCGCCGCGAGCTGGGGTCCTCGCAGACCTTGTTGCGGTCGTAGTGCATGTAGTGGACGACGTACAGGTCGAGGAAGCCGTCGCGGTCGAAGTCGAGGAACGAGGCGGCTGTGCTCCAGCGGTTGCCCGTCAGCCCCGAGACCGAGGTCACGTCCGTGAACACGCCGCCGTCGTTGCGGTAGAGGAGGTCCGGACCGAAGTTCGTGAAGTACACGTCGACGTCACCGTCGTTGTCGACGTCGCCGACGGCGAGCCCCTGTCCGAAGAAGGGAGCGTCGAGCCCGGCGCTCGCCGTCACGTCCTCGAAGCGCCCGTCGTTCCGCTGGCGGTAGAGCCGCGGCGTAATGGCCTCGGGCCGCGTTCCCGGCGGCGGAACGCGCGCGTGCAGGACGTCGAGCCGTCCGTCCCCGTCGAAGTCGAGGAGCCCCACGCCGCCCTGCATCGCCTCGGGGACGTGGAGCGTCCCCGCCGGCCAGGAACCGTCGGCCACGGGGAGCCCGACCTCCGCCGTGACGTCGCGCAGGAGGCTCGTGTCGAAAGCGTCCTCCGCTCGCCCGCAGCTCGCGACGAGCCCGAACAGGAGGAGGAGAGCGCGCGGGTGGGGGGCGGGATCGTCGGTCATCTCTCGATGGAGCCCGCGTGAGCCTACGAAGTCGACCGAGAATCCGCAGGGGCTTCTCGACGGGCCGCTCGAAGGGGCGGGCGACACCGGCTCGATGCTGCACGTGCGTTGATTAGGGGAGAGCTGCGCATCGCGCGGGCTCCGGCGTGCCTCCAGGCCGCGTGACGGGCTTCCGCGTACCATCTCGCGATGCGCGTCGCTGGCCCGCTCCTCTCCCTCTCGCTGCTCGCTTCCTGCGCGGAGGACGCGCCCGGTGGGCAGCCTCGCGCCGGCGAGGCACCGGACGGCGCGCCCTCCGCCGGGCCGAGCGCAGACTTCGACGCGAAGGCGTCCCTGCTTCCCGCCGTCGGATGCCTGGAGCGGCATCCCCCGATCGTCCTCGTCACCGTGGACACGCTGAGGCGCGAGCACCTCGGCTGCTACGGCTACCGGCGCCCGACCTCGCCCGTCATCGACGCGCTGGCGGCCGATAGCGTCGTCTTCGAGCGCGCGCTGGCGACGATGGTGACCACGGTGCCCTCGCACCTCTCCATGATGACGGGTCTGTACGCGCACCAGCACGGGCTGACCTCGAACGTCGACGGCGTCGAGCGGCCCTTCGTCTCCTCGGACACCGTCACGACCCTCGCTCGCACGCTGAACGGCGCCGGTTACGAGACCGCCGCCTTCGTGTCGAGCATCGTCGTCCACGGGCGCACCGGGCTCTCCGACGGGTTCGAGCACTACGCAGAGAGCCCTCTTTCGACGTGCAGAACGTAGACGCGGCCGTGACCACCGACCGCGTGCTGGAGTGGCTCGACTCGTTCGCCGGCGAGCGGCCGCTCTTCCTGTGGATCCACTACTGGGACACGCACGAGCCGAACGAGCCCGCCGCCGCCTTTGGGGAGCTGTTCCAGCGCGACGCGGAGCTCGACGCGTGGATCGAGGCGCGCGGGATCGTCCCGGCGCGGCTCCTGGAAAGGAACCTCGAGAACGCCTAGGCCTGGAAGGACTTCTTCCTGCGCAAGAAGGCTCCGAGCCCGGAACGCGCTCGCGCGATGGACCATGTTGGGAGAGGACCTCTTCTCCGGCGTCTTCGCGCGGCCCTGGGCCCTGACGCAGGAAGCGAGCTCGTTCCGCGACCAGGAGCGCTCGCAGCTCACCTGCGCGTTGCTCTCCGGCCGCTGGAAGTACCTCTATCGCGAGACGGCGGCCCACGAGCTGTACGACCTCGAGGGGGCCGGGGAAGGAGTCGACGTGCTCGCGGGCGCGGCGATCCCCGAGGCCGAGCGCGACGAGCTGATGCAGAACCTGCGCGCGCTGGGCTACGTCGACGAGGAGTAGGGCGCGGTCACGCGGCCTCCCGCTCCGCTCCGGCGCCCTTCAACGGGAGCCGCACCGAGAAGGTCGTCCCCTTGCCGATCTCGGTCTCGAAGCTCAGGGCTCCGCCGTGCTTCTTCACGACCACGTCGTGCGCGATCGCCAGGCCTTGACCCGTCCCCTTGCCCACGCCCTTGGTCGTGAAGAAGGGGTCGAACACGCGCTCGCGCGCGCCGTCGGGGATCCCGCTCCCCGTGTCCGCGATGCGGATCTCGACGAAGTCCCCGTCGCGACGCGTTCCCACCCGGATCGTCCCCTTCCCGGCCGCTCCGTCGCCGACCACGTCGGCGATCGCGTGCGCCGCGTTGACGATCATGTTGAGGACGACCTGGTTGATCTCTCCGGGGACGCAGCGCACGGGCGGAAGCTCCGGGTCGAAGTCCGTCTCGACCTTGGCGACGTACTTCCACTCGTTGGTCGCGACGGTCAGAGTGCTCTCGATCGCCCGGTTCAGATCCACGCTGGTCGGGTCCTTCTGACCGGGGTGCGAGAACTCCTTCATGCCGCGCACGATCGAGGTGACTCGGCCGACGCCCTCGACCGATTGAGCGAAGGCGCGCGGGATCTCCTCGGCGAGGTACTCGAGGTCCGCGGCCTCGAGCGCCTCCTGGAGCGCTCCCGCCTCTCGTGCGCCCTCTCCGGCCAGGACCGCGCGAGCCAGGTCGCTCGACGCCCGCACCAGCGGGAGGACGTCGTCGAATGCCTCCCGGAGGAAGAGCAGGTTGTCGCCGACGTACTGCGTCGGCGTGTTGATCTCGTGCGCGATCCCGGCGGCGAGCTGGCCGATGGACTCGAGCTTTTGCGCGTGGAGCAGGCGCACGTGCGTCTCCTTCAGCTCCTCCGCCGCCCGGCGCAGTTGCAGGTGCACGGAGACGCGCGCCTTGATCTCGCCCAGGTGGAAGGGCTTGCGGACGTAGTCCGAGCCGCCCACGGCGAAGGCCCGCTCGATGTCGTCCGCGCTGGAGAGCGCCGTGAGGAAGACGATCGGGATCGCGCAGGTCGCCTGATCCGCCTTCAGGAGACTGCACACCTCGAACCCGTCCATCCCGGGCATGCTCACGTCCAGGAGCATGAGGTCGGGGAGCTGCGCTCGCGCGATCTCCAGCGCCCGCGGGCCGTCGCTCGCTTCGATCGTCTCGTAGCCCGCCTTCTGGAGCGAGTGTGTGAGCAGCGTCCGGTTCGTCAGGCTGTCGTCGACGACCAGGAGACGATAGGTGCCCTGCGCCACGCTATGCCCTCGACCTCGCCAGCGTCGCGAGGAGCCGGTCCGCGTGCTCCCTCAGCTCGGTGGAGAGGGCGTCGGCGCCGGTCAGCACGCCCCCCCGGCCCAGCTCTTCGAGCCGTTCCGCCGTCGCGCGCACCGCCTCGGCGCAGACCGCGGCGGCCGCTCCCTTGAGCGCGTGGGCCGCCTCGCGCAGAGCCGACGCGTTCGACGCCGCGCAGGCGCCGGAGACTGCGTCGAGGAGCTCCGGCAGGGTCTCGAGGAAGACCCCGAGCACGAGCCGGAAGAGCTCCTCGTCGCCCTCCAGACGCTGCAACGCCTGCTCGACGTCGAGCAGCGCGTTCACGACCTCGGAGCGCAGGTCCACGGCCGGCGGGGTCTCGAGAGGGTCCTGCATCGTCACGCGAGGATCGGCACGACGGCTCCCGGGGGCTGAAGGGTTTCTCGTCCCTCCGCGCGATCGAGCCAGAATGCGGGAAGTACGGGCGTGACACCGCAGCTTGGCGAGCGGAAGGAGCGCGCGCCGGAGGATTACGTAGGGGAGAGGGCCACCAGGGGAACCGGGCCGCGCGGCGGCTCGCAGTAGAGTGGTGCGCCATGACGACCCATCGCCTGCCCGGGATGGTCCTCTGCGACCGGTCCTTCTCGCTCCCGCTCGACCACGACGCGCCGGGAGCGGAGCGCATCGAGGTCTTCGCGCGCGAGGTCGTGCAGCCGGGCAAGGAGGAGGCCGACCTGCCCTGGCTCCTGTTCCTGCAAGGTGGACCCGGCTTCGAGTCGCCGCGTCCGCCGGCCGGCGCGGCCTGGCTGCCGCTGGCGCTGAAGGAGTATCGCGTGCTGCTGCTCGACCAGCGCGGCACCGGCCGGAGCTCGCGGCTCGACGCGACCACGCTGGCGCGCTTCGCGCCAAAGGAGCAGGCGCGCCGCCTCGGGCTCCACCGCCTGGACTCGATCGTGAGGGACTGCGAGGCGATCCGCCGCGAGCTGATCGGCGAGGGGCGCTGGACGGTGCTCGGGCAGAGCTACGGGGGCTTCTGCGCGACGCACTACCTGTCCGCGTTCCCCGAGGGGCTCGCAGCGGTGCTGATCACGGGCGGGCTCCCGCCGCTCACGGCGCACGTCGACGACGTCTACCGCCGCACCTACGTCCGCTGCCGCGAGAAGAACGAGGCCTACTACGCGCGCTATCCGGGCGACGAGGAGCTCGTGCGCGCCGTCGTGCGGCACCTGGGCGAGCGCGAGGTCATCCTGCCCGGCGGCGGACGCCTGTCGCCCGAGCGCTTCCAGCAGCTCGGCCTCGCCTTCGGCATGTCCGACGGCTTCGAGGCGGTGCACTACCTGCTCGAGAGCGCGTTCGCCGACGGCCCGGAGGGACGCGAGCTCTCCTACAACTTCCTGGTCGGCTACGAGCGCGCACTGGGTTTCTCCACCAACCCGCTCTTCTGCGTCCTGCACGAGCCGATCTACTGCCAGGGCTACGCGCCGCGCTGGTCCGCGCAGCGCGTACGCGCCGAGTTCGAGGAGTTCGCGCCCGACGCCGCGCGCGGCCGCGTGCTCTTCACGGGCGAGATGGTCTATCCCTGGATGATGCGAGAGGTGGAGCGTCTCGCGCCGCTGGCGGATGTCGCCGAGCTGCTCGCGCAGCGCGCGGACTGGCCGGAGCTCTACGACCTCGGGCGCCTCGCGCGGAACGACGTGCCCGTCGTCGCCGCCGTCTACTACGACGACATGTACGTCGAGCGCGAGCTCTCGCTCGAGGCGGCCCGGGCGATCCGCGGCGCGCGCGTGTGGATCACGAACGAGTTCGAGCACGACGGGCTGCGCGTCGCGGGCGACCGCGTGCTCGGCCGACTTCTCGAGATGCTGCGGAACGGAGCGTGATCGAGCTCGCGCTCCAGGCCGTCCGCCGCGGGGGACTCGCGCCGGCGGCCGTCTTCATCCTGCACGTCGTGCTCACCGCGCTCCGCGCCTACGACCACGTGCCGGCGGCGGACGTCCCGATGCACGTCGGCGGCGGCTTCGCGATCGCGTCGTTCTTCTGGCGCGGCCTCGCGCTGCTCCAGGAGCGGGGGCTGGCGGGCAGGAACGTCTTCCCGGTCGACGCGCTCTTCGTGCTCGGCCTCACGGGCACCGCCGCGGTGGTCTGGGAGCTCTACGAGTTCACGATCGACGCCCTCGGCTGGCTCGAGGCGCAGAACGGGCTCGCGGACACGATGGCGGACCTCGTCCTGGGCATGCTCGGCGGCGCGGCGTTCCTCGCGTTCCGGCGCTGGAGGAGCGCGTCCGACCGAGCGTAGGATGGGGGCGAGGAGGCCTGGTCCATGAAGAAGCTCGTCGTGCTCGTCGCGCTCGCGCTCACGGTGTTCGGTCTCGGCTGTCTCAACTTCACCTCGTTCCACGGCGCGGAGCACCACGCCGATTGGGCGCGCGAGAAGGGGCTGCCCGAGCCGAGCGCCACGATCCTCTACCTCGGCATGGCCTGCGCCGTCGCCGGCGGAGCGACGCTGGGCTGGCTCGCCGGCTCGCGCGGGAAGGGCTGACGGGCGCGTGCTCGGCCACCTCCTCGGGACGTTTGACGCTGGGCTGGCCGGATGGGCCGCGAGGCAAGATCGAGCATGGAGCCGGGGGCCTTCCATAGAATGAGCCCGTGAAGGTTCGGATCTACACGGACACGTCGGTCCTCGGTGGCTGCGAGGACGCCGAGTTCGCCGAGCACTCGGTCCGGCTCATGGACGGCTTCGTCCGCGGCGCATGTGTCCTCGTCCTGTCCACCCTGACGGTGCAAGAGTTGGTCGCGGCCCCTCATCAGGTCCGGCAGCGGCTCGCTTCCGTGCCCGAGGCGCACATCGAGACGCTCCAGCTTGATGCTGAAGCCAGGGAGCTTGCCGAGGCGTACCTTGCCGCGGGAGTGCTCACAGCCACGATGCGGGCCGACGCCCAGCACATCGCCATCGCGACCGTAGGGCGAGTCGATGTCCTGGTAAGCTGGAACTTCAAGCACATCGTCAACCTGCAGCGGATCCACGGATACAACTCCGTGAACCTTCGCATGGGCTATCCGATGATCGAGATCCGGACTCCACGGGAGGTGTTGTCGGATGAGTAGTTCCGAGAAGAAGTTCGACGCGGTCGCCATGATGCGGTCGGCGCGTGACAAGATCTCGGCAGAGATAGAGGGCATGACGCTGGAGGAGGAGTTGAACTGGCTCACGGCCCAGGACATCCGTGACCCATTCTTGAAGCGCTTGCGAGATCGTGCTGTCCAAGAAGCCGATGCAGCGGACCGTCCCTCGGCCGGCCGGGGATCGCCAGGGAGTTGAACCCTCTGCGTCAGGGCTCGGCCTGCTTCCGATGGTCCTACGGAACGCCGTGCGCCTCGCGCTCGCATCGACCGAATCGCGGCCGAACGCTCACGATCGAGAGAACCAAGGGTTGCGGACCCAGCGCCAGCCCGCGGGCCAGCCGATCAGGACGAGGAGGACCGCGAGGATCGTTGACGCGACCACGGCGAGGTGGATCGTGGTCACGACGTCGGCGCTGACATCTGCTCATGACGCTGAGTAAAATTGCTCACCGCCATGGGCGCCTCGGCCGACGATCTCCCCTTCCAGCGCGACCACGCGGCCGTGCTCGCTGCCCGGCTCGCGGGGCCTCGGCGTTTCCTGCATGTCGTGGCCGGGCCGCGGCAAGTCGGCAAGACGACCCTAGTCCAGCAGGTGATGGCGGATGCCGAGCGCCCCCAGGTGTTCGTCTCGGCCGACGAGCCGGCGCTGCGCGACTCCGCCTGGCTCGCCGCTCAATGGGAGCGCGCCCGGCTGCTGGCCCGGGACGGGGGCAAGGGCGGGGCGCTGCTGGCGCTCGACGAGGTCCAGAAGATCCCCGACTGGTCCGAGGCGGTGAAACGCCTCTGGGACGAGGACACGCGACACCGCTGTCCGCTTCGCGTCGTGCTGCTGGGTTCCGCGCCGTTGCTCCTGCAGCGCGGACTCTCCGAGAGCCTGGCCGGGCGCTTCGAGATCCTGCACCTCTCGCACTGGTCCTTCACCGAGATGCAGACGGCCTTCGGCTTCACGCTGGAGCAGTACCTCTTCTTCGGCGGCTATCCCGGCGCCGCACCGCTGGCGAACGATCCGGAACGCTGGCGCCGCTATCTCCTCGACGCACTGGTGGAGACCACGATCGCGCGCGACGTGTTGTTGCTCACGCGCGTGGACAAGCCCGCGCTCCTGCGGCGGCTGTTCGATCTGGGCTGCCGCTACTCGGGGCAGGTGCTCTCGTACACCAAGATGCTGGGCCAGCTCCACGATGCCGGCAACACCACTACGCTGGCTCACTATCTGGAGCTCTTGGCCGGGGCCGGGATGCTCACGGGCCTCCCCAAGTACTCCGGCAAAGCGGTGCGCACGCGCGGTTCCAGCCCGAAGCTCCAAGTCTTCAACACGGCGCTGCTCACCGCGCAGTCCGGGCTCACACCAGCCGAGGCCCGTGCCGATCGCGAGTTCTGGGGACGGCTGACCGAATCGGCCGTGGGGGCGCATCTGGCCAACGCGGCCGCCGGCGGCCGGTGCGAGCTCTTCTACTGGCGCGAGGGCAACCGCGAGGTGGACTTCGTGCGCGCGTTCGGCGCGGCGTTCAAGCCCAAGCGCACGCTGCTCGTGGGCGGCGACGGCATCCCGGTGGAAGAGTTCCTGTCGCGTCCGGTCACCGACTGGATGCGAGCTTGAATCGCGGGCGAGCGGAGAGAGCGAGCCGCGTCCCTACGAGACTCCCGCCGCCTCTCGCTCTCGCCGGCGAAACCGCGGGCGAACGCACACGATCGAGAGCAGCACGAGCGCGCCGAACGCCAGGTAGTAGCGGTCCAGCTCTTTCTGCGGCACGTCCACGAACAGGATGTCGTGCAGCAGCCCGCCGACGAAGGACCGGTCCTTCGGGCCCGCTCTCGCGCGCAGGCTGCGCTCCCACAGGGTCAGGAAGCAGAGCTCGCCTCGCACGGCGTTGAGCGCGATGCAGCCCGTGATCGCCAGGTGGCCGAGGCGGAACCAAGGGTTGCGGATCCAGCGCCAGCCCAGGGGCCAGCCGATCAGCACGAGGAGGATCCCGAGGACCATGAACGCGACCACGGCGAGGTGGATCGTGGCGATGACGTCGGAGAGGAAGGCGTCCATGGGCTCGGGGGGCTCTACGCGGGTTCGTCCCGCGGGGTTGGACGAGAAAGAGACGCCGGGTCAAGCGGGACGCGTGCCGTTCCCGATGGAGGCGAACCCCCCGCCCCCAACCCCGGACGTCCCATGCGAAGCCCGTTCGCCCCGCTCCTTCTCGCCGCCGGTCTCCTCTCCTCCGCCTGCGTCGACGACTCGCCGCCGGCAAGCACTCGCTCGGCCGGCGTCGGCCTCTCCGGCGCCGAGGCGCGCGTCGCACCTGGTCCGCAAGACGTGGCACACGCCTTCCTGACCGCTGTCGAGGCGGAGGACGAGCGCGAGACGAAGCGCCACCTGAGCGACGCAGCGCGCGAGCTCTACGGCACGGACGGGGGCTTCTCGACCACCGGTCATGCGGCGGACTCCTTCACGGTCGGCGCCGCCGCGATCGACGGGACACAAGCGCGCGTCCCGACGACCGTGACGACCGGCGACGCGCAGCAGAGCTTCGAGATCCTCCTGCGCCGCGAGCACGGCGAATGGCGCGTGCACGGGATCGATCTGCCGCTCGGCGACACGAGCTGGACGGTCAGCTTCGAGGGTCAAGAGGACGCGACCAGCGTCTTGCTCGAGCAGGTCGCCGAGGGGATCGGCGAGGCCTTCGGCGAGGCTTTCGAAGGCGCGATGTCCGACTGGGCCGCCGGCGGATCGAAGGAGGAGATCGAACTGGAGCGCGCGCGCTACGAGGCGCTCGATAGCGTTCCGTCCGACTCGATCGACGAGGAGTGGCTCGAGGACGTCGAGGCGCGTGGAAGGTCCGCGCGCGAGGTGCTGCTCGGCGCGCTCGAGGGGACCGGCTACGAGCTCCGTGCCGGAGACCACGAGCGAGCGCTCGCACGCGGCATCGACCTCTCGCTGGAGCGCGTCTCACGCGTCCGCATCGTCGAGGAGACGGCGGCACTTGTCGGGCTCGTCCCGGTGTGGTCGGACCCGCAGCCGGGCTGGGGAGGCGCGGAGCACGGGAACGTCTCCTTCGCCGAGGGGCCGCGCCGGACGCCGGTCGCCTTCAGCGGACCGTTCCTGGTCGAGGTCGCGCTCGAGGAGAACGCCCCCAACACGACCGGCGCGCTGACGGTCACCGCGCGCGCGCTCGGATTGCCCGAGGCCGTGCGCGGCTGCAACGCGGAGATGCGCGAGACCCTGCGCGTCGCGCGCGTCGAGGGCCCGGGCGCGGCGAGCTTGATCGGAGAGGAGGGCATGCAGTACTGGACCGCTCCGACCCTGGTCGGGAGCTCCCTGATCTCGTCCCTGACGGTGGAGCTGCGCGGGCTCCTGCGCTCGGTCGAGCGGCTGGACGTGAGCGGCGAGGTGCTGCTCGACCTGCCGCAGCTCGTGGGCGAGGCCTCCTTCCGCGCGCCGGGCGAGAAGCGCGCCGGCGTCTGGAGCGTCACCTGCAAGTCGATTGGGGAGAACAGCGAGTTCGAGATCCGCGCCGACGGGCGGGCCGAGCTCGAGCACGTCTCCGCGCGCTTCGCGCCGGACGATCCGCAGGGCGACGCACTCGGGATCCTGTCCCAGGGCGTCTTCGCCTGGGGCGACCGCGCGACCGCGAACATGCAGACGCCCGCCGCTCCGGAGTCGATCGGAGTCAAGGTGCTGGAGAACGCTCCGCTCACCTTCGCGTTCCGCATCGCGGAGACGCCGCTCGAGCGCTTCCGCGAGCAGCCGGAACGTCTGGAGCTGCTGCGCTTCGCCGGCTCCGCGCCGATCGTGGTCGACTTCCTCGGCTGGGGCGACCGCTCGAATGCCGACTTCCCCGAAGTCACGCTACGCGTCGTCAGCAGCGCGAACAAGGTCGCGCTCGACGTCCAGGCCACGTTCGAGTACCTCGATGCGCGCGGCACCGTCGCGCACGAGTTCCCGCACACTCTGAGCGGCGAGTTCACCTTCGACGGACCGCAGCCGCTGGTCGGGGCCCAGGGGACGGCCGAGCGGACGGTGACCGCCTTCTTCCAGCCCGAGGGCACGACCGCGCTGCGCGTGCGAGTCGAGGAGGTCTCGTTCGCGGACGGGACGACCTGGAAGCGCGAGTAGGCCGATCCGGTCCCTTTTTGTCGCGATCGAGCTACGGGGCGCCAGGCCCGGGGTCCGAAGGACGTCTGTTCCCTTTTCGGACCCACCTACCCGCGGGAGAGATCCACATGGCGCGCCTGGATGCGTTCTTCAAGAAGATGATCGAGCTGGAGGCCTCGGACCTCCACCTGACGACGGGGGTTCCGCCCCACTTCCGATTGCACGGCGACATGATGCCGGTGAGCGGCGCGCCGCTGTGGAGCGAGGAGCAGATGCTCGAGGTCCTGTTCGAGATCGCTCCGGAGCGCAACCGCAAGCAGTTCGAGGAAGAGCACGACACCGACTTCGCCTACGAGCTCCCGGGCCAGGCGCGCTTCCGCGCGAACTTCTTCATGGACCGCCACGGCCCGGGCGCCGTCTTCCGCCTGATCCCCGAGCAGATCCTCACCGCCAAGGAGCTCGGCCTCCCGGAGGCCGTGCGCAGCCTGTGCTACCTGTCGAAGGGTCTCGTCCTGGTCACCGGTCCGACGGGCAGCGGCAAGTCGACCACGCTGGCCGCGATGGTGGACACGATCAACAAGACACGCGCGGACCACATCCTGACGATCGAGGACCCGATCGAGTTCGTGCACAAGCAGCAGAAGTGCCTGGTGCACCAGCGCGAGATCGGACGCCACACGCGGGGCTTCAAGCGCGCCCTGCGCGCCGCGTTGCGCGAGGACCCGGACATCGTGCTCGTGGGCGAGATGCGCGACCTCGAGACGATCGAGATCGCGATCGAGACGGCCGAGACCGGCCACCTCGTGTTCGGGACGCTCCACACGACGACCGCGGCCTCGACCGTCGACCGCATCATCGACCAGTTCCCCGCCGACCGTCAGGCGCAGATCCGCACGTTGCTGGCGTCCTCCCTGCGTGGCGTCATCGCGCAGACCCTGTGCAAGAAGAAGCCCAAGGGCCGCGTGGCCGCGCTCGAGATCCTCATCGGGACGCCGGCCGTGTCCGCGCTCGTGCGCGAAGGAAAGACGCACCAGCTCACGTCGCAGATGCAGATGGGAGCGAAGACCGGGATGAAGCTCCTCAACGACTCGCTGGTCGAGCTCGTGCAGAAGGGACTGGTCGATCCGACGGAGGCCTACATGAAGTCCGTCAGCAAGGACGAGCTGGTCGCCAAGCTGAGCCACATCGGCCAGCGCGTGAACATCGACGCCATCGGCGCGGAGGGCACGGCCATCGCGACGTCCGCTCCGGCGGTGGACGAGGAGCTGGCCACGGAGCCGGCGTCGCCCGCGCCGCGCGCCCCGATTCCGAGCCGTTCGCAGCCTCAGGCCCCGCCCGCGAAGCAGCAGAAGTCGTCGAGCACCGGCTTCGACGACTTCGAGCAGTTCCGGCAGCGCCGGACCTGACCGCCCGTCACCACACGAGGCGTCCGTCGCGCCAGGGACGGACGCCCTCCCTCTCCCCAATGAACCTCTCCAACCCGTCGATCGGCGGGGCCGATGCGCGCGCCTCCGAAGGGCCGGCCGATCTCGTGGGCCTGCTGCGCTCCGGAGCCTTCGCAGGACGAGCGAAGGGACGCAGCCTGGTCGGCGCGGAGCTCGCCGGCGCGGATCTGTCGGGCGCGGAGCTCTCGGGCCTCGACCTGAGCCGGGCGAAGCTCTCGGGAGCCAACCTGCTCGGCGCGCGTCTCGCGGGCTCGACGTTGTTCGAGGCGGACCTGACCGGAGCGGAGCTCGCCGCCGCGGACCTCTCGCGCGCCAACCTGGAGGGAGCGAACCTGACCCGCGCGGGCCTCGGCCGCGCGACGCTGGTCGGAGCGAGCCTCGTCGGAGCCGACCTCACCGGTGCGACGCTGACGAACGCGGACCTGACGGGGGCCGATCTGCGCGTGGCGGTCCTCGACGGCGCGCGGTTGCGCGACGCCGAGCTCCGCGGCGTGGACTTCTCGAAGGCGAGGCTCACCGGAGCCGACATGGAGGACAGCCGCGTCCACGGAGCGACCTTCGACGGCGCCGACCTGCGCGGCTCCGACCTCGCGCGCCTGCGCGGCTACGAGGAGGCGAGCTGGATCGGAGCCGACATCCGCGACATCGACTTCACCGGCGCCTATCTCTGCCGGCGGTTCGTCATGGACCAGAACTTCCTGGACGAGTTCCGCAGCACCTCGCGCGTGCACGCGGCGATCTTCCAGGTCTGGCGCGCGACCAGCGACTGCGGGCGCAGTGCCGCGCGCTGGTCCGCGCTGACAGCCGTCATCATCCTCGGCTTCGCCTGGGCCTACACCTTCGTCGGCGTCGACTACGGCGACTACCGGACTCCGATCTCTCCGCTGTACTACAGCGTCGTCACGATGACGACGCTCGGCTACGGCGACGTGCTCCCGGCCACGACGGCGGCCCAGATCGTCGCGATGACCCAGGTGATCCTGGGCTACGTCATGCTCGGCGGTCTCCTCTCCATCTTCAGCAACAAGATGGCGTCACGCGCCAATTGACACATGCTCCTCGGAAGAAAGAAGAATCAGCGCAAGCTCACCGACGCCCTCGCCGGACAGGAACCGCCGCAGATGCCCGCGGCCGTGCTGAAGCTGATGCAGCTCATGCGCGACCCGGACAGCGAGACGACGGAGATCGGCGAGGCGCTGAGCTGGCAGCCGGACCTCGTGGTGCGTGTCCTCAAGACCGTGAACAGCGCGGCCTTCGGGCTCGCGCGGCAGGTCGACTCCGTCGCGCATGCGGTGGCGATCCTCGGTCGCTCCAGGGTCGAGCAGCTCGTGCTCGGCGTCGCGATCAAGGCGAACCTCCCGACCTCGTCCGCGCCGGGCTTCGATGCCCAGCGCTTCTGGGAGGCGGCGTTCTTCCGCGCGGCGCTCGCTCGGGGACTCGCGAGCAGACTCCATCCGGCAGACGAGGCCACGAGCTTCACGGCCGGCCTCCTGCAGGACATGGCCGTACCGCTGCTCGCGCACGCGCGCCCCGACTACGGCAAGGTCCTCGTTGAGTGGCACGGCACGCCCACGGCGCACCTGCACAGGATCGAGAAGGACGCGCTCGGCTGGAGCCACGACGAGATCGGCGGCCACCTGGCGGAGGCCTGGGACCTGCCGCAGCGACTCTCCCGCCTCATCCAGGCGCACCACGACGCGAGCGACCTGAACGTCCCGGCCGCGCTGCGTCTCGTCGCGCTGCACCGGGAGACCGAGCGCGAGCTGGGGCTCGACGGGATCGTGTGCGGGGCGCGCGAGGACTACGGGCTCGACTCCGACACCACGATCCGGTTGGTGGAGGAGAGCGAGCAGCAGGCGCGGGACCTCGCCAAGCTCCTGTAGGGCACCGCCGGTCCTTCGGCGCGGCGGGCCCGAAGCGCGCTCGCGGCGCTGGACCTCTCGCCGCCGATTCGGCTCCATGGGGGGCTTGGCCGACGAACCGAAGGACAGGCCGCGCGCCGAGATCCTCGCGCGTCACACCGGACTCGTCGGCCGCACGGCCCTGGTCTCGGTGCTGACGCTGGTTTCGCGCCTGCTCGGCTTCCTGCGCGAGATCCTGATGGCGAGCGTCTTCGGCGACGGGTCCGCTGTCTCGGACGCGTTCTTCACCGCCTGGCGCGTGCCGAACCTGTTCCGACGTCTGTTCGGAGAGGGCGCGCTCTCGACCTCGCTCCAGGCGGCGATCACGGAGGTGGACGCAGAGGAGGGCAACGACGCGGGCCGGCGGCTCTTCCTGTCCACGCTGCGCACGGCGACCGTGCTGCTCTTGGTCGTGTCGCTGGTCTCGATGCTGTGCATCGCGCGATTGCCGGACGAGATGCCGCTGACGGGCTGGGCTTGGATGGGTGCCGATCCGGGACCGGTGCGGGACCTGGCGGTGCGGCTCGTTCCCTACGTGCTGCTCGTTTGCCTGACGGCTCTGGCGGGTGGCGCGCTCTTCGTCCGCGGGCACTACTTCGTCCCGAACCTCGCGCCGGCGGCGATGAACCTCTGCTGGATCGGCGCGCTCCTGTGGATGGGCTGGGTGTTCGGATTCGCGGAGAGCGCGCAGGGCAGCCGCGACGTAGTCTTCGCGCGCCAGTGGGACATGGCGCGGGTGCTCGCCTGGGGCGTGCTCGCCTCGGGCCTGGTCCAGCTCCTCCTGCACTTGCCGCCGCTGCTACGCTTCGGGCTCCTGCGGCCGCCCGCTTCGCCGCTCGCGAGGCCCGGTGCGACGCGGACGCAGGGGCGGAGCGGGTGGGCCGTGATCCGCGACTCGGCCCCGCTGGCGTTGGGGGCGGCCGTCTACCAGATCAACGTGATGATCGACGGCCTCATGGCGGAGGGCATGCTCGCCGACGGCGGACCCACGGCGCTGTACTACGCGAACCGCGTGCAGCAGTTCCCCTTCGCGCTGATCGCGACCGCCGCCATCGCCTCGGTCTTCCCGCGCATGAAGGCTCACGGCCACCTGGGCGAGTTCGTGCCCCTGCGCCGGCTCTACGACCGCGCACAGCTCGGCGTGCTGTTCCTGGCGCTGCCGGCGGCGGCTGGCCTCCTTGCGCTGGCTCACCCGATCTCCGTCACGCTGTTCCAGCACGGGAACTACGGCGCCGAGGGCACGCGCCGGGTGGGAGAGGCGTTGGCGATGCTCGCGATCGCGCTCGTTCCCGCCGGCGCGGTCGGACTCCTGGGGAGGACCTACATCGCGCTCGGCGACCTGCGCACGCCGGTCCGCGTGTCGGTGTGGATGATGGGGCTGAACGTCGCGCTGAACGTCCTCTTCGTGCGCGGGCTCGGGATGGACGTGGGCGGACTGGCGCTGGCTACGGCGGTGACGAGCTGGGGGAACCTCCTCGTGCTCTCCCTCGTCGCGCGCAAGAAGCTCGGGTTCCCGGCGCGCGAGGGCGGGCGCTACGCGCACGTCGGCTTGCTCGTGCTCGCGGGGATCGCCACGGGGGCCGCGGCCCGGATCGCCTGGAGCGTCCTGGGAGACCTGGGCGACGCGCCGCGCCTCCTCGTCGCGACGGCGGCGGGCGCCCTGGCGATGGCCGCTGTATCGCACTTCTTGAAGCTCCCGGAGTGGGACGAGCTGCGCGTGCGCCTCGGCAGGCGTCGGAATCGGCCCTGAGCGTCTCGTACGGCGTCAGACACTTTCCTCCAGGCACGGCCCGGAACCCTCGCTCCGCCCATAGGTCCTCCTCCGTGCCCGGAGGAAAGTGTCTGACGCCGTACGTGCCTGGAACCATGGTCGCGGTGGCGTTCGTGGTGCACCTCGCCGCGCGCGACCGGCTGGGCGCGCTCCCGGGGCCCACGCCGGTCGTCTCCTCCGGTGCCGCGGACTTCCCCGCTGCGCGCCCCGCGCTGGACCTGGTCGTCCTCGTGCGCGATTCCGACGGTGCTTCCCTCGCCGGGGTGACCGTCGGCGTGCTCTCGACGACCGGACCCTTCCCCGAGACCTACGCGCTGAACGACGACCGCGGCGTCGAGCGCAGGGCGCGGACCGACGCGACCGGGCGCGCCGTGCTGGCGGCCTTCGCGACCGCGCCGGACGGGCGCGCGGGGTTCGCCATTGCTTGGAGCCAGGACGTCGAGCGGTCGCAGCAGGCTGGCGGGCTCGAGGTGCGCGTCGACGCGCTCGGACGGCTCGAAGGCCGGCTCCTCGGGCTGCCGGCCGCGGAGCTCGCGCGCGCCCGCGTCCGCGCGCACGCGCTCACGGGCAAGAACCCGCACTCCACGACCGACGGCCGCTCGTTCGAGACGCTCGTCGTCGACGCGGCCTTCGTCTTCGAGGGCCTGCCGGCGGGACGGTGGACGCTCGAGCTCGTGGACCCGGCCGGCGCGCGCATCGACCTGCCGCCGCTCGAGTTGGGCGATGCGGAGCTAGAGAACTCGCTGGATCCCTTGGAGGTCGCGGTCGCGGCGGGGGAGACGACCTGGGTCGATCTCGCGCTCGTGCGCGGCGGGACCCTGGCGGGTGTGGTGCGGACGACCGAGGGAGAGCCGATCGCAGGCGCGCTCGTGCGCGCGACCTTCGCGCCCCGGAACTCGAACTACCCCGACGGGTACGTGCTGCACGGAGCGAACGTCTGGCGCTTCGATAGCGCGAGGGGCACGGAGAGCGAGCATCCGATCTCGCACCCGCGCACGCGCACGGACGGACGCTACGAGCTGACCGGGCTCGCACCCGGAGCGCATCGCCTCGAGGTGGTCGTCCCCGGCCGCGTCTACGACCGGCGCGAGGCCGTCCGCGTCGAGGCGGGGACGCGCACGGAGCTCGGGCACGTGCTCTCCCTGGCCGGAGCGATCCAGGGGATCGCGCGCGGCGGCGGCTACCTCGGCGTCGCGCGTCCGGGCGAGGAGGGAGCGCGCATGATCGCGATCCTCCCGGGCGACGGGCTCTTCACCTTCCCTGGGCTCGAGGCCGGCGAGTGGAGCGTGGTCCGCTACCACTCGGACACGCGCATCCGGCCGGTCCCGGTCGTGACGGTGACGGTCGAGGCGGGGCGGACGACCTGGGTCGACGTGGACCGCGAGGGCACGCTGCCGCTGCGGATCGCCGGCCGCGTGCTCGACGCGAACGGTCCGGTCGCGGGAGCGCGCGTTCGTCTCTCGCGCGTGGTGCACGTCACGGACGCTTCGAGGAGTTCGTCGCGTTCCCCTGGACGTGGCGGGTCACGCTCGCGGTCGAGACCGGCGAGCTGACCACGACCTTCGGGTTCGACGGGATGGAGGCGGGGAGCACGAGCTGGGAGGCGGACCTCTTGCTCGGGTCCCATGCCGTCGATCTCCTCGCCCTCGACGCTCACGGTGCGTCCGTCGGCGTGCTGTTCGATCTCTCGCTCGAGGAGCGCACGCACCCGCACGTCGACAGCGTCTTCGCGCGGGCTCTCCGCATCGACGAGAGCGGCCGGCGTCGCGTCGAGTCCCTCGCCGAGGGGACCTACACGGTCTCGGCCTACTTCCCGGACGGCGCGCGCGTCGACGAGACGCTGGTGATCCCGCGGAACGGGCCGCTCGAGCTTCGGGCTCCTCCCACGGGCACGCTCGAGGTGCTCGTGCTCGACGAGCATGGCGCTCCCTCCGCTCGCGCCCAGGTGGCCGTCTCGACCTGGACCGGGGGAGGACCCGCGCCGGCGCTCCCCGAGGAGTTCGGCGAGACCGCCGTCCTGACGACCGGACAGGCCGGGGCGGACGGGGTCGCTCGCATCAGCGGCGTGCGGGCGGGCGAGTTGCGCGTCACCGCCTACCACGCGAACCGGACCTGGACGCAGCCCGGTACCACGGAGGAGGCCGAGCTCGCCGCGGAGGAGGAGGTCGTGCTCACCCTGGTCCTGCCGCCCTGGGAAGGACCGGGCAGCGCGGACTGGTGAGCTTCAGCGCCTCCGAATCTCGACGGCACTCGTCGCGCGTCCCCCGCCTCGGAGAGCGGCGGTGCCGCCTTCCTGCGGCTGCGGACTCTCCGCGATGAGGTGCGCCCGCCGGCGCGGCGCGCGCACCTCCCGCCGGTTCCGTGATCCAACTCCGGGCTCCACAAGATCTTGGGGCTCGGTGCTCGGCCCGAGCTTCCAAGGGGCGGAGCAGGGGAGTAGACTCGGCCGGCCCCCTGGAAGGGGTCCTCGGAACCGCCGGAAGTCCTTTGATCGAAGGGATTTAGGAAGCAGGACGGTGCCCCGGACCCGCCCACCCCGAGCTACCCGGAGAACGGATCCCTTGGCGACGATCAAACTGACGCGAGAAGGCATGGTCCACCCGGCCCCGAAACCTGGCGAGCACGGCGAGCGGCAGGGGGCCGGCCCGGAGCGCGAACGGCTCGAGGCGCTCGATCCGCCCGCCGGTCTGCCCGATCCGGAGCTGACCGAGAACGCCCTGGCGGTGCTCACGCGCCGCTACCTCAAGAAGAACGACCGGGGCGAGGTGATCGAGACGCCGCGCCAGTGCCTCTGGCGCGTGGCGGCGCACATCGCGAAGGCGGAGCTCCTGTTCCGTGGCGGGACGCCCGAGGTCGCGCTCAGCGTCGCGGAGGAGTTCTACGGGATGATGGCGCGCCGGGAGTTCATGCCGAACAGCCCGACGCTCATGAACGCGGGGCGCGAGATGGGGATGCTCTCCGCCTGCTTCGTGCTCCCGATCGAGGACTCGATCGACGGGATCTTCGAGTCGATCAAGGCCACCGCGCTGATCCAGAAGGCGGGCGGCGGCACGGGCTTCAGCTTCTCGCGCCTGCGTCCGTCGGGCGACATCGTGCGCTCCTCCGGCGGAACGACGGAGGGCCCGCTCTCCTTCATCCAGGTCTTCTCGAAGGCGACCGACGCGATCCAGCAGGGTGCGTTCCGGCGCGGAGCCAACATGGGCATCCTGCGCGTGGATCACCCGGACATCGTGCGCTTCATCGAGTTCAAGGACGACCTCTCGAAGATCCAGAACTACAACGTCTCGGTCGCGATCACGGACCGCTTCCTCGACCAGCTCGACGACGACCCGACGACGGTGCACCAGGTCCAGAACCCGCGCACCGGCGAGTGGAGGACGGTCGCCCACGTCGACGACCAGGGCGAGGAGACGGGCGAGCCCTGGACCGTCGGCGAGCTGTGGGACCTGATCGTCGAGCACGCCTGGCGGACGGGCGAGCCGGGCGTGGTCTTCATCGACCGCATCAACGAGACGAACCCGATCAAGAACGTCGGCCTGATCGAGGCGACGAATCCGTGCGGCGAGCAACCGCTGCACCCCTACGACTCCTGCAACCTGGGCTCGATCAACCTGGGCCTCTTCGTCCGGGGGGAGGGCGCCGAGGCGTCCTTCGACTGGGAGGGATACAAGGCGATCATCCACTCGACGACGCGCTTCCTCGACGACGTGATCGAGGTCAACAAGTACCCGCTGCCGCAGATCGACCAGATGTCGAAGACCACGCGGCGCATCGGGCTGGGCGTGATGGGCTTCGCGGACGCGCTCTACTCGCTGGGCATCCCCTACGACTCCGAGGAGGGCTGCGAGTTCGGCGAGCGCGTGATGAAGGTGCTCAACGACGAGTCGCACCTCGCCTCCGAGGCGCTGGGCGAGGAGCGCGGCACGTTCCCCGCCTGGGACGGTTCCGACTGGCAGGCCCAGGGCCGCCGGCTGCGGAACTCCTACACGACCACCGTCGCGCCGACCGGCACGATCTCGATCATCGCCGGCTGCTCCGGCGGCATCGAGCCGATGTTCAGCCTGGCCTTCATCCGCCAGGTGATGAAGGACGCGAAGGGCAACCCGACCATCCTGCAGGAGGTCAACCACGTCTTCGAGCGCACGGCGAAGGAGCGCGGCTTCTGGTCCGAGGAGCTGATCGACGACGTCTGCGCGCGCGGGACGCTGCATCACCGCGAGGAGGTCCCCGAGGACGCCAAGCGCGTCTTCGTGACCGCGCACGACATCACGCCGCACTGGCACATGCGCATGCAGGCCGCCTTCCAGCGCCACTGCGACTCCTCGATCTCCAAGACGATCAACTTCCCGCACGAGGCGACCGTCGAGGACGTGCGCGAGATCTACCAGCTCGCGATCGACACCGGCGTCAAGGGCGTCACCGTCTACCGCGACGGCTGCCGCGACGTGCAGCCGATGGCGCTCAAGGGTTCGCAGCGCCGCGAGGGTGCCGAGGAGAAGGCGGCGGCAGTCGTCGTGCTGCCGGACCACGTCAAGCCGATCCGCCTGCCGGAGATCATGCCCTCGCTGCGCATCCGCCAGATGACGCCCTTCGGGAACATGCACGTGAAGGTGTCGGTCGATCCCCAAGAGGGACGCGAGCGCGAGGTCTTCGCCCAGCTCGGCAAGGGCGGCGACGTCGCGAACTCCGACCTCGAGGCGATCTGCCGGCTGCTCTCCCTGTGGCTGCGCGTGAACGGCAGCCTCGACGAGGCCCTGCGCCAGCTCGACGGCATCGGCTCGAGCCTGACCGTGCCGACCAAGGACGGCCGCATCATGTCCCTGGCCGACGGGCTCGCGCGCGCGCTGCACCGCTACCTCGCGGTGAAGGAGGAGTACGGCCTCGAGGCTCTGCTCCTCGGCCGCGTCCCCGACGGAGCCTTCGACCGGAACGGCAACGGCAAGCCCGACCTGCCGACGCGCAAGGACACGGTCACGCGCTACAAGCTGAAGTGCCCGAGCTGCACCGGCGTGCTGGCCTTCGAGGAAGGCTGCGCGAAGTGCTACGGGTGCGGGTTCAGCCAGTGCTGAGCGCGGGCTGACGATCGTGAGCGAGGACGAGGTCCTGCGGCGCAACGTCGAGGAGACCAAGCGGCACTGGAAGTCGTCGCCGTACTACGACGAGGCGGAGGCGCACATGGAGCTCCAGTGGCGGCGGATCATCCACCCCGCCATCCGGGACTGCGACTTCAGGTGCGTGCTCGAGCTCGCTTCCCGGACACGGGCGGAACACCGTCAAGCTGGTCGAGCTTGCGCGCGAGCTCCACCTCGTCGACGTGAACGAGTCCTGCATCGAGCACTGCCGCGCACGCTTCGGAGACGTGCAGGCAGGCTGTCGGATCCACTACCACGTGAACGACGGCAGCTCGCTGGGCATGCTGGCGGACGACTCGATCACGCTGGGCTACTGCTGGGACGCGATGGTCCACTTCGAGCGCGCGGTGATCCGGCGCTACCTCGTTGAGTTCCGGCGCGTCCTCGTGACGGGCGGGCACGCCGCGCTGCACTTCTCGAACTACGGCGCGAGCTGCCCGGATCCGGCCAGCAACTGGCGCGACAACCCGCACTGGCGCAGCACGATGTCGAAGGAGCGCTTCGAGCTCGACTGCGCCGACCTCGGCCTCGACGTGCTCGCGGCAACGCTGCTCGAGTGGGGCGGCATCCCCGAGCTCGACTGCGCGGCGCTGATCCGGAAGCCGGCCTGATCTCCTCGACGATCATCGAGTCCTGAGCGCGCTCCTTCCGCGAGTTCGTTGGCGGACGAGGGTCCCGCCCTGCGTGACGACGATCGGATGCGGGAGAAGCACGGGGACGCGTACGACGCCGAGAAGCACAAGCTGCGCATCGACCTGCGCACAGCATGGGCGCGATCGTCACGAACCGCATCCTCTCGCTGCGCCTCCAGGACGAGGACGCCGCGCGCGTGTTCGACAACTTGGTCCTGATGGCGAGCGCCTCGAGCCTGCAGGACTTCCAGGCCAACGTGCTCCCCTACATGGTCGAGTGTCCCGAGACCAAGCTGTACCTCCTGACCCTGCACGACAAGGCCGAAGTGCTCGAGAGCCACGTGCTCGGCCTCGTTCCCGCCGGGTCGCTGCTGGTCTGGATCGACAACTTCCTGTCGAACGTGCGCTCGCACGCGGAGTTCCGCGCGGGTCGCTTCACGCCGCTCCTGCAGTCGATCCACCGCATCGACCGTTGTCTGTGGGACCGCGTGTTCATCAAGAGCTTCGGAGTCGATTCGGGGGATCCGGAGTACCCGTTGATGCACGGCGACTTCAACGACGGACCCTTCTGGCGAGAGTCCTTCTGGCGGCCGAGGACCGCTCCCGCGAACTGAGACCACGGACGGCGTCGAGCCAGTATCCTCGACGGTCGCTCGCGCCGTGACGCGATGAACGACCTCTTCCTCGACCCGTGTCTCCTCCTGGGCCCAACGGCCGCCGCGACCGGAGGCTTCCTGGACCGTCTCGTAGCGCGCCCGCTGCGGCGGGACACGAAGCGTCTGAGCTGGCGCGCCCACCGCGCGCCCTCCGGCGAGGTCGAGCGGCGCGTGCTCGCGGCCGGGGGAAGGATACGCCACGTGAAGAATGCCGCGGCTCCCATCGAAGCCGAGCCAGTCGCGATCACGAGGGACGTGCTGACGGAGATCTTCCGAAGCGGTGCCCAGAGCATCCTCGCGGCTGCACGATGACAACCCGCGTTCTGATCGTCCTGGCCGTCTCGGCGGTCGTCTTCCTGCTCTTGCTCTTCTTCGTCTCGAGACCCAATCTGCCCGGGGCGGGGCCTGGGCACGGCCACTCGGCCTTGGACGATCCCGCTGAGAAGGTGACGGCCGGCGAGAGCGGCGTCGACCGCGAGCCCGCTCCTGGTTCGCTTCGCGGGGATTCACAGGTGTCGGACGGCGCGCAGGTGGAGCCGCGCCAAGATCGATCCCGCCGACTGCGCGTTGTCGACGAGGAACGAGAACCCCTCGAGGGTGCGAGCGTGCAGGTCCGAGGTGGAGCGGTCGCCGAGACGAACGGGAACGGGGAGGTCGACTGCGCCGAACTCGGCTCCGGTACCGCGATCGTGCTGCGACATGGCTACCTGCCACGGCTGATCGAGGTCGGGGACTCCGCTGCGGACCGCGAGGTCCTCCTGGCGCGGGCGTCGAAGCCCCGGTGTGTCGTGCGGACCGAGGAGGGGGCGGCGGTCCCCGGCGCGCAGGTGGAGTTGGTCGATCATTCATGGCCCTGGAACGCCGTCGCCGACAGGCTCGGGCGCCGCTGGACGGCAGACGCGGCGGGTGCGTTCCTCTTGCCGGCCGCCTTCCGTCGTTCCGGTGCCTACCGCTTCGGCGAACCCGTCTTCCGCGTTGGAGCACTGGAAGGTGCGGTGTTCCTCTCGACCCTCGACTCCACTTACAGCGGGGAGAGTGACTACGTGCTCTCGATCGGGGGGAAGCCAAGGTCCGTGATCCTGCGCTTCGTGGATGCCGACGCGAACCCGCTCCCCGACCTGGGCGTGAGCGTGTTTCACGAAGGCGCCCCGCTCGCCACTTCGCTGGTTACCGATTCCCGAGGCGAGGTCGAGTTCCGCATCGCGGTTCCTCAGGACGAGAGAGACTGGACCCACCTCGAGGTGCGGGCAGACCTTGGCGGCGATCGGCACTGGCTGGAGCAGCTCTTTCTCCTGGTAGAGGCGACGCCGTGGGAGTACGAACTGGCGGCGCGTTTCGACGCGGTGTCGGTGCACGTCAGCGGGTCAGACGAGGGCGTCTCGGTCGCGAGCGCTTCCTGGTCCGATGCTAAAGGGAGTTGGTTCCCGGGCGTCGACGAGCTCCCGTGGCAGTCCGTGCCCGCCGGAGGCGAACTGAGTCTGGCGAGCGGTTACCGCGGGTCGGCCTCCGTCGTGCTCCTGCGAGACGATGCCTCCTCCGTGATCGTCGACAGCGCTCCGCTCGCGCAAGTCGTGCGACTCTCCGCCCGCCCCCGATCGCGTGTCCGCGTCGAGGTCGAGCGCCAGGGGGGGGATGGAACGCCTGTTACCCTGCTCGTTGCCGAGGCCGAGGGACCGGACCACACGCTCCTCGAAACGTGGACCCAGCACCGGTTGGTGGACGGCTCGTTCGACCTCGAGTTGCCCTACGGCGACTACCTCTTCGGGTGGGGCTGGGGCCGCATGGCCGCGCCGTTCGTGGATGCGGGCGCGATCCGTATCAGAACCCCCACCAGCACGGTTCGGCTCGCGCTTCCCTGCTTCCGCACGGTCGCCGGGGAGTTCGTAGGGAGAAGGAGCGGCGACATCTGGTTTCACCCCGGCTTCGAGACCTGGCGCCAGCCCGCTTGTCCGATCGACGCTAGCGGAGCCTTCGAGGCGCTTCTCTCCTGCGACGAGGGACCCCGCCACTTCTACGTGTTCGAGAGCTCCGCACAGCGGCAGGACGAGACCGTCGTAGCCGACACTTGGTCCAGAGAGTGGGCCCGCCCGTTCGTCCTGTGGGAGGAGACCGAGGACTCCCTGCGCATCGAATGCCAGGGGGGAATCCTCGAGATCCTGAACGAGCGAAGCTGGAAGAGCTCGACGGGGCGCCTGAGCTTGATCGACCCGACCGGAGGACGGCACGTAGTCCGGCAGGGTCCCTACGATCTTCCGCCTGGGGAGTATCGCCTGGTCGAACCACATAAGGAGGTCACGTTCCTCGCCTGTCACGAGGCGCTCGAGAGGAGTGTCACGATCGTCGCCGGTCAGCGGACCACCGTCGTCGTCGAGGACGTGCCGCTCGCGGTGCTCGAACTCTGGGTCGATGGCCAGGAGTTGACGTCCGCCCGCGGGATCGCGCGCATCGAGGCTCCGGACATGGGGGAGTCGCGGGAGTACGACTGGCGGCTCGAGGAGTACCAGCTCTCGACCGCCATTCGCGTCGTTCTGCCCCCAGGCGCGTACGTCCTGACGATCGAGGGAGAGGCGTGGTACGGGGGTGAGGGGCCGCGAGCCTTCTCCATGACGCGCGACGTCCCGGCGCTCCAAGGGGTCTTGCGGCGAGAACACATCTCGCTGACGGCGCAGTGAGTCGAGGCGGCGAGCCTCTGCTACTCCTCGTCGAACTCCACCCCCGTCCTCTTCTCCCGCAACCTGTCGGCCGCCTCGATCGGGAAGCCCGTCGGGCCCAGGCGGCGGAACTCGTAGCGATCGCCGCCCGGCTCCCACAGGCTCAGGTCGTCCTCGACCAAGGACAGCTCCATCTCGCGCGGATCGCCCGACCGGTGGAACAGGAAGCCGCCCTCAGCGTTGTCGATGCCGAGCACGCTGGCGAGTTGCAGGCGGTGGTCCTCGCTCACCTGGTAGCGGTAGGCGCCGGTGAGGACGGTGTAGATCGTCTCCGTGCCGAAGAGCACCTCCTCGTCCTCCGCGCCCATGAGCATCAGTGCCAGGTAGCCCTCGCGGAACTGCGCGAAGCCGCGGAAGTCCTCGACCTCGATGAACTCGGTGGCGGAGCTCATCGACGCCAGCATCCAGGAGCCCTCGAGACCCTTCGTCAGGCGCGCGTGCTCGCTCTCGAGGAACGCGATGTAGGGCTCGCGGTTCGAGTCCTGTTCGTCTTGCTCTGCTGGATCCTGGAGGACGGCGAAGCCCGCCGCGAGCGCGGCGAGGAACAGGGGGCTCAGGAGGCGCATTCGAGGCTGCATGGCGAGACTCCTCGGCGACGTAGGGGAGCGGAGCGACCCGCATGCTACGCGAGCCCGCCGTTCCCGGTGAGTTCGGCGAGACGGAGGAGGCGGACCGCGGGGCTAGAATCCCCCGTTCCTCCGGCGCTCCGTGGCAGACGTCGATCGACACCCCGACGAGGAGGCGGTGCCCGCCGCTCCCTCTCCCCAGATCCCCCGTCCGCCCGGTCCAGGGCGCCGGGGTCGACGCTGGGGCCGGCTGACCCTGCGCCTCCTGCTCGTCGCGGCGGTGCTTCCGGTGCTCCTCTACCTGACGCGGACCTGGACGCTCCATCCGCTCCTGTGCCGCGCCGTCGCCTGGGCCGCGCCGCGTTGGACGCCCTACGACGTGCGCGTCGGGGCGATCGAGGGCGATTGGCGGACGGACCTTCGCCTTCGGGACCTGTGCATCACGGCGCGCGCCGGCGATGCGCCGTTGCGGGCGCTCGAGCTGGAGGAAGTCGCGGCGCGCTTCCGGATCGGCGCCCTGCTCGGCAGCGATCCGAGCGGTCTCGAGCACCTGCGCCTAGCTCGCGGGCGCGTCGAGGTGGTCGTGCCGGCGATGGAGAAGGAGACCGAGCCCTTCCGGCTGCCGGAGCACCTGCCGGGGGTCGAGGTCGCCGGCGTCGACGTCCGCCTCCGGCTCGACGCCGAGCAGGAGCTCGTCCTCGACGGCGTCGCCCTGTCGTCCTCCGCGCGCGCCGCCGGCTCGGACCATCGCCTGATCGTCGAGCGCGCCGCCCTCTGGCGCGCGGGCGACGAGGTCTTCGCCTCCCGCCTGGGCGCCTCGCTGCACCGGGACGGAGCGACGGTCTCCCTCGACCAGCTCGCCCTCGCGGACCTGCCCCTGACCCTGGAGGCGCGGCTGACCGGCGAACAGCTCGTCTTCGAGCTCGCCCTCGCGGGCTTCCCGCTCGAGGACTTGCGTCAGTGGTTCACGGGCGCGACCTGGCGCGACCTGGCCGGCACGCTCACGCTCGAGGCGCGCGGCAGCCTGTCCCTGGACGATCCCGCGAACGCGCAGGGGACGCTCACCGCCACGGTCGTCGATCTCGAGCTCGCGGACCGGTACGTGGACCAGGTGCGCTGCACGGCGGAGATCGCGGACGGCGTCGCGCGCCTCTCGGGCGGCCTGGTGGAGATCCGCGGCGGACGCCTCGACGTCGCCGGGGGCTCGCTCGCCCTCACGACTCGCGAGCACGCCTTCTCGGTCGACCTCGCCGCGGCCTTCGACGACCTCGCGTCGCTCGGCGCGCTGCTCGTGGGCGAGCCAGACGGCTGGAGCGGGAGCCTCGCCGGCGAGTTGCGGCTCGAGGGCGACGTCTCGGCCTTCGCTGGACACGCGACCCTCGCCGGCGAGGCCGTGCGCATGGCGGACGTGGACCTCGGCTCGGTCGCCTTCTCGGCGCGCGCGGACGGCGAGACCCTGCGCGTCACCGATCTCTCGTCGCGGTCGGAGAGCGTGCTCGTCGAGGGCCGGGGCTCCTGGAGCTTCGCCGAGTCGCGCCTCGAGGACGTGCGCCTCACCGGCACGCTCGACCGGCTGGAGCGCTTCGCCGCCGTGCTCGCCCCGGTCGCAGGGGAGGACGCGCCGGGCCGGCTCGAGTTCGCGCTCGCCCTGGACGGACCCTGGGCGCGGCCGAGCGGGAGCGTCACGGCGCGGGGCAGCGCGCTGGTCCTCGCCGGGACACCACTGGAGGAAGTCGCGCTCGAGGGCGAGCTGGTCGAGGGCGAGCTCGCGGCCGACGTGCTCCGCCTGCGTACGCCCTACGGTGCGCTGAGCGGCGCGGCGGACGTGACGCTCCCGCTGGACGGCCGGAGCCTCGCCGTCCGTTTGCGCGCGCTGGAGCTGCGTCAGGCGGAGGAAGTGCTGCGCCTCGTCGCTCCGGTCGAGATCCTCGTCTCGGACACCGAGACATCGATCGACTCGCTCGTGCTCGCTGCCGCGGAGGGCTCGGACGCCCTGCTCGAGCTGGACCTCGCGATCGGCGCGCGGACGAAGTTGCTCGTGCGCGGCCAGTCGCTCGCGCCGCTGCCCTTCCTCGCTCCCCTGTGGAAAGGCAGCGCGTCCGCGGGGACGCGTGCGGAAGGCGTGGACGTCGACCTCGCCCTCGAGCTCTCCGCCGACACGCTCGACGTCGAGGGCTCGCTCTCCGTCGCTACCTTCGTCGCCGCGGCGGGGAGCCCGCCCCTCGCGCTCGAGCTCGCGGGCTCGCTCCACGGAGGGCGGCTCGTGCTCGAGCGGGCGACGGCGCGGCTCGAGGACGTGCCGCTGATCGATCTGACAGCGGAGTTCCCGCTCGATCTCCTCGGCGAGCGACTCCTACCGCCGGGCGAGGTGTCGATCGCGGGTCGCGTCACGCTTCCGCCGAACCGCGAGCTCGCGCTGCCGTCGCTCCCCCCGTTCTCGGCCGGCGTCGAGCCCGTGCGCCTGCGCGGCAGCGTCGACGGGACGCTCGCGCTCGGCGGGACCTGGGAGCGGTTGACGGGCACGATCTCGCTCGCCGCCCGCGAGGTCGCGGTCACGCCGGACGCGGCGCCCTACCTGGTCGCGCCGGCGACCGTGCTGCTCGAGGCGCGGCTGGGCGAGGCGCTCTCGATCGAACGGTTCGAGCTCGAGCTGCCCGAGCGCGGCGAGCTGGTCGGCTCCGGCAGCGTCGGACGATCGGCCGACGTCGCGACCCTCGTGGCGGAGGGGATCGGCGGCTGGAGCGAGGCACCGCTCTCGCTGGACGGCACGATCTCGCTGGCCGACGTCGGCTGGGCCGCGGCGCTCTCCGAGTCCATCTGGCGCGCGAGCGGAACGGCGTCGGGGACCTTCCGCGTCGCGGGGACCGTCGGCGATCCGCGACCGGAGGCGACGCTGCGCGTGTCCGGCGGCTCGATCAAGGTCGGGACTGCGCCCGAGCTGGCGCGGATCGCGCTCGAGGCGAGCTACGCGGAAGGCGAGCTGACGCTGGCGCGCTGCTCGGGCGAGATGGGCTCGTCGCCGCTCGAGGTCTCCGGGAAGCTCTCGCTCGGCGGCGACGCGCTCGTCGTGGACCTCGCCCTGCGCGGCCGGAACGTGCTCCTCTCGCGCAGCGGGACGGCGCGGCTGCGCGGCGACCTCGACCTCGCGCTGAGCGGGGAGTGGGGCGCGCTGCACCTGTCGGGCGACGTGAAGCTGCGCCACTCGACGATCCTGCAGGACATCGACCTCCTCGCCGGCCTGACGAGCCGTTCGGGCGTCTCCTCCGTCCAGCGTGGGATCCCGCTGCCGTCGTTCCGCGAGGGATCGCTCGCGACGATGGAGCTCGACCTGCGCGTGACCTCGGCCGAGCCCGTGCGGATCGAGACGAACCTCGCCAGCGGCGACGCGGTGGTCGACCTGCACCTCGGCGGCACGGGCGAGGTGATCGTCCCGACCGGGCGTGTGTTCCTCGACGGGCTGCGCGTGGAGCTTCCGGGCGGGCCGGTGCGCTTCCAGTCGGGGCTGGTCACCTTCGAGGAGACGAACCCGCACGTGCCGCGCCTGGACCTCGTCGGCCAGGCGCGGCTCGCGGGCTACGACGTCCAGCTCCTCGTGCGTGGGCCCTACGACGACGTGGAGATCGTCGCCTCGTCGCAGCCGCCCCTGCAGACGAACGAGCTCTACCTGCTCGTCCTCACCGGTCGAGTCCCCGAGATCGGCGAGCGCACCGCCGCGGCCGCCCAGGCGCTCGGCATCTACCTGGCGAGGGACCTGCTCGGGCGCTGGGCGGGCGGTCCCTCCGCGGAGGGCCGCGAGTCGCTCCTCGACCGGCTCGAGATCCTCTCCGGCCGCGACGTCTCGAAGGCCGGCGTGATGACCATGGAGGTCTCCTACCGCTGGCTCGACGACGTGATCGGGACGGGGGACGCGCTGCACGTCGTCGCCGAGCGCGACCGCTTCGAGGACATCAACATGGGCCTGCGCCTCGTTTTCCGGAGCCATTGAGGATGCGCGCTACGGTCACGTTCCTGCTGCTCGCGCTCGCAGCCTGTCGCTCCACGCAGGAGGCCGACGAGTCCGCCGTCGAGCGCGCCTTCGACTTCGCCGTCGAGGGCAATGAGTCCGTCACGACCGGTGCGCTCGAGCGCGCGCTCGCCTTCGAGCTCGACGAGTTCGCACGCTCCGGCCACGCGCGGCCGCTCGCGGACGACGCTGCCCACGGCGCGCGCGTCCTCTATCGCAGGAAAGGCTTCCCGTTCGCGACCGTGGACTTCCGCGTCGAGGAGGGAGAGGACCGGCCGCGGCTCGTGCTGACGGTGGATGAGGGCCCGCGCACGGTGATCGACGAGGACGCCCTCGAAGTGCGCGGCGTCGCCGAGTTCACACGGGCCGAGATCGCGGCGTGGTTCGACGGTCCGCGCACGGGACTCCTCGGGAGGGGGCCGCTGCTGTACGTCGCCGACCGCGTCGAGGCCGTGCCGGAGGCGCTGCGCACGGAGTACGTCGCGCGCGGCTTCCTCGACGTCGTCGTCCCTCCGGTGGGGGTCGAGTTCTCGGCCGATCGCCGCACCGCGAAGCTCACGCTCGAGGTGCGCGAGGGCCTGCGCTACCGCGTGGGCGACGCACGCCTCGAGCAGGTGGGCGACCTCGACGAGGAGGTCGCCGCTAGCTGCGAGCAGGTCCTGCGCGGGGCGCGCTCGGACGAGGACGGTCCGCGTGTCTTCCACCCGCGCTTTCCCTGGGAGCTGCGCGGCGCGCTGCACGAGCTGCTGCTCCGCCGCGGCCATCCCGACCCCATGGTGGACGTCCGCGTCGTGCCGGGCGCCGAGCCCGGCCTGGTCGACCTGGCCGTCACCGTCCACCCCGGCCCGCGCGCCGTGATCGACGAGGTCCTCGTGACGGGCCGCGAGAAGACGCGCCCGAGCTTCGTCGACTCGCGCATCCAGTTCGAGCCCGGGGACGCCTGGAGCGTCCAAGGGGAGCGCGAGAGCCTGCGCCGCCTGTACCAGTCCGGCCTCTTCCGCCGCGTGAGCATAGAGCTCCTGCCCGCGCAGGCGCCCGCGGACGAGGACCCCGTCGCGCGGAGCTTCTCGGTCGAGCTGGAAGAGGCGCCCTCGCGCGAGTACTGGATCGAGCCTGGCTACGGCAGCTACGAGGAGCTCCGCCTGCGCATCGGCGCGCGCGAGAAGAACCTGTTCGGCACCGGCCGCCAGCTCGCGCTCGAGGGCGCGCTGGCGGTGAAGGCGACGCGCGGGCGCGTCGGCCTGGTCGATCCCTGGTTCCTGCGCACGAGCCTCGTCGGCGACCTGAGCGCGACCTTCGAGGAGCGCGAGAACCCCTCCTTCACCGAGCGCGAGTCGGGCTTCGGCGCCTTCCTCACGCAGCCCTGGACGCGAGCGCAGGCGACGACCTTCGGTTACCAGTTCCGCAGCACGGCCATCACCGACTTCGAGGCCATCACCGGCGAGGTGGCGGAGTCGCTGGAGGACGTCGACCTCTCGTCGCTGCGCCTCTCGCACCGCTACGACACGCGCTCGCCGGTCTTCCTTCCCACGGTCGGCAGCTACTTCGAGGGCTCGCTCGAGTGGGGCGACGACACGCTGGGCTCCGAGCTCGACTTCCTGCGCACGACCGTCGCGGGCGCGACCTACCTGCCGCTGCGCGAGGGGACGGTCCTCGCCGCTTCGCTGCGTCTCGGCGTGATCGCGCCGACCGCGGCCGACGCGACCATTCCGCTCCAGGAGCGCTTCTTCAACGGCGGGAGCAACGCGGTGCGCTCCTTCGAGCAGGACCAGCTCGGACCGAAGGACCCCGACGGCGACCCGGTCGGCGGCGAGAGCTACAAGACGGCGAGCCTCGAGCTGCGCCAGCGTCTGGGCGAATCGCACTGGGAGCTGGCCGCCTTCTACGACGCCGGCGACGTGCAGTCGCAGGCGGCGGACTGGGCCTCGTTCGACGACTTCGGGACCGCCCTCGGCCTCGGCCTGCGCTACCTGCTCCCGGTCGGTCCGGCACGGCTGGATCTGGCCTGGAACCCCGATGCCAGCGGGGACGAGGACGAGCTCGTGCTGCACCTCGCGCTGGGGATATCGTTCTAGGCGAACCCACCGCTGATCACGCTGTGCTCCCCTTCGGCCGCGATGCTCCGGAGCCTGCTCGAGGAGGCGCGCGCCCTTCGGATCCCGGCTGCCCGTTGCGTAGCATGGAGCCGTGGACCCGGGCGAGCTCAGGCAGCGCGTCGACGACCTGGCGACCGAGCCGGACCGAGTGCGCCGGCGGTTGATCGCGCTGGGAGCGCTCACCGCGCGACTCGCATCGCTCGGGATCGAGCCGATCCTCGTCGGCGGTTTCGCGCTCGAGGTCTACACCGAGGGCGGCTACGCGACGGCGGACGTCGACCTCGCGCTGCCGAGCGGACCCGAGGTCGACGCCGCCTTCTCCGATCTCGGCTTCGAGAAGCGCGGTCGCTTCTGGGTCCGCCCCGAACTCGAGCTCTACTTCGAGGCGCCCGCTCCGCCGGACCTTCCCGGCGAGACGGCCGCGCGCACCGAGCTCGAGGTCGACGGCCTGCGCGTCGTCGTCCTCGGCGTCGAGGACCTGCTCGTCGACCGCATGCGCGCCTGGATCCACTGGAAGAGCGACGAGGACGGACGCTGGGCGGCGCGGCTCGCCGCCCTGTACGCGGGCGAGCTCGACTGGGACTACCTGCGCTCGCGCGCGGCCGACGAGACCGAGCGCGCTGCCATCGAACGGTTGGAGCGGGACGCGCGATGATCCCCTGGGACGTCTTTCGCGCGCGCGTCCGGCGGCTCAAGGCCGAGCGCTGGGCCGAAATCCTGAGCTCGGAACCGCCGGGACGCCCGGCGGGCCGGCGACCGCGCGACCCGGAGCAGGAGGCGCTGCTCACGGAGCTCGACCGGGCGCGCATCGCGCGCAGCGAGCTCCTCGCGGCCGCCAAACGTCGTCCCGTCGAGCCGCGCGACTGACGTGGAGGACCCGTTCGACAGGGAGCTCCAGGAGAGCGAGGTCGCCGGCCGCGCCTTCCGCGCCGGCGTGCTCGGCAACGGCCTGCTCGCACTGGGCAAGCTCGGTGTCGGCTGGCTGTCGGGCTCGCGCGCGCTCCTCGCCGACGGGTGGCACTCGCTGGCGGACGTGGCGACGAACGGGGCGACCTGGATCGCGCACGGCTTCGCGCGCCGCGCGCCGGACGACGACCACCACTACGGACACGGCAAGCTCGAGGCGTTCGCGGGGCTGATCGTCGGGCTCCTGCTCTTCGGGGGCGGCGTCGCCATCGCCGTCTCGGCCTTCGACTTCGACGTGCGCCTGGTCGAGGGCTGGCGGACTTGGGTGGCGCTCGCCGTCGCGCTCGTGTCGATCGCCGTGAACCTCGTGCTGGCGCGCATCGCGCAGGTCGGAGCGCGCGAGACGAAGAGCGACGGCCTGCGCGCCCTCGCGCGCGACAACCTGTCCGATGCGCTCTCCAGCGGGCTCGTCGTGGTCGCCATCCTCGGCACCGCCGTCGGACTGCCCTGGCCCGAGCCCGTGGCGACCTTCGTGATCGGCGTGGTGGTGCTGTCGATGGGCTGGAACTCCGTGCGCGAGGGGTTCGACGTCCTGATGGACCGCGCGGACCCGGAGCTGCGCGCCGCCATCACGCGCACCGCCGGCCAGGTCGAGGCGGTAAGGGGGGTGCAAAGCGTGCGCGTCCATCCGCTCGGCGGGAGCGTCGCGGTCGACATGGAGATCAGCGTGAGCGGAGCGCTGACGGTCGAGGAGGGTCACGAGATCGCGCATTCGGTGGAGCGCGCCGTCACCCGCGAACATCCCTCCGTACGCGCGGTCCACGTCCACGTGAACCCGGGACCACCGCCCTACGGCACCGAGGACGAGTCGCTGCTCGGGCCCTCGGGCTAGACTTCCTGGTGCACCCCTAGGCGGTTCCGCGGGGACCCGATCCAACGCTCCGATCGACATGCGCAAAGCATTTCTCTCCGGCCTCTTCCTCGTGCTCGCGGCCTCCTCGCCGTCGGCCCAGGACGCAGAGGCCAAGCTCTACACGAAGGTCGAGGACGGCGTGGTGCGCGCGGCGGTCCACGTCGTGATCGACCCGGGCGCGCACCTCTACCACGGTCCGACCAAGGCGGATCTCGGGCACCCGAACGCGGTCGGCAAGCCGACCACGGCGACCTTCACGGGCGGGGGCGTCGAGTGGACCGCGGTGCGCTTCCCGAAGCCGTTCCTCTACCCGCAGGACGAGTTCGGCAAGGGCACCTTCATCCTGTGCCACGAGGACGAGATCGTGCTCTACGCCGCCGGCACGCCGAGCGAGGAGGCCGACACGGACGCGATCGGCGCGGAGCTCGATGGCCTGGTGTGCGACGACGTGGCGTGCATGCCCTGGAAGCGCTCGATCGAGACGGAGGGCGAGGGCCCGGAGGAGGTCTGGGAGGATTGGCCGGCGGACCTGGTCGCGCCCGCGGAACCGAGCGCGCCGGTCGCCGCCGAGCCCGCTGCACCCGCGCAGGAGCCCTTCCGCGCGAAGCGTGACCAGCACGGGGGGGGCGAGGCCGACGCGACCCTGTTCACGCGGCCCGACCCGAAGGACCCGAAGAAGCTGCGCGCGGCGATTCGCGTCGAGCTGAGCGAGGGCTGGCACCTCTATTACAAGGAGAAGGGGAACCCGAAGGGCATCGGCGAGCCAACCGTCGTCACGCTGAGCGGCGAGGACGTCGTCTGGGGCGAACTGCGCTGGCCCGAGCCTGTGACCTTCGACCAGTCGGACATCCTCCCGGACACCTGGATCCTCGGCTACGAGGACGATTTCGTGCTCTACGCCGAGGGGACGCTGCGCGACGGCGCCACGGGCCGCGACGCGTCCGCCGTGCTCGTCGGCCAGACCTGCGCCGCGGTGTGCGTCACCTACAAGGAGACTGTCTACACCCAGGGGCCCGGCCCCGACTCGGTCTGGGCCGATTGGGACGCGGCGGCGGCGCGCGGCGCGACTTCCCCGAGCACGGGCGGGAGCGACCCTGAGAGCGACGAAGAGACGCCGCTCGTGGCGTTCCTGCTCGAAGCCGTGCTGTGGGGCCTGATCACGCTGCTCATGCCCTGCACCTACCCGATGATCCCGATCACGATCAGCTTCTTCACGAAGCAGGCGGACGCGCGCGGCGGCAGGGTCCTGCCGCTGTCGCTCGCCTACGGGGCGGGCATCGTGCTCATCTTCGCGCTGATCGGCGCGGTCGTCGGCCCGGCGATCGTGCCTTTCGCGCAGGGTGGGTGGCTGAACCTCGTCATCGGCCTGTTGTTCTTCTACTTCGCCTTGGTGCTGCTCGGCTACGTCGACCTGCAGCCGCCGCGTTTCCTGATGAACCTCGCGGGCAAGGCGTCGGCGAAGGGCGGCTTCCTCGGCGTGTTCCTGATGGGCACGTGCCTGGTGGTGACCTCATTCACCTGCACCGCGCCCTTCGTCGGAACGCTGCTCGGACGCGGCGCGGTCGGGGGAGACCTGTCCCGCGTGCTGCTCGGCATGAGCGTCTTCGGCCTGACCATGGCCATCCCGTTCGTCGCTCTCTCGCTCGTGCCCGGCAAGGTCCGCGCGCTGCCGCGCTCGGGCGCGTGGATGAACACGCTCAAGGTGACGCTCGGCTTCGTCGAGATCGCGGCCGCCTTCAAGTTCCTCTCGAACGCCGACATCGCCTGGAACTGGCGCGTCCTCAGCCGCGAGGTGTTCCTCGGGCTGTGGGTGCTGATCTTCCTCGCCGCCGGGCTCTACCTGTTCGGCGTGATCGTGCTCAAGGGCCAGCGCGACGCGATCGGCGGCAAGCGCAAGGTCGTGGCCGCGCTGTTCGTCGCCTTCGCCGCCTACTGCGGTTGGGGACTGGCGGGCAACAAGATGGACTACGTGATGGACACGATGAACCCGAACTACTCGGGCGGGCTGCTCTTCCCGCCGCTGTACGACTTCGGCGGCGACTGGGCGCTGGTCGAGGACGACCTCGAGCGCGCGATCGAGCTCGCGAAGAAGGAGGACAAGCTCGTCTTCATCAACTTCACCGGCCACACATGACAGAACTGCCGGGCGATGGAGGTGAACATCTTCCCCAAGCCGGCGGTCGCCGGCGTCCTCACCCAGAACTACGTGGAAGCCCGTCTGCACACCGACTCCTACGACGACGTCCTGCGTCCGACGATCCAGGAGCAGCAGCTCGAGCTGCAGGGCGGCATCGGTCTGCCCTACTACATCGCCCTCGAGCCGCACTCGAGGCGCAAGCTGGTCGAGTTCGCGCGCGCCGACCAGGCCCTCCGCGACGCGAACGTCTTCCGCGCGTTCCTGCTGCAGGGCGTCGACGAGGCGCGCCGCGTGGCGGTGAATCGGTAGGTACGCGGCGAAGGCTGCCGGCGATGGCCTCGTCCTGGACGCGCCCCTCGCTCGATTCTCCGGCCTCCTGGCGGAAACAGCCGATGCGCAGGTTCTTCGGCACCGAGACCTCGCCCGCGTCGGGCGTGTCCTCGCCCACGATCAGGCGGAAGAGCGTCGACTTGCCCGAGCCGTTCGGCCCGACCAGCCCGACCTTGTCGCCCGGGTCGAGCTGGAAGGAGGCGCCGACGACCAGGGCCCGCCGGCCCGTAGTGACGACGTGCAGTGGGATCTGGATTCGGCCGCCAGGCTCGACGGCCTTCTACTTGGATTCATGGGGCCGACCGGGTGGAACCGCGAATTGCCGGTAGGGCCCGAAAGACCTCAAACTGGAGGAACGAGCCCAACTCCAGCTCATGCCGACGAGAAGCCCGTCGTCGGGGCGCAACTCGAACTCGCGAGGTCCTCCCCATGAACCATGCCCTGCCCATCCGCGCCGGCGTCTTCGAGAGCGAGCCGGCGGCCGATCGCGCCGTCGCGAGCTTGCTCGAAGCAGGCTTCTCGAAAGATCAGATCAGCGTGGTCTCTTCGCGTCCGGTCCCGCATCACGTCGAACACGAGGACGTCGCGACCATTGCGCCGTCCGGCGCGCACACAGGGGAAGCGGTCGTCGTCGGTGGAACGATCGGCTCCGTGCTGGGCGGGCTGGCCGCAGTCGTCGGAGTGGCGGCGACGGGCGGGATGGGGCTCATGGTCGTCGGCCCCCTGCTCGCAGCGGCCACGGCGGGCGGCGTGGCCGGAGGATTCGTCGGCGCCATGATGACGCGCGGCTTCGAACCGGAGATCGCCGATTTCTACGACCAGGCCATGAGCAGGGGCCAGTACCTGGTCGCGGTCGAAGACGGTTCAGCGGGACCACGCCTGGACTCGGCCGATGCCGTGTTCGATCGCGCCGGCGCGCTGTCCATGCCGATGCGCAAGGGTTGATCAGCAGAGGTGCTCCGAGCGCGCGGCGGCGGCGGATCCGGAGCCAGTTCCGTTCGGGTTGCTACGCTGCCGGCAAGAAGACGCAAGCATGGCACGCGCGAAGTCCCGTCCCGGTCGATCGCCACGCGTCGTGCGCGGGATGGGATCCGTCGCGCTCACGAGGCAAGAGTTCCGCGAGCGCTTCCTGGAACGCTTCCACGATCCGGCCTTCGAAACAGTCGCGAGCCAGGTCGCGGCGGCGCTCGACGTCGCCTGGGAGGCCTATCGGGAGTACCGCAAGAACCCGCGCACGCAGCCTGCGGGCAAGGCCTTCGCGGATCCTGGATTCGAGCTGCCGCTCGAGTGGCTGGAGACGCGCCGCCAGATCCAGGCTGCGGCCAGGCGGCACGGGAACCGGCGCTCGCCGTCGCGCGTGCTCGTCGTCAATGGCTCGTCCCGCAGCGACCAGTCCTGCCCTGGCGAGATGTCGAAGTCCCATCGCCTGGCGCAGATCGGCGCGCGGGCGATCCGGAGCCAGAAGGGCTTCGAGGTCGACTACCTCGACCTCTCGCGGCTGACTTCCGAGTACGGCCGTGTGATCCATCCCTGCAAGGCCTGCGTCTCCACGGCCATGCCGCTGTGCAACTGGCCGTGCTCCTGCTACCCCAACCATGCGCTGGGACAGGTGAACGACTGGATGAGCGAGCTCTACCCGCGCTGGGTAGCGGCCCATGGCGTGCTGATCGTCACGCCCGTGCATTGGTACCAGGCTCCGAGCGTACTCAAGCTGATGATCGACCGCCTGGTGTGCGCCGATGGCGGCAACCCCGATCCGACCTCGACCGGGGGCAAGGATCCGGCGCGGGCCAAGGCGCTCGAGCTCGCGGGCTGGGACTATCCCAAGCACCTGGCCGGGCGCGCCTTCGCGGTCGTCGTGCACGGCGACGCGGAGGGCGTCGAGGGCCTGGGCCACAACCTGTGTGACTGGCTCACCAGCATGGAGCTCGTGCAGGCGGGGCCGAGCGGTGCCCTCGCGCGTTACGTCGGCTACTACCAGAGCTACGCCAAGAGCCACGACGATCTCGACCGCGACAAGGCGTTCCAGACCGAGGTGAAGAATGCCGCGCTGAGCCTGGTCGAGACCGTGCGGCAGATGCGGGCGGGACGCCGCAAGCAGCCCGACGAGCATCTCGCGGCGCCGCGCAAGAAATAGACTCGCCGGGCCGGAGCGTACCATGGATGGCGGCACCGGCCGAGGTCCGCTGGACGGACGAGGACGAGCGTGAAGTGAGCGCGAGCGGCTGCTCGGAACGGCGATCGACGGCCGCGCGCCGCTCCTGAAGGACCACTCGAGGGCACCAAGCTCGTCGAGGTCGAATGGACTCTCGATCCCCGCCGAGGTGGAAGGCGCAGGAGGCAGGGAGGACGCGCCTAGCTTCTCCCCGCGCGCCCAGTGTGCTCGCGAGTTCCGTTGCCGAAGGGTAGGGGAAGCGACCCTTACTCCTCGTTGGTCGCGTCGATCACGGTTCCGGCCGGAACGCTTTGCATTGGAGAACCGGCTGCGGCGGGTACTTCTCCGACAGCGCCCTGCACATGACGAACAGCGTCTTGCGAGCCTTCACGTACCGGTGGGCTTCGCATCGGTGGCAGATGCTGGTCGGGTAGGGCGGATGGGGGACCTTGGGGTTTTTTCCGCTCTTGGGATGCCTACCAGCGCTCGCGTCCGCCACCGCCGCCGGAGCCTCCGCGCCCGCCACCTCCGCCACCGCCGAATCCACCTCGGCCCCCTCCGCCCGCGGACCGCGGCTTGTCCTGGGCTTCGTTCACCTTGA
>Ga0302046_10000414_pt1 | contig 43885 bp, 37 predicted proteins | sample RVTome_11_FD_200261 | JGI IMG/M metagenome (GOLD analysis project Ga0302046, IMG submission 200261) | Soil microbial communities from uranium-contaminated site in the Upper Colorado River Basin, Wyoming, United States - RVT147D111 (version 2) ...
GCTCCTCGCCGGCGATCTCGTACATCAGCAGCAGCAGCGACGCCGGGGCGTTGATCGTCATGGACGTGGACACCTGGTCCAGCGGGATCCCGTCGAACAGCGTCTTGACGTCCTCGACGGTGTCGATTGCAACGCCGACCTTGCCGACCTCGCCGTCGGCGACGTCGGCCGAGCTGTCGTAGCCCATCTGGGTCGGCAGGTCGAAGGCGACGGACAGGCCCGTGGTTCCCTGCGACAGCAGGTACTTGTAGCGCTCGTTGGACTCGGCGGCCGTGGAGAACCCCGCGTACTGGCGCATCGTCCATGGCCGGCCCCGATACATCGTGGGGTGGACGCCGCGGGTGAACGGGAACTCACCGGGGTCCCCGAGCTGCTCGACCGGGTCGAAGCCGGCAAGCGCGTCCGGTCCGTACAGGGCCTCGATCGGGAACCCGGAGACGGCCTTGATCTCGTCCGACATGTCGCCTGCCTGAAGTCCGTGCGCGTGGAGGGTACGTCCAGCCGGTCGCCGCCAATCCTGCGCCCGGGCGTTCGCGCAGCGCGCGGCATGCCAATCGACAGGGACGACAGCCGCGCTGAATCGACCGAAATCGCCGACTTGGGCACGGACCGCGCGGAATGGCCGGAATCCTTGGACGCCCCGGAGGGCAGCCGCTAAGGTCCGTCGTGACCGCTCCTACCGTGATCGTAGGTTGCGGGGACCAACCACCAAAGGGAACCATCCATGAAGATCAGCAAGGCGCGCCGGTACGTCGGCGTCGTTGCGGTGCTTGCCCTTGCGGCGACCGCCTGCACGGACGACGAGCCCAGCGTCGAGCCAACCGGCACAGGGACGGGAGCCGCCTCGGACGGCATCTTCTCGACGTACATCATCGAGCCCGAGCACCTGAGTGTCGCCAACACCAACGAGTCCGAGGGCAACGCCGTCATGCGGTCGCTGTCCAAGGGCCTGGTCGACTACGACCCCCAGACCACCGAGCCCTTCAACCAGGTCGCCGCGTCCATCGAGAGCGACGACTTCACGACCTACACGGTCACGTTGAACGAGGGCTGGACGTTCCACGACGGCGAGGCCGTCACGGCCCAGTCGTTCGTCGACTCGTGGAACTACAACGCCTATGCGCCCAACGGGGCCCAGGTGGCCGGCTTCTTCTCGGCCATCGAGGGCTACGCGGACGTCAACCCGGCGGCGCCCGAGGCGACCGCTGACGACCCGTCGCCCACGCCACCACCACCGACCGCCGAGACCATGTCGGGCCTCACGGTCGTTGACGAGACGACCTTCACGGTCACGCTGTCCGCGGCGAACCCGCAGTGGACCCTGCAGCTGGGCTACCTCGCGTACCACCCGGTGCCGTCGGCCTTCTTCGACGACCCGGTCGCGTTCGAGGAGGCGCCCATCGGCAACGGCCCGTTCATCATGGAGGGCACGTGGGAGCACGACGTGAAGATCAGCGTCCGTCGCTATGACGCCTACGCGGGTACGGACCCGGCGTTGTCCGGCGGCATCGACTTCCAGATCTTCGCGGACGACAACACGGCGCTCAACGCGTTCCGTGACGGGACCCTCGACATCGTCGACCAGGTCCCGCCGGACGAGATCCCGCTGGTTGCCCAGGAGTTCCCGGAGGGGCTCGAGGAGAGCCCGCAGTCGGCGTTCAACTACCTCGGGTTCCCGACGTACATCTTCGACCAGGACGACGAGGCGGCCATCGCCCTGCGCCGTGCCCTGTCGCTGACCATCGACCGTGCGACCAACGCATCGACGGTGCTCAACGACGCGGTCGATCCGATCGACAGCATCATTCCCCCGGTCATCCCGGGTTCGCGCGCCGGCACGGAACCGTGCCAGTGGTGGACCTATGACCCGGAGGAGGCCGTGGCCCAGTTCGAGGCTGCCGGCGGCCTGGACTACCTGAATGCGGAGTTCCCCGACGGCCTGGTGTTCTGGTTCAACAGTGGATCGGTGCACGAGCTGTGGACGGAGGCCATCGCGAACTCGTGGACGCAGATCCTCGGGATCCCGTCGGACTCCATCACCTTCCAGGCGCTGGAGTTCTCCGAGTACCTGCCCCTGCTCGACGCCAAGGGCGTCACGGGTCTGTACCGCCTCGGCTGGGGCATGGACTACCCGTCGCCGCAGAACTTCCTGGAGCCGCTGTACCACTCCGGGCAGGTGCCACCGAACGGGTCGAACAACTTCGACTTCAACGACCCGGAGTTCGATGCACTGATCGCGCAGGGCAACGCGGCGGCAACGCTGGATGAGGGAATCCCCTTCTACCAGCAGGCGGAGGACATCATCTGCGACAAGTTGCCGGTGACCCCGCACCACCTCAGCAAGAACACGTTCGTCAGCAGCGAGAACGTGAGTGGGGTGTACGTCGACGCGTTCGGCGACATCAACTACACCCAGATCAGCGTGGCCGGCTGAGGCCACCACCTGACACGGATCACGTGGGGGCGGGCGCAATGTGCCCGCCCCCACGCATGTCCTGATGCAGTGTCCTAGAGTTTCCCACGGCACGGTCGCGGTGACGCGGGTCTGAAGGGAGCAACGTGGGCAAGTACCTGCTGCGGCGGCTGCTCCAGATGATCCCGGTCTTCCTGTTCGCGACGTTCCTGATCTACGCGATGGTCTTCCTCATGCCGGGAGACCCGATCCGCGCCCTGTTCGGCGAGCGGTCACCATCGGCATCGTCGATCGCCGCCATCCGGGACCGATACAACCTCGACGACCCGTTCTTCGTGCAATACGTCAAGTACATGCTGGGCGTGCTCACCGGCGACTTCGGGACCGATTTCCGGGGCCGGGCCGTCACCGACATCATGACCCAGAAGATCCCCATCACGGTGCGGCTGGCGATCGTCGCGTTCACGATGGAGGTGCTGATCGGGATCATCGCCGGGATCCTCGCGGCGGTCCGCAAGGGCAGGTTCATCGACAACCTCGTGCTGGTGTCGACGATCAGCGTCATCTCGATCCCGATCTTCGTGATCGGCTACATGGCCCAGCTTGGCCTCGCGGTGGAGATGGGATGGTTTCCAGTCGCCGGCGTGACCGAGGGCTTCCGCAGCTACCTGCTGCCGGGGTTCGTGCTTGGGTCGGTGTCGCTGGCGTACGTCGCCAGGCTCACCCGGACGAGCCTGGTCGAAAACCTCCGCGCGGACTACGTGCGAACGGCGACGTCCAAGGGGATGCTGCGCCGGCGGGTCATCGGTGTCCACGCCCTTCGCAATTCCATGATCCCGGTCGTGACGTTCCTCGCCTTCGACATCGGTTCGCTCATCAGCGGGGCGATCATCACCGAGACCGTCTTCAACATCCCGGGGATAGGCCGGGCCGTGTTCGACGCGGTGCTCCAGCAGGAGGGTTCCGTCGTCGTCGGCCTGATCACCTTCCTCGTCACCGTCTACGTCGTGAGCAACCTGCTCGTCGACCTGCTCTACGGGGTGCTCGACCCGCGGATCCGCTATGAGTGACCAGGGGGCCGCGGGGCAGCACATGCACGAGGACGCCGTCGAGGTCATAGGGGGCGAGACCATCCAGGCAGGCCGTGCCGCGAGCCTGTGGAGCGACGCCTGGAAGCAGCTCCGTCGCAACCCGATGTTCCTGGTCCCCGCCGGGCTGGTGCTCCTGCTGATGGTGATGGCCGCATTCCCCGGGCTGTTCACGAGCATCGACCCACGCTCGTGCACACTGAGCGACACGCTGGGCGGCATCCCACGACCGTCGGCCGATCACTGGTTCGGGCTCGACGTCCAGGGCTGCGACTACTACAGCCGGGTCATCTACGGCGCCAGGGTCTCGGTCTTCATCGGCATCAGCGTGACGGTGTTCGCGTTGGCGATCGCGATCGTTCTCGGCTCCGTGGCCGCGTTCTACGGCGGTTGGATCGACTCGCTGATCTCGCGGCTGACCGACGTGTGGTTCGCGATCCCGACCATCCTCGGTGCGATCGTGATCCTCACGACCCTGGGTGACCGGGTCGTTCCGATCGTCCACTGGCAGGTCAAGCGCCAGGGCTTCGCGCAGGTGGTGCTGGTCCTGATCGTCCTGGGATGGCCACAGATGACCCGGCTGGTCCGGTCGTCGGTCCTCCAGGCCAAGGAGGCCGACTACGTCGACGCCGCACGAGTGCTGGGCGCCAGCGATCGTCGCATCATCCTGCGGCACATCCTGCCCAACGCGATCACGCCCGTGATCGTGTACTCGACCATCACGGTCGGCATCATCATCGCGGCCGAGGCGGCCCTGTCGTTCCTCGGCGTCGGGCTGCGGCTCCCCAGCATCAGCTGGGGCATCCAGCTGTCGATACAGCCCGGCATCATCCGCCAGAACCCCCACCTCGCGATGTTCCCGGGTGTCTTCCTGTCCGTGGCCGTCTTCAGCTTCATCCTGCTCGGCGACGCGTTGCGTGACGCCCTGGACCCGAAGCTGAGGTGAGCATGTTGCCAGCGCAACACGACCGTGAGGTCCGCCTGACGGCGGCTGCTCAACACGGAGGGTCGTCGGTCGTGGTCGACAGCCCCAGGTCCGGCGCGCGGGCATCCTCGGTGGTCGTCGGCAGCGAGAACGTCGGGGGTCATCCGGTCGACCCACAGGCGCCGCTGCTGGCGGTGGAGGACCTCGTCGTCGAGTTCAACACGCCGGGCGGCCTGATCCGAGCCAACGACGGGATCTCGTACACCGTCAACCGCGGCGAGACGCTGGCCATCCTGGGCGAGTCCGGGTCCGGCAAGTCGGTCAGCGCACAGGCCGTCATGGGGATCCTGGACATTCCCCCGGCCCGAATCGCCGGCGGCAGCGTGCGTTACCGGGGCGTCGAGCTGCTGACCCTGCCGGACGACGAGATGCGCGAGGTCCGCGGCGCCCACATCGCGATGATCTTCCAGGACGCCCTGACCGCGCTGAACCCCGTCTTCTCGGTCGGCTGGCAGATCGGCGAGATGTTCCGCCTGCACACGGGCACGAGCAAGGCCGAGGCCGAGAAGAAGGCCATCGAGCTGATGGACATGGTGCGGATCCCGTCGGCACGCGAGCGCGTCGACTCGTACCCGCACGAGTTCTCGGGTGGCATGCGCCAGCGCGTCATGATCGCGATGGCCCTGGCCCTCGACCCCGAGGTCCTGATCGCCGACGAGCCGACCACCGCCCTGGACGTGACGGTCCAGGCCCAGATCATGGCGCTGCTCGACGACCTCCAGCAGCAGTCCGGCATGGGCCTGATCCTGATCACCCACGACCTGGGGGTCGTGGCCGAGGTCGCCGACCGTGTCACGATCATGTACGCGGGCCGGATCGCCGAGACCGGGACCCTCGACGAGGTCTACGCCAACCCCCGTCACCCGTACACGCTGGGGCTGATGCAGTCGGTCCCGCGGACCGACCAGAAGGGCATGCGGCTGGACCCGATCAAGGGTTCCCCGCCGGACATGCTGCACGTCCCCAGTGGCTGCGCCTTCCACCCGCGGTGCCCGCTCGTGCGGGAACGATGCCGCAACGAGATCCCGGCGCCGCAGGTCCTGGGGACCGGTCGGACATCGGCCTGCTTCTACCACGACGAGGTCGGCGCACGGGCGGCCTCGGCATGACCGACACCATGAGCGAGACGCTGCGCGGCTCGATGGGCGAAGGCTGGTCGCCGGACCAGCCGATCCTGTCGGTCCGCGGGCTCGTCAAGCACTTTCCGATCCGCCAGGGGATCGTGTTCAAGCGCACCATTGGGCACGTCCAGGCCGTCGACGGGGTGGACTTCGACCTGTACCAGGGCGAAACGCTGGGCTTGGTCGGCGAGTCGGGCTGCGGCAAATCGACGGTGGCCCGCACGATCCTCCAGCTGCATCCCCCCACTGCTGGGGAGGCCCGCTACAAGGGCCGCAACATCTTCGACTTTGGCCGCAAGGAGCTGCGGCGGCTGCGGCGCGACATCCAGATCATCTTCCAGGATCCCTACGCGTCGCTGAACCCGCGGATGACCGTGGGCAACATCATCCAGGAGCCGTGGAAGATCCACACGGACGTGCTGCCCAAGAACAAGTGGCGCACGCGGACCCTGGAGCTGCTCGAGCTGGTCGGCCTCAACCCCGACCACATCAACCGGTACCCGCACCAGTTCTCCGGCGGGCAGCGCCAGCGCATCGGCGTCGCGCGGGCGCTGGCGCTCAACCCCAGCGTCATCATCTGCGACGAGCCGGTGTCCGCGCTCGACGTGTCGGTCCAGGCACAGGTCGTGAACCTCCTCGAGGACATTCAGGACGAGCTGGGGCTGTCCTACCTGTTCATCGCGCACGACCTGTCGGTGGTGCGCCACATCTGCGACCGGGTCGCGGTCATGTACCTGGGCAAGGTCGTCGAGCTCGGCAACGAACCGCAGATCTACGAGACCCCGACCCACCCGTACACGCAGGCGCTGCTGTCCGCCGTCCCGATCCCCGATCCCCGCCAGGCCCAGCGCAAGGAACGGATCATCCTGGAGGGCGACCTGCCCTCACCGGCCAACCCGCCGTCGGGCTGCAATTTCCGCACCCGCTGCTGGAAGGCCGAGGAGCTGTGCGCCCAGGAGGAGCCAGAGCTGGTCGACCGGTTCAGCCACGGGCATCCGAGCGCCTGCCACTTCGCGGCCGTCCGCGACATCATCCACGCCGACTGAGCGCCGGCCGCAGGCGTTCGCGGTCATCGTCGGTCAGGGCGACCAGCCGCCCGCGGCGGTCCGGCCGCCACCAGATCGCGTCCGTGACGTCCCAGCCCTCGCCGCGGAGCCGCGACCGGTCGACCTTGTTGGTGGGCGACAGCGGCAGGACGTCCAGGACGCGCACCCATCGCGGCCGCCACTTCGGTGCCAGGTCCGCCTGTGCCTCGAGGAACGCGTCGAACGCCACCGGGTCAAAGGCCTTCGGGTCGGTGGCCTCCAGGACGGCGAGCACCTGATCGTCCGCGGTCGTCTCGTCGGGGACGCCGACGACAACGACGTCCGTGATCGGTCCCCACCGGCGCAGCAGCCGCTCGACGGGAGCCGCGGCGAAGTTCTCGCCGTCGACCCGCAGCCAGTCGTTCGTGCGGCCCGCGAACCAGAAGACGCCCTGCTCGTCGCGGTAGGCCAGGTCGCCGGTCCAGTACCAGCCGTTTCGTGACCGGGCCTCTTCCGCTTCCGTGTTGTTCCAGTACCCCTCGAAGCGGTCGAGGGTGTTGCGGCCGACGAGCTCGCCGATCGCCTCGTCCGCATTGAGCATGCGGCCGTTGTCGTCGAGGCGGGCGGGCGGGCACACGGCGAGCGTCTCGGGGTCGACGATCGCGACGTCCATACCCTCCATGGGCACGCCCAGGGCGCCCTCGGGCAGCTCGGCACTGGGGGTCATGATCACCGCGTTCTCGCTGGACCCGTACCCGGAGATCACGAAGCAGCCGAACCGTTCGCCGAAGGCGGCGGCATCCTCGGCGGCGGACTCGGGCGCCAGGACGATCCCCAGCCGGTTGTCGGGGTCATCGGGGTGCGGCGGCTGGGCCAGGACGTACGACAGGGCGCGCCCGACCGTCGAGAAGAACGTGACGCCGTGCTCGCGGACGTCGGCCATGAAGCTGCTGGCAGCGAACCGCGGGCGCATCACGAGGGTGGCTCCGGTGCCGATGGCCGGCAGCACCGTGGACACCAGCGCGTTGCTGTGGAACATCGGCATCACGCAGTACAGGACGTCGTGCGTCCCGAACCACATCTGGACGGCGGCGGCCGCGGCCCGCCGGTGGGTCATCTTCACGGCCTTGGGTGCCGCCGTCGACCCCGACGTGAACACGAGCAGGTACAGGTCGTCAGGGGCGGGTTCGTGGGCCGGCCGGCGCGGCGCGTCGTGGATGGCGCGTGCCAGCTCGTCGGACCCCTCGACCAGGACGTTGCCGGCCGCACGGCCCACGTCCAGCCCGTCGAGCAGCAGGGCGTGGTCAGGCGACGCGATGACCGCCGCGCACTCGGTGTGGACGAAGTCGCGTTCCAGCTCCTCGCCACGACGGGTCGCGTTGCCGCCGACGAGCGTCACGCCCGCCAGCGCCGCTCCCCCCAGCAGGAACAGGTACTCCGGCCCGTTGTCGAGCAGCACGCCGACGTGCATGGGCTCCGCGCTTGCCAGGTGTGCCAGCAGATGGGCGCGGCGTTCCATCTCGTCGTGGACCTCCGCCCAGGTCCACGACCGCCCTTCGAAGCGCAGGCCCACGTTCGGGTCGCCGGCCCGCCGCCGAACCACGTCCGCGACCGTCTTGGGCGCACCTGCCGCAGCCGGGCCCCCGAACGGGTCCTTGACCTCGAAGGAAGACCCAGCCTGGGGCTCGCTCCCGTCAGACGGCGTCGATTTCTCAGGCAATGGACGTGACCTCGAGGTACTCCTCGATGCCCTCGGCGCCGTACTCGCGACCGATCCCGCTCTGCTTGAAGCCTCCGAAGGGCGCAAGGAAGTCGGGCGCGTACTTGTTGATGCCGACCGTGCCGACACGCAACCGACGAGCCACCGACATGGCGAGGTCTTCGTCGCTGCCCCACACCGAACCGGCGAGCCCGTAGTCCGAGTCGTTGGCGATGCGAACGGCGTCGTCGACATCGTCGTAACCGATCACCGACAGGACCGGGCCGAAGATCTCCTCGCGGGCGATCCGCATGCCGTTGTCGACCTCGGTGAACAGCGTCGGCCGCACGTACCAGCCCTTCTCGAGGCCATCGGGCCGCCCGGGGCCGCCGGCGACGATCCTGGCGCCCTCCTCGGCACCGATGTCGATGTAGCCGGCGACCCGCTCCTGCTGCCGCTGGCTCACCATCGGGCCGATCCACGTCGCCTCATCGCTCGGGTCGCCCACCGCCAGGCCGTCGATCACTGCCTCGAACGCGTCGACGACCTCGTCGCGGCGGTCGCGGTGGGCCAGGACCCGCGTCTGGGCCACGCAGGCCTGCCCTGAGTTGACGAGCGTCGCGAACTGGAGGCCCGGCATGGCCGCGGGGATGTTGGCATCCGGGAGGATGACGGCCGCGGACTTGCCGCCCAGCTCGAGCGAGCAGCGCTTGACCTGCTCGCCGCAGATGGCCCCGATCTGCCTGCCCACCGCCGTCGAGCCCGTGAACGCGACCTTGTCGACGTCCCGATGCCGGACCAGGTGCTCGGCCATCTTGGGCCGGGCCGGGACCACGCTGACCACGCCCGCCGGCAGGTCGAGCTCATCGATCCACTGGGCGAGCAGCAGGGCATCGAACGGTGACTCGGGTGCCGGCTTGACCACGACCGTGCACCCGGCGACCAGCGCCGGCGCGAGCTTGGACATGATCGTGATCTGCGGGACGTTCCAGGGCGCGATGGCCGCCACGACGCCCACGGGCACGCGCCGGACCAGCGCAGTCATGCCCAGCATGGAGGGTCGCTCGTCCTCCCAGGACGTCTCCAACGCCAGGTTCAGCATCGTGTCGAGCAGGGCCCAGGCCGCCCAGCTCTGCCCGATCCGGCCGAACTGGATGGGCGAGCCCATCTCTGCCGTGATGAGCGCAGCCATCTCGTCCTGGCCGGCCAGGTACCGGTCGGCCAGGGGGCGCAGCGCCGCGACTCGCTCCGTCACGGTCATGCGGGGCCAGGGACCCTGGTCGAACGCACGTCGTGCAGCCGCGACGGCCCGATCGATGTCCTCGGTCGATCCCGCGGGACAGGATCCGAACGGGGTCTCGTCATGCGGTGACACCGTCTCGATCCGGTCGGTCGCGGTGGGATCGACCCACCGCCCGCCGATGTAGAGCTGCTGCCAGTCCTGTTCTGCTGTTCGACCGCGAGGTCGGCCTGGCGGCCGCTGCTCGACTCCCATCAGGCTGCCTCGGTTGCTCGGGTGCTTCCTTGACTGCTCCAGGCGACGGCCGTGACGAGCGCCGCCGGGACCCACATCAGCAGCACGGATCCGCCCAGCTCGGTCTGCCCGATCCAGACGGCCGTGATGGCCAGCCAGGCGAGCTGACCGTGGTAGGTCAGCATCGCGACCAGGTGCGGGTGGCGCAGCAGGCCGTCGACCGGCTCGTCGGGTTGGTCGCGGCCGAGCAAGGTGGCGAGCCCGACGGTGAGCAGGGACGACAACAGCATCCCGACCTGGCTCGCGACGGGCAGGCCGAACCAGAAGCCGCCGCCGTCGTATGCGAACACGTCGCCCAGGAACCATTCACCGCCGCGCTGGGCGACCGGGTCGAACAGGAACACGGCCCAGACGGCCAACATGACGCCGAGGGCCAGCTCGTGCCAGGCCCGACGCCCGCGCGTGCGATGTGGGCCGCTCGCGAGCAGCCGTCCGAGCGCGTACGCGAAGTAGCCCATGAACGTGTACGAGACCGAGACCATCAGCGGCGCCTCACCGATGAACAGCTCCTCGCCGCGCAGCTCCTGGTTGAACTCGTAGCCGGTGTAGGGGATCCCCCAGCGCACCGACGCGTTCTCGGAGATGATGCCGACGAGCAGGGCTCCCGCCGTGTAGATCCCGGTCTTGCGCCAGCCGAGGTCCCGCGAGGCCCGCCACACGAACACGACGCCGAACAGCGTCACGTACCACCGGCCCACGACCGTGCCGAGGATCTCGTCCATGGACTCCCACTACGACTGCGAGGTCGGCCTGGCGGCCGCTGCTCGACGTTGGCCGGATCCTAGACGTCATGGGCGAAACCTGACACGAGCGTCAGTCTCACGCTCCGGCAGCCCCCGGTCATAGGCTGAAGTCGGCGGAGGATCTCATGACGCGTCGCCTGGCGATTCTCCAGCTCCTCGTCCTCGGGCTGTTGGTCGGCTTCGCCTCGCCCGTGATCGACGAGGAGCAGACCACCGCCACGGCCCCGCTCCCGGCGGGGCTCGAGGTCGTCGGCGACTGCCTGGCGCAGCGCCAAACAGGCATCATCGAGATGGAGGGATCGGGCGCCGGCACCATCTTCAACGACGTGTTCGGCTGCACGGACACGATCGTGTCCCCGGCCCAGGGCAGCACGGCCGACACCAACCTGAACGTGGTCGCAGCCGGCCTGGCGGCCCGCCTGGGTGCCGTGATGCTGGACGAGTTCGAAGCGCGTGGCCGCGACGACCCCGTGACCGGGGTGGCACGCTGGATCATCGTTGGAGGTGCGCCGTCCGCCACGCCCACGACCCCGTTGTCACCGTCGACAGGACCCACCCCAACCGATGCAGCCACCTCCGACCCGTCGCCCAACCTGCCCGAACCGTTGCGCCTGGCCGGGCTCGACCCCGTGACGCTGGCGCGGTCCATCCGTGACCTGACCCATGACGCACGCGTCGTCCTGGTCGAGACGGCCATTGGTGGGGATCGATTCGACGAGGGGCTCCGCGTCGTGGCCAGGGACGGGGGCATCCTGCTGCCCAGGCCAGCCGCCGGTGCCGACCTGCTGGTGATCGACCTGGTCGCCGAGGGATTCCATGTCGTCGAGGTCGGTGACACCGACGACTCCGCGGCAGCCACGGTCGCCGCCCCCGACCACCCGCTCGACGGACGCGAGGTGTGGGTCGGTGTCAATCACAACTTCGCGCCCGCGTGGCTGAGCATTCCCGTCATCGAGGCCCTGAGCCGACCCATCGCGTGGACCGTGATCGACGGTGACCCGCGCGCGGGCGACCCGATCCGCGGCCTGGCCGATCACGTCACGCTCCGATGGCTCGACCCGTCGGACACCGTCGAGCAGTGGCAGTTCGAGACCGTCGTCAACGGCCTCGAGCTGCCCGGCGGCGGCTACACGGTGTTTCCCGGTCGGCGGTTCGTCGCGATGTACGGCCACCCGGAGTTCGGCGGGCTCGGCGTCCTCGGCGAGCAGGGCCCGGCAGCCGCCGTCGACCGAGCGCAGCAGATCGCCGCGGCCTACGAGGAGCTTGGCGACGTCACGATCGTGCCCGCCTTCGACATCATCACGACGCTGGCGTCGGGCTCACCAACGCCGGATGGGGACTACAGCGCACCGCTCAGCGTCGAGGTCCTGCGGCCGTGGATCGCGGCCGCGACCGAGGCTGGCCTGTACGTGACGCTCGACTTCCAACCGGGCCGCACGCCCTACATCGAGCAGGTGCCGCTCTACGAGGAGTTCCTGCTGCTGCCCAACGTCGGTGTTGCGCTGGACCCCGAGTGGCGGTTGGGCCCCAACCAGGTCCACCTCCAGCAGATCGGCTCGACGTCGGCCGCCGAGATCAACGCCGTGGCCGAGTACCTGGCGGGCCTGGTGCGCGAGCACGCCCTGCCGCAGAAGCTGCTCATGGTCCACCAGTTCCGGCTGGACATGATCCGCGACCGCGGCCAGCTTGAGACCCACCCGGAGCTGGCCCTGCTCATCCACATGGATGGCCAGGGCGCCATCGCCACCAAGGACGAGACCTACCGTGCCATCACGCAGGGGTTCGCGGATCGGGTCTGGTGGGGCTGGAAGAACTTCTACGACGAGGACTCCCCAACGCCCAGCCCCGCGTACACGATGGACCGCGACCCGGCCCCGGTGTTCATCTCGTACCAATAGTTCGAGTGTGTCAGGTCACCAGGGCATGACGGGCGAGCATCTCGACGAGGGATTCGAACCGCTCGTCGAGGTCGGCCTCGGGATCGATGCGTGCCAGGTCGGCGAGCCCGGCGGTCGCCGCCAGTGCGAGTGCGGCCGACTGCTCGACGGGGCGAGCCAACGGCAACCCGAGCTGCTCGGAGACGGCGGTCAGCAGGTCCGCGATGCGGGCGACCTGCCGTCGCTGAAGGTCGACGAGGCGTTCGCGGACCTCCGGATCCCGCGCTGCAAGGGCGCGGGCCTCGAGCTCGAGCAACGACTGTTCCCAGTCGGGGCGCAGGGGGTCGGCCACGGCCGAGACGGCAGCTATTGCGCTGTCGAGATCGCTCTCGGCGAGAACCGTTTCGGAGTAGCGCTCCAGGGCCGCCTGCGCGCGCTCCTCGAGCACGGCAAAGAACAGGTCGGCCTTCGAGTCGAAGTTGGAGTAGATCGCGCCCTTGGTCATGCCGGCGCCCTCGGCAACCCCGTCGAGCGTGACCTGGTGGTAGCCGTGCTCGAGGAAGAGCGCTTCGGCCGATGCCAGCAGGGCGCGGCGGGTCTGCTCGCGCCTGGCCTCCGGCGTCAGGGTCGTCGCACTCATGTCCTGAATCCTGCCACAGCCGACGGGTCCGACCGCGTACCGGGTACCGGCGCGGGCCAGCACACGCTCAGTCGGGGAGGGCGCCGGCAGCCCGGAGGCCTGCGATGCGCTCGGCGTCGTAGCCGAGGTCGGCGAGGATCTCGGCCTCGTGCTCGCCGACCGTGGGCGCGCGGCGCGGTGGTGGCAGCTGTTCGTCCGCGAACCGGGCCGGGAACGAGAGCATGTCGGCACCGTGCTCAGCGTGTGGCAGGATCGTGAAGCGGTCCCGGAACTGGGGGTCGTCGACGATGTTCCGGGGCGTGTTCACCGGGGCAATCGGCGTGTTGACCTCGTCGGACCAGGTCAGCCACTCGGCCGAGGTCCTCGTCCGAAAGATCTCGCGAAGCTCGGCCTGGAGCTCGCGATTGCCCTTGGCATGGTCGGCGTACTGCGATCCCGGCCACCGCTCGAACAGGTCCATGCGGTCCAGGGCCTGGCAGAAGTTCTTCCAGAACGCCTGCTCCGACGCCATGAACAGCACGTGGCCGTCGGCCGTCTCGTAGACCTGGTAGCGCACGCCCTCCCGCATCCCGGCCGTGCCCGGTGAGCGACGCTCGAAGTTGTCCGCCTGGTTCCCGGTCACCTCGTCGTCGGGCCGCCCGTAGGCGAGCCAGGTCTCGGAGCGATACCAGTCGAAGAAGGCGGCGCCGTCGGACTGGGCCAGGTCGATGACGCAGCCCGTCCCGGTCTCGCGGGCCCGGGTGACGCCGGCGAGCACCGACAGTGCGCCGAGGATGGGCGTGGCGTAGATACCGATCGAGACGTGCTCGGGGACGTAGGTGAAGCCGTCGTCGTCGACCTCCGGCGTCACGATCCCTGCCCACGTGTCGTAGGCGATCCCGTGGCTCGGCATCGACCGGTAGGGCCCGGTCATGCCGTACCCACTGACCGCGCAGAAGACGATCCGCGGGTTGACCTGGGCCAGCTGCTCGAAGCCGAGCCCGCGGCGCTCGAGCGCACCGGGGCGCATGCCCTCGACGACCGCGTCCGCCGACGCCACCAGGTCCTTGAAGACCTGTGCCCCCTCCGGGGTCCGCAGGTCGAGCGCGATCGACCGCTTGCCGCGGTTGAGGTGCAGGTGCATGAGGCTCGTGCCCTCGATGATCGGCCAGGTCATCTGCCGCACGTAGTCGCCGGTGAACGGCTCGACCTTGATCACGTCGGCTCCGAGATCGGCCAGGTGCGTGCACAGGCCGCCAGGTCCGGCGATGGTGGCCTCGATCACGCGCACGCCGCCCAGCGGTGGTCGGTCGTGCAGCGGCTGGCGTTCGCCAGCCGACCTCGCGGGTTGATCGTGAGGCATGCGGCAGACTCCTTGTCCTGGACATTGCCCTGCGAGTTTGCTCCGTCGCAAGCTCACGGAGAAAATCTGACGACTCGTCAGAAACCCGGTTCGACAAGGAGGAGTCCGGTGGAGGAGCTGCGCGTCGACGACCGCCATCGGATCCCGGCTGGCGAGCTCGAGGTGCGCGCAGCCCGGGCCTCTGGGCCCGGCGGGCAAGGGGTCAACACGACCGACTCGGCCGTCGAGCTGCGCTGGGACCTGGCCGGCTCGAAAGCCGTGACGGCGGCGGAGCGGGAGCGGGTCCGCGCGGCACTCGGCGCCCGCGTCACGGCCGAGGGCGTCGTGATCGTGCGGGCGAGCGAGTCGCGGTCCCAGTGGCGCAACCGGCAGGCAGCACGGCGCCGGCTGGCCGAGCTGGTGGCCGAGGCCCTGCGTCCACCACGGCAGCGGATTGCCACGCGGCCGAGCCAGCGCGCCCGCCAGCGCCGCCTGGACGACAAGCGCCGCCGCTCCGAGATCAAGCGCCTGCGTCGTGGACCCGACGCGTGACAACGAAGGCACCGGCGACTGGGGGTGACACCTAGGCTCCGGGCGTCACATGCGAGGCCGGAGGGGCTGGCGTGGAGAACGAGCTCTTCACGCTGTTCGGCAAGGCCGTGACGGTTGGCACGGCCCTGATCCCCGTGTTCGCGGGCGTCATCGGCCTGTTCACGAACTGGGTCGCGATCAAGATGATGTTCCTGCCGATCAACTGGGTCGGCGTCAAGATGCCCTTCAAGATCCTCGGGTTCCCGGTCTTCGGCTGGCAGGGCATCATCCCGTCCAAGGCCGCCAAGATGGGGTCGATCGCCGTCGACACCGGCCTGGCCAAGCTCGGGTCGATGAGCGAGTTCTACAAGGAGTTCGAGCCCGAGGTCCTGTCGGCACACATCGTGGCGGCGTCACGCGACGAGGTGCACGCCACCGTCGACCAGATCCTCCAGCGCGAGTACGCCGAGCTGTGGAAGGCCGCTCCCGCGCCGGTCAAGGCGCTCGTCCATGCCCAGGTCGAGGCGCAGCTGCCCGCCATTGTCGCCAAGGTGATGACCGGCATCGGCGAGAACATCGACCACCTGGTCGACCTCAAGCTGATGGTCATTCGCCACATGGAGAAGGACCCCCGGCTGATCAACCGGGTCTTCCAGGAGGTCGGCGCCAAGGAGTTCCGCTTCATCATCAACTCCGGCGGCTGGATGGGGTTCCTGCTCGGACTGGGCCCCATGGCCGCGTGGCTGTACGTGCCCGAGTGGTGGACGGTGCCGATCGGCGCGGCCATCGTGGGCTATGCGACCAACTGGATTGCCCTCAAGGTGATCTTTCAACCCATCGAGCCCGTCAAGATCGGCCCGTTCACGCTGCACGGCCTGTTCCTGCGCCGCCAGGACGAGGTCGCCCAGGAGTACTCCCACCTGATCGCCCACGACATCGTGACGCTTCCCAACATCGCCACCACCATGATCCACGGCCCCGAGGGTGACCGGACCCGGCGGCTGATCGCCGACACCCTGGACCCGGTCGTCGACGACGCGGTCGGGCTGGCACGCCCGCTGGTGCAGGCCGCAACCCTTGGCCGCTACGAGTCCCTCAAGGACCAGCTCGCCGCGACCGCGGCGGACTCGACCATCGGCACGCTCGACGACACCGAGTTCGCGGTCGGACGCGCCGAGGCGCTCAAGGCCCTGCTGGCGGAGCGGATGCGTGAACTGTCCTACCGTGACTTCGCCCAGATGCTGCGCTCCGCGTTCGAGGAGGACGAGTGGATGCTGATCGTCGTCGGCGCCGCGCTCGGGTTCGGCGCCGGCGTCGTCCAGCTGGCGCTCACGCTGTGAGCGCCCATGGCTGACGAGGCGCGCGAGGCAGAGCTGGTCCCCCGCGGGCAGCTGAGCATGGGGCCGTTCACCGTCCCGGCGAGGCTGGCGGCCACCGGGCTGGCGGTTGGCGCCCAGCTGACCCGGAGCCTGGCGTCAAATGCCGTCGGCGTCGGGCGGCAGGTCTTCGACGGGGCTCGTGGCGGACGACCCGCAAACGAGCTGGCCGGCATCGTCGTTCGCGGCTGGTACGAAGCCGCGCGCGAGGTGATCGAGGCCGGATCCGCCGTCGGCGCCGGCGACGTCGTGCGGGGCATGACCAACCTGACCCGCCCCGTCACGGATCGACTGCCCGCACCACTGACCCGGGCGATGCTGCTGCCGACCGAGGCCGGGATCGAGGACAGCAGCCGGGAGCTGCGGCGTCGCGGCAAGGAGCTGCTCCACCGATCGACCGAGCTGACCTCCGACGAGGAGCACCCGGCCTTCGCCAACATCCTGGCGCAGCTCGCCCCCGACGAAGCCAGGATCATCCGGCTGCTTGCCGAGTCCGGCCCCCAGCCGATGCTCAGCGTCTTCGAGAACAACCTGATGACCCGCAAGAGCCGCGAGGTGCTCCGCAACGTGTCGTTGATCGGCAGCGAGGCCGGCGTGCTGCGGTCGGACCGCACGCCGATCTACCTGGACAACCTTGCCCGACTCGGGCTGGTGCACCTGCGCGACTTCCGCGTCCGCGACCAGGCCGACTACGAGCTGCTGTATGCGCAGCCGGAGGTCAAGGCACTGCCCACCCCGAGCAGCCGCCTCACGCGACCCCGGATGCTCCACCGGGGAGCCGAGCTGTCCCAGTTCGGCCGGCGCCTGTGGGAGACCTGCTTCGAGGGCTGAGCGGCTCCGGCCACGTGCACTGCCCCAGAGATCACGAATGCCCCGGCGTGCCGGGGCATTCGTGGCGGCGGAACCCCCCGATTCAGCCGTCGTCGGAAGTCTCTTCGTCGTCGCCGGTGTCGCCGTCGTCGGACGACTCGTCACCCTTGTCCTTGGGACCCTTGGCGTGGTCCGGCTTGCCGTGGCCGTTGCCGTGGCCGTCCTGCTCCTCGAGGGCGGACTCGTCCTGTTCGCCTGCCTCACCCTCGCTCTCGTCGCCCTCCTGGGCGTCGGCTGCCGCCTTCTCGAGCGCGACCTCGGCACAACGACGGTCGGTCAGGCCCAGCTCCTCGAGTGCCTCCTCGTCGCTCTCGAATGCCGGGGGCGCGAAGTCGTCACCGCGGTGGTCGCCGCGGGCAGCGTGCGCCACCAGTTGGCCGCGGATGCAGCCGAGCCTCGGCAGCTCACGCACCCATTCGCTGAAGGCGGTGGCGTTGTCGCCCGCATCCTCGTTGGCCTGCTCCGACTCGATCTCGTCGGTGTCCTCGACCTGGACCACCGGCTCCTGGCCGTCGTCCTCGGGCTCGTCGGGCGCACCGGGACCTGCCAGGGCGATGGCGCCACCGGCAAGGACCAGGGCGACAGCTGCGCCGACGCTGGCGAGCCCGCGGCTGGGCGTCTTCATCTTCGACATTCCTCGAGGTTGGGGGCGTACGGAATGGTGAGCGCAGCCGGGCCACGCCGGGACACCGCCACTTCGGGAGCTGCGCGCTCTGCGAACACGCAGAGTAGTCAGCGCACTACAGAGCGTAAAGCCGCCTCACGCATCCATCGGGCATGTCCTCAGGCCCTGCGGCTCGCGACCGTGGCCTTGAGCCAGTCGCGGTTGAGCATCGCGATGAAGTCGATCGAGATCTCCTTGGGGCACGCGGCCTCGCACTCGCGATGGTTGGTGCAGGACCCGAAGTGCTCCTCCATCACCCCGACCATGCCCAGCGTGCGGTAGGCCCGCTCGGCCTGGCCCTGCGGCAGCAGGTTGAGGTGGGCGAGCTTGGCGGACGCGAACAGCTGAGCCGCACCGTTGGGGCACGCGGCCACGCACGCCCCGCAACCAATGCAGGCGGCGGCGTCCATGGACAAGTCGGCGGTGTCCTTCGGGATCGGCACCAAGTTGGCATCCTGGGCCGACCCGGTGTCCACAGAGATGTAGCCACCGGCCTCGATGATCCGGTCGAACGCCGAACGATCGACGACCAGGTCCTTGACGATCGGGAAGCCGGACGCCCGCCACGGCTCGATCACGATCTCGTCGCCGTCGCTGAACTTGCGCATGTGCAGCTGGCAGGTCGCCGTCGCCCGCTCGGGACCGTGGGCCTGTCCGTTGATCATGACCCCGCAGGTGCCACAGATGCCCTCGCGGCAGTCGTGGGCGAATTCGATCGGCTCCTCGCCCTGCTCGATGAGCCGTTCGTTGACCAGGTCGAGCATCTCGAGGAACGACGCGTCCTGTTCGATGTCGTCGGCCTTGATGGTCTGGAAGCGCCCGGGAGCCCTGGGGCCGGCCTGACGCCAGACGTGCAGCGTGAGGTTCACTTGTAGCTCCTCTGGGTCAGCTTCACGTACGCGAACTCCAGCGACTCGGCGTGGAGGTTGGGCGCGCCGGGCGACCCGCCCCACTCCCACGCGGCGGCGTACGCGAAGTTGTCGTCGTCGCGCTTCGCCTCGCCCTCCTCGGTCTGGTGCTCGGTGCGGAAGTGGCCCCCGCACGACTCCTCGCGGTGCAGCGCGTCACGGCACATCAACTCGCCGAGCTCGAAGAAGTCCGCGACCCGCTGGACCTTCTCGAGGCTCGAGTTGAGGCTGTCGGCGGACCCGAGCACGCGCACGTCCTTCTCGAACTCCTCGCGCAGCGCCGGGATCTCGCTGATGGCCTTCTCGAGGCCGGCCCGGTCCCTGGCCATCCCGCAGTGCTCCCACATGATCTTGCCGAGCTCGCGGTGGAACCAGTCGACCGACCGCGTCCCCTGGATCGACAGCCACCGGGCCGTGCGGTCGGTGACCTCCTGTTCCGCCTGCGTGAATGCCCGATGGCCGGTGTCGACCGGCGGCTCGCCGAGGTGATCGGCCAACTCGTCGCCGATCGTGTAGGGCAGGACGAAGTAGCCGTCGGCAAGGCCCTGCATCAGCGCTGACGCACCCAGACGGTTGGCGCCGTGGTCGGAGAAGTTGGCCTCGCCGATGCAGTACAGGCCGGGCACCGTCGTCATCAGGTGGTAGTCGACCCACAGCCCGCCCATCGTGTAGTGCGGCGCCGGGTAGATGCGCATCGGCCGGTCGTGAACGTCCTCGCCGGTGATCCGCTCGTACATCTCGAACAGGTTCGAGTAGCGGTCGTCGACGACCTCGGTCCCGAGCCGCTCGAAGGCCGACGAGAAGTCCAGGAACACGCCGTTGCGCAGCGGACCGATGCCGTGCCCGGAGTCGACGCGCTCCTTGGCATTGCGAGACGCGACGTCGCGAGGCACGAGGTTGCCGAATGCCGGGTAGCGCTCCTCGAGGTAGTAGTGGCGCTCCTCCTCGGGGATCTCGCGGGCCGACCGGGCATCGTCGGGGTTGGCGGGCACCCAGATGCGGCCGTCGTTGCGCAACGACTCAGACATCAACGTGAGCTTGGACTGGAACTCGTCGCTGGCCGGGATGCACGTCGGGTGGATCTGCGTGTAGCAGGGGTTCGCGAAGAAGGCGCCCTTGCGGTGGGCCCGCCAGGCCGCCGTGACGTTGCAGGCCATCGCGTTGGTCGACAGGTAGAAGACGTTGGAGTAGCCGCCCGTCGCCAGCACGACGGCGTGGGCCGAGTGGCTGGTGACCTCGCCGGTGGTCAGGTCGCGGACGACGACCCCGGCGGCGCGCCCGTCGACCACGACGACGTCGAGCATCTCCATGCCGGTGTGGATCGTGACGGACCCGGCGGCGGACTGGCGCATCAGCGCCTGGTAGGCGCCCAGCAGCAGCTGCTGGCCGGTCTGTCCGCGCGCATAGAACGTCCGCGACACCTGGGCACCACCGAAGGATCGGTTGGCGAGCATCCCGCCGTACTCGCGGGCGAACGGAACGCCCTGGGCTGCGCACTGGTCGATGATGTTGTTGGACACCTCGGCCAGCCGGTGGACGTTGGCCTCGCGGCTGCGAAAGTCGCCGCCCTTCACGGTGTCGTAGAACAGCCGGAAGATCGAGTCGCCGTCACCGTGGTAGTTCTTGGCGGCGTTGATGCCGCCCTGGGCGGCGATCGAGTGGGCGCGGCGGGGCGTGTCGTGGAACGTGAAGACGGTGACGTTGTAGCCCAGCTCGCCGAGGGTCGCGGCGGCCGACGCTCCGGCCAGCCCGGTCCCGATCACGATGATGTCGAACCGGCGCTTGTTGTGCGGCGCGACCAGCCTCATGTCGAACTTGTGCTGGGTCCACATGTTCTCGATCGGCCCGTCCGGAACCTTGCTGTCCAGCACGCTCGACGCTGCCGAACCGGCGGGCGCGGCCGTCGGCGATTCCGGAGTCGTCATCGGTGGCGGCATCGTCTCGGTCACAGGATTCCCTCCGTCGTGAAGACGTCGAGGAACGACAGGACCGGGAACGAGATGTTCGCGACCGTGATGATCGCGACCAGCCCGATCGCGCCGGCCCGCCACGTGCTGTTCCAGCGAGGGTTGTTGAGCCCCATGGTCTGGCCGAGGCTCCAGATGCCGTGGTAGAGGTGGACGGCCAGCGCGAGCTGGGCGATCACGTAGAAGGCGACGACCGCGCCGCGCTGGAACGACTCGGAGACGTTGTGGAACACGTCACCGGCGATGAAGTCGGGGTTGGCCTGCCCCCACGTCAGGTCGAGCAGGTGGAAGACGATGAACAGCAGCACGATCACGCCGGTCCACCGCATCGTGCGCGAGGCGAAGTCGGCGGCGATGAAGTCGCGCTTGGACTGGTAGCGGGTCGGGCGTGCACGGGCGTTCATCACGGTCAGCGCGTACGCGGCGTGCAGGTGCAGGATCAGGGCCGCGATCAGCCCGAGCCGCAGGATCCACAGCATCACGTTGTGTGGCAGGATCGGATACAGCAGCGACTCGCGCAGCCAGTGGGCGTACTCGTTGATCGACTCGGCGCCCAGGTAGATCTTGAGGTTGCCGACCATGTGGGCAATCACGTAGCCCAGGCCCATGATCCCGGTGATCGCCATCACGTACTTCTTGCCGACCGCCGAGCGGTACAGCGCGATCAGCCAGTGCGACTGACGTGTGGCTGGGCCTTGCGCGGGAGCGTCTGGGGTCGCGGTGGCGGTCGCCATGGACTGCTCCGTGCTGGGTCGGGATCGTTCGACGGCAATGCTAATCAGGCGGAGGGTGACAGGACCGGCCCCACTGTCTCGCTTCGAGTGCTTTCATGCGACGAAGCCGAGATGCCTGGTGGGCGCATGGACCTTCGTGACGACCTCACGCCCTTCGAGGCGGTCAACTACTTCTTCTTCAAGGCCGCCGAGATTGACCACCTGTCCGACGCGGCCATCGCCGTGCTCACCGGCACGTACCGCGAGCTGCGGGTCCAGGTACCGGTCCGTCGCGACGACGGGACGCTGTCGGTCTTCAATGGCTATCGGGTGCAGCACAATGCCGCACGTGGGCCCTACAAGGGCGGCATCCGCTACCACGCGAGCGCCGACCTCGACGAGGTACGGGCGCTGGCCAGCCTGATGACCTGGAAGACCGCCGTCGTCGGCATCCCGTTCGGCGGCGCCAAGGGTGGCATCCAAGTCGACCCGCGCGGGATGAGCAAGCCCGAGCTGGAGCGGATGTCACGGACCTACTTCGGCCAGATCTCCCACATCATCGGCCCCACCCGCGACATCCCCGCGCCAGACGTGAACACGAACGCCCAGGTGATGAGCTGGTTCATGGACGAGTACGGCCGCCGACGCGGCCACACGACCCAGATCGTCACGGGCAAGCCGGTGGCTCTGGGCGGCTCGCTCGGCCGCGAGGCCGCCACTGGTCGCGGGTGCGTGATCGCCATGGACGAGGTGGTACGCGAGCTCGACCTGGGGGCACCCGACGAGCTGACCCTGGCCATCCAGGGCTTCGGCAACGTCGGATCGTGGGCCGCCAGGATCGCGGCCGAGCGCGGCTACAAGGTGCTGGCCACCTCCGACGTCGACGGCGCAATCTTCAACGGCAACGGGCTCGACGTCCCCGCCCTGGTCGACCACGTCGCCGCGACGGGCAGCGTGGTGGAGTTTCCCGGGTCCGAGTCGATCACCAACGAGGATCTGCTGGAGCTGGACTGCGACGTGCTCATGCCGGCTGCGCTCGGCGAGGTGATCACCAAGGAAAACGTGGACCGGATCCAGGCCCGGATCATCATCGAGGCCGCGAACCACCCGATCGTGCCCGTCGCCGACCAGGCCCTGGCCGACCGTGGCGTGGTCGTCGTCCCGGACATCCTCGCAAACGCGGGTGGCGTCACGGTCAGCTACTTCGAGTGGGTCCAGAACAACCAGGAGCTTCAGTGGGAGGAAGCGGAGGTCAACGACCGGCTGACAAAGATCATGCGCCGCGCCTACCAGGAGTGCCGGGCGTTCCAGCTGGACGAGTCGAACAAGGCCTCGACCATGCGCGAGGCCGCCTTTGCCCTTGCCGTGGCCAGGGTCGTCGAGGCGGCCGAGCTGCGCGGCTACCTGTGATCACGAGGAGCACCTGAATGGCCGAATCAACACTGGAAGAGCTGGACGAAGCAACCTGCCTCGAGCTGCTGTCGCGGACCCCGGTCGGGCGGATCGGGTTCGTCCACAAGGGCGCGCTCCAGATCCTGCCCGTCAACCACGCCGTGGACGACGGCAGCGTCGTGTTTCGCACGACCTCCGGGGCGAAGCTCAACACCGCGCTGCGCGAGTCGGGCCAGGAGGTCGTCTACGAGGCCGACGGCTGGGACGCGAGCACGCGCACCGGCTGGAGCGTGCTGATCCGCGGCTCGATCGCGGTCGTCAGCGACGAGGTGGAACGCACCCGCCTGGACCAGCTGCAGATGCGGGCGTGGGCGGACGACCGTTCGCGTCGGGCATGGATTCGCGTCGAGGCGACCGAGATCAGCGGCCGCCGGATCGTCGTGCCCGCCGACGGCTGAGACCGGTGGCCGCACACGTCAGCGGCCGAGAAAACCCATCGCCTCCTTGACGCGGGCAAGCGTGACAGAGGCGATCGTCCGGGCCTTGGCGGCGCCGTCCGCGAGGATGTCACCGACGTGCTCAGGGGCGGCCGACAGCTGTGCGTACCGATCCTGGTGTGGCCGGAGCATCTCGACGACGGCCTCGGCGACCGCGGGTTTGAAGACGCCGTAGCCCTGCCCTTCGTACTCGCCGCACAGGTCGTCGATCGAGCGGGCCGTGGCGACGCTCATCAGCTCGAGCAGCCCCGAGATCCCGGGCTTGCCCTTGGGGTCGAAGCGGATGTCGGTGCCGCTGTCGGTCACGGCCGAGCGGATCTTCTTCGCGATCACGTCGGGCGAGTCGGTCAGCAGGACGGTGCCCTTGGGCGAGTCGGCGGACTTGGACATCTTGTTGGTCGGGTGCTGAAGGTCCATGACCCTGGCGGCGGCCCTGGGCGTCACGGCCTTGGGCAGGACGAGCAGGCCCTCGCCATATCGATGGTTGACGCGCTGGGCGATGTCGCGAGTCAGCTCGACGTGCTGGCGCTGGTCGTCGCCGACGGGGACCTCGTCCGTGTCGTAGAGCACGATGTCGGCGGCCTGGAGTACCGGGTAGTCGAACAGGCCAACGGACACCGAGTCGCCCCTGGAACCCGACTTCTCCTTCCACTGCACCATGCGGCCGAGCTCTCCCATGGTCGCGGCGCAGTTGAGGACCCATGCCATCTCGGGATGCTCGGGGACGTGGCTCTGCACGAAGATGATGGAACGGTCGGGATCGACGCCAACCGCGAGCAACCACGTCGCGGCGTCCAACGTGCGGGTGCGCAGTTCCTGCGGGTCGTAGGGGACCGTGACCGCGTGCAGGTCGACCAGGCAATAGACGGCGTCGGCGTCGTCCTGCATCGCGACCCACTGCCGCAGAGCCCCCAGGTAGTTGCCCAGGTGGAGGTCGCCTGATGGCTGGATGCCCGAGAACACTCGCGTCACGTGCGTCGCCTGCTGGTTGCTGGGTGAGCCGGGACTGTAGGCCTCAGGCGCGATCGAGACGGATCACCGGGATGCTGCGTGACGACTTGCGCTCGTAGCCGACGAAGTTGTCCATCTGCTGCTTGGCCGACACATAGGCAGCGTCCCGTTCGGCATCCTCGAGAACGACTGCTCGCGCCTCGTAGGTTTCACCGCCGTCCGTGACCGTGACCGTCGGATTTGCCAGCACGTTGAGATACCAGGCAGGGTGGTCGTCGGAGCCGTTGTTCGACGCGACGATGTGCGGCTTGCCGCCGTGATCGATCTTCATCAGGGGCCGCGCACGCTTCTCGCCACTCTTGCGACCGGTCGTCTCGACGACGAGGACGGGCGTTCCCTTGATCGCGCCTCCAACCTTTCCGTCGGTGACGCGATAGAGCCGTGCGTGCAGTGCCGTCATCACGCTCGCGAGCCTGTTGAGCGGGTTTCCCATGCGTCCTCCTTCGCGGCAGACCCTAACGTCGCGGCACCTGGAGGTCGGCATGGTTGAGGGCCTGCGGCTCATGTCGCACGATGACGTGGAGGCGATGATCCGAATCGTCGGCGCGGCATTCGCGGAGTACCCGGGGTGCGTACTTGACCTGCCGGGCATCGACGCCGATCTGCCCGAGCTTCCGGCGCGGCTCCGTGACGCCGGCGGCGAGGGCTGGGTCGTCGAGCAGGAGGGTCACATCGTCGCGATGGTCGGGTGGGCGCCGACGGACGAGGGCACGGGCGAGCTCAAGCGGCTCTACATCGACGCCGCTGCGCGCGGCCAGGGTCTCGGCACCGGGCTCGTCGGGATGGTCGTCGACACGGTCAGGTCTTGGGGTCGCTCCCAAGTCGAGTTGTGGTCGGACACCCGCTTCACCGACGCCCACCGGCTCTACGAACGGCTGGGGTTTGTCCGCACGGGGGAAACGCGCGAACTGCACGATCCCTCGAACTCGACCGAGCTCCACTTCATCCGCGAGCTCGGCTGATCTGGCCGTCACAGGCATTGCCTACGGTGCCGTCCATGCAACTGCACGTCACGACCACCACCTACGGGCGGCCCGCTCTGGAGGCCCTGGCGGAGCTCGTGGGCGAGCACAAGCAGGACGACCCGCTCGCTCCCCTGACGGTGGTGGTTCCCACCAATGGCGTCGGCGTGTCCGCCCGCCGTTGGCTCGCGAGGGCCGGCAACGGCATTGCCGGGCTGTCGATCGTGACCACCTATCGACTCGCCGAGCTGCTCGGGGCGCCGGCCCTGGCAGCGAAGGGACGGCGACCCGTGTCCACGCCGGTGCTTGCCGCGGCTGTTCGGCAGGTCCTGCGCCGGGCCCCGGGACGCTTCGTTGAGGTCGTCGGCCACGCCTCCACCGCGGAGGCGCTCGTGCGCGTCCACGCCGAGCTGTCACACTGCCCGGCCGACAGCCTCGACGTCATTGCCGAACAGGGGCCGCGGCCCGCGGATGTCGTGCGCATCCACCGATCCGTCCGCGACCTGCTGGCGGCCTGGTACGACGAACGAGACCTGCTCGAGTCCGCGCGCGTGGCCGTCGACACGGGCTCCCCGATCCTCGATGACCTCGGCTCGCTGGTCGTGTTCCTGCCGCAGGACCTCTCCCTCGCTGCCTGCGCGCTGCTGACCGCGTTGGCGCAGCGTGCGCCGGTGACCGTGCTCGCCGGGCTCACGGGAGCGCAGGACGCCGACGCAGACGTCGTGCGGACCCTCGACCGGCTCGGCCTCCACGTCGAGCCTGCCATGCGTGCCCGCGGCGGCCGACCGCGCATCGTGTCGGTGTCGGATGCCGACGAGGAGGCCCGGAGCGCCGTCGACGAGGTCGTGACGGCAGCGCGGGGCGGCATGCCGCTGGAACGGATCGCGATCCTGTATCCCTCGGAGGTCCCCCACGCCCACATCCTGCGCGAGCACCTCGAAGGCGCGGGGATCATCTGGAACGGCCGTGGCGTGACACCCCTCAAGGGCCGCATGGCGGGTCGTTGGGTGCTCGACCTGCTCGAGCTGCGCGAGCACGGGTTCTCGCGGACGGCCGTGATGCACGTGCTCACGAGCGCCCTCGTGCGCACGAATGGGCGCCCCATTCCGCTGACGGCCTGGGAGCGGGCCAGCCGCGACGCCGGCGTGGTCGCGGGCCGCGAGCACTGGGACACGCGCCTGGCAGCTCACGCCGTGACGCTCCGCGGGAAGGCCGACACCGAAGCCAGCAGCGAGGAGCCTCGGCCGTGGCTGGTGGACAAGCTGCGACGCCTCGCCGACGAGGCCGATGCGTTGCGTGCGTACGTCGTCCCCTTCGTCGACGACGTCCGGTCCTTGGCGGACCTGGATTCCTGGAGCGAGCTGGCATCGGCGACGCGCACCCTCGTCGAGCGCCACCTCGGTCGCGAGCACGAACGCTCGCGTTGGCCCGACGACGAGCTCCAGGCAGCCCAGAAGGTCGACCATGCGCTCGACCGGTTGGCGGCGCTGGACTCTGTCGAGCCCGCGGCGAACGTGTCGTTGTTTCACCACACCCTCGAGCTCGAGCTCGACGCCGACCTGGGGCGCCACGGTCGGTCCGGCGTGGGCGTCATGGTCGGCCCCTACTCCCACGGACTCGGCGCCGACCTCGATCTCGTCGTGCTGCTGGGGCTCGCGGAGGGCGTGGCCCCGACGCGGCCCGGTGAGGACCCGCTGCTGCTCGACCGGGAGCGCGAACCGGCACGAGACGTGCTTCGGCTGCGCAGCGACTCGATCGGCGTCCAGCACCGCCACTTTCTCGCCGGCCTGGCCGCGACCACCAACGATGCGGTCCTCGTTGTCCCCCGCGGGGATCTGCGCCGCAGCATCGAGCGTGCACCGTCGCGATGGCTCCTCGACGAGGTCGAGCTGCACACCGGAACACGCACACTTGCCGCCGCCGGACCCATCGAGGTCGGCTCGTATGCCGGCCGTGTGCGATCGCTCGCCTTCCCCGCGACCGCCCAGCTCCATCACCTGAACACGCTCGCGCTGCCGGCAGGGACCCATGACCACGCAGACCCGGATTCCGTTGCATGGGAGCGCGGCGTGGACCTGCTCGCTGCTCGCCGCAGCAACGCCTTCACCCGCTTCGACGGGAACCTCACGCACCTCGACGCCACGTTGATCGGCCGGTTCCGGGACGGCCGGCAGATCGCGCCCACCCGGCTCGAGAACTACTCAGCGTGCCCGCACGGACATCTCGTCGAACACGTTCTCGGTGTCAAGCGGATCGAGGATCCCGAAGAGCTCCTGGCGATGTCGCCGATGGAGCGCGGCAACGTCGTCCACCGGGTGCTCGAACGCTGGCTCGAGGCCGAGCTCGAGATCGGTGTGCCACCCTCGCGAGCGCGGTGGTCGCCCAAGGCAGAAGAGCGGCTGCTGGCAATCGCCGAAGAGGAATGCGACGCCGCCGAAGCCCAGGGCCTCACCGGCCATCCGGTCCTGTGGGCGCGCGATCGCCACCGGATCCTCCACGACCTCCGCCTGTTCCTCGTCGACGACAACAGGGAACGTGCCGCCAACGGGACGACGCCCCGTCGACCTGAGCTGGCCTTTGGCCTCGACGGCCGTGACCCCGTCACCCTCCACCTCGGCGACGGCAGCCAAGTCCGGTTCCGGGGCAAGATCGACCGCGTCGACCAGGCCGCCGACGAGACCCTGCGCGTCTACGACTACAAGACCGGGAGCGCACGGGACTACGCCAGGCTCAGCGAAGAGGATCCCGACAACGCGGGAACCCACCTCCAGTTGCCGGTCTACGCCCTGGCCGCCCGTCAGGCCTTCGGGGAGGCAGAAACCTCCGTGTACGCGGAGTACTGGTTCAACAGCACCAAGGGCGAGTTCTCCCACAAGGGCTTCATCGTCACCGGCGCGGTCATCGAGCGCTTCCGACACGTGGTCACGACCTTGGTCGACTCGTTCGAGGCCGGACTGTTTCCGCTGCATCCACAGGAGCCCGGCTTTCGCGTGTTCAACGCCTGCTGGTACTGCGACCCTGATGAGCCCGGCACGACGGACACCCACGCTCGGTGGCTGGCGCTTCGAACGCAGCCCGAGCTCGCAGACCTGGTCGGCCTGATCGAGCCCGGCGCCCTCGAGGTCGACGCATGAGCCTCGTGGACCAGGCGGCACGCGATCGCATCACGGGCGTCGACCCGGCCGGCCTCACCGAGACCTTGTTCGTCGACGCGGGGGCGGGCAGCGGCAAGACGTGGTCGCTGGTCGAGCGGGTGTGCCGGCTCGTCGAGTCGGGACGGGTGGAGCTCGAGCAGATTGCCGCCATCACGTTCACGGAGAAGGCCGCGGCCGAGCTGCGCGACCGGATCCGGACCGAGCTCGTCGAGCGTGCCGGCAGTGACGAACTCACCGCCGCCGAGTCCGATCGCGTCCGCGCCGCAATCGACCAGGTCGACACGTCCGCGATCGGCACGCTCCACTCGTTCGCGCAGCGGATCCTGGTCCTGCACGCGATCGAGGCCGGGCTGCCGCCACACATCGAGGTGCTCGACGAGGTCAGCTCGCAGGTGGCCTTCGAGGAGCACTGGACGCGGCTGCGCACCGACCTCCTCGACGACGACCAACACGCAGAGATGCTCCTGCTCGCCCTCGCGGCCGGTATCAGCCTCGCCGACGTCCGCACGCTGGTCGCCGAGCTGGAACGCAACTGGGACCTCGCCGCTGATCTCGATCGGATTCCCTCGACGCTGCCCCCCATCCCGGTCATCGACATCCGGGAACTCGTGGCGACACTCGACGGCATCCTCGACCTGCAGGACCATTGCACGGACGACGGCGACCTGCTGCTGCGGCACCTCGACACGACCGTGCGGTCCTACCGCGATCAGCTCGCCACGGCCGCCGACGCGGCCGCCGCCCTCGAGACGCTCAGCGGCGACAGGATCACGTCCAGTCGCGGGGTGAAGGGCAACTGGGGAGGCAGGAAGCCTGAGATCGTGGCAGGTCTGGCCGACGTCGAGGCCCAGGGCAAGGGGATCGTCGTCGACGTCGGGAATGCCCTCATGCGACGACTGCTGGTGATCGCCCGTGACGCGGTCATCGCCGCCGCGAACGAACGGCGCCGCTCCGGGCAGCTGCTGTTCCACGACCTGCTCGTCCTGGCCCGCGACCTGCTGCGCGGGCCGCGGGGACGGGAGGTGCGATCCTCGCTGCGGCAACGCTGGGCGGTCCTGCTCCTCGACGAGTTCCAGGACACCGACCCAATCCAGCTCGACATCGCCGTCCTGCTCGCCAGTGCGGACGATGACGCGGGCGGGATGCCCTGGGAAGAGGTCGACGCCGACGAGGGCCGCCTGTTCTTCGTCGGCGACCCCAAGCAATCGATCTACCGGTTCCGGCGCGCCGACATCAGCCTGTACCTCCAGGCCAGCAAGCGGTTCGGCGGGTCTGGCGGCCGCGAATCGCTGGTGACCAACTTCCGGTCGACTCCGTCCGTGTTGTCGTTCATCAACCAGGTCTTCGGCCAGCTCATCGAGCACCGCGACGGCAGCCAGCCCGCCTACGAGGCGCTCGCGCCTGCGCCGGAGGCTGTCGACGCAGAGCAGGGTCCGGGCGCCGCCGTCATCGGCATGAAAGAGCTTCCCGGGCACTTCAATGCCGACGCCGTCCGGGGGGTCGAGGCGGCGGCCGTCGCCGAGGCGATTCGCCGTGCCCGCGGCACGTGGCACGTGCACGGCCCCGATGGCGCTCGCTCCGCCACGCTGGGCGACATGACGATCCTGGTGCCGTCGCGGACGTCCCTGCCCATCCTCGAGCGGACCCTCGACCGCCACGGGATCCGCTACCGCGCCGAGAGCTCCTCGCTCGTCTACGGCACCCGTGAGGTCCGGGACCTGCTCATGACCATCCGTGCCGTTGCCGATCCGTCGGACTCGCTGGCGCTGGTCGCCGCCCTTCGCTCTGCCGTCCTCGGCTGTGGCGACGACGACCTGGTGACCTTCAGGAAGCAGTTCCGCGGAGCGTTCAACCTGCTGGCACCGCTGCCCGACGGGCTGCCCGACGACCACCCCGTCGGCCACGCGATCCGGTTCCTGCGCGAGCTGCGTGACGTCACGTCCTGGTCGACTCCCAGTCAGCTGCTCGACCGCGTGTGCCGTGAGCGGCACCTGTTCGAGCTCGGCCATGCGACCGGGCATCCCCAGGACCTGTGGCGACGACTCCGGTTCGTCATCGACCACGCCCGGGCCTGGCACGAGTCCGAGAGTGGCTCGCTTCGCGAGTACGTCGCCTGGGCGCGACTCCAGGCATCCGAGTCGGCGCGGGTGGCCGAAACCGTGCTCCCCGAAACCGACGACGAGTCCGTCCGGATCATGACCATCCACGCCGCGAAGGGGTTGGAGTTTCCGATCACGATCGTGTCGGGCATGAGCGCCGCGCCGGGCGGTCGCCGCAACCGTGTCGAGGTCACATGGCCGCCCCACGGCCAGGCCGGCGTTCGGTTTGGCCCCAGGCTCGAGAGCCCCGAGTTCAAGGCCTTCACGCCCGTCGACGAGCAGATGGATGGTGACGAACGGCTCCGTCTGCTGTATGTCGCCTGCACCCGCGCGCGCGACCATCTCGTCGTCTCGGTGCACCGCAAGCAGCGTGGCGGCCGCTCCTCGACCTCGGCCGAGCTCCTCTTCGGCGCGCTCCCGAAGGATGTCGCGATCGTCGCCCCTCCCGAGACACTCGACTGGACGCTGGACGCAACGCCCTCGGACGACGCTGCGGCCGGCGTCCCTCCCATCGACGTCTGGCGGGACGAGCTCGACCGCGCGCTGGCGACCGCCGGGCAGTACACGACGCTCGCCGCCACCGATGTCCAGAAGCGCCTCGCCCGGGAGCTGGACGTCGGTGACGAGAAGGACCCGCTCGACCTCGACCTTCCCGCGTGGCAGAAGGGTCGTTACGGCACCGCCATCGGCCGTGCCGTTCACGCCGTTCTCCAGTCGATCGACTTGGCCACCGGAGCGGGCCTCGACGACACGGTCGCAGCGCAGGCGGCCGCCGAGGGCGTCGAGGGACGCGAGGCCGACATCCACGCCCTCGCGTCGGCCGCGCTGACTGCGCCGTCGGTCGTCGCGGCTGCCGCGCTTCCGAGCACCGACCGCTGGCGCGAGACCTATGTGGCCGCAAGCATTGGAACCACGACGATCGAGGGCTACATCGACCTGCTGTACCGGACGGACGATGGCCTCGTCGTGGTCGATTACAAGACGTCGTCCAGCAGCGACGACATCGAGCAACGCGTGGCGCACTACCGCGGTCAGGGCGCCGCCTACGCCATCGCACTCGAGCAGGCAACCGGCCTGCCGGTCATCGACGTACGGTTCGTGTTCCTGACGCCCGACGGGGTCGAGGAAAGAGCCCTCCCCGACCTCGATGCCGCCAAGCGCGCCGTCCAGGACGCCGTGACTGCCGCGTGAGCCCAATGCCCGAGCTGACCCCACCCGACCCGCCGCTGTCGCGCGGCCGCGTGTTGATCCGCCCACCCGGCAACGGCGACGTCGACGCCATCACGGCGGCTTGCCAGGACCCCGACATCGTCCGGTTCACGCGCATCCCGACGCCCTACACGCGCGAGCGGGGCCAGAAGTTCGTCGAGGAGTGCCGGGAGGGCTGGAAGCAGGGTCGCTCCGCGAACTTCGTGGGCATCGACCTGCACAACGGGATGCTGCTGGGCAGCATCGGGCTGGTGATCGACGAGGGCGCCGCCGCGGCCGAGATCGGGTACTGGGTTGTGCCAGACGCCCGCGGCTCCGGTGTTGCGACCACGATGGGCTGGCTCGTGGCGACGTACGGCTTCGAGGCCGTCGGCCTCAAGCGCATCACGCTCGAGGCCGCCATCACGAACGAAGCGTCGAACCGCCTCGCCGAACGCCTCGGCTTCACCCGCGAGGGCGTGATGCGTTCGGCGTGGTTCGACGGCGAGGCCGGCGACACCAAGGCGCCTCGTGTCGACGCGCACCTGTGGTCGCTGCTTCCCGGCGAGCTCCACGAACCCGACGCTGAGGACCGGGAGGAAGAGTGATGGGAACCGAAGCCCTGGAGGATCTCGAGGCGATCCGGCAGCTCAAGTACCGCTACCTGCGCGCGGTCGACACCAAGGACTGGGCGTTGCTCGCCGACACGCTGACAGAGGACTGCGTGGCCCGCTACGGCGGCGGCGTCAAGGTCTACGAGGGCCGTGACGCCATCCTCGACTTCCTGCGCGAGTCGCTCGGCCGTGATGCCGTGCACACCAGCCACCGGTGCAGCCACCCCGAGATCGAGGTCGACGGTGACTCGGCCACCGGCACCTGGGCGCTGGAGGACCGGGTCATCGACACCGAGTTCAACATCACATTGCGGGGTGCTGCCTTCTACTCGGACCGGTATCGCCTCACGGACGGCGGCTGGCGGATCGCCGAGACCGGCTACAGGCGCACGTTCGAGGAGATCGAGCCCCGCCGCGCCGACACCACCCTCACCGCCAGCTGGTGGACAACCGACGGCAAGACCACCTTGGGCTATTGACAAGCGGCGGGAGTGGACAGACCTCAGGTCTCGCCAGCGACCGGAGCGCCGTCAACAGGGCGCAGGCCTATTGACAAGCGGAGGGAGTGGACAGATCGCAGGTCTCGCCAGACGCTCACGAGTTTGTCCACAGTGATGTGACGGCCACCAGACCCGCATCCCACCCCGATGGCTGCGCCACGCCATCTGGGCCCGCGACCTCACCGTCGCCGACCCCGACGGGACCTGCCCGATCCGCCGTGCCGACCTCGACCACCTGGTCGAATGGCCCGACGGCGCCACCGACGTCGGCAACCTGCATGCGCTCGGGCGCCGCTGGCACAACCACAAGACCTCCAAATCCTGGACCGTCAAGCGACATCCCGACGGCACCACCCAATGGCGCCACCGCCGTCACGGCTGGCTGCTGCGCCTGGCCCCACCCCAACGCCGCCTGGCCGACCCACCCCGCGCCGGCCCACCCTGACCGCCCCCGCAAACCCCGGGCGTCAACCCTGCCCGACACCCGCTCCCACAGCACGACTCTCACCCGAGCCGCCACCCCCGCCTGCGGCTCGGACAGACGTGCGTCCCGTCACGAACTGGCGACGCCGCGATCAACAGGGAAAGCACCCTCCAGCCGCCCGTGACGGTCGACGAGATGTCCCGGAAGGGGGCGTCCGCAAGGCCGCGGCAGTCAGAGAAGCTCGGCGACCAGCTCCTGCTCCTCCGTGAGCTCGGCGATCGAGGCATCCAGCTTGGCTCGGGCCCAGTCGGACAGCTCCAGGCCATGCACGATCTCGAAGCCGCCCTTGCCATCGGTCGTGATCGGGAAGCCCGACACCAGGCCCTCGGGAACGCCATAGGAACCATCGGACACGACGGCCATCGAGTCGAACTGCCCCTCCGAGGTCGGCGAGCCGCCCACCCAGCCGCGGACGTGATCGATCAGCGCGTTGGCAGCCGACGCGGCCGACGAGGCGCCGCGCGCGTCGATGATGGCCTTGCCCCGCTGCTGCACCGTCGCGAGGAACTCCCCTTCCAGCCAGTCACGGTCCAGCACGTCGGTTGCCGACTTCCCGCCGATCAGGGCGTGCTCGAAGTTGGGAACCATCGTCGGCGAGTGGTTGCCCCACACGGCCAGGTTCGTGACCTCCTGCACGGGCACGCCGGCCTTGTTGGCCAGCTGGGACTTCGCCCTGTTCTCGTCCAGGCGGACCATCGCCGTGAAGCGGTCGTTGGGGACGCCGTCGGCGTTCGCGGCCGCGATCAGGGCGTTGGTGTTGGCGGGGTTGCCGACCACCGCGACCTTGACGTCCGAAGCGGCGTTGGCAGCGATCGCACGGCCCTGGACCGTGAAGATCCTTCCGTTGTCGGTGAGCAGGTCGGCCCGCTCCATGCCCGGCCCACGGGGCTTGGCGCCGACGAGGCACGCAACGTTGACGTCCTTGAACCCGACGTTGGCGTCCGCCGTCAGGACCATGTCCTCGAGCAGCGGGAAGGCGCAGTCCTCCAGCTCCATCGCGACGCCGTCAAGGGCGGGCAGCGCCGGCTCGATCTCGATCATGTTGAGCGCCACTGACCTGTCCGGACCGAACATCTGGCCCGAGGCGATGCGAAACACGAGGGCATAGCCAATGTGACCGGCGGCTCCCGTGACGGCGACGCGGACAGGGGCGCCCATGGGCGGGTCCTTTGCGAGCGGTGGGCGGTCAGGCTAGTTCGGGGCGGTCGCCACCGACCCGGCTCCCAGAGCAGTCGCCTTGCCCGTGGTCCTAGGCTGGCTGGCATGTCCCTGCTCGACCGGATCGTCGCCGACCGCTACGACGCCTTCCTTGCCCCGGCTGAACGTGCCGGCATCGCCGCCATGCGCCACGACCTCATCGGCGAGCTGCGCGGCAACGTCCTCGAGATCGGCGCCGGCACGGGCCTCAACCTCGGCCACTACCCAGCCCAGATGGCCTCGCTCACGCTGACCGAGCCGACCCCCGAGATGGCCAGGCACCTGCGCGAACGAGTGGCGAAGCTTCGTCCCGGCACCACCGTGCTGGATGCGCCCGCCCACGACCTGCCGCTCGACGACGACTCGATCGACACGGTCGTGTCAACCCTGGTCTTGTGCACCGTCCCCGACGTCGAGGCGGCACTTGCCGAGATCACGCGAGTCCTGCGGCCGGGAGGGTCACTCGTGGTCCTCGAGCACGTCGCCACGGACAACAACTGGCGTCACGTGCAACGGTTCCTCAACCCGGCCTGGAAGGTCTTCGCCCGCGGCTGCAACCTGACCCGCGACACCAAGTCGCTGCTGGCCGACGCCGGCTTCGACGTCAACGAGATCGTCGAGAGTGGGATGCCCGGCCTGCCGTGGACCAAGGCGTCGATCCGCGGCACGGCCACGCTGGCCTGACGTCGGGACAGTCAGGCCTCGGCGCCGTCAACGAGCGTCCGCTGGCCGATGTCCTCCTCGAGGTCCACGGTGGCCTGCTTCTGCTCGGCCATCGCGATGCAGGAGACCGCGGCGGCATTCTCCGGCGCACCCTCAAACACCGTGACCGTCACGGCCTCGTCGCCATACTCGATGTCGATCCGGTCGAGCACGGTGCATGGCTCGACGCCCGACCACCAGGTCAGCGTGATGGTCATGGCGTCGCGATCGATCGACGCCGTTTCCCAGTCGATGGGCTGGGCGTCGATCACGCCCGGCTGCGGCTCGACCTGCCGGGGTCCGTCGCCGGGGTCTGCCACGTCACCGCCGCCGATCACGTCCTTCGGCAGGGGCGGCGCGCCGAGCGGCCCCTCCGTCAGCTCCTCGAAGACCACTTCGCCGCGGGCGAAGAAGCAGCCGGTCGAGGCCAGCGCGGTGACGATGAACATCGACAAGAGTCGTTGGGGCACGAGCGATCCTCCGGATGGTTCCGTCACGACGGTTGGACGCCGCTCAGCCCCCGCGGGTTCCCGAGCGTCGCGGCAGGCCGCGGCGGACCCGGGCGGCCTCCAGCGTGTTCTGGAGCAGCATCGTGACCGTCATCGGACCGACCCCACCCGGTACGGGCGTGATGGCACCGGCGATCTCGACGACCTCGTCGAACCGGACGTCGCCGACCAGCTTTCCCTCGGCGTTGCGGTTGGTGCCCACGTCGATGACGGTCGCCCCCGGCCGGACGTGCTCGGGACCGATCAGGCCCTCGGCGCCGGCGGCGGCGATGACGATGTCGGCCCGCTGGCAGACCCGGGCGAGGTCGCGAGTGCGCGAGTGCGCGATCGTCACGGTGGCGTCGCGGCCCTTGAGCGTCAGCATGTTCGCCAGCGGCCGCCCGACCAGGTTCGAGCGGCCGACGATGACGACCTCCGCCCCCGCGGTCGCGACGCCGGCGTCGTCCAGGATCTCGAGGATGCCGTAGGGCGTGCACGACAGGAACGTCGGGGCGCCGATGGCCAGCCTGCCGGCCGTCATCGGGTTGAGGGCGTCGACGTCCTTCGCTGGGTCGATGAGGACCTGCACCGGCTGGGGGTCGAGATGGTCGGGCAGCGGCAGCTGCACGAGTTCCCCGTCGATGGCGTCGTCCTCGTTGAGCTCGGTGACGAGCCGTTCGAGGTCGGCCTGGGCCGTGTCGTCGGGCAGCTCGATCTGGCGCGAGTACATCCCGGCGGCCTCGCACGCCTTGTGCTTCATCCCGACGTAGACCCTGGACGCCGGGTCCTCTCCGACGAGCACGGCGGCAAGCCCCGGCGTGATGCCGTGCTCGTCCTTGAATGCGGCGACCTCGGCGGCGATCCGCTCGCGCACCTTGGCGGCGAGCGCCTTGCCGTCGAGGATCCTGGCCGTCATTGCGGCTCCTCCTGTCGAGTGTGCGACGATCGGCAACGATCGGCCGCTCGCAGCACATTCGATGTCTAGTGGCGGAAGTGGCGGCGGCCGGTCATGATCATGACGAGGCCCTGCTCGTTGGCGGCCTCGATGATCTCATCGTCACGGATCGAGCCGCCGGGCTGCACGATGGCCGTGACGCCGGCGTCCGCGGCGGCGTCAGGACCGTCTCGGAACGGGAAGAAGGCGTCGGAGGCGAGCACCGATCCGGCGTGGCGGCCGCCCGACTTCTCGACGGCGATCCGGACCGAGTCGACCCTGCTCATCTGGCCGGCACCCACCCCGACGACATGACGGTCCTTGGCGAGCACGATCGCGTTCGACTTGGCGTGCTTGCAGGCGATCCAGGCAAACCGGAGGTCCGCCATCATCTCGTCGGTGGGCTGGGCGTCGCTGACGACCTTCCACTCGTCCCATGGTTCGTCGCCGACGTCGCTGTACTGGATGAGCAGCCCGCCGGCGACCGACCGCATGCTCCAGCCGATGCTGGGCCGGACGGCCTCGGGCATCCGCAGGATCCGCACGTTCTTCTTCTCACGAAGCAGCTCAAGCGCGTCATCGTCGAAGCCGGGGGCGATGACGACCTCGGTGAAGACCTCGTTGATCCGCTTGGCTGTGGCGACATCGATCGGCCGGTTGGTCGCGACGATCCCTCCGAACGCCGAGACCGGATCGCCCGACAAGGCCAGTTCGTGGGCGGTGGCGAGGTCGTCGGCGACGGCCAGGCCAGCCGGGTTGGTGTGCTTGATGATGGCGACGCACGGCTCGTCGAAGTCGACGGCCATCCCCCACGCTGCGTCGATGTCAAGGATGTTGTTGTAGGACAGCTCCTTGCCGTGCAGCTGCTCGGCCGCCGCGAGGCCGGCTCCCCGGTGTCCGTAGAAGGCGGCTGACTGGTGCGGGTTCTCGCCGTAGCGCAGGTCCTGGAGCTTGGTGACCGTGAGGAACTGCTGGGCCATCCATTCCTGGTCACGCATGAACCAGGTCGCCACGACCCCGTCGTACTCGGCTGTGTGCCGGAACGCCTTGCCGGCAAGCCGGGTGCGGCTCGCCAGCGACAGGCCACCGCTGTCGGCCAGCTCGGCGAGGACCGCCTCGTAGTCGGCGGGGTCGACGAGGACGGCGACACCCTCGTGGTTCTTCGCAGCGGCCCGCACCATGGTCGGGCCGCCGATGTCGATCATCTCGACGATCTCGTCGTCGGACGCTCCCGAATGGACGGTTTCACGAAACGGGTAGAGGTTCACGACGACCATGTCGATCGGCTCGACCTCGAGCTCGGTGAGCTGGGCGAGGTGCTCGTCCTTGGTCCGGTCGGCGAGGATCCCGGCGTGGACCCTGGGGTGCAGCGTCTTGACGCGGCCGTCCAGGCACTCGGGAAACCCGGTGACGTCGGCAACCTCGGTCACCGGGATGCCCGCGTCACGGATGACCGCTGCGGTCGAGCCAGTGGAGACGATGGCGACCCCCTGCTCGTGCAGTGCGGCCGCGAGCCCGGCCACCCCTGTCTTGTCGAAGCAGGACACCAGCGCCCGGCGGATCGGACGAACGTCGCTCATCAGGACTCCTCGTTGTCGGAGGTGATGCGCACGACCCGGCCCTCGAGGCGGATCCGGTCGTGGCACAGCAGCTTGACGCAGGCGGGCAGCAGGACGTGCTCGACCGCCTTGATGCGCTCGTGGAGGGACTCCTCGGTGTCGTCGGGACGAACGTCCACCGCCCGCTGGGCGATGATGGGTCCGTGGTCGACGTGCTCGTCGACGAGGTGCACCGTGCAGCCGGTCACCTTGACGCCGTGCTCGAGCGCGTCGCGGACGGCGTGGGCTCCGCGCAGGCCCGGCAGCAGCGACGGGTGCGTGTTGACGACGTTGTTGGGCCAGCGGTTCAGGAAGTCCCCGCTCACCAGCTTCATGAAACCGGCGAGCACGACGATGTCCGGTCGGTGCTCGGCCACGGCGTCGGCCAGCGCCTTCTCCCAGGTCGGGCGGTCGGGGTGGTCGCCCAACGCCTCGGCGACCGTCGGGATGCCGGCATCGCGGGCTCGTCCGAGCGCGCCCGCGTCGTGTTGGTCACTGCCGACGACGACGATCCGGCCACCGAAGTCGGGATCGCTGGATGTCGCGTCGATCAGGGCCTGGAGATTGGTCCCGGAACCTGAGGCCAGCACCGCCAGGCGGGCATCGGACACCGCAGGCTCCTCGAGGCGGGTCGGCGACGGTCGGGCGGGAAGGCGACCATCGTAGTCAGCGGCTCCGCCCGGCCTGTTTGCCTCGCGGTCGCCGTGCGGGGAGCATGGCGGCGGTCTCGTTCGTTCGTCCGTGAGAGGAGCATCGATGCGCGGTGGCCTGAGCAGTCTTGGCCTGGAGGCGCGGCTGCTGCTGCGCCCGAGCGGGATCGCCGGGCTGATCGCCGTGGTCTCGGCGGGCGTCGCGGCCGCTGGCGCCTACCTGGCCTGGTACGAGGTCACGGCTCGAGTCGAGCTGCTCGGGTCGCGGTCGTCGGGAGCGGTCGCGGAGCTTGCCGGGTGGGAGGCGCATCCGTGGGGCTGGCTGGTCCCCGCCCTGGGCGTGGTCGCGATGGTGCTGGCGGGCGGCCTGGCACTCGACCGGCCGTTGTCGTTCGGCCGCGACGGGCTGTTGTTCACGGGCTTCGGAATCGCGATGCTCGTCGCGGTCGGGGCGCTGTTGTTCCCGCCGGTCCAACGGTTCGACTTCGCCACGAGCGAGTTGTCCGACATGGTTGGCCTGGTCGACAGGATGCCGGTGGACAGCGCGCTTGCCCTCCAGGTTGCTCCCGGACCCGGGATGTGGGTCACGCTGGCCGGCGCCGCCATGCTGGTCGCCGCCACCATTGCGGCACGTGAGCTGCCATGAGGGACCGCTGTCACCGGCACATCCGGCCTGGTGCCGAGCGGAGGCAACGACGCCAACGTTCGCTCATGCGCTCTTGAGATTGGAATCGATCTTGACCTTGCTCTCACCGTCCACCAGGAGGAGCCGACTGTGTCCGAACTGTCACGCTCTCACTCCGACCTACCGCGGTCGTAACATCGGGCGCAATCAGTCACGGGGGCGTGGCGCAACCGGTTGACGCGAGGCACTTAAACTGCCTTCCAGCCCAGGCTGGATGTGGGTTCGACCCCCACCGCCCCCACGCCAGATGCCATGAAGTCCAGTCAACGTCCAGGGGTGCGTGCATCGAATTGGCGGAGTCCAGTGTGGGTTCGAGCCCACTCCCGGTACGGCCCTCAGCGTCGTCGGCGCGCGACCATCACCGCGGCAGCCACGATGGCCATCACCGCGAACCCACCACCCGAGGCCGGAAGGTCCGAGCCGGACCCCTCACCTGCTGGGTCCTCGGGAGATGAATCGACGTCCCCGGTCACCTGCCCGACCGTGCCGGCCACCCCCGGGCAGCCGGCCGGGAATGCCGACGGGTTGCCGCGGACCTCGGCGGACACCCCGGACCCGGCGGTGTCGACGGCAGCGCGAAGGACATCTGGACGGTTCGTGAAGATCCCGTCGACGCCCATCGCCAGCAGCTCGTTCATGGTCTCGGTGTCGTCGACCGTCCACGGTGGTGGACTTCGTGTCCGTTGAGGTGGAACTTCGCGACCATCGTGGGATCGAACTGTGGTGCGAGCACGTTGGGCGCCGCCGCGTCCACGTAGGCCGGCAGCAGCCCGGTCAGGAAGAGCGCGTTTGCCTCGACCAGCTCGGGCGTGAGCGCGCCAATCGATGGCCACAGCAGCACCGTCGGCAACGACGGCGCCAGCTCCTTGAGGAGCCGCAGCGAGTCCGGGTCGAACGACTGGATCAGCACGGTCGAGGTCTGCACGTCCTGGCTGCCGGTCGACACCAGGTCCTTGCGGTTGAGCAGCTCGACGAGCAGTTCCTCCATGCGTCCGCCGTAGGTGGCCGGCCCCTTCGTCTCGATGTGGAAGCGCGTGTTCGGGTTGTGCCCCAGGTAGCAGTCGAGCTGCTCCTCGAACGGCACGATCGCGGCCCCTGCCCACTCCTCGCTGAACCAGCTGCCCCAGTCAAGCTCGCGCAGCTCGGCCAGGGTGAACGAGGACACGGGGCCGCTGCCGTTCGAGGTGCGGTCGACGGTCGTGTCGTGCACGCACACCAGGACCTCGTCGGCGGTCAGCTGGAGGTCGCACTCCAGGAAGTCCGCGTCTTGCTCGATCGCGAGGTCGTAGGCTGGGAACGTGTGCTCGGGCCGGTAGGCCGACGCGCCACGGTGGGCGATGACCACCACGGGACCCAGTGGGGTCGCTCGGGACGACCTGGGCCGACGCCGGGGCAGCCGGGAGGCACGCGAACGCCGCGAGCATGCCGACGATCAGGCGCCGCATCGCTGCCCTCCGCCTCGGATGCCGCAAGCCAACCACGGCAGCGGCACCCAAGTCGTCAAGCAAGCAGACCGTGCAGCGCTCGCTTCATCGACAGGTCGACGAGCTGTTGCTCGTCGACCGGGGGGAACGGCGTGGCACCCTCGTTGAGAGTCGTGATCGTGAGCACCAGCCCGTGGGTCTGCGCCCAGAGGTCCACCGCGCACAGCCACGGGTCGACGTCGCGGAACACGCCCTGCTCGATGCCGTCGGCGATCGTGTCGACGAGCAGCTGCATCGCCCGCGCCCCCGGCAGATCCTCGAGGTCCTGGCGCCCATCGAAGGTGATGTCCGTCTTGTCGACGAACAGGACCTCGTACTGGCGCGCGTGCCGAAGCCCGTACTCGACGTAGGCGCGGCCCAGCGCGGCCAGCCGGTCCGCGGGTCCATCGACGTCCTTGACCGCGGCCAGCATGTGTTCGTGGAACTCGCCGAAGCGGCGCAGGCACACCTCGTAGAACAGTTCTTCCTTGTCGTCGAAGTGCCGGTACAGCGCGGGCGGGGTCACGCCGACGCTGTCGGCGATCTGGCGCATCGACACGCCGAGCGTCGAACCCGCCTCCACCAGCAGGCTCTCGGCGGCGTCGAGCACCTCGTCGCGGAGGCGTTCGCCCTCGCCACGAGCAGCGCGCGTGCGGACCGGGGTCACACCGGCTCCTTGACGGGTGCCGGCTCGGGTTCGAGCTCGTCGAGGACCACGGTCTCCCTGAACCCGAAACGCTCGTAGACCGGCTTCAGGAACTTCGGCGCCCACCAGTTGGCGCGACCGGCCAGGCGCATCAGCGACGGCACGAGCGTTGCCCGGACGATGAAGGCGTCGACGAGCACGGCCAACGTCATCCCGATGCCGAACATGATCATGAACGACACGCGGGCGGTGATCGCGAACGACGCGAACACGACGCCGATCAGCACTGCGGCCGCCGTCACGATGCGGCCCGTGTGCTCCAGCCCAACCGCGACGGCCTCCGTGTTGTCGCCGGTGCGGTCGTGCTCCTCCTTGATCCTCGACAGCAGGAACACCTCGTAGTCCATGGACAGCCCGAAGGCCGTGATGAACATCAGGACCGGCATCGTCATGACGAGCGTTCCGGTGGCCGTGAAGCCGAGCAGGTCCTCCCAGCCGCTGGGGTCCTGGAAGATGAACACCAGCGCACCGAAGGTTGCGGTCAGGCTCAACAGGTTGAGCACGATGGCCTTCGCCGGGACCAGCACGCTGCCGAAGCTGAGGAACAGCACGAGGAACGTGATGACTGCGATGATCGCGAGGGCGAGCGGCAGCCGACCGAACAGCCCGTCCTTGGCGTCGACGAGGACGGCTGGGGGCCCCCCGATGTCAACGACGAAGGGCTCGTCGACGGCCCGGATGGCCGCGACCAGGTCCTCACCGTCCCCGGACATCGGGACGATGTCGGTCGACGGGACCACGTTCAGGTAGGTCGCGCCCGTCTCGGCCGCGAACCGGCCCTGGTGGAACGGCGTGGATCCAAAGACCTGCTGGCCCGCGACGTACGAGCCCGTGACCGCGTCCACGCGAGCCACGTGCTCGACCCGGGACAGGGCGGTGGCGTACGCGTTGATCTCGTCCGTGCGCTCCACCGGGTTGCCCGCGGCGGACGCGACGATCGTGATCGCGGAAGCCTCGGACGAGCTGAACTCCTCGCGGACGACGTCGCCGGCCTGGCGGGTGGACGCCTCGGCGTACAGGACCCGCTCGTCCGGGAAGCCCAGTTCGACGTTGAGGAAGGGGCCGGCGAGCAACAGCAGGAACAGGGCCGAGACCGTCGCGATCGGGATCGGCCGGCGCATGACGTACCGCGCAATTCGGCCCCAGGCGCCGTTCTCGACGTCGGGGTTGGGGGTGCGGACCTTCAGTCGGTTCACGTTGGTGCCGACGAGCGCGAGGATTGCCGGCAGCACGACCACCGCACCGATCGCGGCCAGCCCCACGACGGTGATGCCCGCGTAGGCGAACGACCGCAGGAAGGCCTGCTTGAACACGAGCAGCGCCACCAGCGACGAGGCGACCGTGGCCGCGCTGAACACGACCGTGCGCCCGGCGGTTGCCACCGTACGCCGGACGGCGTCGTTCACGTCCCAGCCGGCGGCCAGCTCCTCGCGGAATCGTGACACGACGAGCAGGGCGTAGTCGATGGCGAGCCCCAGCCCCATGGCGGTCGTGAAGTTGAGGGCGAAGATCGACACGTCCGTGAACCCGGCGATGATCTCGAGTCCGAAGAACGTCCCGATGATCGAGAAGACCCCGATGGCCAGCGGCAGCGCGGCCGCGACGCCGGACCCGAAGACGATGAGCAGCAGGATCAGGGTGAGCGGGAAGGCGATCAGCTCGGCCCGCAGAAGGTCCTCCTCGATCACGTGGTTGACCTGGTTGAACGTGGCCGCGAACCCGCCCACGGCGAGCTCGAGCCCGTCAAAGTCCATGCCCTCGTACGCCTCGCGGATCTCGCCGCCGTGGTCGAGCACCTCGTTCTCGTCGCCCTCGACACGGATCAGGATCAGGGCACGATCGCCATCCTCGGACCTGAGTGGTGCGGCCGCCGCGTCACCGCCGAACTGCCGGAACAGCCAGAACGAACCGGCCTCGATCACGCCGTCGAGCTCGGTCAGCTCCTGCGTGAGCGCCTGGCCCGCCGCCGTGGATGCCTCCGAGGTGACGTCGCCGTCGGTCGCCGTGGCAACGATGACCACATGCGGCGCTCCGGTCGCGAACTCCTCCTCGAGCCGCAGTTCGGCCACGGTCGATTCAGCGTCG
>Ga0302046_10000415_pt1 | contig 43869 bp, 40 predicted proteins | sample RVTome_11_FD_200261 | JGI IMG/M metagenome (GOLD analysis project Ga0302046, IMG submission 200261) | Soil microbial communities from uranium-contaminated site in the Upper Colorado River Basin, Wyoming, United States - RVT147D111 (version 2) ...
GAAGATGTACGTCAGCGAGCTGACAATCGACATGGGCGCACGCGGAAAGAAGGCCCTCGAGGTTCTTTATCAACTTGCCGAGGCGAAAGGGTTGATTGCCCGGGCTCCACAGATCAAGCTTCTTTAAATCATCATGATCGGACTCTTCAAAATATTTGATTCACACGTCCACTTCTATTCGAACGCTTTCTTTCGCTTTCTTACCAAGCAGAAGCCGAATCGGGCCGATATCAACACGGAACTCCGGAATATCGCAACGAAAGGACATATCGAAATTCCGGGAGAAGACCCCGTTCAACTCGCGAAACGCTGGATTGATGCCATCGACAAGTGGAAGATCGAGAGACTCATCCTTATCGGAAGCATGCCTGGAGACGAGGATTCGGTTGTCAAGGCCGTTCAGGCCTTCCCCAAGCGATTTACCGGTTTCTTCACGGTCGATCCGAATTCCAGCGTCCTCATGGAGAACGCCGAGAAGCGGTTGAAGCAGGACAAGCTCCGGGGCATCTTTCTGTACCCCTCGTTGTATCAAATCAATGTTGCGGATGAATGGCTCTACCCCCTGTATAACCTCGTCCAGGAAGTCAAGGGCGTTGTTTTTGTCCAGTTCGGCAAACTTCTTATCCGTCCCCGTGAATATGCCGGGGTTCCCACAGTGACCAGCGATTCATTTGCCGATCCGACATCCCTGATCCCCGTCGCAAAGAAGTTCCCCAATGTGAAATGGATCATACCGAATTTTGCCGCGGGGAAATTCTCGGAAATGCTTCAAGTCGGAAAGGAATGTCCCAATGTGTACGTCGATACTGCCGGGTCCAATTCGTGGATGTCTGAGCATCCGGACAAGCCGGACCTACGCCGTGTTCTGCAGAAAACGATGGAAGTGTATGGTGCAGGAAGAATTGTATTCGGGTCGGACTCCGGGTTGATGCCCCGGGGGTACCGCTATGACGTTCTCGACAATCAATTGAAGCTCGTTCAGGAAATGCGCATCCCCACCCCTGAAGCCAAAAAAATATTTTACGACAATCTCGCCGGAATCATCGACGTTTGATCTTCGGGCAGCCGCCCCTCTTGTTCCTCAACGGCCAGAATCTCATACAGTGTTGACCGCTGTGCAGGCGTAAATCCCGCTTCTCTTATCAATTGCCTGCATTCCTCTCTGTTGGTCTTGTTCACGAAATTCGCGGCAGCGTGAACGTTTTCCTCAAGCAATGTTCCGCCAAAATCGTCAGCTCCAAAATGCAGGGCAATTTGTCCCGTTTTCTTTCCTTCGGAGAACCAGGATGCCTGTATATGCGGAATGTTGTCGAGGTAGATTCTGGAAAAGGCAATCATTTGCAGATATCGTGTTGACGTGGCGTAGTGTGGAATGATTTTTTCCAGCGGGGTATTTCCTGGTTTGAAGGACCATGGGACAAAGGCGGTAAATCCGGCTGTTTCATCCTGAAGCCTTCGCACCTGCTCGAGGTGCTCTACAATGTCTTCATCTGTTTCCAGGTGACCGTACATCATCGTAGCCGTCGATTTGTAGCCTAACCGATGCGCGGTTCTCATAACATCAATCCAATCCGCCGAAGTCCCCTTCTTACTGCTAATCTTCTTCTTCACCCGGTCTGAGAGGATTTCCGCTCCGCCCCCAGGGATCGATCGAAGACCGGCGTCCCAGAGACGCGTCAATACCGCTTCGACTGACAGGCCGGAGACCTCCGCCATTCCGATAATCTCTGACGTCGAAAAGAAGTGCGGGTGGATTTCGGGCACTTCCTGTACCGTACGCCTCACCATTTCTTCATAATATTCAAATGGGAGCGCCGGATTCACACCTCCCTGCAGGAGCACCGTGGTGACGCCTTTGGAAGCAGATTCTTTGAACTTCTGAAGCATGTGGTCGACAGAATACGTGTATTCACCCGCCTCGCCAGGATGGCGATAAAACGCGCAAAAGATGCAATCGACAGTGCAAATGTTGGTGTAATTCGGATTGGTGTCCACCACAAATGTCACGCGGGGATCGGGGTGCTTCCGAAACCGAATCTCGTTCGCAAGATCGCCGAGGTCCAGGAGCTCGGCATTTCGCAGAAGAAAAAGGCCTTCGGCTACGTCAAGGCGCCGTTCAAAGCTGACTTTTTGAATGATGCTCTCAAGTGTCATGGTTAAAGGGAGATCTTAAACCCCTGGGATTTTAGTTCCTTCATAATGCTCAGGCTCGCTTCCTCAAGCTTCACAACAATGGGCTTGGTATTCACTCCCGGCACGTTCTTGGGGAACGAAACGTCCGTCATGTGGAGCACCATAACTCTTCCCGCCCCAATCTTGCCAACAAAATGTCCGAGTTCGAACATCGCATAGGCAAGGTCATCAGAATTGAAAACAAAGAATGCATACTTGATGTCATTGTGATGGGGAATCTTGTCAAGAGCGAGCATCGTTCCATGCTGGCGATTGAGCGCCACTTCCTCCAATCCGATTTCCTGAAGGAACTGGGAGAGTTGAATTCGCAAAGGCTCCGACTCCTCTCCGATAACGTACACACGTTTCCCGCCTTCAGGGCCTGCCGGCTTTTGAGCGGCAGCGGCGCCCGCCGCTTTCGGAGGGGGCTTCAGCACCCTCGCTCCACCTGATTCCGTCACGGTCGCTCCTCCTTGCGCGGGAGAGGCGGGTTTTGCAGACTGCGCCGTCGCAGCAAGTTCCGGGGATGCTTTCAGTTTCTCAAAAATCTCTTTCAGTTGGTTAACGATCAACTGCGCAGAGGACTGGAAGAAATATCCACCGTTGGAATCTCCGAGAATCTTGCTCTTATAGGAAAACCCGATCGGGCCGGTTTGTTCGAGCAATTCAAGACAATTCTTGCGCCATTCCAGGTACTTGTTTTGGAGACGGGCGTTATAACCTGAAAACTCGAATCCACCGAGAGGGACTAATTGTCCGCCTTGTTCGAGTAACGCTTCACACCTTTGAATAACGGAATCAGACATCACATGTTCTGTGGTATTCGTTCTTCTGTCTTGTGGAGGAGTGACCGGAACACTTCAATTGCCTGCTGTTCCCGATCTCCCAACCTGTAATTGAATCCTCTGAGATAGTCTGCCGATTCTGCGGAGGTCAGGCCGATGCGGCGTGCATGGAGCGCTCCGACCTGTTCCAGGGAACCTTCCCCCTTCTCCAACGCCTGGGCAATCACTTCGCCCAACTCATTGCGGAGATCCTCGGCAAGAGATTTCCGCATTGCCCATACCGCAAAAACAAACGGCAATTTCTGCCATTCGTACCATTCGCGGGCCAAATCGTACACGATCTCAAACCCTCCGCCGCCCATCCTGCTTTGCCGTAGTGCGTCGTCACCGATAAGGAGAATCGCATCGTACTCGTTGTAATTGTTTACCCCGCTGTGCATACGAACAATACGGACATTCAGGGAATATTTCTTTTCCAAAAGGACTTTCAGCAGCAGGACGGACGTCGCCGTATCGTCTGTGACTCCGATGGTCTTTCCTTCCAGATCGCGCCAGCCGTGATTGGAGAACAACAACACGCTTTTCACCTGATCCCGGGTCGCAATTCCAAACCCCAGCGGCTCAAGATTGTCCCGCTGCTCAAGATAGTCCGCAAGCGAAAACAATCCGGCATCGATTTGTCCCTGCCTCGACAGAACGCCCATTCTCCGCGGGGTAACCGGCATGATTCTAAACTGTCTCTTTTCCAATGTCTCATAAAACGGTACGGAATTTAAATAGGGAATCTTGCCGATCACGCGGTCCGTATGAAGATTCAACGGGTTGTAATAAACATCGCGTTCCACGGGGATTTTCCCGGCGTCGCGAATGATCTTGACTAACTGGTCCTTTGCCAATGTCATTGGGCTCACGGCCCCCGCATCATGCGCGATTTTCTCCCCACCCACCGTCCCGTCCATGTCATCAGCTCCGAAATTCAAAGCCACCGATGCCACTTCTTCCGTGAGCATGACCCAGTAGGCCTTGATGTGCGGGATATTGTCAAGCAACAGGCGTGAGACTGCAATAATCTTCAAATCATCGATGGCCGATGTGTACCGGTCCGGCGGTTTAATTCCCGTTTCGCCGGGCTGAAACGCTAGCGGGATAAACGTGAGGAATCCTCCGGTTTCGTCCTGCGCTTCCCGCAATTTGAGCATATGCTGGACGCGTTCCTCGATTGTCTCAATGTGGCCGTACAGAATCGTGCTATTACTCGGAATCCCCAGTCTGTGGGCTGTTTTATGCACTTCAAACCACGTCTTTGCTCCAATCTTCTGATTGAAGAGAAGCTTCCGTACACGTTCCGAAAACACCTCGGCGCCACCGCCGGGCATCGTGCGAAGTCCTGCATCTTTCAGCTGAAGAAGCACTTCCTCAATCGGCAATCTGAATTTCTTATGAAAGAAATCAATCTCTACGGCTGTGAACGCCTTCACGTCCGTCTTGGGGAAGTTCTTCCGAATCTGCCGCAACATGTCCAGATAATATTCCCACTCCCAATCCGGATGCAACCCGCCGGTGATATGAACTTCGTTGATGTCCGGGGTCAGCTTTCCGAGGATCTCTTCGATGGTCATCTCGTACGCGTCCGACCGGCCCTTCTTTGTCGCGAAATCACAGAACTTGCAGGACAGGACGCACACATTTGTTGGCTCGATCTTCTGGTTGAGAACGAAGTAAACGGCGTCGCCGCTTCGCTGACGCTGGACGACGTTGGCCATCTTTCCGAGCGAAATGACGTCGGGAGAACGGAACATCGTCACCCCATCGGCAAGGGATAACCGGGATCCTTGCTGGATCTTCTCCCAAATGGGAATCAGTTGCCTGTCACGAAAATGTATCGGGGAGTTCATTCTTCAGGTCCAGTATTCATGCCAACGGCTTTCGACGAATTTCATAACCTTCCTGTCCATTTTCAAGGGCTTGGGGTAGCCGGGTTTCCACGTTGCATCGATACCCATGACTCCTCTGTACACAGGAGAAATACCAATCATTGTTTGTTCGGCGAACAATACATCACGCTCACAATCAAACCGGGTGAAAACGCCCCACAATGCGTTTTCCTGGTCGTGGATATTGACGTCATCACTGACAACGGCAACGATCGCTGCCCCGCCGAGATCTTTCCTCCTGACCAGCGATTGCATAAGGCCGCGCCCCTCGCCGCCTGTTTTAACGAGCACAAACGAATTTTCCATGACGGCCACATCAGCGATACGCCTGTCAAGAGATCTTATTTTCCGCGGATCCAGCGGGCGCATGCTGCGGCTCTTCTTCCCGGCTCTTTGCTTTGCCGTTGCGTCCAGGATCATCTTACTCCCTAATTCCATTGTAAAGCTCGTGAAATCAAGCGTGTCCAAAGGGACCTTCGGTAGAAGCAGAAAGTCGTAATGCGGATCGAAATGCTCACTGACCGCTTTGAGAACTCCCTTCCAATTGCGCGGGTCCACTGTCTCCGACACGAGGAGAAGGCATTTCGTCAAGGAGAGCTGACCTGTGCCAAGAAGGCCCAGAGCGGCCTTCATAGCCTCTTTATGATACCGCTCCTCCACCGACACCACGAGGAGGTTGTGAAATCCTGTTTCGTAGTATGCCCACAGATCCCTGACTTCTTTGTGCAAAACCCTTGCCAGCGGACCAAGGATTTGCTGTGTTGCGTCTCCGAGAAACTTATCCTCCATCGGAGGAATACCCACGACCGTTGCGGGATACACCGGATTTTTACGGTGGGTAATTGTCTTCGCGTGGAACACCGGAAAAGGCGACGCATGTGAATAATGACCAAAATGGTCACCGAAGGGGCCCTCTTTTCGCCGTTCGTGCGGCAGGACAACTCCCTCAAGCACAAACTCAGCTCCCGCAGGGACCGGTATGCTCACGGTTTTTCCCCGGGCGAATCGCACAGCCCGCCCTCGCAAAAATCCGGCAAACAGTGCTTCGTCGATTCCTTCCGGCAGCGCTGCAACCGAGGCCAGAAGCAGAGCAGGATCTGTTCCAAGGGCCACTGCAACTTCAAGTTCCTGGCCGACCGACTCTGACTTCCAATGATGGAACCCGCCTCCCTTTTGGATTTGCCAATGCATACCCGTCGTCATAGCATCATAGACATGCATACGATAGATGCCGATATTCCGCTTCCTGTCATCGGGGCCATAGGTCACCACCTGTCCCAGGGTAATAAATCTGCCGCCATCTCCCGGCCAGCAGGTCTGGATGGGGAGATCATCAAGCGAACAGGACGAAACGACTTCCTGGGAGATCGGATTCGACGTCCGGCGCGGAAGAACTGAAAGCGCCCTGATGAGCATTGTCCGCTGCTTCCAAATCTGCTGTGCCCTCGGCGGCATCATGCGCTCCGCAACATCAATGAGTTCGGTACCGATTTCCTGCGGATGCTTTCCAAGAGCAAGCTCGATTCTTTTTTCCGAGCCGTACACGTTGGCCGCCAGGGGAATGGCTGAGCCGCGAACGTTTTCAAAGAGCAGGGCCGGCATGTTTTCGTGCAGGGCCCGGGTTGCAATTTCAGTTATTTCGAGGTATGGATCGACCTCGACACGAACACGTTTGAGCTCTCCCTGGGATTCAAGGTAACGCAGAAAATCCCCAAGAGCATGGAAGGGAGCCATTGCTCAGAGGTCCCCGGCCCGCCAACCCTGTTCCTGTCGCATTCCGATCACTCCCAGCACCTTGTCGACAAATGCCCGAATATACTCATCGACGGACTTCGGGACGAAGTACAGCGGCGGAGAGATTGGCATGATCACCGCGCCATCCCGGGAAAGCCGTGCGCACTGTTCAAGCGCGACGGTTGAGAGAGGTGTTTCCCGAATGCAAAGAACAAGTTTGAATCGCTCCTTGAGGGCAACCTGGGCAGTCCGTGTTATTAATGTGTCTCCGATACCTGATGCAATCTTTCCCAACGTCGAGGTCGAACACGGAATGATGACGTATGCATCGACGTGATTTGAGCCGGAAGCAATCGGGGCCGTCAGGTCGTCATCTGAGAATTGTTTCTTCACATCCTCGAGGAGGTCGCGATCCGTGATTCCAAGTTCATCCTTGAGCAGGACCTTCCCCCATTTGCTCACGACCAGATATTTGTCACCGGAACACCGTTTGAGGAACTCTTTTGCGTACACGGCACCCGAAGAACCTGTAACACCGACGACGATTCTCATCCGAAGTACACCCCGCTCACAACCATTCCGAGAACGGCAAATCCCAGGACCGCGTTAATCCGAAAGAATGCCAATTCCACATCTTCGGATTTCTTATGCTCCAGGTAAAGCAGGTATCCGGAACACAGGAGAAAGACAAACGAGGCGGCAGCGCGGACATACGACACGAAAAGAATCACCAGAACTGCAAAGGCTGCTGCATGGAGAAAGGCCGAAATCCGGAGGGCCATCTTCTTTCCGTACCTCGAGCTGAAGGAGTACAGATGTTCTTTTCGATCAAAGAGTTCGTCTAACGTCGAATAAATGATATCGAATCCCGCCACCCAGAGTACTGTGAACAATGTCAGGAAAATCGCAGGTCCGGGGCTTTCAAGTGATTGCTGGACTGCAAACCACCCGCCCAAAGGTGCCATCGCAAGCCCCAACCCCACCCCGAAATGGGCAAGCGGAGTATACCGTTTCATATACGGATACGCAACGAAGATGGCCAGCGGAATGGGTGCAATGATGAGGCAAAATGTTGAGATCAGGGCTGCAGAAGTAAGATAGAGGACGATTCCAGCGGCAAGAATCGTCGATGCTTCGCGGATGGTAAGACGCCCGCTGGCAAGTTCCCTGTCCGACGTGCGGGGATTTCTCTTATCGATTTCCCGGTCGATGATCCTGTTGAGTACCAATGCGGTTGTCCGTGCCCCAACTGCAGCGAAGAGGATGAGCACAAGCAACCCAACCGATGGAAGGTCCCTCGAGGCAAGGAATACTCCGCTGTAGATGAGAGGCAGCGAAAAGAGAGTGTGCTCGATCTTTATGAAATTTAAGAAATTCTTCAGGTTTGGCATGTGTCAGTTCTTCCAAAATCGCTCTGAAACATGTCAATATAGCGGAAAATTGCTACGCAATCAAGGTAATACGGGCGGAGGGGATTATCCGATTTTGTTTTTCGCTGGAAATAACTTGCAGTCTCGCTTCGGGGAGATCCGGCTATCGAACCACGCTTCCTGGAGTAACGTTCTCACCAACAGTGATCACAGAAATCGTTCCGCTCGCGTCATTCGCTGCCAGGAGCATCCCTTGTGACTCTTCTCCCATAAGAATTGCCGGCTCGAGATTTGCCACAACGACAACCTGAAGGCCGACGAGCTTTTCAGGTTCATATTGATGACCTATTCCGGCAATGATCTGCCTCTCTTCCCCGCCAATCCGAACGCGCAGCTTAAGAAGTTTTTTCGATTTTTCGATTCGTTCGGCAGAAATAATCTTTGCGACCCGCAAATCGAGTTTCTTGAACTCATCTATCGTGATCATCGTTCGTTCGACACCTTTTGTTTGAGGAATGTCTGCTTTTTGTACCTGAAGGGACCGTGCCATCTCTTCCAGGCGGGAATCTTCAATCTTGGGCACAAGGATCCGGGGATTCCGCAACCGATGTCCGGCCTGCAGCCCCGGATTTCCCGCGGAATCCCATTTTTGCCGGTGCAGGGGCTCGTCGATATTCAGAAGATCCCATGCTTTTAAAGCAAGCGCCGGGACGACAGGCTCGATCAGAATGGACAACGTACGCACAGCCTGCAAGCAGAGGTTCAACGTGGTAGCACATCGTTCCAAATCAGAGGTTGCAGTTTTCCAGGGCTCGCTGTCATTGAAGTACTTATTCCCCGCCCGCGCTAGATTCATCGTCTCGGCAACACCATCTCTGAATTTGTAGCGCTCGTAGAATCCCCCTACGCTCCCCGGGGCCTCGCTCATCAGACTTAAGAAGCTTCCATCCCGATCATTAAGCTCACCTTGAGCCGGCACTGTTCCATGAAACGTCTTATGGGTAAAGGCGATTGTTCGGTTGATGAAATTTCCGAGAATATCCGCAAGTTCGTTATTGACCCGCGCCTGGAAATCCTTCAAATAAAAATCCGAGTCCCTCGATTCCGGCAACGTTGTCGCAAGTGCATATCTCAGGAAATCTGAATCGAAGAACCGGAGAAAATCTCGTACATCGATCCCCCAACCCCTGCTTTTGGAGAACTTCTGTCCTTCAAAGTTCAGGAACTCGTTTGCGGGAACATTCTCTGGGAGAACAAAGTGTTCTTTCACGGTGTCATTCCAGGCCATCAGCATGGCAGGAAACACAATGCAATGGAAAACGATATTGTCCTTCCCGATGAACGCGACATACTTGGTGTCCGGTTTCAACCAATAGTGCTTCCACCGCCCGGGATCCCCTTTCAGCACCGACCATTCCTTTGATGCGGATATATAGCCCAGGACAGCGTCAAACCACACGTAGATCACCTTCTTTTCAAACCCGGTTACCGGTACCGGAACACCCCAGGAAAGATCTCTTGTCACTGCCCGGTCTTCCAGTCCTTCTTTAAACCAGCTTTCACAATATCGAAGAACATTCTCTTTCCATCCGTCCCGCTCATTCCGTTCCTGAACGTATTGCTCCAGGCGTTGCTGGAACCGGCCCAGGGGGAAATACAAATGTGTGGTGGCTCGCACGATCGGCTTGCTGCCGCAGATCTTGCATCGCGGTTCGATGAGATCCGACTGGCTCAACCATGACCCGCAATTCTCGCATTGATCCCCGCGTGCCCGCGGATTTCCGCATTTCGGACAGGTTCCCTCGACATACCGGTCAGCAAGAAACATTCGATCCACTTCGCAATAAAGCTGAAGTTCCTCTTTTTCCTTTAGCAGTGCGTTTCTGTGAAACTCGCGGAAGAATTGCTGCGCAGTATCATGATGCAGCGGAATGGAAGTACGTGAATAGTGATCAAAGCTCATTCCAAAGACCTCAAATGTGTCCTTGTTGGCCGGGTGATAGCGATCGACAACATCCCGGGGTTTGATCGACTCCTTCTCGGCCGTAACAGTGATGGCCACGCCATGTTCGTCCGATCCACAGACGAACAACACGTCGCTCCCTTTGAGCCTCTGGTACCGCGCATACATATCTGCGGGCAGATACGCCCCCGCGATATGCCCAAGGTGGATGTATCCGTTAGCGTAAGGCAATGCAGCTGTGATCAGAATTTTCGAACGCTTTGAGGTGCTCATACTTCCGGAGAGGCGATGCTGTGCTGAAGATCGAGAGCCAGTGTGGTAAGAATAAGAGGAAGGTAGACATTTTTGCCCAGAAGGGCAATTGAACGCTCGACACTCGCGGATGCCGCGAGGAGGTCTGCCCGGGGAAATCTCTCGACGAATCGTCTAAGATCTTCCTCGTTTCCTTTCCCACCGCTTTTATTCCCCTCTGTACGAAGCGCCAGGGCATCGTGAATCCACACCTGCAACAGCCTGAGCCAGCGCTCAGCATCCGTGCGTTCGCGCCCGCTTACCAGGGCTTCACAATGAGACAGCAGAGCGACGGGACTTCTCCCGAGGGCCAGGCGGACAAATTGAATGACTTCGCCGCGCATGCGCAACATGTCCTCGGAGGCAAGCAGGCGCGCCGCGCCATAGCTTCCATTTGCGAGCCGTGCAATAACCGAGGCTTCTTCTTGCCCGATCCCGTCACGTTCCACAAGCGCCTGAGCAACCTCTGTGTCTTTGAGCGGTTCACAATGCACCACCTGGCATCTCGAGAGAATCGTTGGGAGGAGTTGTTCCCTTCGAGCCGTTGTCAGGAGGAGCACCGTTTCGCCGGGAGGTTCCTCGAGAGTTTTCAGGAGGGAATTGCTGGATTCGAGATTCATATCGTCCGCATTGAAGATCACAAATACTTTTCTTCCAACATTGGAAGCCGTCAGGGATGCCTGTCGCCGTATCTCCCTGATGCTGTTCACCTTGATAAAATTCGCCTTCGGAATTAAAATCCGATGGTACGGATCACGTGCTTTTGCGGCCAGTTCCACCCTGATGGATTCCATTTGCTCATCAGTGAATCCCTTCAGGGGGTCGTCTCCGGATGTTTCCCCTTTTCCGGCGGGAAGGGCTATGATAATCCTGACGTTCGGGTGCTGTAGTGTTTCCATCCTTTTGCAGCTGTCGCAATGTCCGCAGGCCTCGGGACCCTTCTTCAGGCAATTCAACACTCGTGCGAACTCAAGAGCGAGAGCGTCTTTCCCGATTCCTTCCGGCCCTTCGAAGAGGTATGCGTGAGCGATCTGTTCCGACGTGACTGCCTTCTTCAAGAGTGCCTTCACCCGGTGTTGCCCTATGACCTGATTCCACCCCATGTCAAAATGCGTGTCCAATGCCGAAATGAATCAATCCGTACGTGTCGTGAAACACTCGTCGCTGTGTAATCCACTTTCTCCCGCTGTTATCAAAAGGATCATAGACCCGCAGACCGAGGTCGATCCGGATGGGGCCGGCGATTGTGTCCCACCGAAATCCAATGCCACCCGCCATGGCAACCTCGCTCACACGGATTCTCTTGATTTCATCCCACATATTCCCCATGTCAAGAAAACCGATCACGGAAATATTCGATAGATCTATGAACAGGAATCGTCCGGCGTCCCGAAACAGATGCCACCGGCCCTCAAGGTTCGCCTCAAACAGGGCATTCCCCCCAAGGTTTGGTGAATGAACGGCGCCGAGCTCCCTCGACTTCCATCCCCGGACACTCTCGCTTCCCCCGGCGAAGAAGCGCCTCGTGATCGGAACCCGAATTGTGTCACGGTAAACCTTCGCTATTCCTCCGCGAACCCGGGCTGCCCAAATAAATCGCCTCTCTCCTCCCGGATCCCAGTACCATTGCGCAACCCCCGCCAGTTTAAAGTAACTCGAGTATGGAAGGCGTGATCCCAGCAATCCTCCAAACGCGGCAGGAATGGATCCCGACTCTTCGATGGAGATTGAATGGAGGAAGCCATCCGAGGGAGAAAACAGGTCGTTTCGCTTGTCCCGCTGAACCGTAGTGGTGAGGATTGCGTTGAGCTGGGGCGTCAGCCCTTCTCGTTGTTGCAACGCCGCGTCACCCTCCTCCGTGAAACTCTTCGGATCAACCCGCTCCAGATTTATCTCCACCGACCCTTTTGAATAACGCGCGATTTCGGCGTCCAAGCCCAGCCGAGCCTGATAAATCGGTGCAAAGTAGTACTTTTGCTTTTCGAGCATTGCTGACAATGTCGCGGTAAGACTCACGTTGTTTGAAAACACATACGGTTGTACCACTCTGGCCGTCAGTTCAATTCGTGAGATGAGGGTACTGTCCTCAAATCCCGTCTCGCGGATCACCCGGGAAAGATTAACGTCCTGAATGGATTGAAGACTTACTCGAAGGCGGGTGGAGAAATTTCTGGCATCTCCAAAGAAATTCCGATTGCTGTACCCGATACCTGTAAGAAGGTTGAAGGCGCTATTTTCGTCGTTAACACCGATCTCCGGGGTCAATTCATGGAAAGCCCTTGGACGGACGAACACTCTCATCGGAATGAAAAGGGAGTCCCCGGGGACAGTTTCCACCAGCGGTTCAATCCGGGTTGCTTCAAAGACTCCAAGCCTGTTGAGGTTCCGCTCGCTGTCTGCTTTTCGTTCTTCGCTGTAGAAATCCCCCGGTGCAAAATCAAGATGGCGCAGAACAACGGATTCCTCAACCCGTTCGCTCACCGTTGTATCGTGTGCCACGGTAATGGGTCCGAAACTATATCGTTCGTTCGGATACAGGGACCAGATCAGAGTCACATTGTTGGTTGATGCATATCGGCGCGCAATCGGCTCGTCAACCCGGACTCTAACGTATCCATGATTGGCGAAGGAGCTCACAATGCGCCGCAGTTCACCTTCGACAGTCTCAACCGCATACGGGTCCCCGACCCCGACAAGTCGATTCTGCGTGATATCGTCAAGGAGGATTGAAGGGAGGCCCTCTAGTCCGTGAATTGTGAGCGTATCGATCAAGGAACGCTTCCCCTCCTCAATAACAAACGTTATTTCAATCTCCCTACCGGCCATGTCGATCCTGAGGGATGTATCCACGTATGCCAGAAAGAATCCGCGGTCCCGATAAAACTGTCTGATACGGAGGAGATCCGATTCCAGGACCCCGGGGTCGAAATAACGCGGCCCATCGCCCAGGGTGCTGCTAATGGTTCCGAGGAATTGCCAGATGGCGCCGGGTGTTTCGCGCGATTGCACCACCGCCTCGATGGCGTCTGTGTTTATCTCCTTATTGCCTTTGAATTCGATGTTTGCGATTTCGAGTTCACGGAGGGGGACCTGCGACCATGCGGGGGAGGCGGAAGCCACCAAGGTGAGCAAGGCGAGAATGATAAATCGTAAAGCACGTTTCGACATGGCGCACAATAAAAAAACCCAGCAGCCTTCCGCTGGGTTCATTCCTTTTCGCCGCTTTGTTCCGGAGGGACCGGTTGCGGTCGTTCTAATAGTCTTTCTCGTCCTCGTAAAAAAAATCCTCGTCGGTGGGATAGTCCGGCCAGATTTCCTCGATGCTCTCGTAGGGCTCTTCGCTATCCTCGAGTTCCTCGAGGTTCTGGATCACTTCGATAGGGGCGCCCGTCCGAACAGCAAAATCAATAAGCTCCTCCTTCGTTGCCGGCCAGGGGGCATCATCCAAATACGAGGCGAGTTCGATTGTCCAAATCATCGATTCAGCATGACCACGGTTAGACCACGACTCCGGGATTCCAGAAGAAGAAAGGAAAAACAGATTGGTTAGTCAAGTACCAGGTTTTGTTCCTGAAATTGCTGGTAATTGACGTCGTCAAAGAAGTAATCTATGGGATTCTGGCGAATACCATTGAGCCTCACTTCATAGTGCAAATGAGGTCCGCTGACCAAGCCTGTGCGGCCGCTCAATGCGATGAGATCCCCCCGCTTCACCCGCTGCCCTTCCTTGACCAGCACCTTGCTCAAATGTGCAAACGCCGTGGTATAGCCGAATCCGTGGCTCAATTCTACAAGGATGCCATATCCGCCCTGCGTCCTGCCCGCGTATTCCACAACACCGTCGCCTGTCGCAAACACCGATGTGCCGGCATCGTTCGCAATATCAAGACCTTCATGGGGCTTGATAATCCGAAGAACCGGATGGAGGCGGGTGCCAAAACCGTGAATGGAATAATATCCGTCCATCGGCTTAATGGCGGGCAAGTGGGTAAACCTCATTTTGTTCGCTTCGTATCGTTCCACAACCTCTTCATAACTCTGTGCCTGCAATTGAAGTTCCCGCTCTGCACGACCGGCCAGGGAGTTCAAATCGACAAGCAGTTGGTTGACGTCAGCCGACACCCCGTATTCTCTCCGGTTGTCCGTACCGCCGATACCGGCTTTTCGAGTGTCTTCATCAATCTTCGGCATATCAACGAGAGTTCGGATTTCATTTCCCCGGTCGTTGAGTATCGCAAGCTGCCGTTCAAGACCATTCAATTTTCCTGCCAGCAAATCCATCTGCGCCCGCAGAACGGCATTTTCCGCCGCCAACACGCTTGCCCTCCCCAACCCAAGTCCAAGGGCGTCACCCAAATACTGATTCCCCTCGAACACGGTCATTCCAATGACGCCGGCAATTAAAAGCGTTACACCGGCAAGCTTGGTCTTTGCCCAACGGGCTTCAACAAAGCTCAGTGTGTCGCCGGAAAAGTAATAAAGTTTCAGTTTTCCCATCTCTCAATACGTTGTTCAAAAAAAGGCTTGTTTATACCACGGAAAACAGGCCAAGTATACCTAATAATTGGTGCTTTGTCAAGGAGAGATCTCTCATTCAAAATCGTGCTCGAAGTAATCTATAACACGTTTTCCCTTCGATTTTTCAGAAATTGCGGCCTCAAGACGCTTCGAAAACTCTTTTGCCGCATCATAACCGTAATGGCGCAAGAGATAATCCAGGGCGATCACTTCTGTGATCACGGTAACATTCTTTCCCGGGAAAATGGGAAGCCGGACATGGGGAATGCCGACACCAAGGATCTGCATGGTTTCATGATCCAGCCCTGTCCGGGTGTACTCGACATCGTGTTTCCACTCCTGCAGTTCCACGATGATCTCCACGCGCTTTTGATAACGGATCGATCGAATCCCAAAAATCGACCTGACATCAATCAGCCCAAGACCACGCACTTCCATGAAATGCTTCACCACATCGGTTCCCGCCCCCATGAGGATCCCCTCTCCCTTTCTCGTCACCATAACCACATCGTCAGCCACCAATCGATGGCCGCGTTCGATCAGATCCAGGGCAATCTCGCTCTTCCCAATTCCCGAGCGTCCCGTGAGCAGCACCCCAATTCCGTAGACATCAATGAAGGAACCGTGAACCACGGTTTGCGGGGCAAACTGATCATCCAGAAAATCACTCAGAAAATATACCAGCTTCGTCGTTTCAAACGGCGAGAGAAACACCGAGACCTTGCAGCGCGTTGCGATCTGCAGCAGTTCCTCATCGATCGGGTTGTCGTTGGTAATGATTACACACGGCAAATCGAACTTGAAGATCGTTTCAAAAGCCTTCACCCGTTCCTCCATACTCAGGTGTTGAAGGTACCGCATTTCCGTATTGCCAAAGACTTGAACCCTGTCGAACGTAAACAATTCGACATAGCCTGCAAGGGCAAGGCCAGGCCGATGAATGTTTTTGTCGCGCACTTCCCGATCGAATCCAACTTCCCCATTGAGAAGTGTCAAGCCGAGGCGATCTTTGTTTGCCTCGAACATAAAACCCACCGTAATACTTTTCTTTCGTGTCTCTTTCAAAGTATCGAGGCCCATGGGCAATGGTTCCTTGCTGTGATCAGACTTTTTCATGCGCGCGCCGGACAACGGCCCGTTGCTTGTTCTGCAACCTGTCCTTGTATTTCCTCAGTTGCACCCGAAGCTTCATGCATGCCCGGTCAATTGACTGATGAAAATCCGCCGACTGCTCATGCGCCGAGAGCTTTGATCTGAATACCGACACGTTCACCTCTGCGATCTTGACACTTTTATGCGGCTTTTCATAACTGAGGATCACTTCCGCTTTGATGACCCCTGAATAAATTCTCGTCAACCGCCGGATCGCGTTTCTCGCATATTCGACAAGGGATTCATGCGCCTTAAAATGACGTGACGTCACAATAGTGTTCATTGTAATCCTCCTTTCGAACGGATTCCGGCATCACCCTGCCTTTGGATGAGATTGGCGGTATACTTTTTTCAATCGTTCCGTGGAGACATGGGTATAAAGCTGAGTTGTGGACAAACTCTCGTGCCCGAGCAGTTCCTTGACGGCCCGGAGGTCTGCCCCGTTATTGAGGAGATGAGTTGCAAATGAATGACGAAGGACATGCGGACTTCTTTTTTCAATTTCCGAAACCTCCGATATGTACTTTGTCACCATTCTGCTGATCCACTTCGGATAACACCGTTTCCCATTTGGGAGAATAAACAACGGTTGTGTCAGCCCTCCCTCCCTCCCTTCCAGATATCGCTCCAGGGCTGCAACGGCCTTCCTCCCCACCGGAACAACCCGCTCCTTTCTGCCCTTTCCACGCACACGGAGCGTTCCCTCTGCAAGGTCTGCGTCCCTGATATTCAACCCAATCAGTTCACCGAGCCTGATACCCGTCCCGTAGAATAATTCCAGGATTGCGGAGTCCCGCTTTCCAGTATCGGTGGAACAATCGGGGCGTTCAAGCATAAGCTCAGCCGACCGCTCATCCAGGTAAAGGGGAAGCTTCTTTTGAAGTTTTGGCGTCACCAGGCCGAGAGCCGGGTTGGCGCGAATCGTACCGCGCCGCCGCATGAAACGGAACAACGACCGAAGACACGCTGCTTTCCTCGCAATGGATTTCCTGCTTATTCCTGACTGCGCGAGCATGCTGACAAAAGCCCTCAGGGTATCTTTGCGCACCTCAACGAATGAGGTAATACCAATTGAATCCAGATATTGTGAGAATTGCCGGAGGTCCTGTTCGTACGCGAGGATTGTGTGGTGGGAATAATTTCGCTCGCCGTCCAGGTATTCGAGATATGCACGGATCATCGTGCGCATTACTTCAGAGCGGATAATTATGCGCTGGCCGCTATTTCCTCCCGCACAAACTCTTTTTTACATTCCGGACACCGGAGGTACTCCCCTTTTGCCTGGGAGTATTTTATCACCAGGTACGGGTTTCCACAATTGGTGCACGGTTCGCCGATTGGTTTGTCCCAGGAGGCAAAATCACATTCCGGGTACCGTGAGCATCCGTAGAACATTCTCCCCCGCTTTTTCGTTTTCCGCTCAATCAGATCTCCGTCCTTGCACTTGGGGCATTTCACCCCCGTGGTCATCGGCTTGGTGTTCTTGCATGTGGGATAGTTGGAACAGCCAAGGAATGTACCGAACCTCCCGGCCTTCACCACCATATCTCCGCCGCACAATTCACATGTCAAGCCCACGAGATGCACGGTTTTCTCCCGGTCTTCCGGAAGCGGCTTTGTGTTCTTGCAGCCCGGATATCCCGTGCAGGCCATGAAGCGCCCGTTGCGTCCCCACTTGATGATCATGGGCTTGCCGCAAACATCACACGGCTCGTCTGTCTTTTCCTGGAGAGATTTCTTGATGGTGGACGCGATCTTATCGACTTTCTCAAAGGCATGAATAAACGGATCATAGAAATCCTTCATGACTTTGACGTATTCGACCTTCCCGGAAGCAACCGTATCGAGTTCCTCTTCCATCTTCGCCGTGAATGCCACGTTGACGATTTCCGGGAAGTACTTCACAAGGAGCTTGTTCACCTGCATTCCGAGGTCTGTCGCAAACAGTTTCCGTTCGCGTTGTTCCACGTACTTTCGATCGATCACCGTACTCACAATATGAGCATACGTGCTCGGTCTTCCGATACCTAAAGATTCCAACTCCTTCACAAGGCTGCTCTCGCTGTACCGCGCCGGGGGTTTCGTAAAATGCTGCCGGGGCAGGAGATTCATCATTTGTGCATGACGGCCCGCGACGATATTCGGCGGGATTTTCGACACAGGGTCGGCATCACTTTCTGCACCCGTTTCCTCTGCAACGTCGTCGTACACCTGCAGAAACCCGCGGAAGACGGGCAGTTGGTCCGTCGCCCGAAAGAGATAATCACCGCCGGTGACATCAACCGAAACCTGTTCAAACTGAGCGGGTGACATCTGGCTGGCAACAAACCTGTTCCAAATCAGCTCATACAGAGCGTACATATCCTTATCAAGGTGTTTCTTGACGAATTTCGGTGTGAACTTGATGGAGGTAGGCCTGATTGCTTCATGGGCGTCCTGGGAAGCCTTCCCTTTCTTATATTGCTTCGGCTCTTTTGGGACATATTCTTTTCCATAGTTCTCATAGATATACTCACGAACCTGAGCCGTCGCCTCGGCGTTCAGCCGGGTTGAATCCGTACGCATATACGTGATCAACCCTGTAAGACCCTCCTCACCCAGTTCGACACCTTCGTAGAGTTTTTGGGCCAGCATCATCGTCCGTTTTGCGGAGAGACGAAGTCGACGGGCCCCCTCTTGCTGCAGGGTGCTGGTGATAAACGGCGGGTTGGGATTTCTCTTGACCGGGCGCCGGTCGACTGAACTCACCTCAAACTTCTGCTTTTGAATATCCCCCAGATACCCATTCATGGTTGTCTCGTCGGGGATCCGCGGATCCGAGCCAGCAATCTTGGCCAGTTTCGCCAGGAAGGGCTCATCCGTCCCTGCAGTGAACTCGCCGGTAATCGACCAATACTCTTCCGGAACAAATTTCCGAATGGGCTCCTCCCGTTCACAGATCAATCGAAGGGCTACGGATTGCACCCTGCCGGCCGAAAGCCCGTAGTAGACAGTCTTCCAGATGAATGGGCTAACCTTATAGCCGACAATCCGGTCCATTGCCCGCCTCGCCTGCTGCGACATGACGAGATTGCGGTCAATCTTGTGCGGATGGGACATCGCCTCTTTCACGCCGGTCTCGGTAATTTCGTGAAACAGAACCCGTTTGATGTTCTTGTTCACGTCCTTGACTTCATCTGCTATATGCGCAGCAATCGCCTCCCCTTCACGGTCCGGGTCAGTCGCGATGAACACCGCGGACGCCTTCTCCGCTTTTTGGCGCAAGCGTCCGATGACATCTTCCTTACCGCTGATGGTTTCATAAATAACATCGAAGTCTTTTTCGACATCGATGCTCATCTTGCTCTTCGGGAGATTTTTGATATGTCCGACGGATGCTTCGACGATATACTCTTTGCCCAGGTACTTGTTAATCGTCTTGGCCTTGGCCGGTGATTCAACGATGATCAGTGATTTTTCCATGCATCCAGATTAGTGAATTGTATCATTATTGTTCCATGAAACGCGGCCGCTGCCGCCGTGTTGACTCTCGGTATCAAACAGCATGCCCGCAATAAACGACTTCATTTCCGGTACGCCTACTTTCGAAAAGCCAGCTGCCATCACCCGTTCGATGATCGTTTCTGCGTCGCGGTTTGTAAGAACGCGAAACTGACGGGCCTGAAGGAGATAGCCGAAGGCCTCCGGGCTGATGACCATTTTTTCCACATCATGCAAAATGCGATGCGAGGCGTCATTGGCCTCCGTCTCGTCCACCATCATTTGACCGACATTCATGCGTTCAAACAGCCAGGAAAAGGCCGTCGAGATCTCGCTCTGCGTATACCCGTTTTTCGAAAGGACAGAAATATCCACATCACCCAGCTGCTTGTTTGATTGCAGCTCGTTGACGAGAAACATGATTATTTCCACTACGCGCTCGTACATATCACCGGCTCTTCCGTAACAACGCGAGATATCTGTCTTCCAGTTTCCGCATCTGTTGCCGCTGTGCCCTCGTTGAATCGCGATAACCGAGAACGTGCAGGGTCCCGTGAATCAGGAGCCTTCGCACTTCCTCCAAAACCTGAACCCCTTCCTCTTTGGCCTGACGCGACGCCTGATCAAGATTGACGTACACTTCGGCATCGACCTTCATTGTATCGCGGAGGGGAAATGCGATGACATCGGTGACAACATCGTGACCCAGAAATGTCCTGTTGATTCGGCGCATGAATCGATCGTTGGTGAACACAACCGAAAGGTGCCATCGGGGGCCGCGTTCATTCCTCAGAACAACTTGAACCACCCGTAAGGTTTCCTTTCGCGGGAACCTCCTTGCGGGATGCTGGTGCCCCACATCGATCATCGCACCGTTCGTTTTGCCGGGCGCCTATGCCCGGACTTTCGTGTCTTTTTCTCTGGCCTGTCGGGCGACGTGTCCGGCAGGACCTGTTCCGTCAGGGAAAGCGCAATACCTGACATCATGACCTCGGGGCCCAGAGTGGTGAAATCGCCTGAGAGAATCTCCCGGTCGACATTGGCATACAAGGAGCATCCGCCCTCTCGCTCAACGGTCAAACCGCTGATTTTCCCGCTCTCTTCTCCGACAAACGTCAACTCTCCCAGCATTTCACTAACCACGAACCCGGTACAAAAATGCAATTGGAGATGCGCTGTTGGCGTATAGACCGAAACCAGTGTGCCGCGTTTTTTTCCGATGGCACTGTTGGGGTATATTTCCAGGGCCAGCTTCCTGTTTTGATCTTCTTTTTGAAGCTCGAATCGTATCACATTCCCCATTCTTCTGGGGTTCACTCCAAGCACTGTTCCGATTCTTTCGATGTCCTCATCCTTGAACTGGAGGTTCATGGCGCTTCCTTTACGGATCTTGTGACAGAGAATAAAAAATCCCCGCTCTCATCAGGTCGTTGCCATGGTACGAGTCGGGGGCAGAATACAGTTGCAAAAGTGCGTGACCCGGTCTGTGATTCGATGCTCCTTCCAAACGTTGTCTTGTAACGGTCTACAAATATAGACACGTTCGCCCTGATTGTCAAGTTAGACCGCAATTTCGGAATTCTCGATCGCTGCTTCGCACTCAAAGCGGTATCCCCTGGTCTTGACTTCCTTCTTACACTTTTTCAAAATATCATCCACTTTGTCATCGCTGTGATTCTGATCATGATGGAACAAGATGAGTCGCTTCACATTCGCTTCCGCGGCCACTCGCAGGGTAAACAGGTAATGAGAATGTCCCCATCCGACGCGATCGATATATTCCTCGGGTGTGTATGTCGCATCATGAATCAACACGTCTGTGCCACGACAAAAATCAAAGATGCGTTGATTCGGTTCGTCACCGGACTCAAGGAACTTCGCTTTGACGACATCCTCGAAGTTCGAGAGCGACGGCGCCACTGAACGATCAAACGGTTCATTGTCGCTGATATACACCAGCGATTTCCCCTTGTAGTCAATCCGATACCCAACCGTGAAACCCGGATGATTGACAAACATGATTCGTGCTGTGGCATCATAGACCTGCAGTTCCTGTTCCTCCTTTATCGGAACAAAGGTGATCCGGGCCTTCAGGTCCTGCAGCTGAATCGGAAAGTAAATCCGGTTCATTTGTTCTGCAATAATCTCACTGAGCACCTTCTCCTTCCGGTCCGTACCCACGATCGTCAGCTCATTGCCCGAAATAAAAGCGGGCTTAAAAAACGGGAACCCCTGAATATGGTCCCAATGCGGATGGGTAATCAGGATGAAACCCTTGATGGATTCACCGGCGGTTATCAAATGATCCCCCAGATTCCTCATTCCCGTTCCCGCATCCAGGATGATCAACTCCTCGTTGTCCAGGCGGAGTTCGACGCATGGTGTGTTACCCCCATAGCGAACCGTATGTTTCCCCGGGGTTGGAATAGACCCCCGCACTCCCCAGAATTTTAGGTGCATCGCGACTCTCCTCTATAAGCTGTAGTTCTTTGCGTAGTTCCTGTAGTTCCGGGAGGATTGATAGATCTGATCCTGCTCTTCCTGGGAAAGAGATCGGCGGATTCTTGCGGGTACTCCTGCCACAAGCATTCCTGCCGGTATCTCAAAGCCTTCAAGGACAACCGAGCCGGCCGCAACAAAGCTGTGTGAACCCACACGGGAACCGTCCAGCACCCTTGCTCCCATGCCTATGAGACAGCAGTCCGCAAGGGTTGCTCCGTGGACAACCGCCCCATGCCCGACCGTGACGTCATTCCCAATATTCAGCGGATGGGTTTGGTGGGTCACGTGGAGAATACATCCATCCTGAATATTCGTGCCGGATCCGATACGGATGCTATTGACATCTCCCCTGATTACACTGTTAAACCAGACACTGCACCCCTCCCCGATTTCCACGTCCCCGATGATATGGGCCCCTGGAGCGATGAAAACGCTCGGGTGAACCTTCGGCACAAAATCCTTGTACCGGTGCACCATCGTCAATCCTGTTCCTGATACCTTGGGGCAGTCCACCCCGGCCGATCCCAGCGCCAGAGCGTTACCTTAATGCTCCCCAGAATCACGTTCATCCATGCAACGATCGGAACCCGGGCCTCGTCGTTGGTGAACCGTCCCTGGAATCCTCCCGTCAGTCCAAACACTCCTACAAAATCCGCACGTCCTTCAAAATCTACGACCTCGATCGGATAGTCGACAGAATCGATTTCCTCTTCCTCGATGGTATTCGTAAAATTGAAAAATGTGTTGACTTGTTTTTTTTCAATAAAGGTCGGCACATTCATTACTTTCTTCTGGAGGACATGTCTCCGGGCAAAATAGAAGAGTGAAAATCCGTCCTGGCACTTGTCTGTGATCACTGACGTATCGATGCTTTCGATCAGAAACGAGCCATCCGGCTGCTTCTTCCCTTTTTCGACAAACACGCGATTGTGCTCATAGTCAAACGACAGGCGCCGCATGGCAATTTCATCTTCGGTGCTGTCCTCTGCAACCCATTGATAGGAAAACAAATCTTCGTCAAATTCGCTGGTAAATCGAATGTGGAGGTTGACAAACGGGAGTCCTGGGGCAGAATCAATGATGGCTTTTGCACGGTACACAATCCGCCCATTTCGCTCTTCCTTGTCGGTTATCCTGATAACAATTCTCCCGAGATTGAAAATCGCATAACTTACTTTGTACTCGAGCTGTTCCCCAACCTCGAGAATCCTCTGAGCTGATTGGGTCAAATAAAGAGACGCCTCAGGTGAGGCGCCTCGACTTGTCGCACCGTCGGTTCCAGAGATCCCGACAGCGATCATTGCCAATGCGATGTTCTGCAACATCGGCACAAGGAGTGTGTGAATCATTCAGATTAGTTTAACCTCGCAATTTTTTCAGCTTCGGGGAATAACGTCAGGGCCTTTTGGAACTGTTTATCAGTTTCGAGCAGAATCTGAAACCACGCGTCGCTGTTCCACAGGCTTCGCGCTATCGTGGCTTTAAGTATCGCACGGACGAAGACGTCATCTTTCTTCAAATCGTCCCTGTTTATCGTCACACCCTTTGATTCGGCATAGGAGATAAACTCATTGAGAACCGCATCCGGGACCCTGTACGACCGCTTATACCTTGTAAGATCGCTGCCGTACGTTGACCGGATGGAAAGACCGGGTCCGGCAAGATACGTGGAAACATAGGCAACGAACAAGTCTCTGCGCCTGATGTCTGCTGTTGTGCTGGTCAACGTGTTGTCCTTCACAACGTAATCCGGAGTAATACCCCCGCCACCGTAGACAACTCTTCCGCCCGAAGTCTTGAAGACGGGCCGCGCCGTATCCTGGTGACTCAACGAATGATCCTCATTGAGACCTTCTTCCTCATTGCGTTCAAACGCCTCGCGTTGATAGTCCGTCTTGTTTCTTCCCTCGTAGTCACGCTGGATCAACCGTCCTGTAGGCGTGTAGTAGCGGGCAATCGTCAACCGGAGTGCAGATCCGTCGGACAAGGGCCATTGCCTCTGCACCAGCCCCTTCCCGAAGCTTGTTTCCCCAACCACCAAACCGCGATCCCAATCCTGAATTGCTCCGGCCACGATCTCGCTTGCGCTGGCCGAATGGTTGCTGATCAGCACAATGACCGGCAATCCCTCGTAGGGATCGCCTGATTTCGCCACGAATGTCTCGTCAAATTCCGACCGCCGCGCCTTTGTGTAGACGATCTTCTTTGGCTCATTCTTGGTCCCGCCATCGAGAAACAAGTCTGCCATTTTTACTGCCTGGTCAAGATATCCCCCCGGGTTCCATCGCAAGTCGAGGATCAGTTTCTTCATCCCTTTCGATTTGAGATCCTGGAGGCTTCTGTTCATTTCTGTGAACGTTTGCTCGTTAAACTTTGTCGATTGGATGTACCCTACCTCGTCGGTGACCATAAAGGCGGCATCCAGACTTGCCAGCGAGATTTCATCGCGCGTAATTTCAAAAACCATGGGCTCTTTTACACCCGGTCTCACAATCGTCACCGTTACACGGGTTCCTTTCTGTCCACGCAAATTCTTTTGGACCTGTGTTTCGTTGAATCCCACAGCTGATTGGTCGTTAATCTTCACAATCCGGTCATTCGAAAGAATCCCAAGACGGGCCGAGGGCCCTCCGCCGATCGGTTCGAGAACCGTGATCGTATCATTGAGAATTCGGAATGAGATGCCGATTCCCTCGTATTTTCCCTTGAATTCCTCAGTCACCCTTTCGAAATTTCTCGGGGCAATGTAGACGGAATGTGGATCGAGCTGATCGAGCAGGCCGGTAATCGCAGCCTCGGTCAATTCCTTGGTATCAATTTCTTCCAGATAATTCTTCTCTGTCAGAATCAAAATATCTTTGAACTTATTCAGCTGGGCATAGATATCATCTCCCGAAACAAGCTCATTGATACCCATTCCTGCAAACAAACTCACCATAACGAGAGCCGCTACGGTAATTCCCGAGAATCGCTTTTTCATGATTGTTTTCCTTTTTTCTTCAGCACACTAAGTCTGTGGGTCATGGCACACCGCCATTCCTGGTCCAACTGAAATTTCCAATGGGGAATAACCACGGAGCTTTGGAAAATTCGTTCGAATCCCGCTTCCGACATCGAGATTGTCTCCAGTGGAAACCGCCAAAATGTCGTCGGAGTTCCGACGCCAATCTGCACGTCTGCTCCCAACCATTCGTCTCGTAAACCTACGACGGAAGTTTCAACAAATTCCCCTTTGCTGCTCAATTGCGGTTCCTCAACGACAAGACCAGGGACATAATAATAACGATCAGGCATGTTCCCGGCCTGCAGGCCGACATTAAATTCAACGCCAAACCAGAGATCGATCGGGTTCTCTTCGCGATTCTCGATCCTGTACTCAACATGGATACAACTCTCTCCAGCTTCGATCCGTACAGTCTTCCGGACTCTGAGACGATGGGATCGCCCATTTCTTCTGATCGCTCCGTCTCTGCTCAAGGCAACGGTAATAGCACCGCGTTTCCGTTCCGTTTTCCATGCATACGGCTGATTGACAAAGTCCCCCTCTTCATCGTATTTGCACCGCCAGACATCATCCAGAATTGTTTGCGGACCGAAAAAATGATCAATCAACGATCCGTGCCGGTACCAATCGTGCACCAGGTACTGCTCGAGCTCCGGTTCTTTCACTCCCACCAAATCATGAATGCTGGAGATGCCTTCTCTTCCTGGTTCTCTCGCCGCGGCAGCCAGCTTCTCATGATAACTCTCTTTTCGTCGCGAAACAATGTCGAGTAAATTAAGTGAAATCGATTTAAAATCAAACTCGAACATGAATCCGCCCAGGTCGGGTTTCAGGTAACAATTCAATTCCGGTGTTTCAACGAGAATTTCATGATGTCCATCACAATCGAAATCGCATGCCTCGACCGTTGCCTTCGTTTTCTTCTCGATTCTGTCGAGGCCGGACTCTGCTCCAATGAGATTATGGTAGACCGGATACCGAAGCACCGGCAGGTACAATCCGCCAAACACACCATGCCAATATGCATCGTTGCACTGAGAAGCGAGTATCCTGTTCATCGTTGTGTCGGGTATTTTCTTCCCCCGCTTCTGCACGCTTTGTGCTCGTTCCGAAACCCGGGTCATTTTCTTGTGAATATTGTTGGCTTCGGGATATTTCACAAAAAAAGACCGCCAAAATCCGCCCTTAACCAGCGGTTCGAATTTCTGAAGATGACCATGCTCCTTCACGTACTCCTCAAATTCCTCATACAGTACGCCGTAACGGACGGGAAGGGCCCAATGCATCATCTCTGCATACGAGGCGTTTGGCAAATAGATTCTTCCGGCGGGAGGAAGCTTTTCGATAGCCTCGTGATAATGGAGAATCCGGATCCATTCGGAATTTTCTGAGAGAGTCTGAAAGAGGTCCTTCAACCATCCCGATTTATAGACGTGGTCGAATGTCTTCGGCCAGACTCCGAACTTTTCTCCGTCATCGGCAAACACGGCAATGCGATGGCCGTCTTCAGTGGCAACAGACCGCAGGTATTCAATGGTTGCATTGACAGACTGGAAAGGGATCGTGTAACGCAGCACCTTGCTTACCGGGAAAACGCACACTGATTTTCCCTGCTCCTCCGTCAGATAATAGCCGAGCAGATCATGCTCATCGACACCCGCGTATTTGAAATGCGTGTCGTCAACAATCGTGTACCGAAGGCCGGCCTCAGCGATGGATTTTGTCACGTGTTGTTCCCACACCCGTTCGGCAAGCCACATTCCGGCCGGCGGAGTCCCGAACTGCCTGCGAATCGTATTCGAGAGTCTTTGCAACTGCTCTTTCCTGTCGTGGTCCGGAATCACGGCCAGGATCGCTTCATAATAGGCCCCTCCCATGATCTCGATCTGGCCATTCCGCACCATTCTGCGCAGTTGCGATAAAAGTTCGGGCCTGTTGCGCTGGAACCACTCCAGAAGAACTCCGGAATAATGTTGTGCGAATTTTATCTTCGGAAACTGTTCCAGGAGGTCAAGAAAGGGCTGATAAGAAAATTCGCAGGCATGAGAGAAAACGAATTCGAAATTGCCGACCGGCTGGTGGTTATGTGTGCCGAGAACCAGATTTATCGTTTTCATGACAAGTCAACACCATATCCTTCCCGGCGTAAGGATTATTAAAATTCCACGCGGAAGCCGAGGCGGATCCGACGAGGGTCATAATAGGCCCCGGGGTCGCCAAGTTCACCTCCGATGCGACCGCTTGAATCGATCCAACGGACATTCTTTTTATCGAGAAGATTCCTGATATCGGCAAAGACAAGGAACCTATATTCTCCCGTTTCACCGGCTGTGAACTCTTTTGAGAATTTGATATTAACAATTGCAACGTTCTCCATCCGCCGATTATTGGGAATGAACGCTTTCGTGGAATCAATGGGAGTGAAGCCATCTCTTGTGGGGAAATACGTGTACGGCCGCGGTGAATTGTACAACACGATGACATTTGCCTGAATACCTCCGATCAGTCGGAATTCCCCGTCGGCTTTTACCGTGTGTCGTTGATCCCAACTCAAGGGAAAAGCGACGTTCGCTACCGGGAATCCCCATTGAGCATATTGAATTCCCTGGGCGGCGGCCTCACTGACACCATCTGTGGTCATATAGGAGTAGGAGATCGATCCTGACAATCGCTCATCACGCTCACGGCTCAGGACAAATTCAAGTCCGGAGGCACTTGCCTCGGAGTTGTTGACGTAGGATGCAAACCCATAATCCCCGGCAGACTTGCTGTCAAACGGGATGAGGGTTTTCGCATCGATTTGATTCTTAAAGCTCTTTCGAAAATATGTGATTGAGGCAACGACATTCGGATTCAACTCGCGTTTGAATCCCATTTCCCAGGCAACGACGCGCTCGGGTTCGAGATCCGGATTTCCCGTCAGCACGCTCCGCGTACCGCCGCGAATCTGCGAAGGGTTCACGCCGGAAAAAAGGTAGTCAAAGAGGGGAAACTGGAAATAGTGACCGAAATTCAGGAAGAAGAAGCTCGATACTCCAAACGGAAGTGCGGCGGATATTCGCGGACTCAGCTGGTGTTTCTTCCTCGAGGGCTGAGTACCGGTTACCTGCTGCTGATATTCCGTCGTGGTCACAGGGATAAACTCAACGATGGGACGCTCGGCTTCAGGATCCAGAAAATCCCACCGGAGACCAAGACTGATGTTCGAACCATCTCGCACAAGCTCGATCTTGTCCTGAATAAACACACTTGCCGTCACCGGCTGGTAGCTGTATCGATTAGAATAGCTCAACAACGGCGCGGTGACAATGGGCTTCCCGAAATATGTCGTCTGCGGTTCGTATTTCACAAGGTCGGAGTTGATGTCGTATTGATTCACCTCGAATCCCAATTTCATGAGGTGCATTCGTTCCCAATGGTATGTGATATCCCCTTTTCCCGTGTACACCGTCTGCTGTGATTCCGCCCACCAGTTCCGTGTTCCACCGACAACATAGCGGAGAAAGAAATCATACTCGTATGGGCTCAGGGAAACGTCTTCTTTGGAACCGGACCCCACATTCGAAAGGAGTGAATAGATGCTTCCGGTAACGCTATAGAAGAGGTCAGGCGAGAGTGTTTGGGACACGGTGCCGGCAACCCGGAACGCATTCCGGCTCCGGGTCGGAAGGCCGCTCAGATTGAATCTCCAACTGAACTCATAGTCACGCCAATCCCGAATGGAATAAAACCCCTGAAGAGAGGCACGAACGTCCTTTGGCAGAACTGCTTCGAGCTTTGCGAATCCGGCAAATTCCCTACTGACAGGCGATTCAAAAAAACGGTCGAAATCCTGCCACCACCGGGTATCCGTCAAAATCATGTTATTGGCGGTAAAGTAATAGAGCTTGTCCCGGACGATCGGGCCCCCGGCAGTGATCTCCAGTTCCATCGCGTGATCTTGTTGTTTATTCCACCTCTCGGGGATCCAATCGTCACGTTCAAGCCTCGCGGCAAGGATCGCGTCATTCGTTCCGCTCTTCGTGATCACATTGACCACGCCGGACATGGCGTTTCCATATTCGGCCTCGAACCCTCCCGTGGTGACAGTCATGCCGGTAATGGCACTACGAGGAAGAGTCGCTCCGAGGCCGCCGGAAACGACATCTTGCACCGGAAGACCGTCGACCATGTACAACACTTCATTTGTCTTTCCCCCGCGAACGTTTCCTTCGAGCGTCGTCCCGGGTTGCAGCGAAACGATCTCTTGAAACGACGAAATTGGTAGTTTCTCAATTTTCAGTTCACCGATGGAATAGGAGGTTGCACTCAGGTCTTTTTGAATCAAAGGCCTCTCGGCAAGCACCTCGATGGTCTCCATCTCGATGATCGTCTCTTCCATTTCGATATCGATCCGTGTTCGAAGATCCGGAAGGACGGTTACTTTCTTCATAACGACGGTTTTGTAACCGATGATGCTGAATCGAACATCGTACACGCCTGCCCTTACGTTGTTGACCTGATAATATCCCTCGGCATCCGTCGCCCCACCATAGTTGGTTCCCATGATAAAAACATTGACAGCAACAAGCGGCTCACGGGTTCTCTTGTCAATAATACGTCCCTCGAGGATCCCGTGAGTGCCTGCGGTAGCCGCAGCCGATATCCCAACGAATGCCAGGACTGCTATCAGACTTGTCGTGTTCATTCAGTTTCCCCCTGTGGGCGGACAATTGACATCAAACAAGCCCCGTTTTCGCGTGCACGGGATCGAAGTATCGACCGGCGGACAGAATTGTGGCGGGACAAATGTGGAAACATGACATATCGATATAAGCTCCGCACGAGATGTTGAAGCTGATACTTTCTCAAAAATCTTCACCGAACCGTTGAGAACAAACTGTTCCTCCTCCGCAATGCAGCGACCTGTGCATGAAGCATCTTCGTAATAGCGGAACAGGCCGGTGCGCAGGTTGGTGCCATTGTCATCCACAAAGTCCCAGCTGACTTCGAACCGGACAGTGTCACCGGGGTCCATGCGAAGGACACCGGTCGCCGGAGTGTATTTTCCTGTTGTTCGCAAATCAGTCTGTGTTATCGAAAACGTTCGTGACACCGATGGATCTCGTGCCAGCGTGATCTTCATTTCGCCTGAAAAGTCGGCGCGGGCTTCGAGAGTCTCATCGTATGAATTATGAACATCGAGAAAGATCTTCAGCGAATTATCGCCGCCGAAGAGCACATACCTCGCTCCAATAGACGCAATGAGAATGTCCCTCGGATCCTGGTACGGCGGCAGGGTTTCGTCGCATACCATGCCGTTGAAAAAGACACTCCCCATCAAGCCCGTTATGATGGCTCCCAGACGAAGGGCAACGGTTCCACCGGGCTTGATCAAGGACATCGTTTAGCATCCGAGCCGGTCGTGACGGCACGTTTTGAACACGGTGTCGTGTAATCGATTGGCGGGCAAAATCTTGGCTCCACAAAAACGTTCACATGACATAGACTAAATGACGTTGGTCCAGCAAAAACTCTCTCGGTCTTCTCGAACATATCAATGTACCCGGTTAATACAAACCGCTCCTCCTCGGCGATGCACCTCAACCCGCAATCGAGGTCTGTCCAGTACCGAAAGAGAGTCGACCGCAGGTCCCGGCCCCCGTCATCCACGAGGTTCCAACTCACGCCAAACTTCACCGTTTCTCCGGGATCAACTCTCAAAACCCCCGTAGACGAATTGTATTTGCTTGTTGTAAATAGATTGGAGCTTGAGATCGCGAACGTTTTCGATATCGAAGGGTTTGTCGCATGACTGATCTGGATTTCACCCTGGAGGGCCGCTTTTCCGTCGAATGTCTCATCAAACCGGTTTGTCGCCATCAGATAGATCTTTGCAGAATTATCGGAAATCGTGAGGACGTATCCCCCCTCAATGGATCCTTCAAACACTTGCCGTGGATCTGTGTAGGGAGGCAAGGTCTCGTTGCACATGGGACCGCCGGAGATAATGCCCAGCAACAACCCTGTCATCACCGCAAATCCCTTGTAAGCCTGCTTTCTCATTTTCTTTCCGATTTCCTGTGAGGCATCATGGATTCGGGCAGCGCTGAGAAAAGGGGCCTGCCGTAACAGCCTTCTTCGGACATGGCACCATATGATCTAGTGGCGGGCAGAAATTCGGCGGCACATCACCAATCACATGACATAATGAAAACAGAATGGGACCAAAAGTGATGGTGCCTGTTTTTTTGAATATCGTGACTGACCCGCGCGCAATAAACGCCTCCTTCTCTGCAATACAGCGACCATAGGAACAATCGGGATCCTCCCAATATCGGAAGACTTGTGAAGAGAGATCAACTCCATTATCCGCGATCACACCCCAGTTCAGGAGGAATCGGAGTGTTTCTCCGGCATCAACCCGCAGAACGCCGGTGGAAGGATTATAGTTTCTCGAAGTCAGGAGATTCGCACTTGTGATCATTAATTTCCAGCTGAGGGAAGGATCTGTCGCGTAGACTATTTCGACCTCTCCGCTCAGGACAGCCGGTCCTTCAAGGGTTTCATCATAGCTGTTTGTTACGTCGAGGTAGACACGGAGATAGGCTCCTTGGATCGTTCCTTCAAACACTTCGCGGGGGTCGATGTATGGCGGGAGCGCTTCATTGCAAATTGTACCACTCATAATGAAACTTAGAAAAAGACCGGTACTCAAAGCCAGCGTTCTCTTCCCTGCCTCTCTCACACGTTCTTCTCGGGTTTCATTTGAGGAAAGAACAGAACATCCCGAATCGACTCTTTCCCTGTCATCAACATCGTCAAGCGGTCAATGCCGATTCCCATTCCTGCCGTCGGGGGCATACCGTACTCAAGCGCGCGAAGATAGTCCTCATCAAGAACTTGAGCTTCCTCGTCGCCGCGCGAACGGAGCTTCGCCTGCTCTTCGAATCGTTCACGCTGGTCCAAGGGGTCGTTCAGTTCCGAAAACGCATTGCAGATCTCCTGACCGTTGATGATGAGTTCAAAACGCTCAACCAGGCCTTGCTCCGACCGGTGTTTCTTGGCAAGAGGCGACATTTCCAACGGATAGTCTGTAATGAAGGTTGGGTTGATCAAGTGAGGTTCAACCCGCGCTCCAAAGATCTCGTCGATGATCGCACCGGGGCCGGCTGATTGCTCCAACTCCACATGTAACGCTTTTGCCGCAGCGCGGAGTGCCTTCTCATCCTTCCCCCGGAGGTCCTGCTCCGTATGTTCCCGGATCGCGTCGAACATGCTTATGCGCTTCCACGGCCGTGAAAGGTTGATCTCGTGCTTCCCGGCTTTGAATGAAAGTTCCGGGTTGACTGACAGGCACACACGGGCAACCATCTCCTCTACAAGATCCATCATCCATCGATAATCTTTGTACGCCACATACAATTCCAACATGGTGAATTCCGGATTATGCGTGCGATCCATGCCCTCATTCCGGAAATCCTTTCCGATTTCATACACTCCATCGTATCCACCGACAATCAAACGCTTCAGATACAGCTCGTCGGCGATTCGAAGGTAGAGATCAATGTCGAGTGCATTATGATGGGTGATAAACGGCCGTGCTGATGCCCCGCCGTAGACCGGCTGGAGAATCGGAGTTTCCACCTCCAGATAATTCAGTTCGTCAAGGAATTGCCGGATCGTGCGTATGATCCTGGCCCGTTTGATGAACACTGCGCGCACATCAGGATTAACAATCAGATCGACATACCGCTGACGATACCGCAGCTCCTTGTCTGAAAACGGATCGAACACAACCTTGTTCCCCTGTTCATCGGTTTTTTCCTTGGCGACAGGAAGGGGGCGCATGGACTTCGCGAGAAGAGTGACGGACTGCGCGTGGACAGACACCTCGCCCATCTTTGTTCTGAAGATGAACCCCGTGACGCCGATGATGTCGCCGATGTCCATAAGCTTAAAGGCGTCATACATTGCGCCAAGGTCATCCTTTTTCAGATAGATCTGGATTCGACCCTGGGAGTCCTGCAGGTGGCAGAATGAAGCTTTTCCCATCCTACGAATCGTCATGATACGGCCCGCGAGACATACAGTCCGGGGAGGAGCATCATCAGAAAACGATGCCAGGATTTCCTTCGAAAGATCCTTCCGATCAAATTCGGCCGGATAGGGGTTGACTCCGGCTTTTCTGAGTTCTGTCAGTTCTTCCCGCCGACGCACCATGAGGACATTCATATCCTCCGCTTCGCCTTCGGCACGCCCGCCGGTTTTTAGGTTCTCCGAATCGGTCATTTTGCTGTTTTTGTTTTCGACTGAAAAGCTTTGAGATATTGGACTTCGTTTCTGTGGAGAAATCGCCATTCGCCGCGGGCAACTCCCTCGGTGGTCAACCCGGCGAAGCTCACCCGCTCGAGCTTTTTGACGTCATATCCAAGGGATTCGAACATTCGCTTGACAAGATGGTTACGTCCTTCCACCACGCTCAAGAGCACTTCCTTCCGCCTGGATCCCGGAACGATCGCCGCCCGCCCCGCTTTTGCGAGGCCGTCTGCGAGCCGGATGCCCTTCAACAGTTTCCGAAGTTGTTCTTCCGGGAAACTCTTGTCAAGGCCCGCGCGGTAGACCTTCTCGATTTCAGAACTCGGGTGCGTTAGCCTGTGGGCAAGGTCGCCATCATTGGTCAACAGCAGCACGCCGGTGGTATCGCGGTCGAGTCTGCCAACGGGAAACACGCGGTGGCGGACACGGACATATTTCAGGATTGTCGTCCTCCCTTTTTCGTCGCTGAGAGTCGTGATGCAATCCTTTGGCTTGTTGAAGAGGATGTACAGATACTTGTGAACAATCTCGACCGGGTTGCCGTTTACCGACACCCGATCGCGGGAAACATTGACTTTTGTTCCAAGTTCCGTGATGATGCGATTATTAACTTTGACAGCACCGGAAAGAATGAGCTCGTCGTTTTTGCGGCGGGAGCCGACCCCGGCCAGAGCAAGATACCGATTTAGCCGAAGAGTTTCCTGATAAACGTCTGTATCTTTGCTTTCCAGCTGGTCCATGGCGATCTCCGAGGCTGAGTCTGCTCAGGCTCATTGGGGGGTGATGAAGGGATGAATGACTGCTCTTCCCTGGAAATTGTCCGTTCGTCACGGGACGAATGGTTTTCCTTGTGCGGTAACGGCGTAACTTCGCGTACGGCTTCCCGATTCACTTCAGGAGTCGTGTCTGCCGTTACAGGGACTCCGGTCGCGGAATCATTTGGAGGCGACGGGATTGCCGGCAATTCATTCGCCGTCAGTTCATTCTGCGGAACCAAGTTCTCGTCGGTTTCTTCCTCCACACGTCGCACAACCGTATCGGCGGGCATTGCAGGTTCCGGAGCCGAAGCCGCGGCTGAGGCCGGTTCTTCCTCTTTGGCTCGGAGATTCAACCTGCGTGCCCTGGATTTTGGAATAATATGAACGTCCTCGTCGAGTTCGGATTTCTTCCGGGGAATATGCGGCAACCGGGACTTGAAATCCTCTTCTTCCTTCTTTGTCTGGTCGGCACCTGCCTGTGCTTCGAGCATCCGGCGCTCTGTTTCAAACTGGCTTTCGCCGAGGATTTCCTCGATCTCACGCGGTCTTGGAAGATCGGTGATTTCGTTAAGTCCAAAGTGTTCGAGAAACTCACGCGTCGTGCCGTAGAGCAGGGGGCGCCCAACGGTCTCTGCGCGCCCGACGATGGTGAGCAGTTCCTTCTCCAAAAGAGTTTTCAGAACGTAATCACAGTTAACACCCCGGATAGCTTCAACTTCGGGCTTTGAAATCGGCTGTTTGTAAGACACAATGGCGAGGGTTTCGAGCGATGACTGCGAGAGTTTGCGGCGCGATTGCTCGTGGAACAAACGCCCAAGCCATTCGGCATATTCTTTCAACGTTGCAAATTGATATCCACCCGCGATCATGATAATGCGATACGGCCGATCCGCCTTGTGGTATTCATCATTCAGCGTCTCGACCAGCGCTTGAACTTCCTGCTGATCGATGTGCCGCTCTTCATCACCGCCCGGCTGCTCATAGATCGCTTTCATCTGCCGCACGGTAAGCGGCTCTTCCGCGGCAAAGATCAACCCCTCGATCAGGGATTTAAGCCCGGAGGGTATCTTGAGGACGCGTGCTTGGACGGCGGTCGTTGTTTCCTGATCGGCCATTGGATACCTTACGCCACGCTGCGCATGATGGAGAGTTCGCAGAACGGATCTGTTTGTCTTACGATAAGTTGCTTGTTTCGGATCATATCCAGCAATGCGAGAAACGTGACAACCACGCGAATTTTCTCCTCCATTCCCCGGATCAAATCCGAGAACGTCGCTTCAGAACGGCGGGAGAAGAAATCACGAAGAAATTCCAGCTGTTCATCGATACTGACGTTCAACCGGATGATTTCATGAACAAACTTTCTCGGCATCCGATCAATCGCGAATTTGAACGACGCAATCAAATCGAACAATGATACATCCCGCAGGATGTTCGCGTCCTCGTCGACCTGCATGATCTTCTCATCCGATTCCCGATACCCTCGTTCACGAATGAGAGCACGCTCGTCTTCAAGGACTGACAGATGCCCTGACGTTTCTTTGAACCGTTTGTATTCCACGAGGCGGCGGATAAGGTTTGCGCGAGGGTCCTCTTCCCCTTCCTCGCCGGGTTCAGGGGGAAGGAGCATTTTCACCTTGATCTGCATCAGCTCGGCGGCCATCACGAGGAATTCGCCTGCAACTTCCAGGTCCAATGATTCCATGAAATGCAGATAGTCGAGAAATTCCCTCGTGATCCGCGAAATGGGAATATCATAGATATCCAGTTCATCCCGTTTAAGAAAGAAGAGCAGGAGATCCATCGGGCCTTCAAAGTCTGTGAGTTTTATCGTGTACATGTCAGCCCATGCCCATAGCTGTGTGGACCTCGGTCATCGTTGACAACGCGACCTTGCGGGCCCGCGTCTCTCCATCAGCAAGGATGTCCGCCACTTCGTTCCTGTGTGATTCAAAGTGCTTCCGTTTTTCCCTGAGGGGTGCCAGGCTATCTGCAATGTGCCTGGAACAATTGAGTTTGCAGTCGAGGCAGCCCAGTGAGCCGGATTCGCATCCCTGCCGAATTTCCCCGACCTCCGAAGCATTGAATTTGTTGTGATAGGCGAACACCAGGCAGATATCCGGCCTGCCGGGATCTCCTTTTCGGACTTTCTGAGGATCGGTGACGGCCTTCCTCATTTTGTTGTTGATCACCGCCGGTTCATCCGAGAGCAAGATCGTATTCCCCACCGATTTGCTCATCCGGCGGCCGTCCAATCCCGGCAGCCGGGCAAATTTCGTAAGTTTTGCCTCGGGCTCCGGAAACACCGGCTTATACTGCTGGTTGAACCGGCGGGCGATTTCCCGGGTAATTTCGATATGCGGAAGCTGATCTTCACCAACCGGAACCACTTCACCCTTGTAAAGCAGGATATCGGCGGCCTGAAGCACCGGATATCCCAAATGCCCATAGACAACGGTATCGAGAGCCAGATCCCGCACCTGCTCTTTCAATGTGGGATTTCGCTCCAATCGTGCCGAAGTAATGAGCATTGAGAAAATCAGATGGAGCTCGGGGTGCTCCTTGATTTGCGACTGACGAAACATTGGACTCGTCTTCGGGTCAATACCGGCCGATAACCAGTCGATCAGCATGTCAATGGAGTTCTCTTCAATATCTGCCGTATCAGGATTCGTTGTCAACGCGTGATAGTCGGCAATCAAATGATAATTCTGATATTCCTTTTGCAGCGCCACCCAGTTTTCCAACGCGCCAACGAGATGACCAATATGGAGCTTCCCCGTTGGGCGCATTCCGCTCAGGATTACCTTCTTTGGTTTCGTCAATCCTTTGACCGTTCCTTCATCAATTCATGAACAAATAGGGTTTCCAATGGTCATCCACCTTCCCCACGAAATCCCTGATAAACATCACATGGTTGGGCCGAATGGGTTTTCGGAGCAGGGGCATGTGTGCTTCCCCAGGAGTTCGGTCGCCCTTCTTGTTGTTGCACCGAACGCATGCGCTCACAAGATTTTCCCAAATGTCCGTACCACCCCGTGCCCGCGGGATGACATGATCCACGGTCAGAGGGATATCGGACCGGCCGCAGTACTGACAGCGGTGACCGTCTCTCCGGAGGATGTTCTTTCTTGATAAAACGATTTTTTTGAACGGAACGCGGACGTAGACCGAGAGGCGAACGATGCTTGGAAACGGCATCGTTCTGGAAACGGAGTGAAGTAGCTTGCCGTCGAGGGCGGCTATCAATTCGGCTTTTCCAAGATAGAGAAGGACAACCGCTTTTTTAACATTGCAAACACTCAGGGGCTCGTAGTTATGGTTAAGGACGAGCACTTTGCGGTTAATCCCAATCCTTGGCGGTTCGGGATTGCTTGTCCCATTTCCACCCACACCATGAATCGCTGCGCTGAAGTCTCAAACACCTCCTCACCAGTAGGCACATAGGCCGGTTTGAGTAAAAGGTTCCTTGAACGTAATCCCCTTACCTACTGAAAAATATAGCATAAACGACAGAGAGAGTCAAGCAACACTCAGCCCTTCCGAATCCGGGACTTTATCTCCCTCAGAGAATCGCCGCCAAACTTCTCCAGGAAAGCGTTTGCAATGACTGGCTGGATGACCGATTCGGCGATCACGGAGCACGCAGGAACGGCACAAACATCGGACCGCTCGTACCGCGCGTCAACGACCCGCAAGGTCTTGAGGTCGACAGACTTGAGTGGATGAGCAAGTGTGGAAATGGGCTTCATGGCACCCCGAATTGTGAGCAGCTCGCCGTTGGTAACGCCCCCCTCCAATCCTCCTGCTCTGTTTGATGTCCGACCGATAGTCCCCTTGCGAATGGTGAATGCGTCGTGCACATCCGATCCAAATTTCGCAGCGTTCGCAAAACCTTCACCGACCTCAACTCCCTTGACAGCATGGATGGACACGATCGCCTGAGCCAGCTGACCGTCAAGCTTGCGGTCCCATTGGACGTACGAACCAAGTCCCACGGGTAGACCAGATACGATGACCTCAAAGATACCACCCAGGGTATCTCCTTTCTTCTTCGCCCTGCGAATCTCGGCGATGGCCCTTCCTTCCGTCAGCGTATCAAGGATTCTCACCTGTGACTTATCCGCCATTTCTGTCACTTTGTATGTTCCACAGGATGCCTTTGTCAATTTTCTTATCAAGGTATCCACCTGAATCCGCGAATGAATCTGTGCCTTTCCAATCTGCAAAACGTGGCTTCCTGTGAAAATGCCAACCTCCTCAAGGAATTTTCTCGCGACGGTGCAACATGCAACACGCATGGCCGTTTCGCGGGCACTCGCCCGTTCAATTGCATTGCGGATATCCGAGAATCCATATTTGACTGCTCCAACGTAATCGGCATGGCCCGGGCGGGGAATCGTAATTGGGTCCACCCCGCCTCCGTTACCATCCACCGCCATTTTTCCCGTCCAATTCACCCAATCCTTATTCCGGATGACAAAAGAAACCGGAGACCCGAGAGTCTTTCCGAACCGGATCCCGGAGAGAATTTCCACACTGTCTGATTCAATGCGCATCCGGCCGCCGCGCCCGTATCCCTGTTGCCGACGCCATAATTGGTGGTTGATATAGTCGGGAGAAACGGGAATGCCAGCAGGGAGGCCCTCAACAACACCAACCAGAGCCTGACCGTGCGATTCACCAGCCGTTACGTAGCGTATCATGCTTTGCCTTTCTCAACCATGAAATACACAAAATTCACCCGATTTTCAAATGACGGAACAAAAAAAAGCGCGGTTTTCATGCCGCGCTTTTTGAATACACAACCTGGCCGTTTATACTCCCACCGAATCAGAGAGCGCTCAATCAACAAATGATCGTTAACTCGTAACTAATTCGAAGGTTTCTCAGGAATCTGAATAGCCACATAATTCACCCGGCGGTTATCTGTTTTGATGCGGAGCATCACCGCGTCCCCAGGCTTCATTTCCGCGATCACTTCCTTGAACTCCCGGGGGGTGCTGATCTCCCTGTTCCCAACACTCAGGATCACATCTCCGGGCGAGATATTTCTGTTGCCGGCTGCACTGAGGGGCGCCACTTTCTCGACGACGATCCCTTGCTGCACATCCAATTGCCTTTTCCGTGTGTTATCCAGGGATTTCACCGTCAAGCCAAGCTGGTCGACCGTCACAGAAGAGGCCACCGCCGGCTCCGTTTCCCGTGAACTTCCACTCCGGTTATCGGTTGCAGCGATATTACGTTCCTCTTCACGGAGTTTCAATGTGACATTTTTCTCAATGATCTTCTTGTCACGAAACACTTTGAGGGTGACTGTTTGGCCGGGGTCTTTACTTGCGATGACAGTTTGAAGCTGCTGAGATGTGTTGACTTCCTGGCCGTCGACCGTAAAGATAATGTCAAGCGGCTTCAGGCCGGCTTCCTCGCCGGCACTGCCCGCATTTACGGATTGCACGATGACCCCGCGCGCCCTGTCAAGCCCCTGGGCCTTCGCCGTTACGGCGTCCACTGTCTGGATGCTCACGCCAATGTATCCACGTCTGACTTCCCCGTATCGGATGATGTCCCCCGCGACCTTCCGGGCGAGGTTCATCGGAATGGCAAAACTGTACCCCTGGTATCGTTGGTTGGTTGTCGCAATCGCGGTATTGATGCCGATGACGGATCCCGAGATGTCGATGAGCGGCCCGCCGCTGTTCCCCGGGTTTACTGCCGCGTCCGTCTGAATGAAATTCTCGATGCCGTATCCGGTTCCTTCGTCATCAATGATGCTGATTTGTCGTCCCAGCGCACTGACGATCCCCTGCGTCATCGTGGATGTCAGTCCGAGCGGGTTGCCGACAGCAAAGACAATATGGCCGACTTCCACCGCATCGGAATTTCCGATTCTCGGAACAGGAAGATCAGATGCGTCAACCTTGACGACCGCAAGGTCCGTATACTTGTCCGTTCCGATCAGCTTTCCCGGGAGATCGCGCGTATCAGAGAGACGAACCCTGATTCCATCCTCGTCCGCTCCTTCCACGACATGGTTGTTCGTAAGAATATATCCGCTCTTCGTGAGAATAACACCCGATCCCGCACCGATTTCCGGACGCTGCGGGTTGTCAAAGCGAAATTCAGGACCGAAGAAATGGAAGAACCGTTCGGATCCACCCTCTTCCCGTGACCCGGAAGATTTTACGGTAATGTAGACGACCGACGGCGTCACGTCCCTGGAGACCGTGTGAAAAGCTTCATTCAACGCCTGCAAGACCGGATTGACCTTCGGCGCGGGACCATTCGATCCGATTTGCACGGGATCCTGCGCAAAGCTGACATCGACGCCCTTGAAACTTGAGACAAGGACGACACCGAAGACGATGCCCAAACCTATAAGCACCACTGCCGTAATAATTGATTTCGTTGACATACAAATCCTCCTTTGGGAAGCCTGTTTCTTTTTACAGTGAGATTTGCCGGAACACCGAAGCCGATTTCAGCGGCCGGAGTCCTTCAAAATGATACCGCAAATAAGAACGCAAAGTTTCATCCACTTCGTTCCCCACGGATTCATGATATTCCACTCCGGAAAGAGTGTCAAGGCGTGCCGTAAGAAACCGGTGCAAAATCTGGGCTGTTGGAACCTTGATCGTGGCTGATGCAGTCAACAAGGCCGACTTCTCCCCCCCCGCGGCAACCCCCGCAAGCGTTTCAAGGCAACTCTCACACCACACACCGCCCCGATCGATTCTAAAAAGCACAACCGGGCGACTGCCGGACCCGCCCAGTACGGTTCCGCAGTGGGAACAACGATCAAACACGGGGGTAAATCCGAAGAGCGAGGCAAACCGGAGTTCGAATCCGTATACAATGTTCTGAATATTCCGCGGAGCCTGTTCGACTGCTTCAAGCGTTTCCACCAGCAGCTTGTAAAGTAAAGGATTCTCTTCTTCACTGTGCGTCAGTTGATTCAGTAATTCCACCACGGCCATTGCACCGGACATTTTCTCCATATCCGAATGAACGTATTTGAATGGCTTGATGATATCGCACTGGGAAATAAGCTGAAGGTCCTTCTGGTCTTTTTTATACAAAACGAGCGACACTTCCGTCATCGGCTCCAACGATGCCCCAAACTTGCTTCTGCTTTCGCGTGCACCTTTGGCTATCCCGGCTACCTTCCCATAGGCCCTCGTGTAAAAGGTGACGATCTTGCTCGTATCACGATAGCGCATCGACTTCAGTACCACAGCATCTGTCTTCACGATCATAGTTTATGATCCTCCAAGGACCCCAGCCTTTCCGGCAAGTGAGATCCGAAGGGCGGATTCATGACTCCATATTCGGTGATGATAGCCGTAACAAGTTCGTTCGGAGTCACATCAAACGCGGGCGCGTAGACCTCTGTGCCCTCCGGGGCGAGAGCCCTTTCACCCTGCCGCAGGAGCTCGACTGAATCCCGCACTTCGATCGGAATGTCTTTTCCGGACTTCATGGTGCTGTCGATGGTCGATGTCGGCGCCGCGACGTAGAATGGGATTGCGTGGTGCCTGGCGGCCACTGCCAGGCCGTACGTTCCCACCTTGTTTGCAACATCCCCGTTTGCGGCTATCCTATCTGCACCAACGAGAACGGCCTGAATGCGGCCCTGGAGCATGAGAAATGCGGCCGTGCTGTCGGTGATAAGAGTTGATGGGATACCGAGCTGCGTTAATTCCCAGACGGTGAGCCGCGCTCCCTGAAGAAGCGGGCGGGTTTCGTCGACATAGACATGCCGGAGCACTTTTTTATCCCATGCAGTACGGATAATGCCAAGGGCCGTGCCAATCCCTCCTGTCGCAAGCTCTCCGGTGTTGCAGTGTGTCAGGACCGACATTCCGGGCGAGAGCAACGCTGCCCCGTGCACACCTATTTGTTCACAGGTCGACCGATCCTCTTCATGGATCTTCAGTGCTTCGTCACGGAGGACGGCACCCAGATCCCAGAGATTTCCGGAGAAGGAATCAGCCGCTTTCTTCATGCGTCCAAGAGCCCAAAACAAATTGACAGCGGTCGGTCTGGTGGAGGCAAAGAGTGTTTGTACACGGGCAAGTCGAGACTGAAGATCCTCCCTGCGGGCTACTGGAGAGGAAATGAAGTCAAGCGCGACACCGTACGCTGCGGCAATCCCGATCAGGGGCGCCCCGCGGATGGACAGAGAACGAATGGCCCCAGCGAGAACGGCGGGGTCACTTGTTTCAACGATTCTCTGCTCAGCCGGAATCCTCGTCTGATCGAGAAACCAGACCTTTCCCTGATTCCACCCGATAGCACCCGTCTTATGTTCCTTCATCGAAGTGCGAGAGTTCCATGAACGACCGATAGCGGTCTTTTATTTCGAGATATGTGAGGTCCTTGAGCCGGTCAACACTGAACCGCTCGACACAGAATGATGCCAGCGCGCTGCCGTAAACAACGGCCCGCTTCAAATTCTCCGGGGAGAGGTCGTCTGTTTTCGCCAGCCATCCGGCAAATCCCCCGGCAAACGAATCGCCTGCGCCGGTGGGGTCATAGATTGTTTCAAGCGGATACGCCGGTGCAGAAAAAATCGTCTCTTCGGTCACCAGCAGGGCGCCATGCTCCCCCTTCTTGATGATGACGATCTTTGGCCCCAGCCCGATAATGCGCTTTGCGGCCTTTACCAGATTCGGCTCCTGAGTCAGGAGCCGGGCTTCGGAGTCATTGACAATAAGCACATCCATCACTCGAAGGGTTTTTTGCAGTTCCTCTGCCGTATTCTGAATCCAGTAGTTCATCGTATCCCCGATTACCAAGCGCGGCTTTTGAATTTGCTCGAGGACCCTTCGTTGAAGGCGCGGATCGATATTCCCAAGGCACACATAGGAGGACTTTCTATATTGCTCCGGGATAACGGGATCGAAGTGTTCAAAGACATTCAGATCGGTATAGAGGGAATCCCGCGTGTTCATATCGTAGTGGTACCGTCCCCCCCAACGAAACGTCTTGCCCTCGGGAATTATTTTCAACCCATCGAGGTCGATCGAGCGTTCTTCGAGGAGTTTGAGATGAGATTTTGGAAAATCGCCGCCGACAACGGCGACCAGCCGTACGGGGGCAGCAAGGTAGCAGGCCGACATTCCAATAAATACTGCAGACCCACCCAGGGCATTCTCCGCGCTTCCAAAGGGGGTTTCGACAGAATCAAGGGCAACGGAACCGACGACGAGAAGGCTCAACGCTCTTTCCTTTCGAGATAGGCCGGGGGAATTTCCAAAAGGCGAGACTCCTCAGTTCCCGGGATAATGTGATGGTGTACGATGCTGACACCCGTCCGTTGACCCGACCATGGAAGGAGCGTCTGTGATTGCTCATAGGAGCACCATTGGTATTCCTGATGTTCGGAGGACAAAACGGGGTCGGTCGAACTGGAAACCTCGGCGGCAAAGTGCGGACAGAGATGAATCACGTCCCTCACCGGCTCATAGAACGAATTCACGAACGGGAGCCGCCAGAAGCGGTGCGGCGAGAATCCGGTTTCCTCACGAACCTCCCGCAGGGCCGCCGTAACGGAATGCTCGTTTTCTTCAATGATGCCGGTGACAATTTGCCAGATTCCCGGATATACTTTTTCGTCTTTCGAACGCTTTAGCAGGAGAAAGCGGGATTCCCCGTCCACTCTCCTGAACACGCACACTTCGACAATCTGGCTGACGGTTTTTGGCATTCGCAAGAGAAATGGTCGAGAAGACTTGCCGCCTGCCGGAGAGATTCGTACCTGCCGGCAGGGTCCGCTTTCTTTTCAAAGCCCTCTAATACTGAAACCCGAGGGCAATACTGAATCCTGAAGGGTTGACAATGTACCCGTGAGGGCCTACAGAATCTTCTTTCTTCGAAGCAATATACAACTTCGGCTCAACAAACAC
>Ga0302046_10000416_pt1 | contig 43754 bp, 36 predicted proteins | sample RVTome_11_FD_200261 | JGI IMG/M metagenome (GOLD analysis project Ga0302046, IMG submission 200261) | Soil microbial communities from uranium-contaminated site in the Upper Colorado River Basin, Wyoming, United States - RVT147D111 (version 2) ...
CGAGGCGAAACTGGTGTTCTCCCGCTTCACCGCCCTGCACGTGGAGGTCGGCCGTGGCGTCGCTGAGGCGGACGCCGGCCAGGGCGCTTAAGCTGCGGGCGACGTCCGGCATGCCGCCGTTCGGCACGCGGAGCAGATCCTGCTGCGAAAGGGCCGCCATGCCCAGGCTGTCCGACGGCAGGCGCCACTGCATGCCGTCGATGATGATCGGCGTAACGGTCAGCGGCTCGGCACCGAGCGACAGGCGCGTCTGGGCCGTCGTCTCGGGGGACACCCACACGGAGTCGATCCGGTTCTGGTAGCCGAGGTACGAAGCCGTCAGGCGGTAGTGGCCGGGCTTGAGGTGGGCGATCAGGAAGCGCCCGTCTTCGTTCGCAACGGCGCCGGTCGACCCGTCCGCCAGCAGGATATGCGCGTTGGGGAGGGGCTCTCCGGTGTCTCGATCCACGACGATGCCTTGCAGCGAACCGAACAGCGGCCTCGCTTCGGCGGCCTCGGTCAGTACATACAGCCCGGACGAGAGCTGGTAGAAGTCGAGCCCGGTACCCTGCAAGATGCAGCGCAAGGCCTCTTCGGCGGTTGCCTGCGCATCGACGCAGTAAGCCCGTTTGTCGTGGATGAGGGTCTGGTCGAACGCAAGGTTGATCTCCGTATCGGTCAAGAGTTGGCGGAGCGCGTCCGCCAGGGGGACGCCCTGGAGGACGACGTCGTAGCGTGTGTTGGTCTGGGCCTGCACGCGCCCCGGCGTGGCGCAGGCCGCCAGGAGCGCCAGCAGCACCATGAGCCGGAAACGCCGACGCAAGACGTGCGCCGGCGCCCGGTGTAGCGTTCTCGATGTCGGCAGGGCAGCCATCATGATTGAAAGGACGTTGCGCTTGGGGCAGCCGACCCGCCCTGGTTATTGTTCGAAAACCTCGAAGCCGTTAGCCATCGCGCGGTACCGCAGCTTGAAGGCGGTGACGGATCCGCACAGATCGCTGACGAGCTTCTCGGCACTGGTCACCTTGGTGCCGATGTTATGTGGGTACTGGCGGATCTTCTCCGGGGCCTTGATCTCGATGCCGAACCGCCGTTCGATCTCGTCGAACATCACGCCGAGCGGCTGGTTGACGAACACGAAGCGATCCTCACGCCAGGCCGTCGCGGCGGCCGGGTCGAGGTTTGCTTCCGGCGTCGGTGCATCGAAGGTGGCGGCCACGCGGGCGGCTTCTCCCGGTTCGAGCCGGAGGGCTTCGTGGGGGTGCCCTTTAGCGGCTACCTCGACGAGGCCCGTCTGGACCGCCACGAGCGTCCCGGCGTTCCCGTCGTTCGGCCAGGCCCGCACGTTGAACGACGTGCCGAGGACGGCGATGCGGGCGTTGAAGGTCTCGATGACGAATGGGCCGCCCGTCTTTGCGACGTCGAAGAAAGCCTCTCCCTGGAGCTGTACCCGGCGTGTCGCCGCGTCGGTGAAGCGGCGCGCATACGTCAGGGTCGATCCGCTGTTGAGTTGGATCTGAGAGCCGTCCGGTAGCGCCACGCGGGCTGTTTCGCCGTACGGAGCGTGGACGGTGACCGGGGTGTTCCAGAAGAAGAGGCCGGCGGCGACGAGGAGTACGAGGCACGCGGCCGCGGCCATCCAGGGCCGGAGGGCGGCGAAGGGGGCGCGCCGCAGCGCGGCGCGTCGGGACGGTTGCGGCGCCCCGTTCGCCGTGGATTGCAGGAGCACGGTCCGGAGGGCCTGGATGCGGGCCGGATCGGGTGCCGGAGCGGCATCCAGGGGGTTGGCGCCTTCAGCCAGCCGCCAGGGCGCGGCCAGGTCGCCGGGGTCCAGGTCAGGGTGTTCAGCCAGCCAGGTCTCCAGGTCCGGCATCGGTCGGGAGGTCATGGGGTTACAAGGTCTGGTTGGTGCGCGAGCAGACGGGTGCGCAGGTGTTGCAGGGCGAGGACGATATGGTTGTTGACCGTTTTGGGGGCCAGGTTCATGACGTCGGCGATTTCAGCGTGGCTCAACCCCTGGTAGCGACTGAGCAGGAACGCTTCGCGTCGTCGCGTCGGCAGTTCGTCGATCCAGCCGCGAATATGGTCATCCAGCGCCTGCACGTCGAACGAGGATTCGGACGGTGACGACGAGGCCGGTTCGATCACCATCTCGTCGAGGGCGTCGGCCGCGTGGCGCCGGGCGTGGCGTATGTGGTTGAGCGCCGTGTTACGTACCATCTGGTAGAGCAGCGCCTTCAGCGACCGTGCCGGGTCGATGCGCTCTCGGACCTGCCACAGTTTTAGGAAGACGTCTTGCAGTACGTCGTACGTGGTTTCTTCGTCGTGCGTAAAATACCAGGCGTATCGATAGAGCGCGTCGTACGTCGCCTCAAAGACCCGGGTATACGCCTGTCTATCGGAGTCCCGCAGGCCGCGGCTCCATGCCGTAAATTGCTCGTCGTTGATGGTTTTCATAAACGCATGCGCAGGAATGCGTCAGTACATACACCCTCAGGGATAGGTATACCCAACGGCTTCTTCTTATACTCAACACTTTCAAAGAGTTTAGCCGTGCCGATACTGGACGTGTGCGGAGCGGGCGGGTGCATGCCGGGACGGGAGCTGCGACGCCGCACCCGGCTTTGTGCAGCCCGCGTACGTCCGGGCGGCCGTTACGCCTGTGACCGGCCTCGCGTTTTACGATAATCCGCACGATCTCAACGGAACCCTAACCAGAGAATCGTATATCAGCGGTGCGGTATGTGCCGCGTTGTTCCAGGGCCGCCCTCTAAGCCAGTCAGCGATGTCGTCGTACCAGAGCCGTATCCGCAATTTTTGCATCATCGCGCACATCGACCATGGGAAGAGCACCCTGGCCGACCGCCTGCTGGAACTGACCGGGACGATTTCGCAGCGCGACATGCAGGAACAGGTGCTCGACAGCATGGACCTGGAGCGGGAGCGGGGCATCACCATCAAGAGCCACGCCATCCGCATGAAGTACCGGGCGCAGGATGGGGAGGAGTACATCCTCAACCTGATCGACACGCCGGGCCACGTCGACTTTAGCTACGAGGTGTCGCGTGCGCTCAAAGCCTGCGAAGGCGCCATCCTCGTGGTGGACGCTGCCCAGGGTATCGAGGCGCAGACCATCTCAAACCTCTTCATGGCCCTCGACAGCGACCTGGAGATCATCCCGGTCCTCAACAAAGTCGACCTGCCGAGCGCGCACCCGGACGTCGTGGCGATGTCGATCGAAAACCTGATCGGGGAGCCGGCGGAGGATGTCTTGCGCATCAGTGCCAAGACCGGCGACGGCGTGGCCGACTTGCTCGAAGCCATCGTGCGCCGCGTCCCGGCGCCGGAAGGGGATCCGAGCGCCTCGCTGAAAGCCCTCATCTTCGATTCGATCTTTAACCAGTATCGCGGCGCCATCGCCTACGTGCGTGTGTTCGAGGGGACGCTGCAACGCGGCGAGGCCCTGCGTTTCATGGCGACGAAGACGCAGTATGATGCCGAAGAGATCGGCATCCTGCGCCTGGGCATGGAGCCGGTTCAGGAACTGCGGGCAGGCGAAGTAGGCTACGTCATCGGGTCGATCAAAGACGTCCGCGACACCCGCGTCGGCGACACGATCACCCACGCCCGGAATCCTGCCGCTAAACCGATCGCCGGGTTTCGAGAAGTCAAACCGATGGTCTTCAGCGGGGTCTATCCGACCGATGCGGACGACTTTGAGGACCTGCGGGCATCGCTCGATAAGCTCCATCTCAACGACGCCTCGCTCACCTTCGAGCCGGAGACCTCGGTGGCGCTCGGCTTCGGCTTCCGCGTCGGGTTCCTCGGCCTGCTCCACATGGAGATCGTCCAGGAGCGCCTCGACCGTGAGTTCGACCTCGACATCATCACGACCGTCCCGAACGTCAAGTACGAGATGGTCCTGACCGACGGCACGGTGGCCCTGGTGGACAACCCCAACAAGGTCATCACCGACAGCTCGCTGGATTACATCTGCGAACCCTTCGTGGAGGCCGAGATCATCACCCCGACCGAATACATCGGCAACCTCATGAAGCTGTGCCAGGAACGGCGGGGTGTGTACGTCAACCAGACCTATCTGGACACGGACCGCGTCAACCTGGAGTACGAGTTGCCCCTGGCCGAAATCGTCTTCGACTTTTACGACCGGCTCAAGAGCGTCAGCCGGGGCTATGCGTCGTTCGATTACGAGTTCCTGGCGTACCGCCGCAGCGACCTAGTCAAGCTCGACGTCCTGATCAACGGGGATGCCGTCGATGCCCTCTCGACGATCGTGCACCGCGATAAGGCCTACGAGATGGGCCGCAAGCTCACCAAGAAACTCAAGGAGCTGATCCCCCGGCAGATGTTCGAGGTGGCTATCCAGGCCTCCATCGGCAGCCGCGTCATCGCCCGCGAGACGGTCAAGGCCATGCGTAAGGACGTGACGTCCAAGTGCTACGGCGGCGACATCACACGCAAGCGTAAACTCCTTGAAAAACAAAAAGAAGGAAAGAAACGCATGAAGCAAGTAGGCAGCGTGGATGTGCCCCAGGAAGCCTTCCTTGCCGTGCTCTCGATGGAAGACTGAGCGTGTTCGTATTCTCGAACGATACCCGTAGAGGACACCCCCCAACACCCCGGCGTAACATCAACCGCGACCCCGTGTTTAACTGAAAACGCCGATTTTTTTCGACGACCCGCCATGCTGCGTACGCTTCCGGTGACGCGCCTTTGCCCTTTTCTCCAGCCATGGGGCCTCGTGGTCCTCGCCGTGCTGGCCGTAGCGCCGGTGCATGGACAGAACCTGCCCTACGTGTCCCGGCACGACCTCCCGAAGTTCTACCGAGAGGCGCGGCTACAAATGCAGTTCGACCAGATCCTGCGCCGTGTCAAGCCGGGGATGGAGGCGTTACCCCCGTTGCATCTTGCGTCGCCGGCCGATACCGTCGCGTCGTGGATTGCTCGCCTCGCGTACAACTACACGCCACCGCCCAAGGTGGTCCGCGTCACGTCCCGCGTAGAGGAATGGCGGCTTATCAAGCGCATCGAACGGCATCAGTTTGCCGGCCGTTTCGACACCGTGAAGTGGGCCTATCTGGGCAATAACTACCTGACCCCCATCGATACGTCGTTCACACCGCAGATCCGCGCCCGGATGCAGGCTCGGTTCGGAGCACCGACGCGCACCCTCGTCGAACTTGATTTCTCGCGCCCGTTGAGCCAGGAGGAGTATATTCAGTTCGAATACTGGTTCATCGTCAACGACTCGATCCCGATGATCGTGATGGATGTCAACGGACCCTTTGACCGGGGCCTGGTCGTTGCTTGCGATCATCAGTACCGCAACATACTATATACCCTGCGTCAGTCGTTCTTAGGAACATTGCTGGAAGAGGAATCCCCGGCGCCCTTTGTGGATTACTACTTCAACTATCCGGCCCGGCGCTGGTACCGTACAGGCTTTGACGGACGTCAGTTCTTCACGGATCCTATCGGACAGCCGAATCTGGCAAGAGGCCGGCCGCAGTTGGGCCCGGCGGGGGAGTAGGCCCCTCGGCGTGTTTTTTGCGAACAACGGTTTCGCCGTCCTGGAGCAACGAACCTAACCGCGTACCCTACCTTGGCACCTGTTGAAACAACCGACGAGATGAAGCGGCGCAAGAAGAGCCGCGCCCGGAAACGCGATCAGCAAGACGCCGCTTCCTCCCCGGCCAACGGCAAGGGGCCGGCGGTGCCGAAGAAAAAGAGCAAGCTCCGCGAGTGGTCCGATGCGCTGATCTTCGCCGTTGTGGTGATGTTGATCGTGCGGACCCTCTTCTTCGACCTGTTCCGCATCCCCACGCCGTCGATGGAGCAGAACCTGCTTATCGGCGATTATCTCTTCGTCTCGAAGGTACACTACGGTACGCGTACGCCGATCACGCTGGGGATTCCGTTTACCCAGATTTTTCTGAAGGGCTTCGAACTACCCTGGACCCGGCTGCCGGGTTTCTCCGAAGTCAAGCGCAGTGATGCCATCGTCTTCAACTGGCCGGCCGACCCCGACAAGCCTATCGACCGCAAGATGCACTACATCAAGCGCGTCGTCGGGTTGCCGGGCGAGACGGTGGAGGTGCGCAACAAGATCGTGCACGTCGGCGGCCAGGCCCTCCCCATACAGACGGGCATGCAGCAGCACTGGTATGTCTACAAAAAAGATCAGCGGGTGCGTCTTTCTGAGTCCAGGCTGCACACGCTCGGCGTCAAAGAAGTGACCCCGACGCCCAACCCCAGCATCGTACGGATCCTGGCGACGGCCGACGCCGTCTCTCAAATCCGGGAGTGGCCGTATATCGAACGCGTCGACCCGGCTATCGCCCCTGCCGACGCCGGCTACAGCGCCCACATGTACCCGCCCGGCCAGGACTATACGCCCGACAATTACGGGCCGGTAAAGGTCCCCAGGAAGGATCAACAGGTGATCCTGACCGCCGAGACGTGGCCGGTCTATGAGACCGTGATCCAGCGCTACGAAGGGCACACGACGCGTGTGCTGGCGGACGGCTCTTTCGAGATCGACGGGCAGCCGGCGACGACCTATACGTTTGCGCAGGATTATTTCTTCGTGATGGGGGATAACCGCGACAACTCCGAGGACAGCCGTTTCTGGGGCTTCGTCCCGATGGATCACGTCGTCGGCAAGGCCCTCTTGATTTATTTCTCGTGGGATGCCGAGGCAAACTTGCCGCGCTTCAGTCGCCTCTTCAGCATCATCCACTAAGCACACCGGTTGGAGCTTATGGGGGTTGAGGCGCAGGGCCAGCAAGACCTCTCCCCGTCGCCTTCGGCGGTGACGCCTGCTCCGGAGGACGAGGCCAGGCCGAAGGTTTCCCGCTTTCGCCTGCGCGACGGGGTGCAAATCCTCGGCATCGCCCTGCTCCTCGCCCTCGGTCTCCGTACGTTCGTCCTGGAGGGCTTTCGGATTCCCTCGGAGTCGATGGAACGGAGCCTGCTCGTGGGCGACTTTGTGCTCGTCTCCAAGCTGCGCTACGGACCCCGCCTGCCCCGCACGATCGGCATCCCGTTGACGGACTGGTACCTCAAGGACGTCGAACTGCCGCACGTGCGTCTGCCCGGCTTCGCCCAGCCTCGGCGTGGCGAGGCCGTTGTCTTCAACTATCCCGCCGGCAACGCCCCGGTGGACCGGCGGCTCCACTACATCAAGCGGCTCGTCGGGTTACCCGGCGACAGCGTTGCCCTGCACGGTAAAAAGCTCTACGTCAACGGCGTCTATGAGCCCCCGGGGGAGATGATGCAGCAGCGCTGGGTGGCCCAGACGGCGCCGGGTTCCATCTTCCCGATCGATTCGCTCCGGGCGCTGGGTGCGTCGCAGATCGCGATCCTGGAGCGGGAACAGGGACAGGTTGCTTTCGAGGCTACGGCATCGCTGGCCGGCGGCGTGGCCTCCTGGCAAGGGGTTACCACCGTGGCACCCTACGTGCAGGCCCGCATGCCGAGCCCCGGCCCGCGTGTCTTTCCATCCGGCAGTGTCTTTAGTCGCGATCACTACGGGCCCGTGTACGTACCGGCCCGGGGCGATACCCTCACCCTCTCTGCGGCGACCTGGCCGTTGTATCGGGACCTCATCCAGCGCTACGAGCACCATCAGGCCCAAATGGTTACCGGCGACCGTTTTCTGATCGACAGCGTGGAGACGAAGCACTACGTCGTCGGGCAGGACTACTACTTTGTGCTCGGGGACAACCGGGACAGTTCCATCGACAGCCGGGCGTGGGGTTTTGTGCCGAAAGACCACCTCGTCGGCAAGGCCGTCGTCATCTATTTCTCATGGGATGCCGTGGAACGCAAGGTTCGCCTCGACCGGCTCTTGACAAAGATTCGCTGAGCCAAAAAAGATCTTCCGACAGGAAAAGGAAGCAGGGTCACTCGCCGGCGGTTCGGTTCGCGGCGCGCATCTTGTCGAAATGTGCCTGTTGGGGCGTGCCGGGCGGGACGTCGTACGGATGGGCCGGCAACGCGATGCGCTGGAGCACCGGATAGCGATTCTTGTATTCGAACGGATGCGGATGATCATCGGGCTCTTTGCCGATGACGAGCACCGTCGTCCCCTGTTCGAGGATACGGCCGGATCCCGACCCGATGCCGTTGCCGCGTGCCGTCGTCTTCCACGTGTCGGCCCAGTTGTAGACCCACTGCGCGTCGGCGTCGACGAGGCGCACGCACCCGTGGCTCAGCGGGCCTCCCGTCGGCATCTCGTACTGATGCACGTGCATCCCCCGCTCCTGGTAGAAGTTCACCACCCAGTACATCTCCCACTCTTCGCCGGGCGGGCTCAACGACGAGACGCGGTACTCTTCGCGCCAGTTGAAGTTGTAGCGCCCCGCCGGCGTCGGCGACTCCTCCGGGTTGCCCGTGTTGATGATGCCCCAGCGCACGAGCTGACCGTACTCGTAGGCGGCGAAGGCCTGCGTCGTCTTGTCCATGATGAAGAGCTTGTCGAACTCGCGCCCGCCCGTGTAGTAGCGCGGGAAGGGCGAGTAGGCCCGGAAGTCGAGGTCGTACCGCGTCGGGATCACCAGCGTGTCTCCGATGTTGGTGTTTTGCATTAACCGCCGGTTGAGCATTTCGGTGAGCAAAGCCCGCGCGCGCCCCACGTCGATGTCGCCCTGGCCGATGATCTTGTAAAAGTTGTTGCGGGCGATGACGTTGTTGCCGCTGGAGCTGTTGAGCACGTAGTATTCGTAGAAGACCTCGGGGATGTCGTCGAGGGCTTCGGCGCGGTGGTTCAGCAAGTCGGCCACGGCCTCCTGGTCGATGAAGCCTCCCTGCGCCGCTGCGATGCCGGTAGAGCCTACGATGAGGACGAGCATCAGGCCGGCTCGCGCCAGGAGGGTGTTGATCGAGAGCGTCGGCATAGGTATGAGTAGTGGGCTGGTCCGCGAGGCAGGGGCCGGGGTATCTGCCGGGGCGTCTATATCACGACGCATCGGCGTGTCGGGTTTCCCGGGGTTTGTTGCCCCTCACGTTGGTCGTAGGGCTTGGTTAGTACGCAAAGAGCGTTCCGCTTATACGGCTACCGGCGGGATGCGGAAGACGCGCGCGTGCCACGAGGCGCCGGCCGGCTTTTCAAACGTCCCGTCGCGTAGCTGGCCGAGCGTCGTCAGGCTCACGTCGAAGACCGGCGTGGCCGCCGTGATCGTGCCGGCGGCGACATGTTTGCGGAAGGCAGACCGGGGGAGGCTTTCAACGGTGCCGTCGGCGCCCCGGAAGAACACGAGTAGCGGCGAAAGCCACGTCACGCCCAGGTTTTCGGCCGTTTCCTGGACCCTATGAACCGACGCATCGATACCGCATCCGGAGATGTCGCCGCGTGTGATTGCACCGACCACGACCAGAAACCGATCCTCCAGCACCGTCGCGGCGCCTTGCACCGGCCGTCCATGCGAAGCCCATTCCGCGAAGAAAGGCTCCAGGGTGCCGAGTAGTTTTTCCTGAAGGGCGTCGGAGAGCGGACGGTCGGCGACGTAGATCCAGCAGCGGGCCTCGTCAGGAAAAGGAACGAAAAGGTCGTGAGCTATCATGGCAGGTTGTTCACATACTGGAAAAAGCGGGGGTGTCAGCGCATTAAACGAAGGAGGCCGCAAAGAGTTTGGAAGGCGTGGGGCGGCGGCGAGGGTATCCCGTATTCGTTGGAGGGCAGGCCGGCCCCACAAACCCTACAGCACGAAGGCAGGCGCATGCTATTCCAGCGCCAACTCCTGAATATGAAGGTCGGCGGTATCGAGCCGACCAAGACAGTATCGGGCCAGCAGGACGCCCTCTTCGTACGCTTGCAGGGCTTCTTCAAGGCCGGCGTCGTCGTTCTCCAGTTGCTCGACGAGGGCTTCGAGCCGTTGCAAGGCCTGTTCGAACGTAAGATCGTCGGGCAAGGTGATGGGTCCGGGGTCGGGCATGATTCCAGGCGATTTTCGGTTCCCAAAGTTTGCAAGAAGAAACGCCGGGCGGGTAGAAAAAGTCTAGGCCGTTATGAATTTTGACATGCACGGCCGGCGGATGGCTCCAGCGCGGAGGCTGCCGGGGAGGGCAATACCAGATCGGCAAGGAGGATCATGGATTTAGGATTGACTGGGAAGGTAGCCATCGTCGCCGGGGCCAGCCGGGGCATCGGGAAGGCCATCGCCCTGGCGCTGGCGGCGGAAGGATGCCGGTTGGCTGTATGTGCACGGGGAGAAGCCGCGTTGCAGGAGGCGGCCGAGGAGATCGCAGCCCGGGGCGGTGAGGTACGGGCCGTGCCGCTCGACATCACCGCCGACGGATCCGCCGAGCACCTCGTCTCAGCTACGGTCGAGCGTTTTGGCCGGGTTGACATCCTCGTCGGTAACGTCGGCGGCAACCGGCGCAAACCGTTTGCGGAGACGACCGACGAAGATTGGGAGGCCGTCCTGGATCTGAACCTCCGGGCGCATATCCGGTGCAGCCGAGCGGTGATCCCCCACTTGCGCGATGCCGGCGGGGGCGCCCTCCTTTTCGTCGCCTCGATCTTTGGCCGCGAGGCAGGGGGGGCCGGGCTTTCCGTCTACAACACGACGAAGTCGGCGCTTATCAGCGTTGCCAAGATTATGGCGCTGGAGCTCGCGCCCGAGGGCATTCGGGTCAACACGGTGGCGCCGGGCTCGATCCGGTTTCCGGGCAGTAGCTGGGATCGGCGGGTGCAGGCGGACCCCGAAGGCATGGCGGCGTTCGTCGCGCAAAACCTGCCGGTAGGTCGTTTCGGGACCGTCGAAGAGGTGGCGGATGTGGCGGCGTTCCTTGTCTCGGAGCGGGCCAGCCTGGTGACCGGCACGTGCCTCAACGTCGACGGCGGCCAGTCGCGATCGCTTATCTAGCTCGCTTTGCTCGCTGTCAGTTTGCTCACTTCGTTCGCGTCATTAGGTCATTACGCTCGCTTTGCTCGCTGTCAGTTTGCTCACTTCGTTCGCGTCATTGGTCATTACGCTCGCTTTGCTCGCTGTCAGTGGTCCTTAGTGGCTTTGTCCTGACCAGTGACCCGTGACCCATGACCCATGACGCTTACTCAAACCGAACCAGTCGAACGTTGAGGCGGCGGGCCTGGTCCTCGGCTTTATGCCATTGTACCAGGATGGGACTCTGGTAGGTACCGAGGACGGCGGAGCCGGGGCTCTCGTCGTCGGGGTTGTTGACCAGCAGCGTCACGGAGCGCTTCATGCGCAGGCGTCGCGACGCCGAGGCGGCGGCGATGCGGTCGATGACGCGCTCTACGAGGGATTCGTTCAGGCCCAGGGCGTCGATGACTTCGTTGACGAACTGCACAAGGTCGTACTTTACGTAGTTCTTGGCTTTGCTACGGATGGCCATCGGGTCACGGAGCAGGTTGAAACCTTTCTCGGCCATGAACCGGAGCGGGTTGTGCAGGACTTCGGCGAGGTCGTGCTTCATCAGCAGCGTCTCGTACTCGTTGACCGTCAGCCCGGCGTGCTGTTCGCCGGGTTCGAGGGAGAGCACGATCTTACCCTTGCGGATCTCATACTGCGCCAGCAATTCGTTAAGTTGTTCGATGATGCCGAGCCGTGGGTCTTTCAGGTTGATCGAGTCGATGGCGTGGTTGGACATCGGCACGTTCAGATGCAGATCCACCACTTCTTCCGCTTCGTTAAACCCGACGATGGTGGTCTGGCGCAGGCGATGGGTGCCCCGGTAGACGCCGTCGAGGTCGATGAAAAAGACCGGCAGGCCGGGGCGGTTGTCGTAGGTGACGCAATTTTCCAGCCCCAGGCTGATGAATTTGAGATGGGAGTCGGCATTCTGGGGTTCGACCAGCTTCTGCGCTTCGCTCAGTTCCGAGCGCAGGTGCATCTGATCGTGCCGATAGGGAGCGCCGGCCGGGAAAAGCCGCTGCGTCGATTGCACCAGGGCTTCTACCGATTCGCGGCTGTGGTTGATGCGGGCGCAGAGGCTCTGCTCCAGGTAGCCTGCGGTGGTGTGGAACGAGCAGTAGAGCAGCTTGCAAAACGGCGCGAGGAGGTCGCCATGCTGGGCGAAGACCCGCTTTGAGACGTCGATGACGGCTACGCGGGTCTCCGGTTGAAGCTCCAGGTTGATTTCCGCAGTAGAGGAAGTCATACGGGCTGGGTTAGTCGGCAGGAGGCCGTCCGGCGGTGTGACGCGTAGGCCGCTGGTCGAAGGGGTATATCCGCATGGTCGAGCCCTGTCGAGGGGCCGAACGCATCAACCGGCCAAACGATCCAGGACGTTTTCCGGTTTCAGGTGTCGATGCGGGCAAGGCGCGTGCCATCCTGAAAATGTAAGACAATCTGGTCATTTTTTTGCAGGTGCGCCGCTTCGTGCACCGGCGCTCCGTTGCGTTCGACGCGGACGTAGCCGCGCAGCAGGGGGCGTCTCGGGTCGAGCACGTCGAGCCGGCGTTCCAGGGCGTCCACGCGGCGTCGTTCGCCGTCGAGGCGGTGCCGGATGATCCGGTGCAGCCGCGCCGTCATCTCGTCGAGGCGTTGTTGGTGTTGCCGCAGGCGCTCCACCGGCTTGTGAAACCGATACGAGCGCGTCAGGGCAAGGATGCGTTGCCGGTGGCCGTCCACCTGCGCGGATACCGTGTCGTGCAGATAGCCGTAGAGGCCGTAGACCAGCACGGCCACGTCGCGCCGGTCGGGCACGACGAGTTCGGCAGCCATCGACGGCGTAGCGGCCCGCACATCGGCGACGAAGTCCGAAATCGAATAGTCCGTCTCGTGGCCGACGGCACTGACGATGGGGATGTCGGCGTCGAAGATGGCCCGGGCAACGGCTTCCTCATTGAAGGCCCACAGGTCCTCCGCCGACCCGCCGCCTCGCCCGGTGATGAGCACGTCGGGCCGCAAGGGGTCGCCGGCGGGCAGGGCGTTGAAGGTTCGGATGGCTTCGGCGATCTCTTCGGAAGCTCCCAGGCCCTGTACGTGGACCGGGCACACGAGCACCCGCACCTGCGGAAAGCGCCGCCCGAGGATCGAGACGATGTCGTGCAGCGCGGCGCCGTCGCCCGAGGTGATGATGCCTATGGTTTCGGGGTAGGGCGGGAGGGCGCGTTTGTGCCGGGGTGAGAAAAGGCCTTCGGCGTCGAGCCGCTGCTTGAGCGCCTCGAAGGCTTTTTGCAGCGCCCCCTCGCCCGCCAGTTGCATCGACCGGGTGACGAGTTGGAGTTCTCCCCGGGCGTCGTAGACCGAAGCGTGACCCTGTACCCGTACCAGCATGCCGTCTCTCGGCTCGAAGAAGACGTACTGGGCCAGTCCCTTCCACATCACGCAGCGGAGCTGGGCCGCCTCGTCTTTCAGCGTGAAGTAGCAATGCCCCGAGCGATACCGCCTGAAGTTGGATAGCTCTCCCTCGACCAGCACCGCGCCGAAGTGGGTCTCGACGACCTCCTTCAGGTTTGCGACGAGGTCGCTGACGTGGTACAGGTTCTGTTCCGTTTCCATGCACGGATAATACGAGGTGCGCAGGTAAGGTAACAACGCTCCGGCGCGCCTACTTGTAACACAAATGAGACACGAACCGCGCGGGTCTTTCTTGAATCGGCTGCTACGGTTGATTTATTTAAGAGTAGCGAAGCGTGCGCGTAGTGTTATGCGAGGAGGAGCTTGTTTAGGGAGACGTCGGAAGGAGGGGGGTAGCTTACGGCTCACCGGCAAAAAGCAACCATTGACGCCGAAAAAGCCATCACCCCAGTGATTTGCAAGCCTTATTGTCGAGCAACGCTCATCTCCTCGGAAGACAAATTAAGGAAGGGCTGAAGGCCTGCACATGCCTGTGCGGGGGCAGCCGCTTGCCTTGTCATACGCAACTCTTGTTTCCTATCACAAACGGACCACCGTCATGAGATTCTTGTACGGTACGGGCCTCGCTCTCCTGGTCGTGTTCTTCATGGGGGCGGGAACAGCATACGCGCAGACGATCAGTGGTACGGTCACTGACGCCGCCAACAATGAAGCGCTACCCGGTGTGAGTGTCGCGGTCGCGAGGAGCACCCTCGGCACGACGACCAACCTGGACGGGAACTATGAGTTGTCGCTGCCTCAGGGGCCGGTGACGCTCGTCTTCTCGTTTGTAGGCTTCAAGTCCCAGGAGATCCCGGTAGCGGCCGGTACCTCTACCCTCAACGTCCAGATGGAGGAGGATATTCTCGGGCTCGACGAGGTAGTTGTGACCGGCGTGGCCACCAGCGTCAAACGCGCCAACCTGGCCAACGCAGTCGGGACGATCTCGGCTGACGATCTGGTGCCGGCACCGGCGCATACCCTCGAACGGGCGCTCAGCGGCAAAATCGCCGGCCTGAACATCAGCCAGAACACCGGCGCACCCGGCGGCGGCCTCAACGTCAACCTGCGCGGCACCTCGACGATTACCGGCGATACGCAGCCTCTCTACGTCATCGACGGCGTCATCGTAGACAACTCGGCCGTCCAGTCCGGCATCGACATCGTGACGGCGGCTACGGGGGCAGGCAGCCCCCGCCCGCAGGGCCAACCCACCAACCGCATCGCCGACATCAACCCGAACGACATCGAGTCCGTCGAAGTGTTGAAGGGCGCGAGTGCCGCGGCCATCTACGGGTCGAAGGCGACCAACGGCGTTGTCATCATCACGACCAAGCGGGGGGCGCCGGGGCAGACCCGCATCAATGTGTCTCAGCAAGTCGGGTTCAACTCGATCCTCAAGAAGCTCGGCACCCGGCAGTTTACCCCGGAGACGGCGGAGGCGACGATGCCGGGTGGTGCCGACCTGCTGGCGCAGAACGGCAACATCGACTATGAAGAGTTGCTCTACGGACGGGAAGGCGTCATCACCGAGACGTCGGCAAGCATCGCCGGCGGCAACGACCGCACCCGTTTTTTCGTCAGCGGCCTCGCGTTGAGCGAAGACGGCATCATCAATAACACCGGCTACACGAAGTACTCGGGCAAAGTCAACGTGGAACACCGGTTTTCGGACCGGGTCAGCCTCAACGTCAACACGACGCTCGTGCGGTCGGAGTCCGACCGCAGCATCACGGGCAACGAAAACCAGGGCGCGACCACCCTCGGCTTTGCGAACGCGTTTACGCTGCCCTTCATCGACCTGCGGTCCGATGCCAACGGCGTCTTCCCGGCGGGGCCGGCCGGCTCGAACCCGTTGCAGACCATCGCCCTGCTGACCAATAACGAGTTGACGAACCGGGGTCTCTTCTCAGGGCGGCTCAACTGGAACGTAGTCAGGACCCAGAACCAGATCCTCGACCTGAACCTCAGCGGCGGGGCCGACTTTTACTCCCTGGAACACGAGGTGGTCTCGCCGCCGGAGTTGCAGTTCGAGCAGGCCAAAGACGCCTCCGTCCGGGGCATTTCCATTGTCGGAGAGACCACGAGCCTGAGCACCAACCTCGCCTTGAGCGTGGTCCATCGCTACAGCCTGGCGTCGAACGTATCGTTTAACACGTCGGCGGGGTATCAGTACGAGTCGCGCGATCTGAACAATGTGTTGTCGCAAGCGCAGGGGTTTGCGCATCCGAACATCGACCAGGCCCCGAGCCTGCTGGGTTTTCAGGATCGCCTCGTGCAGCGAGAGCGCGGCTTTTTCGTGCAGGAGGAGGTCGACCTCAACGGCAAGATCTTTCTGACGGGCGGGCTGCGGGCCGATGCCAGCAGCCGTATCGGCGACACGGACAAGTACTTTCTCTATCCGAAGCTGGCCGCGTCGATCCGGTTGTCGCAGTATGACTTCTGGGACCCGCTGGCCTCGTTTGCGAGCGAGTTCAAGGTGCGGGCGGCCTTCGGCCGGACGGGCAACCTGCCGCTACCCCGCGCCAAGTTCACCTCGTTCGCGCCGGAAAACGTCCTCGGGCTCGGGGGCGTCCTGGTGCCGACGTTGCGCGGCAACGACGGCGTCGACCCTGAAATCACGCAGGAGGTCGAAGCCGGCGTTGACGCGGCGTTCTTCGGCGAGGCGGTGTCGCTGGAGTTCACCTACTACTACCAGAACATCAAGGACCTCATCCTCGAAAACCAGGTGCCCCAGTCCTCCGGGTTCTCGACGCAGTTCATCAACGCCGGCGATATGAACACCCAGGGTATCGAGGTGGGCCTTTCTCTCACCCCGGTTGTGTCGAGAGGCTTCCGCTGGACGACCCGGTTCAACTTCAGCTCCAACTGGTCTGAAGTCACGTCCCTCGGTGTAGACCCCTTCCAGATCGGGGGGTTTGCCCTCAGCCTGGGGCAGTTTCAGGTCGAAAAAGGCAAGTCGCCCACGACCATCGTCGGCCTCGATGAGGAGGGGAACCTCGCCGAGTTCGGTGACGAGAATGCCGACTTCACGCTGTCATGGAACAACAACATCGGCGTGGGCAACTTCGACCTGAGCTTCCTGTGGGATTGGAAGCAGGGCGGCGACGTGGTCAACCTCGGGCTGTTTCTCACGGATCTGGGCGGGACCTCGCCGGACCTGGATACGGAAGAAGGTCAGGCCCGTGCGGCGGGTGTGGGCGGCACGGGGCGGTACGTCGAGGACGGCACCTACCTGAAGCTGCGCGAGGTGAGCCTGCTCTACAGCGTCGACCGGAGCACCGTGCAGCGGTGGTTCAGCGGGCATGTTTCGAGCCTGTCGTTCGGCCTGTCCGGCCGCAACCTGATCATGGTGACGGACTACAGCGGGTATGACCCGGAAGTGAGCCAGTTCGGCAACGTCGCCATCGGGCGCGCCATCGACGTCATTCCGTTTCCGTCGGCGCGGAGCCTGTACTTCAAGGTCGCCCTCGGCCTGTAATCCGCCCTCGTCGTTCATCGTGTGAGGGATAAGAAGATGAGAAATGCCATGAGACGTTCAAACCTACCTGTACATACAAAGCTCGGCTGGGGGCTGACCTTCCTGACCCTGTTGTTCTCTGCGGCCTGCGATTCGCTGGAGGTCGAGGATCCGAATGCGCCGGCCTTTGACGACGTATCGATTCAGAGCCTCGTCGTGGGTACCGAGGGCGGGATGCGGCTGGCCCTCGGCGTCTACCTGCGGGTCGTTGGCGCCCTCGGCCGAGAGACCTATTACTTCGAGCCCGCCGACCCCCGGTATACGGGCGAGTTGTATACCGGGCCGCTGGATCCGAACGGCTTCCTGCTGACCAACTCCTGGGCGGCGCGGTATGCGGTCATCAAAAACGCTACGACGCTCCTGGAGCGAAGCGCGGCCTCCGTCGAACTCTCGGACCCGCAAAAAGCCGGCGTCGATGGATTTGCCAGGACGATCATCGCCTACCAGTTGTTGTTGAACCTCAACCTGACCTACGACAACGGGATCAAGATCGTCTTCAACGACGACGTGAATACCCCCTTCGTCACACGGGCGGAAGGGCTCGCTGAGGTCGCGCGGTATCTCGACGAAGCCGCCGGAGACCTCGGCCAGGCCGGAGGCGCCTTCGTGTTCACCCTGTCGCCGGGTTTCGCCGGGTTCAACACGCCGGCTACGTTCCTGCAGTTCAACCGGGCGCTGCGGGCCCGCGTCGCCCTCTATCAGGAGGATTACACCACCGTCTTGAGCGCGCTCGACGCGTCGTTCCTCGACGAGGATGCCGGCATGGACCTGGGCGTGTACCATGCTTTCAGCGCGGCTACAGGGGACCGCACCAACCCGATGTTCGAGGTGCCTACGTCGCCGTCCGTCAAGCTGAGAGCCCACCCGGATGTCAAGGCGGAGGCCGAGGCGGGCGACCAGCGTTATGCCACCAAGGTTCTGGATCGCTCCGGAGAGGCGGGGTTCAACCCGAGTCCGTCGGCGGCGGCGGGCCTGTCCAGCGCGCTGGTCGCTACCGTAGCCGGTGGTTCTTCGGCCCCGTACCCGATCATCCGCAACGAAGAACTGTTTCTGATCCGTGCCGAAGCCTACGCCGAGCAGGGGAGCCTGGGGCTGGCGGAACAGGACATCAATAGGGTCCGCGCCGCGGCCGGGTTGGACCCGATCACCCTCTCTGCCAACAATGCCACGGACCAGATCCAGCATGAGCGGTTCTATTCGCTCTTTGCGGAAGGCCATCGCTGGATCGACCTACGGCGTCAGGGCCGGCTGAACGAACTGCCGAATGATCGGGCCACCGACCAGATCTTCACGCAGTTTCCGAGGCCGCTCGACGAAGTGCCTCAGGGCAGTTGACGCCGCGCACACGGCGGTTCTGACACAGACCACCATCGGTTCTTCGAAAAGGGGCCGGGCACAAGCTCGGCCCCTTTTCGTTGGGTACGGTTTCGAATAAGGGTACAATGCAGCATGCGCAGACGCCGATGAAGACGTCACCTGAGGCCCATCCGGGCTCTATCCGCATTATGTTTGTCTGTATGGGCAATATCTGCCGGAGCCCCCTGGCCCACGGCATCTTCTGCGACCTCGTGGCGAAGGCCGGGTTGGCGGCGCGCTTCGAGGTGGCCTCGTCCGGCACCGGGGCGTGGCACGTCGGGCAGCCGCCGGATGCGCGGATGCGGCAGACGGCCCGGCAGCACGGCGTCTCGCTCGACGGCCTGCGGGCCCGGCAGTTCGTAGAGGCCGACCTCGAAGCCTACGACCACATCTTCGTGATGGACAAAGACAACCTGCACGACGTGCGGTATCTGGATCGGCACGACCGCTACGGCCACAAGGTGCGTCTTTTTCGGGAAGTCGACCCGGAGCCCGGCGATTACCAGGTGCCCGATCCGTACTACGGCGGTGCGCAGGGCTTCGAGACGGTCTATGCCATGGTGAACCGAACAGCGCGGGAACTGCTGGATCGTCTCATCGAGGTATACCAGCTTCCACGTGGCTGAGTGGTCATTCGTCAGTGGTCACTGTGACCACCGACGCGTGATCACGGCCTCTCTTCTGTTAACGCGCATCCGGGTAGATCATGGCACTTCCCCCGGACATAGAAGCCGCCGTCGTCGCCCTCCTGGGAGGCGTGATCCATCGGGCGGCGGCTGTCGGCGGGGGGTGCATCGCGCAGGCTACCCGCCTCGACACGGAGGCCGGTCCTTTTTTCTTGAAGTACGGCGGGCCCGCCGTCGCTCGGACGTTCCCGGCCGAGGCGGCCGGGCTGCGTGTGTTGCACGAGGCCGGCAGCCCCCTCACGATCCCGCGTGTTCTCGCAGCCCAGGGCGCAGATCCAGGCAAGCCGGGGTTCTTGCTGATGACGTGGATCGAGCCGGGTGTGCATCGCGACGGGTTCTGGGAGACCTTCGGGCAAGGGCTGGCCTCCCTGCATGGTCACACGGCGGCCCAGTACGGGTTCGATGCGAACAACTTCATCGGGCGGTTACCGCAGCGCAACACCTGGGAGGTCGCCTGGCCTTCCTTCTTCCGCGATCACCGGCTGGAACCCCAGGTAGCGCGAGCGCGCACTGCGGGTCGATGGCAGGCCGCGTGGAATCGACCGCTCGACGCGCTCTATCGTCACCTCGACGTGTTGCTGCCTCCGGCACCTCCTGCTTCGTTGCTGCACGGCGACCTCTGGAGCGGCAACTTCATGGTGACGCAGGCGGGGCAGGCCGCCTTGATCGACCCCGCCGTCTACTACGGCGACCGCGAAGCCGACCTGGCCATGACCGAACTGTTCGGCGGCTTTGCCGCACGGTTTTACGAGAGCTATCGCGCCGCCTGGCCGTTGGAGGCCGGCTACGAGGCTCGCCGCGAGGTCTACAACCTCTACCACCGTCTTAACCATCTCAACCTGTTCGGGAGCAACTACGCCGGATCGGTGGCGTCGGTCTTGCGGCGGTATGCGTAGGGGTGGTTGCGTGTCTTCGTGTTCGAGTGGTTGCGTGTTTTAGGGAGGCCGACCCCTGTGCGCGACAAAAAGCGTTTCGGCTGGAGGCAGGGTGTGGGCGATTAACCAGGATCGAGGATGGAGACCCGGGGATAGCCAGGGCCTTCACCGCAGGATTCGAACTTCCATCGTCATAGCACGACGCGTCATGCAGCCCGGCGCACCACTTCGTGGATGAAGGCGACAGGGTCGCACAGGTCGTCCAGGAGCAGGTCTGGGGTCTCGGCGGCGAGGGTGGCGCGGTCGGTGAGGCCCGTGCAGACAGCCACGGAGAAGGCGCCGATACCCCGCCCGCACCGGACGTCGTTTTCCGCATCCCCGATGATGACGACGTTTTTGCCTGCGAACGTATGGCCGCGATGCGTATGCGCACGGTGGACGGCGATGGGCGGCAGCGCGGCGCGGTCGGCATGGTCGCTGCCGAAGGCGCCGAACGGGAAATAGCGGGCCAGGCCGGCGGCTTCGAGCTTGAGGTACGCGGTTACTTCGAGGTTGCCGGTGAGCAGGCCCAGTTGCACCTCGTCCCGGCCGACCAGGTGATCGAGCAAGTCGCGCACCCCCGGCAGGATGGCAACGGCGTCCTGCCTCATGTGTCGGTGGGCAACTTCCACGTAGACGGCCAGTATCTCGGGGAGGAGGGTCACAACCTCGGCGACGGCGAAACCGTTTGTCAAGAGGATCTCGCGTACGATCTGGGGATCGGTCTTGCCGGCAAAGGAGACGTGCGTGGTGGAGAGCGAGCCTCCGCAGCACTGCGCAAGCGCCTGCTGCATGGCGCTACGGCCAATCGACGAGGTGAGGATCGTCCCGTCGATGTCGAACAGAAGCAGTTTCACAGGGGTTGCGCGTCGTGGGGCTTTCTGAAAGGGGTAGTGGTTGTGTGCGTCCTCCCTTGGGGTTAGATTCCTTTCGAAACCTGCGCCTCAACGGGCGAGCGGATTATAGCGGGCCTGGAAGCCGTGGTTCCAGCGTACACGCGCCGGAGAGCCGGGTTTCATCCAGAGGGTGAACACATGGGACAGGTTGCCTTTCAAGAATCCGCCGGCGGTGTGGTGATTGATGAAGGACGCGTGTTGTTGATCCGTACCGGCACCCGGCGCGGGGAGGCGGTGTGGACTTTTCCGAAAGGCCGTATTCAGCGCGGTGAACGGTTCTGGGAGGCCGCCTTGCGAGAAATTCGTGAGGAAACCGGCTACCTCTGCCGGCTGCGGCGCAAGCTCAAGGCAACGTCGTACGTGTTTCGCAGCGACACCACGCAGATTCGAAAGACGGTGCACTGGTTTCTCGTAGAGCCCATCCGGAAGGCGGGGGCGCCCAACCCGAGAGAAGTCAAGGAGGTCCGGTGGTTTGCGCTGCACGAGGCGTCCGAGAAGCTCGTCTACCGGACCGACCGCAGCCTGCTGCGGGCTGCCGAGGAGGCGTTGGATCAGCGTGACACGCCCTGACGGAGGGCTGACACGGTGCCTGCCGAACTTGGCCAGGGAAGCAGGCGCGTGACAACGTGTTTGCGTGTTCACCTGTTTGGGTGTTGGGGGGTGCTGCGAACACGCACCCAAATACGGAAGCACTACTTCGATAACAACGAAAGCACGATGGGTTTATGACGACCACGCAGGACGCCAGCACGCCAACCCGCCGCCTCTACCTCATCGACGCGATGGCGTTGGCCTATCGGTCCCATTTTATCTTCATCAGCCGGCCGCTGATCAACTCGAAAGGCCAGAACACGTCGGCCAGCTACGGCTTCACCCATGCGCTGCTCAAACTCATCGAAGAGCATGCGATGGATCACCTCGCCGTGGTGTTCGACGTGATGGGACCGGGCGAGACGTTTCGTTCCGAGATGTACGAGGCCTACAAAGCCCATCGCGAGCCGCCGCCCGACGATCTGCTGAACAACCTCCCCTGGATCAAAGAGATCGTCCAGGCCCTCGACGTGCCGGTGATCGAGGAACCCTATGTGGAGGCCGATGATGTGATCGGAACGCTGGCCCGCCGGGCCGAAGCCGAGGGCGCCGAGGTCGTCATCGTTTCGCCGGACAAAGACTTTCAGCAACTCCTCAGCGAGCACATCACCATCTTTCGCCCGGCCCATCGCGGCGAAGACTTTGACCCGATCACGGCCGACAGCTTTCGCGAGACCCACGGCATCGACCCCATTCAGTTCATCGATATGCTGGCCCTGATGGGCGATACGAGCGACAACGTGCCCGGTGTGCCCGGCATCGGCCCCAAGACGGCGGCCAGGCTCGTTGCCGAGTACGGCACCGTCGAGAACCTGCTCGAACACGCCGAGGAGGTCAGCGGCAAGAAAGCCCGCGAGGGCTTGCGCGACCATGCGGCGGCGGCCCGGTTGAGCAAACAGCTTGTCACCATCAAGACGGACCTCGACGTCGATCTCGACTGGCATACGTTCCGGCGTGCTCACCCGGACCGGCAGAAGCTGCTGGCGTTGTTTCAGGAGCTGGAGTTTCGCACCCTGGCACGGCGCCTCGAAGAGAGCGGCGAGGTGCTCAAGGGCAAGGCCCAGGTGAGCCTCGCCGCCGGAGTGCAGGGCGCCCTCTTCGAGGACCCGGCGCTGTCGTTCGACTTCGGGCCGTATGAAGCCGTCACCCGGTTTGATCCCGGGGACGTCGACTACCGCATTATCCGTAACCGGGCGCAGCTCGGGCAGTTGGCGGAGGAGCTGGACGTGCAGGAGCGGTTTGCCATCGATACCGAGACGACTTCGGTGGACGCGATGATGGCTTCGCTGGTGGGCCTTTCGTTTTCGTGGAAGGCGGGGCAGGGCGTCTACGTCCCCACGCCGCTTCCCGACGGAACAACGACCGAGACGGTGTTGACGACGCTGGAGCCGTTATTGCACGGCAAAAAGGTGGGACAGAACCTGAAGTACGACCTCGTCGTGCTGGCCCGGCACGGCCTCACCCTGCAAGGCCCCCTCTTCGATACCATGGTAGCGCACTACCTGGTCGCACCCGAAGGGGAGCACAACCTCGACGCCCTGGCGCGGAAGTACCTCAGCTATCGCACGATACCCATCACGGACCTGATCGGCACCGGCAAGCAGCAGCGCTCCATGCGCGACGTACCGATCGACGAAGTGGGTCCCTACGCCTGCGAGGATGCCGACATCTCGCTGCGCCTGGCGGATCTCTTGCACGACGAACTGGAGGAGAACGGCCTGCTGGAGATCGCCGAAAAGATCGAGTTTCCGCTGATCTACGTGCTGGCCGAGATGGAACAAACGGGCATCCGCGTCGACGTAAGCGTCCTGGACGAGATTTCCGAACAACTGGCGGCGGAACTGCAACGGCTCGAAGCGGCGATCTACCAGGAGGCGGGCGAAACGTTCAACATCGGCTCGACGCAGCAGTTGGGTACGATTCTGTTCGAGAAACTCGGCCTGCGCGTCGTTGCCAAGACTTCGACGGGGCAGCCTTCCACCAAAGAAAGCGTCTTGCAGGCGTTGGCCACCGAACATCCCTTGCCCGGGTTGTTGCTGGACTGGCGCAAGCTCTCTAAGCTCAAAAGCACCTACGTCGATACCCTGGGCGATCTGGTGCATCCGGAGACAAGGCGCATCCATACCGACTTCAACCAGGCCGTGGCGGCGACAGGTCGGCTCTCCTCCAGCAATCCGAACCTCCAGAACATCCCGGTGCGTACCGAGGTGGGGCGGGAGATCCGCAAGGCATTCGTCGCACGCGAGGGCTGGACGCTGCTGGCTGCCGACTATGTGCAGATCGAGTTACGCATCCTGGCTTCGATGAGCGGCGACGAAGCCCTCACGCAAGACTTCATCGACGGCAAGGACATCCACACGGCCACTGCTGCGCGCGTCTTCCACATTCCGCCCGACGCCGTAGATCGGGATCAACGCCGCAAGGCCAAAGAAGTCAACTACGGCATTCCGTACGGCGTCTCGCCCTGGGGCCTGGCGCAACGCCTGCGGTGCTCGGTCCAGGAAGCCCAGGAACTCATCGAACAGTACCAGCGCACCTACCCGGACGTGTCGCGCTACCTCGTCGAGCAGGTGGAGAAAGCACGGGCGCAGGGCTACGTCGAGACCCTGCTCGGCCGCCGCCGCTACGTTCCGACGATCAACGCGCGCAACCGCATCGAACGGTCGTTTGCCGAGCGCGTAGCGGTCAACATGCCTATCCAGGGCACCCAGGCGGACATGATCAAGATCGCCATGGTCAACATCCGGCGCCGGATGAAGGCCGAGCAACGCCGCAGCCGGATGCTGCTCCAGGTTCACGACGAGTTGATCTTCGAAGTGCCGCCGGAGGAAGAGCAGGCCATGCGTGCCCTGGTCGAGGAAGAGATGGTCAACGCCCTGCCGCTCAGCGTGCCGATCGAGGTGGATGTGGATACCGGCGGCAACTGGCTGGACGCCCATTGACCGTCCGCCGGCTACAGGGACGGTTCAGGAGGTCTTCTCAGAGGGTCGAAGAGGACGGTATGAACCCTTACAGTGCATTGAAGTCGACCGAGGTACCGACGTCGTTGGTATTCGTACCAGCGATGCCTACACACACACGGTTTCCCCGATCTTCGTTGTATCCCTCGACAACGACCAGGACGGTTTGGCCTGATGGAGCCGTCGGATTCACGGCGCAGCCGGAGCCTGGGCCCGCAGCGAGTGAAAATTCACCGTTGACGTTCGTGTAGGTGGTGCCGCCACTGGTCGGGTAGCCGATCTTCCCAAAGGTGCATTGACTGAGTCCCTCGATGTCGAGTGCGCCGCCGACCTGGGCGGGCTTGAGTTCCCAGGCCTGGCAGTCCGAGGCGATGCGCAGGGCGTCGGTGACCATCGCGTCGGCGTTGGATTTCTTGTCGTTCTCGCCGAAGGCGTTGATACCGACGATGACGGCCAGGCCGACGATGACGATACCGAGCACGAGGAGAAGGAGTTGTTGCTGGCCCATCTAGAGCTCCGCTAGTTGATCTTGGTATTCAGGTAGTCCTGCGAGTGCTCCGGAGGATGGAGGAGCGAAAGTAGCGCATAGGCTGGCCTTAACCTGCCATCATCTGGTGTGCCAGAATAAATGCCTTGCCCCCAGGTCGATAGGCCATGGGTAACAAAGCCTTTATTGGGGAAATATTGCACATTATCCAGTGATGGGTGAGGGAGTGCCGGGATTATCATCGGCTAGGTTCGTTGCTGGACAGGAGAAAATTTCCCTTCGGGAGGGCAAAAAGTAATGGGCAGCAATCATGCCGTGTGGCGAGACGGTCCCGAGAGACGCGGAGCCATACGGGCTTTGCGCATTGCGCGGGGGGCTGAAACCGCCTTTTCGGCTGCCGGTATGAATGACCCTCCTGGGAGCATGCTCCGCGGTATCCGTCTAAGGAAGCGGTTGCTTTCCGATGCAAGCATCGGGGTAGGCGACCGGTAAAAGAATCAAGCCGTCTCAAGCAAGGCGGCTGGACCATTTTGTCATCGCTAACCGGCCTCTGCATGGGATCGAACCCAGCCGCCCGATCGACAGCGCTAACCCACGATGCCTTCACGTTTGTTGAAGCTTCCGGGGGCATTGAAGCCTACCGGCTTACGGCGAACGGCTTACAGGTATTGCTGTTGCCCGAAGCCGCCGCGCCCGTCGTCACCTTGATGATTACCTATCGCGTCGGTAGCGGTGACGAAGCAACCGGGCTGACGGGCGCTACGCATTTTCTGGAACACCTGATGTTCAAAGGGACCGAGCGCTTCAATAAGCAGCAGGGCACGTCGGTTTTCAACATGCTCCAGCGCGTCGGTGCCCGGGTCAATGCGACGACCTGGATTGATCGCACCAATTATTACGCCTTGCTCCCGAAAGAATCCCTGCCGCTGGCCGTCGAGATCGAAGCAGACCGGATGCGGGGTGCCCGCATCGCCCCCGACGACCTCGCATCCGAACGGAGCGTAATTCTCAACGAACTCGACCGGGGTGAGAACGAGCCGTTGCGCAAGCTCTATCAGGCCGTCTGGAGCATGGCCTACGTGGCCCATCCGTATCGTCATCCCACCATCGGCTGGCGCAGCGACGTCGAGCACGTCACGGTCGAGGGACTCCGGCATTTCTACGATACGTACTACTGGCCGAACAATGCGACGGTCTCGGTCATCGGTGATTTTGATCGGCGAGAAGCCCTCGATCTCATCGCAGCGCATTTCGGCGTGTTGCCCCACGCTCCGAAGCCCATCCCCTTCGAGCGAACGCGAGAGCCGGTGCAGCGGGGTGAACGGCGTGTAGTCGTGCGTACCGCCGGCCACGTCGGGGCCCTCATGATCGGGTACAAAGTGCCTCCTGCGCTCGACCCGGACGCGGATGCGCTCAACGCACTGGCCCGGGTGTTGGCTGCCAGCATGAGTGGGCGGCTCTATCGCCGGCTGACCGATCAAGGTCTGACGGCGCAGGTCACCGCTGCCGCGTCGCACACGCGCGATCCGGGCCTTTTTTACTTCATGGCCATGCTCGCGCCGGGACGAACCCACAAAGAAGTCGAGGCGGCGATCTATGACGTCGTGGCTCAGGTGCAGGCGGAGGGCGTGACCGAGGCGGAGTTACAACGGGCCAAGAACAAGCTGCGCGCCGAAGAAGCCTACAGCCGCGATGGTCCCTATGCCATTGCCGCCCAACTGAACGAGGCGATCGCAGCCGGGGACTGGAAGCTGTATACGACGTTTCGAGAACGCCTGGAACGCGTTACCACCGAAGACGTGCAGCGCGTAGCGCAGGTCTATCTGCTCGAAGACAGCCGCACGGTGGGATGGTACGTGCCGTCTTGACCTATTCAGGCGTTGCTCATAAACCAAGAGCGTGGGTTTGAATGACTGACACGATACAAACAGCGCACGACAATCCGTTGTCGGCAGGCGTCGAGGAGCGCGTTATCGGGCCCTGCCGTGTGTTGATGATGCCGACGCCGGTGCAAGGGGTCGTGTCCTGGGAAGGCTCCTTCACAGCCCACCCGGATATGGCCGGCGGCGATGAACTCGTACAGGCGATCACGGTGCGGTTACTGGACAAAGGCACTACCCTGCGGGATCGCTTTGCCCTCGCCGAAGACCTCGACAATCGCGGTGCCCAACTCCATTTCTCGTCGGATGCCTTGCGCGTCGGGTTTCAGGGCAAGGCGCTGCGGGACGATGTGCCGGATGTAGTACGCATCATGGCCGAGGAACTGCGCCATCCGCTCTTCGACGCCGCTGAATTTACCAAGGCCAAAGCGCAATTCATGGCCGGTTTGCAGCGTACGCTGGAGAATACCGATGCCCAGGCAACGGCCGCGCTCTCGCGGCGCCTCTACGACGCCGCGCATCCAAACTATATCCCGCCCACCCCGCACTCGATGGCGCAGCTGGAAGGGTTGACCAGGGAGCAGGTGCGTGCCTACCAGGCCCGCCACTTCGGCGCCCGCGACCTGCTGCTCGTCTTTGTCGGTGACATCGATACGGAGGCTGTTGCGCAGGCGCTGCGGGAAGCGTTCGGCGATTGGACGGACCACGAGGCGCCGCCGCTCTTCTCGACGGCGATGGGTGTGTTGCCGCCCGATCAGAGCCGGATCGTCTTGCCGGATAAAGAGAATGTCGACGTTCGGATGGGACATACCCTGTCCGTCTATCGCCAGGATCCGGACTACGTACCGCTCTATGTGGCCAGCTATATCCTCGGCGGCAACTTCTCGGCCCGGCTGATGACCAAGATTCGCGACGAGATGGGGTTGACCTACGGCATTCACGCTCGCCTCAGCGGCATCACCCGGGAATATGGCGGTCACTGGGACATAGGCGTTACCCTGAGCCGAGCATACGTCGGGCAGGGGCTGGCCGCGACGCTGGACGAAGTGCAGCGCTTCGTAGACGAAGGCCCTACGGCCGACGAGTTGGAGGAAAAGCAAACGACGATCACCGGGGCATTCAAGGTGGGGTTGGCTACTACGGGGGGCCTGGCCTCCACCCTGTACCGGCACGCCATCCAGGGATTCGAGGTGGCGTACCTGGATCGGTTTCCGGAAGAGGTCGCGGCCGTCACGCTCGATCGAGTCCACCGTGCCGTTCAGCAACACTTCAGGCCGGATCGCTTCCAGACGGCGCTGGCCGGGACGCTTGCGGAGGCTACCGTCTCGGAGGCTTAGCCACTCTCCGCAGCCGCCTCGCCGGCTTCGGCGGCAACGTCCCGGTCGGCGGCGAGCCAGCGGCGTTCCAGATCCTGCATGATTTCCACGCGGAAAGGCTTTTCATAGCAGGCATCCATCCCGGCGCGCAGGCATCGTTCGTGGAAGCCGGGTGGCGCAAACGCCGTCAGGCCTATCACCGGGATCCGTGCGCGGTTGCCTTGCCGGTTTTCGTAGAACCGGATCATGCGCGTCGCCATGAACTGGGGAAAATCGGTCAGGCGGCAGTCCATCACGATGAGGTCGTAGGCTTGCTTTCTGACGGCGTGGACGGCATCATGGCCGTTTGTGACCGTGTCGGCGAAGTAGCCGGCCTGTATGAACACATGCTGCGTGAGGCGGCGGTTGATGTCGCTCTCTTCAACGATCAGGATACGAGGCACTGTAGCCGGAAGGGGTGACGCCGCTGCTATCGTCTCTATCGCCATGGATAATGCCTGTCGGGTCAATGGGCGCGGTGTTGCCTGGTACAGCATTTTCCTGCCGCTGGCCGGGATATCACAGGCGAACCGCGTGTAGCCGAGAGGACAATTACTATGCCGTGTGGGGCGACGAGGGTAAAACGAAGGGTCTATGAGGAGCTTTTTTCCAAACGCGCCGGGGAAAGGCCGGCGTCGAAGGGTGATTCGTAATCCCGGAAGGGCAAAAGTACCCTCTTACGTAGCTTCTTAATCCGGAGTGATGGTGATGCGTCGTTCGCCGTCGCTGAACGGCTTCTGGGGTTTGGCCGCCGGGCGCTGTTCCGGGGGCGACATGATGAACGACAGCAAGAGATAGCCCAGCAGGAAAGCTCCGTTGGTGATGATCGTACCGATGACGAAGGCGATGCGGACCAGCGTCGGATCCAGGTTGAAATAGTCGGCGATGCCGCCGCAGACGCCCGCGATCTTCTTATTGCGCGATTTCCGAAGGCGTTTCTTGTCCTGATCCTTTTCTTTGAACTTCGTCTTCGTTTTGGGCGGGGGCTCCGCCGTGACGGTCTTGCTCGACGCTGCTCCGGCCTCTTGCCGGGAGAGCTTCCGTTTTTTCTTCTTAGGACGCCATGAGAGCACGCCGAACCCGAGCAAGATGATCAGGATGCCGGCCAGCCAGGGCAGCATCGAGACCAGGGCCCCCAGGTTGAGCCCCCCCAGCATGCCCAACTGCTGCAACAGATAGGCGACGCCGACGACGATCATCGAGAGCCCTGCCATCGTAGGCAGGTTGAAGGGACTGTGGGATTTCCGTGTGTCCTCTTCGAAGAGTAATTCTTCCAACTCTTCGTCGGATAGCGTATCAAGGTCGAAGCTATCCTCGAATTCGTCGTAGAATTCTTCCTGGGTGCGTGTGCGTTGCCGGGTACGTGTGCTCATGATCGCGGTGAAGCGGCTAAGTCAGCAGGGACCTGTTACGAGGGTGGAGGCAAGGAGGTTACGCCGGGTTGCCTCCGGATGACTTCATCTTCTGTAATCAATACGTCGATGGGTACGTCGTGGGATGCTGCCGGCATCCAGGGTATGAGGCACTCGGCATAGAGGAGGCAGACCGTCGGAACGTCGAGCGCGCGCAGAAAGGCATCGTAATACCCCTTTCCATATCCCAGGCGATGCCCGTTACGTCCGGCGCCGAGCGCGGGTGTAATAACCACGTCAATGGTTTCTAGCGGAACGCTTTTGTTGCCGGTAGGTTCATCCATGCCCCATCGATTCGGGCGTAGGGTTGCCGCCGCCTCATACCGTACGTGGCGTAACCGGGGTGTCTCTACCCTGATATCAACGACGGGGAGGACAATCTGTTTTCCTGAACGACGTAACTGATCGATCAAAGGGCGTATATCGATTTCACGCCGTGCCACCGACGGCCAATACGTATGCACGGTCGCGGCCTGCCGGAGTTCGGGCAGCATCCCGGCCTGTGCTACGAGGGCGGCGCTCCGCACGACGTAGTCGGTCTCGGTAAGGCCGGCGCGAAACAGCCGAAACCGTTGCCGCAACGCCGTCTTCTCACGGGCTAATTGTTTCCAGGATTGTTCGGGCAAGAAACGTACGAGGTCGGTGGCTAAATCGTTGTAAAGTAGACATTGCTCGTGAAAATTCGGAGGAATAAGCTTTTAAGCCCGAGCCGGGTACGCCGAGGGCCGATCATTCCTGCCGGCTTGTTTGTTATTGAACGCTGCTTACCCTAATTTAGCCAATCTGTGTACGCGTGTTGCACAGGGCTTTCGTTGCGGCTTCGCGGCGGAAGCTTTTTGGTACCCGGCCTCGTGAGATAACGCATCCATCCCTCGCATGTTCGAGAGTTTATCTGAAAAGCTGGAAGGCGCGCTCAAGACCCTCTCGGGGCAAGGACGCATCAACGAGTTGAATATTGCCAACTCGATGCGTGAGATCCGGCGGGCGCTCTTGGATGCGGACGTCAACTACCAGGTGGCTCGCGACTTTACCAACCGGATTAAAGACCAGGCCCTGGGAGAGGAGGTACTCACGTCGGTAGCGCCGGGCCAGATGCTCGTCAAAATCGTGTACGAAGAACTGATCGTCTTGCTCGGCGGTGAGCATGAGGCCGTCCAGGTGTCGAACACGCCGCCGACGGTGATCCTGGTGGCCGGCCTCCAGGGATCGGGCAAGACGACGTTCTGCGCGAAGCTGGCGGATTTTTTCCGCAAACAAGGGCGAGCGCCGCTGCTGGCTGCCGCCGACGTCTATCGCCCTGCGGCTGTCGATCAGCTCAAGAAGCTCGCCGGCGAAGTCGGCGTGCCGGTCTATGCGCTCATCCAGGAAGACGGCGCCGTCGTGCAGGACGCCGTGCGGGTGGCCCGCGAAGCAGTCACCGAAGCGCGCAAGACGGCGCGCGACATCCTCATCATCGATACCGCCGGTCGCCTGCACGTCGACGAGCGGATGATGGAGGAGGTCGAAAACATCAAGAAGGCCGTTGCGCCGACCGAAATCCTCTTCGTCGTCGACAGCATGACGGGGCAGGATGCCGTCAACACCGCCAAAGAATTCAACGACCGCCTCGACTATCACGGCGTCGTGTTAACCAAGCTCGACGGGGATACGCGGGGCGGGGCGGCCCTCTCGATCCGTTCGGTGGTGCAGAAGCCGATCAAGTTTGCCTCCACGGGAGAGAAGCTGGATCAGCTCACGCCGTTTTATCCGGATCGTATGGCCCAGCGCATCCTCGGCATGGGCGATATCATCTCGTTCGTCGAGAAGGCCCAGGAGCAGTTCGACGAGAGCCAGGCTGAGAAGCTGCGCAAAAAGATTCGGCGCGAAGAATTCAACCTGGAAGATTTCTACGAGCAACTCCAGAAAATCAAGTCGATGGGTTCGATCAAAGACCTCGTCGGCATGATTCCCGGCGTGGGGCGCCACATGAAGGATCTGGATGTCGACGACGATGCGTTTCGCCACATCGAAGCCCTCATCCTGTCGATGACCCTGGAAGAGCGCCAGCATCCGGAGATCATCAACGGCAGCCGCCGGCGCCGCATCGCGGAGGGCAGCGGCCTGGAAGTGAGCGACGTCAATCAACTGCTCAAACAGTTCCGCGAGATGCGTAAGCTGATGAAGACGATGACGAAGCTGATGGGCAAAGGTCGATCGCTCGACCTGGCCTCGTTGATGGGGGGCATGCGATAGACGAGTGTTCCTGGTTTCCGGCAGGCATCCACACGAAACCAGCGAAAGAAGACCGAAATCCAGAAACGGAAAACCATAGAAGAACCGTGGCTGTCAAACTCAGATTACGTCGGATGGGTCGGAAAAAGCTTCCGATCTGGGCGGTCGTTGCCGCAGACGTGCGTTCGCCGCGCGACGGGCGATTCATCGAAGACCTGGGGCGCTATTACCCGCTCGAAGAGCCGACCCGCGTGACCCTCAAGGAAGACCGTGTGATGCACTGGCTCGAAGTGGGCGCTCAGCCGACGGAGACGGTGCGGAGCCTGTTGAGCAAGGAGGGGCACCTCCTGGCGCTTCACCTCAAACGCACAGGAAAGTCTGACGAGGAGATCGAGGAGGCCGTAACGGCACACCGGGCTTCCCAGGCTGAAAAGGCGCAGCAGGCGAAGAAGTTAACCGCCCTGGACCGCAGAAAGCTGGTGCTCGAAGAAGAGCAGAAGCAGGCCGCGAAGCTGGAAGCCGAGGCGGAAGCGGCACGCGCTAAAGCCGAGGAGGAACGCAAACGCGCCAAGGAGCAAGCAGCGCGTGAGGCGGCGGAGCAGGCCCAGGCCGAGGCAGAAGCGGCCAAACAAGCCCGCGCTGAGGAGAAAGCGGCTGCGGAAGCAGCCAAACAAGCCGAGGCACAAGCGGCCGCCGCCGCCGCGCCGGCTGCCGAGCCTGAAGCCGAGGTCGAAGCGGCGGATGTTGCGGCGGGCAGGGAAGAAGTCGCCGAAGCCGAAGCTGAACCCGCTGCCGAGGTTGCCGAGCCCGAAGCCGAGGTCGAAGCACCGGTCGCCGAAGGCGCCGGGGAAGAGCCTGCGGAAGCCACCGAAGAGAAGAAAGAGGAATAAGCCGGCGGCGCGCCTTTGAGGGCCGTTTCCCGGGCGGATGCCATGGCCATCCACGATCCTGACGCATTGCTTCTGGTGGGCCGTGTCGGCAAGGCCCACGGTGTCCACGGCGAAGTGAAGGTGATCCCGGAGACCGACGATCCCCACCGCCTTGCCGGGCTCACGACGGTTTTCCTGGGACAACGACCCGGCGCGACCGTCTCGCGTACCGTGGCCTCGGTACGGTTCCAGCAGACCAAGCGAGGACTGATCGCCGTCTTCAAGCTGGAGGACGTCGATACGAGGGAGGCGGCTACGGCCCTGGGACGCCAGGGGGTCTTCGCCCGCGAAGAAGAACTACCGCCGCTCGACGAAGATGAGTTCTTTATCCACGACCTCGTCGGCTTGCAGGCCGTGACCGATCAGGATAAACCGATCGGGACCATCGAAGACGTGCTGGAAGGGCCTGCGCATCCCATCTTTGTGGTGCACCGGCCCGGGCAGCCCGACGCCATGATCCCGGTCGTTTCGGCGTTCATCGCCGAGATCGACCTCGACGCGGGGCAGGTTGTTGTGCGGCCCATCGAGGGGTTGTTGGACTAACCGGAGCGATCCGTGCGTATTGACATAGTGACGGCCTTGCCGGACCTCGTCTACGGCCCGCTCCAGCAGAGTATCCTGCTGCGGGCGATCCGAAAAGGGCTGGTCGACATCCGGGTGCACGACCTCCGGGCCTACACGACCGATAAGCACCGGCAGATTGACGATTATCCGTACGGGGGGGGGGCGGGCATGGTGCTCAAACCCGAGCCGATCCGCGCCTGCATCGATGCGTTGCACCGGGATGCCGAAGCATCCGGTCTCCCCGTCGACGACGTGATTTTTCTCACACCGGATGGGGACGTGCTGCAGCAGCGGCTTGCCAACGAACTCTCACTCAGACGGCACCTCGTATTGCTGGCCGGGCATTACAAGGGCGTCGATCAACGCATCCGCGATACCCTGATCACCCGCGAGGTTTCTATCGGCGACTATGTGCTCAGCGGCGGCGAACTGCCCGCACTCGTGCTGACGGACGCGGTTGTTCGGCTGCTGCCGGGCGTGCTGGGCGACGCAACTTCTGCGCTCTCTGATTCGTTCCAGGACGATTTGCTGGATGCGCCGGTCTATACACGGCCGGCTGAGTTCCAGGGCGCCGCCGTGCCTTCCGTACTGCTCTCCGGAGATCATGAACGGATCGCGGCGTGGCGCGAAGAACAGCGCTTGAAAAAGACCAGAGAGCGCCGTCCGGACTTACTACCAGACCACTGAAATCACAAAGCACGTCACGCCCAACGCACTGCGTTTAGAATGGCTGCAGTGACCGCTGCTTTTTACAGGATAACCTTAAAACGAACAAGGAGGTGCGCCATGGCTACTGATTTGATGAAGCTGGTTGAGGCGACCCAGTTCAGGGAAGAAGCGTTTCCCGCCTTTGAACCGGGCGATACCGTTGCGGTGTCCGTGCGGGTGATCGAAGGCCAGAAGGAACGCCTTCAGGTGTTTCAGGGCGTCGTGATCAGCATTAAGGGGCGTGGCGCCAGCCGGACGTTTACCGTCCGTAAAATTTCGAACGGCGTAGGGGTGGAGCGGGTCTTCCCGTATCATTCACCGAAGATTGCCAGCGTGGAAGTAAAGCGCAAGGGCCATGTACGCCGGGCCAAGTTGTATTATCTGCGCAAGCTGCGCGGCAAAGCAGCCCGCATCAAAGAGCGGATGCGCGAGACCTCGTAGCCTCGTCTACGACGCCTGGCCTCGTAAGTGTATCACGCACGCCGGGTTTGTCTTCGCGGTCCGTGGCTCGTTGATCCGGGTTCGTTGATTGCCGATGCCGGCATCGAGAGCATCAACGCCGGGCACAGCGAGCGTACAACGAACCACGAAAAACCGTATGCACCTGGCACTCTGGGATATTCCTCCCGTCGATTTCCTGGTCGAGGGCCTGGAAGCCGGAGTCGTGTCGGAACCGATGGAGATTCATCGGCAGGATGCGCAGGCGTGTGCCGCGATGTTGCTCAAAGGACAGGCCGACGTTGCGCTATTGCCGAGCATGGCCGTGCTGAGCCACACCGATGCGTTCGATGTGTTGCCCGGCGCCGCCCTCTCGACCTGGAAATATCCCTACGTCCGGCTGGTCTTTCCCGAGGGCTTGGAGCGCGTTGAGACGGTGGCCTACGCATCGGCGTATGCCCAGGAGGCGTTGGTCGCACGGATCGTATTGCGCGAGCACTACGGCAAAGATCCCGCCTTTCTCCCGCTCGATGCTCCCACGACGGAGGCATTGCTGGGCACCGGCCCCGGCGCCAGCCTGTTGGCCGGCCCCGACGCGCCGCTGGTGGAAACCGAGCACCTCGTCCTGGACGTAGGGCAGGAATGGTTCGAACTGGTCAACTATCCGATGGTCTGGGGGCTGTTCGCCACGTTGAAAGACTCCGCGACGCCTCGCATGGTAGACCTTCTCCTGCAGGCTGTGCGCGCCGCCGAAAAAAAACGGATCCCGTGGGTGAAGACGCGCCGGATGCCGCCCGGCTTACGGCGTTTCTACCGCGACGACCTGCGCCTTCGCTTCGACGACCTCGTAACGGCAAGCCTGACCGAGTTGCGCCAGTATCTTTATTTCTACCACGTGACGGAAGATATTCCCGGCCTGCCGCTCTTCGAACGCCCGGATTACTGGGACGACGAGGAGGGCGAAGCGCCGCTGTTGTAAGGTCGGGGGAACGGAAACGCTGACGGGTTATGAGTGAAAGCATCAAAATAATAACGACCAACCGCAAGGCGCGTCACGAGTATCACATCAGCGAGACGGTGGAGGCCGGGCTGGTGTTGCAGGGGACCGAGGTGAAGGCGTTGCGCGAAGGGCGGGCGAACTTGCAAGACGCCTTCTGCAAGGTGGAAGGTGACGAGATGTATCTGCTGGGTGCCCACATTTCGCCTTACAGCCACGGTAACCTCAACAACCACGATCCGGTACGTCCCCGCAAGCTGCTTTTGCATCGTCGCGAGTTGGGCAAGTGGAAGAAAGCTTCGGAGCAGAAAGGATTTACCATCATTCCGCTCAAGCTTTACTTTAAAAATGGAATCGCCAAGGTAGAGATCGGCATGGCGCGCGGTAAGAAGCTCTACGACAAACGAGCCGACATCGCCGAGCGTGATACCGACCGCCACCTGGACCGCACGCTGAAGCAGTATTGAGAAATTCGAGGCGCGAATTTCTATCTTCGCAACGCTCTTTTCCCCTGTGTACCCTGCATAACCTGTGGCCGGCCGATGGCAACCTTCCCACCTGTTGACGAACAACTCAAACAGATCCGGCGCGGCGTCGAGGAAATCATTCCCGAAGACGAACTCGTTAACAAGCTCAAAGAGGCGGAGCGGACGGGCCGGCCGCTGATCGCCAAACTGGGCTGTGATCCCAGCCGCCCGGACCTGCACCTCGGCCACGCGGTCGTCCTGCGCAAGCTGCGCCAGTTTCAAGACCTCGGCCACCAGGCCGTCCTCATCATCGGCGACTTCACCGGCATGATCGGGGATCCCTCCGGGCGTTCGAAGACGCGGCCGCCGCTGACGCTGGAGGAGACGCGCATCAACGGGCGGAGCTATTTCGAGCAGGCGACCAAAGTGCTCGACCCGGACAAGACGCGGATCGTCTACAACTCCGAGTGGCTCGGCCGGATGACCTTCAGCGAGGTGGTCCGGCTGGCGGGCCAGTACACCGTGGCACGTATGCTCGAACGCGACGTCTTCGAGACGCGCTACAAAAACGGGGAGCCGATCGGCGTGCACGAGTTTCTCTACCCGCTCGCCCAGGCGCAAGACTCGGTCGCCATCCGCGCCGACGTCGAACTCGGTGGTACCGATCAGAAGTTCAACCTGCTCGTCGGGCGTTCCATCCAGCAGGCGTCCGGCATGGCCCCGCAGGTCTGCATCACGCTGCCCATTCTTCCGGGCACCGACGGCGTCGAGAAGATGTCGAAGTCGCTCGACAACTACATCGGCATCGACGAGGCGCCGGAAGAGATGTACGGCAAAGTCCTCTCGATTCCGGACGACCTCATCTACCCGTACTTCGAGTTGGGTACCGATGTGGCTACGGACGACTTGCCGCGTCTAAAAACCTTCGCTGAAGAAAACCCACGGGGCGCCAAGCACGAGCTGGCCCTGAGCATCGTGCGCCTGTATCACGGAGAGGCCGCCGCCCAGGCCGCCCGCGCTCATTTCCAGAAGACCGTCATTCAGGGCGAGATCCCGGACGACGTGCCGGAGTTTCGCCCCGAGCCGGAAAGCGACACCCGCATCGGTTTGCTGACGCTCATGACGCAGGCGGGCCTGTCGCAGTCGAACGGAGAGGCGCGGCGGCTCGTCCAGCAGATGGCCGTGTCCATCGACGGAGAAAAGATCGACGATCCCCGGTTCGAGATTGACGTGAGCGTGCAGGCGCCCTTCATCCTCAAGGTGGGCAAGCGCCGGTATGCACGGATCGTGTGGCGTTAGTCCGGTTCGGGGTGTTCCGGCCTTGCTTGCAGGGTGCAGCGCTGTCTTTTTTGGTCAGCGTGAACCTTGAGATGTGGCTCCGGACCGCGAAGGGTTGCCCCTCCGTTTCTATTTCGGGAGTTACAACCTGGCCCAACAGGCCGACGGCACCACGCGCTATGGGGTTGAAGCCGTGCTCATAGTAGGGGAATAAGAGGGGCTGGAAAACTATCGAAAAACGGCGCACGTTTTTCGAATACGGTTCACCGGCGTTCCTGGACGGCTCGGAAGCGTTTTCCACCGATCCTTTCGTCCAGCCCGGAAAGGACGAACTTCAAATCGTACCTTAGCGTTCTAGATGAGCTCCTGTCCCTGCTTACCGAATCCTTGCCGGCCTGCGGGTCGCTTCCAGCTATGAGACGGCACCTTCCATTTTTCGGGATCATCCTCATCGTTGCGGGTTTTCTCAACCCCGTCGCCGCGCAAAACACGTCGGAGCCCATCGAAGAGGGCAAGCAGGCGTTTCGCGAAGAACGGTATGCCGATGCCGCCCGCATCTTTGAGCGCATCGCGGAAAAAGAGCCTGAGAATGCCGAAGCCTATTTTTTGATTGCACGGGTCTATTTTGAGACGCCGCTCTATGACAACGGAAAAGCCCAGCGTGCGCTGGAAAAAGCGCTGGACCTGGAGCCGGACAACGTACAGTACATGGTGGCCCGCCTCCAGCAGCTGCGCACCGAATCCTGGAACTTCTTCTCCGAACGCATCAAGGAAGCCCGTCGCCTCGAACTCGCCAGAAAGATCCTTGCCCTCGATCCGGAGAACGCCTTCGCGCACGAAGAACTCGGCACGGTGTATATCCGCGACTTCTGGCGGTATCGCAATGCGATCATGCTGCCCACGTTGCAGTACGGTCAGCCCAGCGGGTTCAGCCGGTCGAGCAATGGCGACCGCATCGTTCCTACCGCCGGGATAGGCGTCGATGAGGATCCGGAGGACCCGCGCGATCCGATCCTGACCGAACTGGAAAGCCAGCGCCGGCCGTTTAACCCGGCCTCCATCACGCCGGACGAGGTATTCCTGGCCGACCGATTCGACCTCGATGTGCTGCGGGAACAGGGCGTCCCGTTCCGTGATCTCAGCGCCCGCGCCCAGCGTGCGTACGAGCGGGCGATCGGTCACCTCCAGAAGGCGCTGGAAATCGATCCGCGCCGCCGCTCGATCTACGACGAGATGATGCAGATCTACGCGCTCAAGGGGGAATATGAGGACGCCCTGGTGATGCTGCAGGAGATGTATCGGTTTTTCCCCGAAGACCCGGCCCTGTGGACCTACCTCGGCATGACCCACTACCAGTTAGGCGATCTGGAATCGGCTGATCGTAGTTTTACCACGGGATTGCAGTATCTGGGGGAAGAGGAACTGGCGGCGTATCAGAATATCAACCTGGTCTTGCCCGACGAAGAAAAGCAGCGGTATCAGGAGGACCCCATCACCTATGCCTCGCGGTTCTGGACGAGCAAGGATCCGCGCTACCTGACCCCCTACAACGAACGCAAGCTGGAGCATTACTTCCGCCTCACGTATGCCGACCTGCTCTACGGCTCGCCCGATCTCGATCTGCGGGGATGGGATACGCAGCGCGGGCAGATCCTCGTCCGCTACGGTATTCCCCGGTCGGACGTGGTGCTGGTGCCCAACCGGGATGGCGTCTTTTCGGCACGCCAGACGCTCGTCGGGGCGATTTTTGCCACCATCAACGGCACGGACGAGCAGGGTAACCCGACGACCGAGTTGGACGTCAGTGGTACGGAGTCTTTTGGCAACGTGTTTTCTACGGCGTCGTCGGCGTTTGAGGAGCTGAATACGTACAACATCTGGGAGTACGGCCCCTTCCGGTTCGTCTTCGAAGATCCGTTTCGCAACGGCGAATATCGCATGTACAGCCCGTCGGCGTCCGAACTCTCGGAGAGTATCATCACCTGGCAAAACGATTATGAGATTCGCTCCAAGGAGATCTTCCGCTCCGTGCCGGAGCGGTACGACTACGAGGCACCCGGTCGGCAGATCGAGCTTCCGTACCTGGTGTCGGCGTTCAAGGGGCAGGACGGCAAGACCGATCTGTACGTGAATTACGGCATTCCGATCAACGAGTATGATCGGACGCAGGATATGATCGAGGTCACCGCCAACACCGGTACGTTTCTCATCAGCAACAACCGCGACATCCTCGTTGAACGGCGGCGTACTATCTATGGGCTCCAGACGAGCCAGATCATGACGTTCAAGGATCAGAACCTGTGGGTGGACACGCAGCAGATGCAATCGCCCCCCGGCCAACAAGAGGTTTCCGTCGAGTTCGAGACCTCCAGCGGACACACGGTTGCCGTCCAGCGCCGCAAGGTAACGGTTCCCGACTTCGACACGGGGATGCTGGGCCTGAGCGACATCATGCTCGCTTATCAGGTAGAGGATACCCCCGACGGCAAACCGCTCGGTGCCAACGAAGTGGTTCGAAACAACCTGTCGATTCGTCCGGCGCCCTGGACGGTGTATGAGGCCACGTGGCCCATTTATATCTATTTCGAAATCTACAACCTCGAACGCAACGCCGACGGGCAAACCGATTACGACGTCGAAATTGTGCTTGCGCCGAAGGAAAAAGCCAGGGGCCTACGCAAGCTCTTCAACGCAATCCTCGGGGGCGGAAAGGGCGTCGCCGTGAGTTACCACGGCAGCGAAACACGCCCCGACGAAGGGCTCTACCAGATCATCGACGCGAGCGATCAGGAGGCGGGGCTCTACACGATGGTGCTGCGCGTGCGGGACAACATTGCCAAGAAAACCGTCGAGAGCGAGCAGGATCTCTTTCTGGAAGAGTGAAACGGGCGGCCTGTCATGATGCGTGCGGTGCCGGCGCAAGCTGTTTTATCGGCACCGCTACGCCGTACGGTTCACGAAGCCATCTCGGCCCGGACGCGGGCGTCTTTTTCGTGAACCTGTTCGGCCATTGCTTCCTTGTACGCGACCAGGCGTTCATGCAGGGCGGCCTCGCCGGTGGCGAGGATCTGCACGGCGAGCAAGGCCGCGTTTTTGGCGCCGTCGATGGCGAGGGTCCCTACGGGGATGCCGCTGGGCATCTGTACCGTCGCCAGCAGGGCATCCAGACCTTGTAGGGCCCCCGAGTTGATCGGCACGCCCAGGACCGGCAGCGTCGTGCCGGCGGCGAGGACGCCCGCCAGGTGGGCCGCCACGCCGGCGCCGGCAATGAGCACCTTCAGCCCCCGTGCGTGGGCCGTCTTGGCATACGTATGCGCCTGCTCCGGCGTCCGGTGGGCCGACATCACGCGGATCTCGAAGGGGACGTCAAACGCGTTCAGGATTTCGGCCGCCTTTCGCATCACGGGCAAATCCGAATCGCTGCCCATCACGATGCCGACGAGGGCTTGTCTTGTTTCAGGCATCTCGTACCCCGGTAAAAAATCAGGATCTCGTGTCGAACGAGGCCAATATACAGCGGCAGGCCGTCAAGTATGCCTTGAACAGGCTGGAGTACCTGTCCATGCAGGAGAAATGACGCGTTTGCCTCACCCCGCGCTGCGTGCCTGCAAGAACGCGTCAAGCGCCGGCTCGTCGGTCACGAGCACCTCGCGCGCTTTGGAGCCGACGAACGCGCCGACGATGCCCGCCTCTTCGAGTTGATCGACGATGCGGGCGGCGCGGGTGTAGCCGACGGACAGCTTGCGCTGCAACAGCGACACGGATCCCTGCTGGCTGCGGACGATGATCCGGGCCGCCTCTTCGAAAAGGTCGTCGATCTCGTCATCCCCGGCGCCGCCGGCGCCCGGAGACGGGCCCTCGCGGTCTTCAGGGGAGGGGAGGATGTACGGGCCGCCTCCGGGCTGATCGCTGATGCAGTCCATCAGCCGGTCCACCTCTTCCACCGACACGAACGGCCCCTGGATGCGGAGCAGGCGGCTGCCGCTCATGAAAAGCATGTCGCCGTTGCCCACCAGGCCCTCGGCGCCGTTTTGGTCGAGGATCGTCCGGGCGTCGATCTTGGAGGCTACCTGGTAGGCCACGCGCGACGGGAAGTTGGCCTTAATGAGGCCCGTGATGACGTCCACCGAAGGCCGCTGCGTGGCGAGGACCAGATGGATGCCTACGGCCCGCGCCATCTGGGCCAGCCGGGCAATGGGCGCCTCGATGTCTTTGCCCGCCGTCATCATCAAGTCCGCCAGCTCGTCTACGATGACGACGATGTAGGGGAGGTGTTTGTGGCCGTTGCGCGGATCCAGCTTTTCTTCCTTAAATTTTTTGTTGTACGCCTTGATGCCGCGCACCCGTGCGTCGGAGAGCAGGTCGTAGCGCATCTCCATCTCCTTCTCGCACCCCTTGAGCACGCCCAGCGCGTCGGCTACGTCGGTGATGATCGCGTCGTCGCCGTCTTCCGGCAGCGCCAGGTAATGGTCGAGCATATCCCGGTACTGCTGCAACTCGATCTTCTTGGGGTCGATCATCACGAACTTGAGGTTCGACGGATGACACGCGTAGAGCAACCCTGCGATAAGCGTGTTGAGGCCGACCGACTTGCCCGACCCCGTAGCGCCGGCGATGAGCAGGTGCGGCATCTTGGTGAGGTCTTGCAGGAAGACTTCGCCTTCGATGGTTTTGCCGAGGGCGACGGGAAGCTCCATCTCCGCGTCGCGAAACTTGGCGGTGCCGATGATGTCGCGGATGCGTACCAGCTCCCGGTTTCGGTTGGGAATCTCTACACCGATGGCAGTCTTGCCGGGGATGGGTGCGATCATGCGGATGCCGCGTGCGGCCATCGCCATGGCGAGGTCGTCCTCCAGGGCGGTGATCCGGCTGATCTTGATGCCGGGCGCCGGGGTCAACTCGTACAGCGTCACCGTCGGCCCGACGATGGCGTTGATGTCGGTGATCTCGATGTTGTAGGTAGCCAGCTTGTCGAGCAGGATGCGCTTGTTTTCCTCCAGCTCCTCATAGTCGATATGCGTCTCGTCGTCGTCCGGCGTGTCGAGCAAGTCGATGGGTGGAAATACGTACGGGAGCGTCTCGTCGTCCAGCGCCAGATGCGGGATCTCATCCGCTTTTTCTTCCTCAATCGGCCCGAAGACTTTGAGTTCGAGGTCGCGCGGTTCGTCGGTACGGGCCGGTTGTCTCGGCGGGGGAGCAGAGGCGGGTGGGCTCGGGGGGCGTGGGTCGTTGAATACGTTTTTGACCGGGGCCCGGAACGGTGCCGGCTCCTCGGGGGCCGGCGTGCGAGAGGCTGCCGGGTGCAGGGATACGCGGGCTGTGGGGGCCGGCTGTTTGCGTTCCGGCTCGCGCTGAGGCCGGGGCGAGCCGGCCGTCTCGCTATGGTTTTCCCGCAGGGCCTGGGCGCGCTCCGCGCGCCGTTGCGCGCGGTCGGCGCGGTTTTCGGCGAAGCGTTCTTGCAACTCGGCACGCCGCGTCTTGAACCAGGTGCGGGCTTGCTGGAATCCGTTCTCGACCCGGTCCATCGAGCGCTGGACGTCGTGGTCGATCACGAGCAGAAGGGTCACCGTTACCGCGAGGGCCAGGAGCAGGAACGAGCCGAGCGCTCCGAAGACCTGCCGCATCCACCCGGCGATACCCTGGCCGACGGTGCCGCTCCATACGCTCCAGTCTTGCCCGGCCGACAGGCCGATCCAGCCGAGGAGGGTGGCCAGGACGACCGCACCCATACCCGTCAACAGCGAGAGGAAGGGGAGGTAGACGGTTTTTTTATGGCGAAAGATGACGTAGCCCCAGGCGAAGAGCAGGCCCGTGAGGAGCAACGCGGTATAGCCCAGGAAGAGCGGCACCAGCAGCCGTGCCAGCACCGCGCCGACGAGCCCCAGCGCGTTCTCCGCACGATGGCTGCCGGGGTCGAAGAGAGCCTCCAGCGACGCGTCGCGCGCGAAGTCGTTGTCGCCCGCGTGGTACGTGGCGAGGGCCAGCGAGAGCAGCAGGGCCAGCGCCATCAAGATCACCCCGAGGATCTCTTGCTTACGCGCCCTGGTTACCAGCGGCGCCGGGGTTTTTTTCCGAGACGTGGTGGTCTTCTTACGCGTCGTCGTGCGCCGTGATTTCGTCTTTGCAGTGGCCATGCCCCTAAGCTACGGAATCGAGGGCCGCGATTTCAATGGTTTCAGAAAGGCCTCGGGCCTTATATTTCGTGAGATAGGCAATGTGTAAAATGCCTGTGCCGTAAAGCGTTGGCACAGACGAGTTGAACTAAAAGATGAAGTATTTTTTCCGAAGGATCGTGCCGTGACGGTGTGGTTCAGCCTGCCGGTTCTATCATCGACTCATTGAAGAGCACCAGACGATTCTCTTTGTGATAGGGCAGCAGGGGCAGGGCGTCCGCCTGCAGGCAGTATTCGACGTCTTTGGCGTAGCCGTTGGCGCGCAGCCACTGGGCGTGGTTGCAGTGCCGCAGGGCGATCTTCATTTCGTCCTTATCGTTGCGGTACTGGGTGAAGGCCATGTACGCGGTGTCCGAGACGCCGTCCGGCTCCTGGCCATCCCAGAGCCGATAGAGCATCATGCCGGCACAGAGCGTGTCCTCCAGCGAGACGCGGTTGCGGGTACCGGCGCAGACGATCGTGGTGGGACCGTTGGTTTTTTCAATAAAATCGACCACACGCCCGGCGTTGAGGAAAGAGCCGATGAGCAAGTGCCGGGCGGGCCTGGACCGGGCGATTGCACGGGTGCCGTTGGTAGTGTTCAGGATGATGGTACGGCCTTTAACTTGCGCTTCCGTGTATTCCA
>Ga0302046_10000417_pt1 | contig 43746 bp, 42 predicted proteins | sample RVTome_11_FD_200261 | JGI IMG/M metagenome (GOLD analysis project Ga0302046, IMG submission 200261) | Soil microbial communities from uranium-contaminated site in the Upper Colorado River Basin, Wyoming, United States - RVT147D111 (version 2) ...
TTCGTTGCGTCAGGATCCCGATGTCGTGGTTGTGCAGGAACTCCTTGATCATGAGATGGTGGACGCGGCCCTGACTGCCGCCGAAACGGGGCGACTCGTCATTTCATCGTTCCACACGCCGGATGCGACGAGTACGGTCTCACGGCTCGTAGCCCTGTTCGGGCACGAGGAGCGCGAGGTGGCACGTATACGAATTGCCGATGCGCTTGCGGGCGTCATCTCTCAGCGTCTGCTGGCGACGACCGATGGCGGACGCTGCGTCGCAGCTGAAATCGCTACCGGCACGCCCGAGATCCGTGCCGTGATCCGGGACAGACAACGTGCCGGTGAGATGTACGACCTCATCGCTGATTCCCGTGAAAGGCATGGGATGCAGACGATCGACCAGCATCTCGTTGACCTCGTGAGCGAGCAGGTGGTTGAGTACGATCTTGCGGTGGCCGCGGCCACGAACGAAGCGGAGTTCCGTCGGATGGATGCTGTCCAACGCGAAGCAGTCGAAGAGGACGCCAGTTCTTCGGAAAGAAGAACCGGCAAACGAACGAGGCGGCACGGTCCCAGGGATCGTCGTCGTCGCAAAACAGAGTCCTGAACAGACACGGCTTATGAAGATGGCTATCAAAGGTGTTATGGCGCCGATTACCACACCGTTTGACGAGACGACCGGTGATGTGGATGCGGTTGCCCTCCGTAACAACGCACGAAGTCTGTTTGACGCCGGCTTGACCGGGATTCTCGCCGCCGGGTCAACCGGCGAGGCGGCCATGCTGGATGAGGTGGAGTACCGGAGCATTATCGAGTGGCTCCGCGACGTCGTTCCTGAGGACCGACACCTGATGGCCGGGGCAGGGCGCGAGTCGACCCGCGGGACAATCGCGGCATGCCAGGCCGCCGGGCGTGCCGGGGCAGACACCGTCCTGATTCGGGCGCCGGCATATTATGGGGCGGGTCTTTCGGATGACGCGTTGGTTGACCATTTCCGCGCCGTAGCGGACGCGTCGCCCTTGCCGATCCTCCTTTATAACATCCCGAAGTATACGCACCTGACTATCAGTGACGGTGTTTTTCGAGCGCTCGTGACGCATGAGAACATTATCGGGGCAAAGGATTCGAGCGGCGATCTGAAGAACTTCATCAAGTACCGCGAAGCCGCACCGGATTGGTCCCTCCTGGTCGGCAACGGCACGCTGCTCTATGCGGCTCTGGAGTCAGGCGGAGTTGGTGGAATTCTTGCCGTCGCCAACTTTGCCGCTGAAACCGCCGCTGGCATTGCGGAGGCATTCGACCGCGGCGAACGCAACACCGCGGGAGCGTTGCAGGAACGTCTTACGCCGTTGCACAAGGAAATCGTGGGGGCGTTAGGACCTGCGGGCGTGAAGGCGGCCATGGACGTGGTTGGGTTGCACGGCGGACCCGTCAGGGCTCCCCTCCGCAATGTGGGACCGGACCGCACGAGCGATGTTCAATCCCTGCTCGCCCGGTCGAATCTTATTGCGACCTGATCTGCCGGAATGGGTTGAACCGCTCGTTGCGGAACTCGGAAAGGCGAGACGACCAGGGTCGACGCAGGTATCCGTTGCGGAGGATGCCATTGGCCGGGTTATGGATTCGCTTGGCTTTTCCGTTGAACGTCAGATTTTCACGACGTCTGCCCGTCGGCTTTATGCTGGATCACTGTTAGGCGCTGGTCTTGGATGGGTTGCACTGGGCCTGTTTCCGCTGTTGATGCTCCCCGTGGACCTGTGGATCGTGTTCACCATCGGCCTGGCGGCTCTGATCGCGGTCGTGGTCGTTTCTGTGGGCATTGGCGCGGGTGTCCTCCCCTTTGAGGCGGAGCCGGTTCAGGCCACCAACCTCATCGGCACTCGTTCCTCGGGGCCACTCCTCTGGCTTGTTGCGCACTCGGATACCAAAGCCCAATGGCTCTCGTTGCGAGGTCGCGTGATAGCAACGGTGCTGACGGGTGCAGGATCCATGCTGCTCGTCGCCGCCCTCGTCGTGCGGATCGCGGGTCCGCTCCCATGGTGGGTGGCGGCACTCCTATTGATACCCCTCCTGATCGGGAGTGCAGGTCTGTCCAGACCGCCATTGCACGGGGAGTCACCAGGCGCCGTGGACAACGGCAGCGGCGTGATTGCCGCTTTGAGTGCGGCAGCCCGGCTGTCTGACCGACAGGATATCGGTGTCCTGATTACCGGAGCGGAAGAGTTCGGTATGGAAGGAGCCAGAGCGTGGGTCCAGGCGGCGGGGTCCCAGGGGGCCGGCTTTGTCAATTTCGACGGAATTGACAGCGTCGGGCGGTTCAACATCATGACCCACCGTTCGTCGCCACGAACGGACGAGAATGAGGAACGGGCGAAGTTCCTTCACCGGGAGCTCCGTTCTGTTTTGCGGGCGGGGGGGCATACGGTCAGAGATCGGCCGCTGCCCTTTGGGATCTTCGTGGATGGTTCTATCCTCGCCAGGGGGGGACTGTGGGGCGTTACGGTCAGTCGCGGGACGTGGGAGACCCTGTCGGTGATCCACACCCCTCGCGATACGATCGAACGGACTGATGTGGGCGGTGCAGTGGTGGCGGGTACGGCAACCGCCGAGGCCGTGCGTCGGTTTTTTTGTTGACTAGCACGAACGTTGGAGGTAGTTTGCGTCAAAGGATGCCCCGCTGGGAACCCCGCGGGGCTTTTTTATTGTTTGCCGGAGGGAGAGGTGTTCGGTCCCAAGTGCCAGTGTGTGGTGGTTGTGGGTGCGCAATGGGGAGATGAAGGCAAAGGAAAAATCGTGGATGTGCTGGCGGAGCGCGCCGATCTGGTCGTTAGGTACCAGGGTGGGGCAAATGCCGGGCACACGGTCGTCATCGACAACGAAGAGTTCATCCTTCATCAGATTCCATCCGGGATTCTCAACCCGAATACCCGGTGTGCCATTGGAAACGGGGTCGTGTTGGATCCGGAGACGCTCATCAGGGAGATGGGCGAGTTGGAGAGTCGCGGTATCCGCATTGAAGGTAGACTCAAGATCTCCGACCGGGCTCATCTCGTGCTTCCCTGTCACAAGGTGCTCGATGCCGCGGCGGAACGAACCCAGAAGATTGGCACGACCCGGCGTGGTATTGGGCCCGCGTACGAAGACAAAATCGGTCGCCGAGGCGTGCGCATGGGAGATCTCGTCACCGATCATGGAACGAGTGAACGGTTGCGCGAGTACCTGGCCCAACGAATCGAGTACGCCAATCGACAACTCGTTGCGCGAGAGGTGACCGAACGCGTATCCCTCGACGAGCATGTGCGTTTCCTGGCGGCGGTCGCGCCCAAACTGGCACCCATGGTGACGGACACTGGACTGCTGACGGCCGCCGCCTTGGCGGCGGGAGAACGCGTCCTGCTCGAGGGAGCCCAGGGTGCGTTACTCGACGTGGACCACGGGACGTACCCTTACGTCACGTCTTCGACCACCACGGCTGGAGGCGCGGCGGTTGGTGCCGGGATTGGGCCCACGGCCATCGACGGAGTTCTTGGCGTCGTAAAGGCGTACACCACGCGTGTCGGCAATGGGCCCCTTCCCTCGGAAGCGACGGAATCCAGCGGTGAAACACTGCGCCAACTCGGCGGTGAGTTTGGGGCCACGACCGGAAGGCCTCGCCGGTGCGGCTGGTTCGATGCGGTTGTCGTCCGGTATGCCGCCAGGGTCAACGGGTTGACCGAGCTGGCGGTGACCAAACTCGACGTGCTGGATTCGTTGCACGAAATCCCCGTGTGTGTGGGGTACGGCATTCACGGCGACGTAGTTCATGAGATGCCGGCCGTTCCGGAGGTTCTGGCTTCAGTGCAACCGGTGTTCAAGACGTTTGAAGGCTGGAACAGGCCCACGACGGGCATCACGCAATTCACTGACCTGCCGCCTCAGGCACGTGTGTATCTCGATATGATCGAGGATCTCGTGAAGGTGCCGATTACCTACGTGAGCGTGGGCACTGGGCGCGACCAGATCATTCGGCGCTGAACACACTGCTGCCAGGGGATCGGCCTCCCTTGCGCGGTCTCAGGGTGAACATATTTTCCTCCCCTTCATGACATCACGGATCAGGGTGTGAGCGGGAATGGCAAGACTGGCCGACATGGATACACTCGTCTCCCTCGCCAAGCGGCGAGGGTTTGTCTTTCAGTCGTCCGAGATCTACGGTGGCCTGGGATCCGTTTGGGATTATGGTCCTCTGGGCGTTGAACTCAAGCGGAACCTGACCGACCGATGGTGGCACACGATGGTTCGATCCCGCGAGGACGTCGAAGGCATCGAAAGCGCCGTGCTGATGCATCCCCGCGTCTGGGAGGCTTCCGGTCACGTCGGGGGATTCACGGACCCGCTGGTGGACTGCCGGCAATGTAAGAATCGATTTCGCGCGGATGACGGCAGGATCCGCGGTACGCCCGGCGAATCCGATGCACAGTGTCCGGTGTGTGGAACCAAGGGCTCGCTCACGGCTCCCAGGCTGTTCAATTTGATGTTCAAGACGTACATGGGCGCCGTCGAAGAAGCGGCCGCGCAGATTTACCTTCGGCCCGAGACAGCGCAAGGCACGTACGTGAACGTGTTGAACGTTATGCAGTCATCGCGACAGAGAATCCCGTTTGGTATCGCCCAATTCGGCAAGGCATTCCGCAACGAAATTACACCTGGGAACTTCATTTTCCGCACTCGGGAGTTCGAGCAGGCCGAAATGCAATATTTCGTGAAACCCGGGGAGGACGAGAAGTGGTTTGAGTATTGGCGCGCCGCGCGGATGCAGTGGCACGTGGATCTGGGGATCGACCCGGCCAGGCTCAGGTTCCAGGAACATGGGCCCGATGAACTTGCTCACTACGCCAAACAGGCTGAGGACATCGAGTATGAGTTCCCCTTTGGTTGGCAGGAGTTCGAGGGAATTCACAATCGGACAGATTACGATCTGTCCCGTCATCAGGAATATTCGCGCAAGCGACTCGACTACATGGATCCACACACCAAAGAGCGTTTTGTCCCATACGTCGTTGAAACGGCGGTCGGGGTCGGTCGCATGGTGCTGGTCACCTTGGTAGACGCGTACAGGGAAGAGGATGTCGAGGGCGAGAAGCGGGTCGTGCTACGCCTGAACCCCGCCATTGCCCCTATCAAGGTCGGTGTGTTTCCCCTTGTAAAGAAGGACGGGATGCCGGAGTTGGCTCGCAGGATTCACGACGAGCTACGGTTGAACTTCACAACGTTCTACGACGACGGCGGATCGATCGGGCGGCGGTACCGCCGGCAGGATGAGGCCGGGACGCCCTTCTGTGTCACGGTGGATGGTCAGAGCACTGGAGACCAGACTGTGACGGTCAGGGATCGTGACACCCTTGTGCAGGATCGTGTATCGATTGATGCGTTGGTGGCATACGTCCGTAACCGCCTCGTCAGGTAGGCGCGGGAGAAAGGGGCAAAATTGACCGGCAAAACCGAGACCTTCTCCGGTCGTTGGATGATGATCCTCGTCATGCTTGGCATGGCGGTGGGAACCGGGAACATATGGCGGTTTCCCCGAATCGCCGCCCAAAACGGCGGCGGAGAATTTCTGATCGCATGGATCGTCTTTCTCTTCCTCTGGTCCATCCCGCTCATTCTGGTTGAATTCGGATTGGGCAGAAAAACGCGGAGCGGGCCCATCAGGACATTCGTAAAGATCATGGGTCCGAGGTGGGCGTGGATGGGCGCCTTCATCGCGTTGGTTGCCACCGCGATTCTCTTTTACTACTCCGTCGTGGCCGGGTGGACGCTCCGATACCTCTTTGCAAGCTTGACCGGCTCGCTCCCGGGTGAACCGCCGGGGGCCATGTGGGACGCGTACATTGAATCCTGGTGGCCGGTCGTAACGCACGGCGTGGCCATCGGTCTCGGTGCGTTTGTCGTGGGGCGAGGAATCGGCGCCATCGAGAAGGTCGCCCGATTCCTCATGCCGTCATTGCTCGTGTTGGTCGTCGTGTTGACCATCCGCGCGGTGACCCTTCCTGGGGCTGCGGATGGACTCGCCTACTTGTTCGGTGTGGACTGGCATGCCTTGGGCTCCGCGAGAATCTGGATAGAGGCTTTGACGCAGAACGCATGGGACACGGGTGCCGGATGGGGCCTTGTGCTCACGTATGCCGCGTATCTTCGTGTCGAAGAGGATACCGCTCTCAATGCGTTCATTGTGCCGACCGCAAACAACGTTATCTCGCTGTTGGCCGGTATCATGGTCATGTGCACGGTTTTTTCCGTCGTGCCTTCTCTGATCGACCAGTTCGCCGCCAATCCTGAAACCCTCAGCGCGTTTCCCGCTCTGGCCGAGGCGGTGGCGGCGGGACAGCCGATGTCCGAAGACCTGATGCAGTCCACGATCTTTGGTGCGGGCAATGAGGGTCTCACGTTCATCTGGATGCCCGAACTGTTCAGCACCTTGCCGTTAGGCGGCGTCCTGATGGTCCTGTTCTTCGCGGCGCTTTCGTTTGCTGCTTTCACGAGTCTCATGGCGATGGTCGAACTGGCGACACGCGTGTTCATCGATGCGGGCGTCGAACGATCCAAGGCGATTCGGTTTGTCGGCGCTGGCGCCTTTCTGCTGGGCCTGCCCTCAGCCATCTCCATTCGTGTGCTGCACAATCAGGACTGGGTGTGGGCCGTCGGATTGATGCTCGCGGGGCTCTTCTTCTCGATCGCGGTCATCAAGTACGGCGTAAGCCGGTTTCGGGAAGAGCAGCTCAACCATGAGCATTCCGATATCAGAATCGGCAAATGGTTCGATGTCGTGGTCTCGGTGCTCGTGCCCCTCCAGGCGATCGTGTTGACCGTATGGTGGTTGTGGCAGTCCTACCGGGGGGACACGGAGGGTTGGCTGAAACCGTTTGAGGAAGGGAACGTCGGGACGGTGCTGTTTCAGTTCGCGGTCGTCCTCGGAGCCCTGCTGCTGTTCAATCGATGGGTAGCCACCAAGTCGGCACCAGATGTCTAGGGATGCTCTTGCACAGGTCGTGTGGTGGTCCCGAGGGACGCGGCGGCGAGTTGCAGATCTCCCACCGGACCCCTACGAAGACGTTGACAGAACGGTGAGAGTGGTTCGGGTCAAGATGCTCGCCGCGTGAGCCGGCACCCCCTCGTACTCACAGCTTTTTCCGCGAATTGCAGCGGCCGGAGGGACCGCCGGAGCCCCCGCTGGTCGTGAGTCTCGGTCCATTGGCGCCATGACTCGGTCCCACGTCCGCCGTGTGTGCGGGACCCGCGCTCCGGACCCACACGGCTTGTGCAGAGGTTCGCTGGCAGGGTGCTGAAAAAGGGCTCCCGGAGGCGCGCGTTGGGTCGCGGCCTATGGATAATGGGGCGGTGTCGTAGGGGGCCGCGAACCGCGGCGCGCGAGGGGAGCCCTTTCTCAGCACCCTGCCAGATGGTTCCTGCACATGGGAGACGCCCGTTATCTTTGACGGGCGCTCCCGGATTATCCTGATCGTTCACAGGGCTCATGGTACGAGAATACAAGACCAATCTTCCCGGCCAAGAAGTGATTGCTCGGGCAAAGAAGTTCTTTGCGGAGCGGGTCCCTCACTACGGGGCATATCTCGAGTCGGAGGGTGCCTCGTACGCCACGTTCCGTGGGCAGGGCGGTGAGGAGATCGCCATTGCTGTGGTTGAAGGCGGTCCAGGCACCCGTGTGCGGGCCTCTTCGCCAATGTACGAACAGGCCATTGGACGGTTTTTCTCCACCCTTCCGGCTCTGGGTCAGGATGACTGACACGCTCCTGAAACACGTTCGCGTGTGGGTCACCGACGTGTGGGACAATCTCCGAGTACCGGTGACACCAGGTACCACGGTGGCAGACCTGAAGGTGGCCGGGCTGGAGCGAGCCATGCTGGGCGGGGCCGCCCTCCGTGAGTATTCCGTCAAGTACCGGGGCGGGCTCGTTCTCGACGAAACCCGAACGCTCGAGCAACTCGGCGTTCCGGACGACGCCCCATTTATCATCCTTCCCACTCGTCGCCGTCCGGTCTCCTGATTCGACGGGCCTAGATTATCCTTCGGAGGTGGTGCTTCATCAGCTGAGGCCAACTCGTTCGAGTTGGGTCCTGACGGTCTTAGCCGCTGGATTTCTCGCCTTAGACGGCGTTCTCCTCGTTCTCGCCGGCGCATGGTCGCGGCGGCCTGGGCTGGTCGCGGGGGGGATTGTGTTCCTTGCCGGCGCCGTCGGTGTCGGTGTGTATTGGCGACACCACACCCGGCGACTCGCCGAGTTGCGGGAAGCGCTGGAAACGGAAGCCATGAAACTCAACCAACTCCGGGCGGACGTGGACCGGTCCGCCGACTCCTGATACGATGGACCCGCTGATTCGAGGTACCGTCCCGGGATGACGTGCACCATCGTATGGCACTCTTCCTCGATAGCCCACAAAACCGGGGCAAGCCATCCTGAATCGCCGGCGAGATTGGAAGCGATCCTGGATGCGCTGAGGGAAGACGCCTGCGCCGACATCGTTGAATGGGTCAGCGCGTCGGAAGCCCCCTTCACAGCCCTCTCCGCCGTCCACGAGGCCGAACACATCGCGCGATTGCAGCAGGTTGCCTCCCGCGGCGGCGGTGCCCTGGACGCTGACACGGTGATGAGCGCGGGAAGTTGGGAGGCCGCATTGTACGCTGCGGGGGCGGCGATTCGGGTGGCGCAGTTGGCGCTCGACCATCAGCCGGCCTTCGCGGCCGTTCGCCCTCCGGGCCACCACGCTACCGCGGCTCAGGCAATGGGTTTTTGTCTGCTGAACAATGTTGCGATTGCCGCGCGATACGCAATCGACGAACTGGCCCTGCAGCGTGTCCTGATCGTCGATTGGGATGTGCACCACGGAAACGGCACGCAGGATATTTTCGGCCGGGATCCGCGGGTGCGTTATGTATCCCTTCACCAATCTCCACTCTATCCCGGCACCGGTGCGGAGGAAGAAACCGGTGTTGGGAATATCTTCAATGTTCCGCGGCCATCCGGCCTTCGACGTGAGACGTACGTTCAGGATCTCAATGACGCGGTCCACCGAGCAACGGATCACTGGCAGCCTGACTTGCTCCTGATCAGCGCTGGTTTCGACGCCATGGCGGGGGATCCACTCGCTGGATTCACGCTCGAGCCGGAGGACTACGCCGCATGGATCGAAACGTGGAAGGGTCTGCACGTCCCAATGGGAGCCGTTCTCGAAGGCGGGTATGCACCTCATCGCATTGCTCGAGCGGCCGTGTGTGCCGTTCGATCTCTGGCGTCGAGCACTCCCGACCGTTCTTGAACCCTTCGGTACCCACCGTATGTGAGGTTGCGCTCCCGATCCCAGGGGCGAAGACCTACTCGTACGCCATTCCGACGGCCCTTGCCGATCTGATCGTCCCTGGAATTCGCGTTGTCGTTCCAGTTCGGTCGCGAGAGATGGTCGGCATCGTGTGCCGCGTTGGCCGTCAAGATCCGACCGATCTGAAACCCCTGCTCGTGGTGCCGGATGCCGGGCCTTTGCTGACTCCGCCGTTACTGGAATTGGCTGACTGGATCACCCATTACTACGGTGGTTCGTTGGGTTGGACGCTCAAGGCGATGCTGCCCGCGGCCTTGTGGGGCAAGTCGACACTGCACGCCATTCTTCGGGATGCCAGTCTCATGTCCGGTGGAACGAGCGCTGCTCTCGGTCGCGTGTTGGAAAGGAGAGGCGGTCGAGCGTCGGCCACAGCGTTGCGGAAGTCTCTGGGACGACCGGTCTGGGATGTGCTGCAACGTCTTGCACGCGTGGGCGCCATCGAACTCGAAGTCACGCCTCCCAGCACCGGCCCGGCACCGGCAACCGAAGCCGTCGTCGTGCTCAGCCGGAGGCTACCCTCCCTCATGGAGCGCGAGGACGTCTTTGGTCGAGCCAGGCGGCAACGCGAGGCATTTGAACTGCTCGACGAGTTGGGTGGTGAAGTCGCGCGTACACGTATGATGAAGGAGTTCAACTTCTCCCGCGCCGTGCTGACCGGTCTCGAGCGCAGAGGGTTGGTCACGATCGACACGCGTGAGTCCTTCCGGGATCCCTTCACAGGAGTTGCCGTGCCCCCTCCGGACGCGGTGACACCGGACCAACAAAAGGCGCTCGATGTCATGGCGGGAGTTTCAGTGGGTGGTGCCGTGACGATGTTCGGTGTGACAGGCAGCGGAAAGACCCTCGTTTATCTCGAAGCAATGCGGAAGGCGGTCGACGCCGGCGGAAGCACTATCGTCCTGGTTCCCGAGATCGCATTGACTCCGCAAACCATCGCTCGTGTGCGCGGTGTGTTTGGCGACAGGGTTGCCGTGCTGCACAGCGGATTGTCGGACGGCGAGCGGGCCGATGCATGGAGGGCGCTGGCCTCCGGTAACCGAAACGTTGTTGTGGGCGCACGATCGGCCATCTTCGCTCCCGTTCGGAATCTGGCCGTGATTGTCGTTGATGAGGAGCACGACGCGAGCTACAAGAACAGCGAGGCGCCACGATACCACGCGCGGGACGTAGCCCTGAGGCGCGGGACGCTCGAAGCGGCGAAAGTCATCCTGGGAAGTGCCACGCCCTCCCTGGAAACGTGGAATGCACGGGATGCGATACCCGTGGTACGGCTTCCGCATCGCGTAACCGAGAACCCGCTTCCGACGGTCGACTTGATTGACTTGCGGAGCGCGCCTAGAGTGGCGGAGGCCGGACCCGTACCCTGGACCGAACAGCTGGACGCCGCTGTCGAGCAACGCCTGCGCAAGGGTGAGCAGGTCATCCTGCTGTTGAATCGGCGAGGTTTTGCCCACTTCCTGCAGTGCACCGACTGCGGCGGAGTCCCGGAGTGTTCCAACTGCAGTATTGCGCTCACTGTACATCAGGTGCCGGCTGGCCTGAAGTGCCACTACTGTGGTTTTGAGCGTGCGGTACCCGTCGGGTGTGACGTCTGCGGAGGTAAGACGCAGCGGACGAAGGGTATTGGGACACAGTCGCTCGAACGCTGGGTGACCGTTCGCCATCCTGAAGCTCGTCTGGCTCGCATGGATGCAGACACAACGGCGACCAAGTGGGCGCATCAGCGAATCCTCGACGCGTTTGGAGAAGGTGGCGTCGACGTGCTCCTCGGAACGCAGATGATCGCCAAGGGGCTGGACTTTCCCGGCGTGACACTCGTGGGCGTCGTCAACGCGGATACCGGCCTCCACCTGCCCGATTTCCGCGCCGCGGAGCGTACGTTTCAGCTGATCTCTCAGGTGGCGGGCCGCGCGGGTCGGGGCCCAAAGGGTGGAGAGGTGCTGGTGCAGACGCGCTCACCGGACCACTACGCATTGCGCCACGCGGTGGGTCATGACTATGAGGGATTTGCCGCACGTGAATTGGATGAGCGCACCGACCCCGCCTACCCGCCACATGTCGGGTTGATCAACGTGCTCGTCGCTGGTCCCGTCGAACCCGTGGTGAGTAGGACGGCCGCACGGGTGGCGGACTGGTTACGCGGCCTCGTTCGAGTCCGGCATCTGCCCGCGGAGATCCTGGGGCCGGCACCTGCGCCGCTCGCACGAATCAAAGGTCGATGGCGCTGGCATGCCCTCATCCGCTCGAGCGACCGGCGAGTGTTGGGCAGGATTCTCAGATACGGTGTCGAGCACGCCCCGGTCCCGATGCGGGGGGCGGTGCGGGTGGTCTTTGATCGGGACCCGGTGTCGTTGCTTTGAGCCGACCCCTGACCCCCGGCTGCAGTTCCTGGCTGACGCTCTCGATCTCGGAGTTCGGGGGTGCCAATCGCTCTTGTTTCCAGGGCACCCTACCCCGGCGGTGTGTTGGACGTTGAACGTTGGACGTTGGACGTTGGACGTTGATATCGGGCGTTGGACGTTGAACGTTGGACGTTGGACGTTGGACGTTGATATCGGGCGTTGGACGTTGAACGTTGGACGTTTGACGTTGGACGTTGATCTCGGGCGTTGGACGTTGATCTCGGGCGTTGAACGTTGAACGTTGAACGTTGGACGTTGATGTTGGGTGTTGGACGTTCTCACCCAACGTGGGTATCTTGCGTCGCCCTTATTTCATGTAAACGGTGGATGAGGATCTCTTCGATTATTGATGGGCCAGGTTGACGGGTGACTGGACCCGTTCAACCGCTTGGCAGGATCACGACTACTCCCGGCCTCGGGCGGGGGTGGATGCGTGTCGCAAAGGAAATTGGCGACGCAATGCCGTGGCGGGAGATTCAGCGTATTTGGGTTTTCCCACCGTTGCGGACGGATGGCCGTGAATGGGGAACTGCGGTAATTGCACGACGGCTGGACGGTGATCGAGTCAGTGTGTCGACTGCCCGCTACATGGTCCTGACGCGAGGGAAGAAGCGTGGCCATGGCAAGGTCGAGGTGGAAGAGGTTGGCGACAGTCCTGGGCGGGTAGTAGATGAAGTGGTACGGGGGGTCCAGGAGCGCGCCGGGGAGGCTGATCCTCCCGCTGAGATCGATCCGTCGCTCTGGTTCGGAGCAGAAAATGACGAGTCCGCCTCCGAAGGTTGATGGTCGCCAGCTGCTGGCGCGGTTCCGCCGGTATATCCGGGATCACGGTCTCCCGATGACGCATCAACGTGACGTTGTGGCGCGTACCATCTTCTTCGGGAATGGCCACCTCTCCGCTGACGATATTGAACGGACGCTGCAGGATAACCAGGTACATGTCGGCAAGGCGACGGTGTATCGAACCCTTGATTTACTCCTTCGCGCCGACCTCATTGACGAACACGATTTCGGCGAAGGGTTCAAGCGGTATGAACCCAGGGGTTTACATCAACATCATGAGCATATCATTTGTCGGGAATGTGGCAAGGTTGTCGAATTCACATCCGATCGCATCGAGCGGATGAACGTCCTGATTGCCGAAGAATATGGCTTCCGACATCACCACCATCGACTGGAGATTTATGGGGTGTGTCGGAAATGCCAGGAAAGGGATGCAGCGAAACTCGAGTCCATTACGCCTAACCGTGAGGAAGAAGATTGACTCAACTGATGCAGATGGTGCCCCGCCGGGCGTTTCTGACCAAGGGTATCGGGCGCCACAAGGAAAAACTCACGAGCTTCGAGGAAGCGCTGCGTGAGGCCGGGATTGCGCAGTATAACCTGGTGTACGTCAGTTCGATTTTCCCTCCGCATTGTGAAATCGTTCCCGCAGACGAAGGGATCAGGGTCCTGCAACCCGGACAGATCGTGTTCGCTGTAGTGGCCCGAGAAGCGACATGCGAGCAGTCGAGATTGGTGGCCGCGTCAATTGGTTTGGCGGTTCCCAAGGATGAGTCGCAGCACGGGTACATCTCCGAGCACCACGGATTTGGCCAACGGACAGAGGAGGCTGGTGACTACGCTGAAGACCTGGCTGCGAGCATGCTCGCCACGACGCTGGGTGTTCCCTTCAATCCGGATGAGGCCTGGGACGAACGACGGGAACAATGGCTGCTCTCCGGCGAGATCGTGAAGACGGAGCACATCAGTTGCACGGCGGAGGCCACAGGCGATCGACGGTGGGTTACGGTCGTCAGTGCGCTGGTGTTCTGTGGCTGACGGAAAGGCATGAATGAGTTCAGGCACGTTATGAAAGGCCCTGTGGCGTCCGTTCCATGGGGAGCTCCGGACAACTTCCTTGGCCTGCCAGATGTCGACGCGGACTTTCAGTCCGCCCGCGTTCTGATTCTGCCCGTGCCTTACCAGGCAACAGTGTCGTGGAAGAGCGGAACCAAGGATGGGCCGCGAGCCATCATAGAAGCATCCCATTATCTTGAACTGTACGATCATGAGCTGGACACGGAGCCGTACGAGATCGGAATCCATACATTGCCCGATCTGGTGTTGTCCGGGGCCGGCCCTGAGGCAGCGTTGACGCAACTGCGTCAGGCGGTCGCGGGCCTGCTGAACAACGGTCACAAGTTCCTCATCACGCTCGGCGGGGAACACAGCCTCTCAGCGGTTCCAATCTTGGCACACGCGGAACGGTTGAGCGGACCCCGGCTCTCTGTCTTGCAGCTGGATGCGCACACGGACTTACGACCCGAATACGACGGTACGCCGTTCTCGCACGCCAGTGTGATGTACCGCGTGCATGCACATGTTGATATCGTCCCGGTCGGGATACGGTCCATGACATCAGATGAACGTGCGTTCGCGCGCGAGCGGGACATTCCCATCACGTTCGGTTACGAGCTTCACGAGAACAACGATTGGATCGATCGGGTCATCGAACGACTTGGTCCGAATGTGTACATTACGTTCGACGTAGATTACTTCGATCCCGCCATCATGCCGTCAACCGGTACGCCGGAGCCCGGAGGCGGTCACTGGTACCCAACCATTCGGCTGCTGGATCGAGTATTCAAGGAGCGGCACGTCGTCGGGTGTGACGTGGTAGAGCTCTCCCCCATCCCTGGGCTGGCCGCGCCGGATTTTACCGCGGCCAAGCTCGTCTATAAAATGATCGCCTTGCACGCGGCCTCGCTGGATCGGCAAAACGGGAACTCCAGACATCCCGATCGAGTTGTTTAGTTAAGTATGGAAACCGGAACGTCCATCGGGATATTGATCGCATTCGCAGGCGGAATCCTGAGCTTTCTGTCCCCCTGCGTACTTCCGCTTGTCCCAAGCTATATCTCGTTCATCACGGGGTTCTCCCTCGATGAGCTCGGGCAGAAGCGACAGTCTGCCATGGTGCACGCGGCCCTGTTCATATCAGGGTTCACCATCATCTTCATGTTGCTCGGTGCCTCCGCGTCCGCGATCGGTTACGCCGTAAACGTGAACCGGGTGTGGCTCGAGCGGTTCGGGGGGCTCCTCATCATCGTGTTCGGGCTTTACATGCTCGGCGTGTTCAATTGGGGATGGCTCGCCCGGGAACGTCGAGTCCATCTCCAAAACAAACCCGTCGGCTATCTCGGGAGTGTCCTGGTCGGAGTGGCCTTTGGTGCGGGATGGACTCCCTGCATCGGTCCGATTCTCGGCGGAATCCTCTTGATGACCAGCACACGCGCCGACCTGAGCGAGGGAATGCTGGCCCTCTTTGCTTACTCCATGGGGCTGGCAGTACCGTTCATGATTGCCGCCCTTGGCGTGGAGAGGTTCATCGGGTGGTTCCAGAAACACCGTCATATCATGCCGGTGGTTACCAAGGCATCCGGGGCGCTTTTGGTGGGTGTGGGGATTCTCCTGATATCGGGATACTTCACCGTTCTCGCCACCTGGTTGCAGGGGTTGACCCCTGAGTTCCTTCTGGAACGGATCTAACCGGGGCCCCGACCAGTATCACACATAACAGATCGCCCTTGCTCCAGTCGATGATGTGGCCACGGGGACGTGGCCGGCATTCTGGGTCCTGTGACACCTGACCAGTCCTTTGCCCATACCACCCGTTACTTTACAGGACTGTTCAATACCCCTCAGGATCCGCCGATCCTATAGGCGGACCGCAGCCGTGGAGTTTGTTTTATGCTATTGATCAAAGGTTGGCCGCTCGCGCTCGCCGCCTCAGTGCTGTTCCTGGCCTGTGGCGGGGGTGAGCCGGCCGAAGACGAAGAAATGCGGGACTTGACGCTCGCGCCAGCCGAGTCTCTGACGACCATCGGAGACGTGCCCGAGGAGGAACCCGAAGCGGAACCAGCGCCCCCACCGCGCCAGCCGCGGGCCCAGCAGCCGCAGCGTCAACAGCCGCCGCCACCACCGCCCACTCGACAGCCTCAACCCGAGCCGGAGCCCGAACCCGAACCGGAACCCCAGCCTGAAGTCCGCGGTGCCTCAGCCGGGACCAGAATGACCCTGTTCGCGACAGATACGCTGGCATCCCGCGTCAACAAGGTCGGTGACGCGGTCACCGCCATGCTGGGCGCAGACGTGATCGGTTCAGACGGTTCGGTCATCATTCCCGCCGGGGCCGTATTCAGCGGGACTATTTCGGATATCGCCCCCGCGCCCAATCCGGATGCGGATGGCACCATGGTTCTGTCGTTCAATCAAGTAGCCTTTGGGGGCAACTCCTATTCGATTCGCACGCAGCAGGACAGCATTGCGGCATATACCAAAGGACGTGGGTTGGAGGCCAGCCAGGCGGCGACCGTCGGAGCCGGTGCGGTGCTCGGCGGTATCGCCGGTCGTGTCATCGGGGGTAATAAGACGGGCACGATTGTGGGCGCCGCCGCCGGTGCCATGGTCGGTGCCGGGATCGCGGCGGCAACCCGGGACGAGGACGTCATACTCAATGCTGGAGCGGCGATTATCCTTCGTCTCTCCGAGGATTTTTTGCTGCGGCCCATGCCTGGCACCTGAGGACAATCCGCCGGTAGGATTCCTCACTCCATGCCTTGATGCAACCAACAGCCACCCGCGGTTCGGGTGGCTGTTGCTTTTGAGGACCATCTCCTGAACTTTCCCGACCATCCTCCTCTGACCAGTGGTCGGTTCATGGCAACTCCCGAATTCGTGGACGCTCGACTTACCGAGAAGCGCAATCCCAACACGACGCGAATCGATGTGTCTTCCGCGTTGGAGATCGTCGACCTCATGAACGCGGAGGATCGGGGAGTCGTTGAGGTGGTGCACGGGCTGCGGGAGGAGATTGCGCGGTGTGTGGATCTCATGGTCGACTGCTTTGAAAGAGGGGGGCGTCTCGTCTATGTGGGTGCAGGCACGAGTGGTCGGCTTGGTGTCCTGGATGCCGCAGAGTGTCCGCCTACATTTGGTTCACCGCCGGAGATGGTGGTCGGGATCATCGCCGGCGGCACGGAGGCGCTCACACGGTCTCAGGAAGGGGCCGAGGATGATGGAGCCGCCGGCGCCAGTGCCATGGACGCATGTGGCGTCGGCGGGTTGGATTTCGTGCTGGGGATTGCTGCAAGCGGTACTACACCGTACGTGCACGAAGCGGTCAGAAGAGCCCAGCACCTGGGCGCACGAACCGGTATTCTCAGCTGTTCTGAACCTCCCGCTGATCTCGCCAGTAGCTGCGACGTTATGCTCACCGCCATGGTCGGCCCGGAAGTGTTGACGGGCTCAACCCGGCTCAAGGCCGGAACGGCGACGAAACTGATACTGAACGCCCTAACGACCGGAGCCATGATCCGGCTCGGCAAGGCGTACGGGAATCTGATGGTCGATTTGCGGACGATGAGCGAGAAGCTGGTCGATCGGGGGGAACGCATCGTGATGGAGGTCGCGGGGTGTAGTCGGGAGCGGGCCCGTCAAACCATTCAGGATGCCAACGGCAGCGTGAAAGTCGCGATCGTGATGGCAAAGCTCGACACATCTTATGACGATGCGATCGAGCGCCTCGAATCGGCTGGTGGTTTGGTTCGAAAGGTCGCGGGTGATCCTCCACCCGTCACGTGAAGGTTCTTAGGCTGCAATGACGCAGCTATGGGCGAACGGTTGTCGTCGCTGCGGGCGGTTGGCCGACGGCTCGGCTACGGGATTCTCTCGAGCATTTCGATCGCAAACCGGACGGGTACGGCATAGATCAAGCGGTCTGTCGTCTGGCCTCCGGTTCCGCCGTAGAGGATGCCGATTACTTCTCCATTGGCATCGAAGATCGGGCTGCCGCTGGCCCCCTCCGCGCCATATCCGTGAACCTGGAGTTCTCCGGGAACGGATCGACTGACGATGCCGGCGGTAAGTGACGTGCTGGCGAACCGACCCTGGATGCCGCGAAGCGCCAGCTGTGTGCCTTGCGGGAAGCCGATCGTGGCGACCGGAGCGCCTTCGGGTATCGTATCGCCGCGCGCGTTCAACCCCTTCACGGTCCGAACCGTGCCTGACAACAGGGCCCTGACAACCGCCAGGTCCACATCGGGATCCTCGGAGACGGCGACCAACTCGCCCCCGAATGCTTGTTCCGAATCCGCAAACTGCACGCGGATTCCGGTGGGTCGTTCGTTACCACTTTCGCCCGCTACGACGTGTCTGTTAGTGATGAGGGTGGCGTCTGGCCTGACGGCGAACGCGGTTCCGGTGACGACCTCGCCCGATGCGTATTGCACGTAAATGAGGGCCACCGCCCGATTGTTCTCCTCCCGGATCCTCACATGATCGATGCGCGCCGCGTTCTGCTGGCGGTCCATTGCCGTCATGAGGTCGGTAAGCCGGCGTGACAGGGAGGCGACGCGTTGGTTGTTCCCGGTACTCCGAGCGTCGGTCAGCTGCTGCTGCAGCTCACGGGCATCCATCTGCGATCGCTCGAGGGCCTCGGCCAGTCCCATCATTTGACCCTGCAGTTCGGTCACGATGCTATCCGACGAAGCCAACAGGCCTTCGATCTGTGACTGCAGCCGTGCAATCTCACGAGTCCGGGCCCTGTTTTGACTGATGGTGACATAGGAGGCGACCGCTGCGACGATCAGCGCCACGAAGACCGCGCCTATCAACCCTTGTCTCAGCCTGCGAGTCTGGCGCGCAACTTCCACTTGTACCCGTTCGGCCGTGTGCCCGCGGGAACCGCTGGTGGGCCTGGGGGGACGGGTAGCCGCGATCGGTTTGATCGTGTCCGCCACTGTCTCCGACACGAACCGGAATTCAAGCCTGGGGCCACCGACGCCGAGTTGGATCTGATCGGTGTCCGCGAGTCGCGTTATGGAATGGATGGGGTGACCGTTGACGAGTGTGCCGTTACTGCTGCTCAAATCCTCCACGACCCAATGTTCCCCGTCCCGGCGCAAGACGGCGTGGCGCGCCGAAACCTGCAGATCACCTTCCGGGTTGAATTGCACGTCGCTCTTCGGGTGCCGGCCGATGGCAATCTCGGGCTTGGAGAAGACGTGTACCGAACCGGATATGCTACCGGACAAGACGTTGAGCTGGGCCTTCAATCTGTTGCCAGGAGGTTTCGGGTTATGCTGCGATGATCAAGGATACGATCAGGATGAGTGCGGAGGCGATGCCGCCGATGAGCATCCTGGTGCGATCGCTGGTTGGCTCGGGCGCCGGACTACCGCGGTACACCGGCACCGGCTCCGTCGTGGATTCCGTGTCGAGTAGTGGATAAACCTGATAACCTTCGGCGACGTGGTCCCCGGGTTCTTTCAAGTCACCGTCTATCCGGGCCGCTATGACCGTGATATTGTCGGGCCCGCCACGGTCATTCGCAATATCTATCAACTGTCCGCACGCCTCGATCATGTCAGGCGTGCGGGTGACAATTTCCGCGATCTCTTCGCGCTTGACGAGACCGGACAGCCCATCAGAGCACACGACAACCGTGTCGCCCCGCCGGATCTCGTGGTGGGTGAGGTCGACACGCACGCGCGGATCGGGACCCAGTGCTTGAAGAATGATGTTGCGTCGTTCGCTCTTCTCGGCCTCTTCCTCGGTCAGCTCACCGGCGTCGATCAGCCGCTGCATGAGCGACTGATCTTTCGTGATCTGCGCGCCCTCGCCTTTCCTGATGATGTACGCGCGTGAGTCGCCGACCTGGGTCAGGTACAGAAAGTCACCAAGGATCCCCACCGCTGTCGCGGTTGTTCCCATACCTCGCAGATCCGGGTGGTTCTTCGAGTGGTCGTGGATCTTGCTGTTTGCTTCCTCGACCGCTTCCCGCAGGCGAAACGCGAATTGTTGTGGTGTGCTTTCCGAGTCGTCCAGCCATGTCGTGGTCAGGTGCGTGTAGATGGATTCGGTCGCCATTTTGCTGGCCACTTCGCCAGCGGCTGCTCCGCCCATACCATCAGCCACGAGGAGTAGCGTTCCTTTCGGTCCCAATTCATGATCGCGTACTTCGGGTTTCAGGGATGCGTTGCTGCGGGTTAGATCGGCAACCAGGAAGGAGTCTTCATTGTGCTCGCGTTGACGGCCGGTATCGGTCTTTCCGAACACATGAACGCGGATCTCCGCTTTCTTTTTCCCGAACAGGCTCACGGATTGCCCTGCAGTTGGGAAAGCAACGTCTGATAGGCGTTGTCGTTCGGGTCCAGATTGACTGCTCGTCGTGCCCACACCAGCGCCTGGTCGCGTTCATTCAGTTCGAAGTAAGCGTTCGCGGCCAGGAAGGCCGCGTCCGCTCGTTCTTTGGAATTTTCCGGCAGAATCTGATAATAGGCCTGCGCCGTGTCGCGCACGGCGGCCGCAATCGAAAAGGGCGTGTCGCCGTCCAACTGGAACAGAAGATCGATAATGTGATCTCCGGCGTTGGTCGTGCTGACGGTTATCGTCGCAGGCGTGCCGCCGGTTGGTTGGTCGTTTGTGCGCGCGGGTGGTTGCGCGTTGCCTCCGTTTGACGGCGTCGCATTGCCGCGGTCATCGCTCGGAGTCGACTGATCGTCAGCGTTGTCTCCGGCAGGTGATTCGGGAGGATCCTCCGATGTTTCCGCCCCTAGCGTCGGTGGTTCCTGGACACCGGACTGACCACCAAGGGGGTCCGCGTCAGAACCCCAATCGTTCAACAAGACCAGCGATCCAATCCCTCCGACTGCCACCACGGCGACCACCGCCGCGATGGCCGCCACCGGCTTTTTCCTGGCGGGCGATGGCCGTGGCATTGGAGTCGGCGGGGTTGTTGGCTGCTTGGCGCGCGAAGGTGAAACCCCCTTTGCCTGAACCACCGTGTCGGGAATCTGGGCCGTGGCACCCTGGGGATCCGTCGAGAACACCTGCGTTGCCGCGGCCGCGTCGATGCGGGGTGGGCCCAAATCGGGTGCACCACTGACCGCACTCATCACGTCCCGACCGAATTCAGCCGCGCTGGCATAACGGTCCGACGGCATGCGTTGGAGCGCGCGGGTTACCGCTGCCTGCAGCGAACTGGGGAACGACGACGATGGCAGGGCGTCGGTCAACTGCATCGGGTCATCCGTCAATCGCTTGATCATCACTTCCTGTGACGATTCAGCCTGGAAGGGGAGGATGCCGGTCAGCATTCGGAACAACACGAGTCCCAAGGAATAGATGTCACTTCGCCCGTCGAGTCTGTCTCCTGAAAGCTGCTCGGGGCTCATGTACTCCGGTGTCCCAACGACGAGACCGGTTTTGGTGACTTTTTGTTCAGAGTCACCACCCATGGCCTTGGCGATGCCGAAGTCCACGACTTTGACCAGGTCGGAGCCGTCCCGGTCACGCGTGACCATGATGTTGTCGGGCTTGAGGTCGCGGTGGACGATCCCCAGGTCGTGGGCGGCCTGGAGGGCCCTGGCAGTCTGATCGAGGATATCCGCGGCCCGCTTGGCTGAGAAAGCGCCCTCCCGCTCGAGCACGGCGGTGAGCGCCTCACCCTCGATGAACTCCATCGCAAGATAGATCACGCCCTCGGGCGTTTCTCCAAAGTCGTAGATACCGCAGACGTTGGGATGATTGATCTGGGCGGCGTTGGCTGCTTCGCGATTGAAGCGAGCGATGGCTTCCACGTCGTGGGACATGGATTGTGCAATGACTTTGATAGCGCTCTTGCGGCCCATCTTGACGTGCTCACCCAGATACACCGCACCCATCCCACCCTCGCCCAGCTTTTTCGTGATATGATAGCGGTCGGCAATGACGCTTCCGATGAGGTCTGACGTCGCCGACGCCCTCAGGGTGGTTCCGTCGTTCTGACAGAACCGCACGTCGTCCGGGTACTCTCGGCCACACGCAGAACAGGTCTTCACAGAAACTCCACTCGAAACATCTTATCGCCAACGAGGAATCGTGAACCGTTCTTCAATTCGACGTCCCCGCGAGCAGTAATGGCGACGCCATTTCGGCTGCCGGCGTCCACTACACTAAAATCGGCATCTTCAGACCGGACCTGAGCGTGGAGCCCGCTCATAGACGGGTCGTAGCTGAAGATCCAGTCCCCCTGATCGCGACCGATCGTCACGTTCCTTCCGGGCGAAAGATGCAGCACGTCGCGATGGCTCCCATCGCTTCGGAGTTGCGTGAGGCTCGCGATGTCCGCGCTGGGTGTCAAACTACCCAACCGGCGCGTTGCATCCGCCTCCGGCGGATTCGGACCCGGGTAACCTAACCTCCTGTACAGGAAGATCTGTGAGCCGATGAGGACCAGATCTCCATCGTGCAGGCGATGCGCACCGTCCAGAAAGAACCAGGTCCCGTTTCGACTGCCGAGATCCCTGATGAGGAGGCGGCCGTCTTCGAGCCGCAGCTCGGCGTGCCGTGGCGAGAGGTACGGATCGTCGTCAAACTCGATGTCGGTCCCGTCACGTCCCACGATAGCCGACGGAGATGGCATTGGGTGGGTACTCAGCTCCGAGCCCGATTCATCTATCCTGATAAGTTGAACTTCGGCGTCCGACCGCGGAATCGTAAATGCAGACGTCCGCTCTGAGCCGCGGGCACCGGCAGTCAACCCATAGCCACAGGATGGACAGAATTTGGCGAGATGTGGAGTGACCGCAGCGCACTTGGGGCACGACTGCTCCGGTTTCTTGGCACCCAACCGTGACCCGCAGGCCGGACAGTACGGCATGCCCTGTGACACCGGATTCCGGCACACAGGGCATTGGGGAGGCATCGCCGAGGTGCCTGACGGGTTGGTGGAACTCACCGCGTTGACAGTCCCAGCGTGCCAAGAGCGATTTGGCGGATGTGGATCCCGGTCACGTTCGGCTCTGCCCTTCGATGCTCTGATCGCCACGTACGTGCCCCCATCTCGACCTGTGACGCTCCATCAAACCGGTCGTCTCTCCGTATCTGCCCATTGGGACGTCGAGGAAGCCAAAAACGTGCCTGCTCGCGGCAATCTAGTGTCACAGAAATTGGCGGTCAACCGAGTTAAATTCACGTAGCTTCTTGATTTTGCTGAGGTTCCGCGTTCATGAGACCAGCGGCATCCATTACCTGTTCTGTTGGCTTTCTGGCCGTCGCCTGCTCTGGCGGTGGTGGATTTGTGCCCTTGGAGGCACCGGAACCCGTACAGGGTCCCTTCGCCATTCAGGTCATCTATCCGCCTCCCGCCCGGGTTGGTCATCGAGTCGTTGACGGCTCGACCATCACCGCCGATCAGTCGTATCGGGTCCCGGCCGTCGATTCGATGTTTGTATTCGGGTCAGTCGGGCGTGGCGACGTACGATTGACCGTAAACGGTCGCGAAGTCCCCGTGTATCCCACGGGTGGCTGGATTGCCTGGCTGCCGGTGCCAGAGGATACCATCGTCCGTTTTCGCATCAACGCCGTGGCGTCGGGCCAGCTCGCCACCGCTGTGTTTGAAGCTCGTAAGGTCTCTCAGTTTCGGCCCCTGTGGCGAGGGGTCTGGCTTGACCCCGGCTCGATTCGCCCGCAAGGCAACCACTGGGTAAGACCGGGCGAAGGGTACAGACTCTCGGTCAGAGCGTCCCCGGGGGCGACTGTGAGGGCCATTCTGGCCTCGGGTGACACGATCAGACTGCTGGCCTCCCGCGAACGGGCACCCCTCTCCTGGGGCGAACGTGCGTTCGCCACGGATCCATCCGCCAGGTCCACGACGGGCGACGACTACTACGTGGGATGGTGGACCGGCGCTATGGGCCCGGACCCGGGTCACGTCATGACGCCATTGTGGGAGACCGCCGAGCCCCACCCGGATTGGGCCCAGATCGAGGTCATGGTCCAGGGGGATACATTACGCCGCCGCTGGCCTGCCCGGGTCGGTGTGATCGATTCTCGAGCGCCTCCGCTGGTGATCGTGCATGATGACACGGCCAGTACAGGGGCTACGGACAGTGTCCTGGCCGGTCGACTCACTCCCAATGGCACGTATCACTGGTTCTTCTCCAATGGAACCGTGGCTCGGGTAAGTGGGCGTCAGAACGATCAAGTGCGACTACAACTGTCGTCGACGTCGGTGGCCTGGGTGGATGCAGGGGATGTGCATGGCCTTCCGCAAGGCATGGCCCCACCGACTGGTGTCAGCCGCCCTCCCAGACTCCACTCCGACTCGGCATCGGTGACTCTTCGCGTGCCCCTGCCGGCCCAGATTCCGTTCCGGGTGGATGAGACAGCAACAGAGGTCCGACTCCGGGTCTACGGCGTGGCCCCGGACATCGATTGGATCCAGTACGGTGGCAATGACCCATTTGTCGAGCTCCTTTCGTTCGAACAGGCTACGGAGGACGAGGTCGTGTTCGTCGTTAGGCTGGCAGAACCCGTGTGGGGTTATCGAACCCGCTGGGAAAACGACGATCTGCTGCTCGAGATTCGCCGCCCGCCCCGAATCAACCCCGAACGCCCTTTGCGAGGGCGCCTGATTGCCGTCGATCCGGGACATCCGCCCGGAGGAGCGACCGGGCCAACCGGACTGACCGAGCCGAGTGTGACGCTGGCAATAGGCCGTCAGTTGAAGGGCCTGTTGGAGGAGGCGGGCGCCCGCGTGCTGATGATCCGTGATTCCGAACGCCCGGTTGATTTGGTGGAACGCGTTCGTCTCGCGGAGCGGGCGGATGCCGATATGCTGGTGTCCATCCACGCGAATGCCTTGCCGGATGGTGTCAATCCTTTCACGAACAGCGGCACCAGCGTCTACTACTATCATCCCCGTAGCGCGCTGCTGGCGCGCGAGCTGAACGATGCGCTGGTCGAGCAGTTCAGGGAACGAGACCTCGGGTTCGGGCGGGGGGACCTGGCGGTTGTCCGCGCCACTTGGATGCCGTCCGCCCTCACCGAGGGCCTGTTCATGATGTTGCCTGAGCACGAGGCGATTCTGGCGAGTCCCGAAGGGCAGCGACGTTACGCCGTTGGTGTTCTGAACGGGATCGAGCGATTCTTGAGAGCCAGAGTTGAAACGCAGCGGGGCCCACGAGCTCGGTAAGGCGCAATTCCTGCGAAATCCGCGTGTCAGACAGGGGGCGTACTTACCGCCCCCCGCCGCGCCCTTATATTCCAGAGATTATGGAACGAGCCGATAATTGAGCTGTGTATTGTCCTAGATGCGGCACGGAAGTGCCTGACAACTCCAGCTTCTGCAACTCGTGCGGTCAAGACCTCAAGGCAACGACCCCGATGGCCGCCATGGCGGGGGACCCCCAGCGTACAACCGAACTGGACGTTGTCAGGTCGGCTTTGGCCGGTGAGTACGAGATCATGGGGGAACTGGGGCGGGGCGGGATGGCCATCGTATATCACGCCCGCGAGATCATGCTCGATCGGGTGGTGGCGCTCAAAGTCCTGCCTTTTTCTTTGGCGTTCGATGCCGATTTCGTGGAACGCTTTCAGCGGGAGGCCAGAACGGCGGCCCGGCTCGAACACCCGAACATCATTCCCATCTACCGCGTCGGTCGGATCGACAACGTCATCTACTTTGCGATGCGGTATCTGCGCGGACAGTCGCTGGCGGAGGTCATAGAGAAGGAAGGGGCCCTGTCACCCTCGGTCATTCGTGAATTGCTGGTCGAGGCGGCCGGTGCCCTCGGGTACGCCCACAAACACGGAATCGTTCACCGCGACATCAAACCGGACAATATCATGTTCAAGGAGTCCGGCGAAGTCGTGTTGTGTGACTTTGGTATTGCCAAAGCGGCCTCGGGCACAAAACTCACCGGTACCGGCATGGCGATCGGAACGCCGTTTTATATGAGCCCAGAACAGGCTCGTGCACAGCCGCTCGATGGTCGGAGCGATCTGTACTCACTGGGTGTCGTTGCCTATCAGTGTCTGACCGGGCGTGTTCCGTTCGAGGCCGAAGATTCGTTCTCGGTGGGTTACAAACACATCATGGAGGATCTGCCCGTCCCCGGTCTCGAGACGGCAGATCAGTGGGCGCTCTTTGAGGTCATCAAGAAGATGATGGCCAAAGAGCCCAATGAGCGGTATCAGAGCGCCGAGGAACTGGTGGCACTCCTGTCCGCCGAGTCTGAAACGGCATTGGTGCTTCCGACCGTAAGTGCCGCTCCCACAGCGCCTATTGCGGCCGTGCCCGCTGTGACGCTCCCGGTCGGGATGGCCGCCTCGAGGCCCGTACGGCCGTCGACTCCCACGACGCCGATGCCCCAATCAGGTCTGGGTGACCGGGTCGCTTCGCGGCGTCCCGGGAAGAAGAGACGCGGCCTCCTCGTTGGAGCCCTGGCGTTTCTGATGCTCGGGGGCGCGGGCGGTGGGTTCTACTACGTCAACTACATGAGTGGGGCCGCTCCTGATTCCCCCGGAAACGGGGCGCCGGAAGCAGGCTCAGGACCGGTTGATGGCAGCGGCACCTCCTCGTCCGCCAGGTCCGGGAGCGGGGAGGTTCCTTTTCTCGCGTTTGGTGGCGACACGGCGACCGGGGATTCCGCGCAGGGCACCTCAGTCACGACGAGCGCCGGCGATCCCCCGGACTCGATTGCCGGGGCTGACAGTTCGCGTAGCGATTCGTCCGTGATTTCGACCGGACAGGAAGAACCAGAAACGACCGAACCCGAACCCGCCCGTCTCGAACTGGGCAACGCCGGCCCGAACGCCTCACTGTTTATCGACGGACGAAGTGCCCGCGGACTTCAGCATGACCTGCCTCCCGGTCAGCATGAAATTCGCGTTCAACGACCCGGGTACCAGGACTACCAGGTCCGGCTCGACCTGGAAGCCGGCGAGACCGTTCGTCACCGAATACGGTGGACCCCGACCGTCGTGTCGACCCCTCCCGATCAACCCCCACCCCCGGCGGAGGGTCAATGTGACAATCCGGGTGAGTCGACTTACAACCTGAACAGCGTCTGCTTTGATCTTCGGCCGCAGCCTCGGGTTGCACCGCTCGTCCCGGTGCCGGAAGGGGTCGGCGGCGCCCCAACACCCGCGGTGCTCCTGTTGAGAGTTGCAGAAGATGGGTCCGTCGAGCAGGTCCGCATCGTGACACGATCCAGTGAGGACCTGTTCACGGTAGCTGCCGTGGAATTCGCCAAGGAAATGGACTTCGGCCCAGCCCAGAAAAGCGGTCAGCCTGTTGCCGCCTGGACCCGGCAGCCGTTTCAGCCTCGTCCAAACTGAACCTGTTCACCTCGCCGACCCCGGGAAATCGGTGGTATCGTGTGTAATCTCCACGCACCGTGATTCATCCGACCGCGTTCATTGCCCCAGGCGCCTACCTGATCGGTGACGTGACCATCGGCGAGGAGTCCAGTGTCTGGTACAACTGTGTGCTTCGCGGGGATTCGGCGCCCATCACCATCGGCGATCAGACGAACATTCAGGATCTCACGATGATCCATGTCGACGAAGGAGCCCCGTGTCGGGTCGGGAATCGTGTGGGAGTGGGGCATCGTGCCATCCTCCATGGATGCGTGGTCGAGGATGAATCCCTGATCGGAATGGGGGCCATTCTCCTCAATAACGTGGTGATTGGCGGGGGCTCGCTGGTCGCAGCCGGCGCGGTCGTCAAGGAGGGCGCTGTGATTCCGGAGCGGAGTCTGGTGGCTGGTGTTCCAGGCCGCGTGGTTCGCACCGTGAACCCTGAATTGACGGTACGGATTCGCGAAACGTGGAAGCACTACGTTGTTGCGGCGTCGCGACATAAAGAGATGCGATATCCCATCGTGAAGCATGCCATGGAGCCGCGAAACATCATCGAATAGGCACTGGGGAGCCCGAAACAGATCGATTCGCGCGTGCCGCCCCTGCCCACTCTGGTCCGTCTTGTTTAGATTTGTGATATGGAAAACGGCAGAAGTGGTGAATCGGTAGACGTTTAGCGGTCTCTCGTCACGATCCTGCAACGACTTGCGGGTACACAGGAACGGCCTACTTTGTTTTCCCGCGCCCAATGGACTCACCTCCATTGGCATCCACCTCAGGATGCGTCGCCCTCTCCAAATCTGACGTAGCGATACAACACTCCGGCAAGGATCGGCCACGATGACGGCATCCGGCAACGCGGATAAGCGGACTCCCCTACAGCTTTCTGAGAATGCGCTGACGGTGTTGGCGCGCAGGTACCTGATCAAGGATGATCATGGGAACCCAATAGAAGAGCCGGAGGACCTGTTTCATCGCGTGAGTCGGACCATTGCCGAACCGGATGCGACGTATGGGGCGAGCCCAGGTGCGGTCGAAGCCCTGGCCGAGGCATTCTATGACGTGATGGCAACGCGGGCGTGGATGCCGAACAGTCCGACCCTAATGAATGCCGGACGGCCCTTGGGACAACTGTCTGCCTGCTTCGTGCTCCCGGTTCTGGACGCGCTGTCGAATGACGAGTCAGGCATCTACGACACCCTGCGGAACATGGCGTTGGTGCATCAGTCCGGTGGCGGAACGGGATTCGGCTTCTCGAATATTCGCCCCAGGAATTCAGTAGTCCGCTCCACAATGGGAGTAGCCTCGGGGCCGGTGTCGTTCATGTCGCTATACGATGCTTCGACCGAGGTCGTGAAGCAGGGCGGGACGCGACGAGGTGCCAACATGGGGATCCTGCGCGTCGACCACCCGGACATTCTGGATTTCATTACGTGTAAAGACGATACGACCAAGATCACCAACTTCAACATCTCCGTGGCCGTCACCGATGCGTTCATGGACGCCGTGGCGGACGACTCGACTTACGCGCTCGTCGATCCGCGTACCAACGATGTCGTTTCTGAGCTGAACGCTCGTGATGTGTTCGCCAAGATCATTGACGGAGCCTGGAAGACCGGAGAGCCTGGCGTGTTCTTCATCGATCGCGCCAATCATTTCAATCCGGTGCCTCACCTCGGTAGTTACGAAGCAACCAATCCGTGCGGCGAGCAGCCACTGCTTCCGTACGACGTGTGTAATCTCGGCTCGATCAACGTCGGGTTGTTTGTTTCTAACGGCACAGTCGACTGGAACGGGCTGCGAAAGACTATCCATCTCTGCACTCATTTCCTCGACAACGTCATCGACGCCAACAGGTATCCCCTGCCGCAGATCACGGACCTTGCGCATCGCATACGGCGCATTGGTCTGGGCATCATGGGCTGGGCTGATATGCTCGTTCAACTCGGCATTCCCTACAACTCGCCGGAGGCCGTTGAACTGGGCAGGGAGTTGATGCGCTTCGTCGACGAAGAATCCAAAGTCGAGAGTGAACGCCTCGCTGAGCAACGGGGTGTTTTCCCCGAATGGAAGCGCAGCATTTGGGGCCCGGACGAGACGTGCGCGCGAGACGCGGAGGGCAACCGTATTCGGCCGATGCGTCGTCTGCGCAACTGCAACCTGACGACGGTGGCACCCACGGGCACCATTTCCATTCTGGCCGGCTGCTCGTCCGGTATCGAACCCCTGTTTGCTGTTGCGTTCATGCGGAATCAGGCCGGCGTCCTGATGCCGGACGTCAACGTTGATTTCGTGCGCATCGCCAAAAAGGAAGGCTGGTATTCGGAAGATCTGGTGACCCGCATTGCCGAGTCCGGCCACATTCGCTTTGACGAAGTTCCCGAGAAATGGCAGGAAGTATTCGTCACGGCTCACGATGTCGCTCCGGAATCGCACATCCGCATGCAGGGTGCATTTCAGGAGTTCACGGACAGCGCCATTTCGAAAACGTGCAATTTCCCGAACGCGGCTACTAAAGAACACGTTCGCGAGATCTATGAGCTTGCGTATCAACTGCAATGTAAAGGAGTCACGGTCTACCGCGACGGCAGTCGAGAGATGCAAGTGCTTTCTACAGGCAGCACAGCACAAAAGGTCAAAGAGCAGAAGGGCGGCGACTCGACCACGATCAGCGAGGGCGTCGCGGAATTGAAATCGGTCATTGCAGAGTTGGAGGCCGAACTCGTCCGCACCCGGAAACAGCTCCACGAGGTCGAAAGCGAGAATCTCCAACGCCGCGCTATGCGTTCGCGGCCCGAAATCATGCGCGGAACAACCCGCCGGCTCGACACCCCCCTCGGGACGATGTACGTCACCATCACTGAGGACGACAAAGGTCAGCCCTTTGAGGTGTTCATGAGCCTCGGCAAGGCGGGTGCGCCGTTGATGGCAGACGTCGAAGCCATCGGGCGCCTGATTTCCCTGGCGCTCCGATCGGGCATCCCCGTTACCGCCATCCATCGCCAGCTTCGTGGCATCTCTTCTGATCGGGTTAGCGGGCTCGGACCTAACAAGGTTATGTCGGTCCCGGATGCCATCGGCATTGCACTGGAACGCTGGATGCAGGAAAAGCAGGGCGTTCAGCAGGACCTGCTCGACTCGGGCGAAGAGCAGACGGCCGTCTTATATCCGTCGCGAGCCATGACCGGACCGGCAGGCGAAATGTTGCAGCCAAAGTCAACGCACCGCGACCATTTCATGGGTGCCTGTCCAGACTGTGGATCACAGCTGGAGTTTGCCGAGGGATGTATGAAATGTCATGTATGCGGCTTTAGTGAGTGTGGGTGAGCATCCGGCAACCTGCGGCCACCAGCGGCCGGCAGGTTCCGGGCATCGGCTCGACGCTGCCAGGTGAGCCCTGAGCCGGAAACCCCCTCACGCCCTCCGCCACCAGATGTGCGCACATCACCCCGAATCCGCCATCGGCCGATCGGGGCCGGTTTATCGCAGAGACTTCCGGCTCGCGGCTGAATCGCTGACGTCGGAGCGTGGCCCGCTCCCCCCGCCGCTCCGGCTTGTTTACCATTCCCCATGCCGTTTTCTCCTCGCAAGTACATCCGCACCCTACGGGACGATCGCCGCAGCCTGGGATGGCGTGGCATGTTCCGCAAGCACGGCTGGAAGCCATTTGCCATCTTCTTCATTTTCTACCTCGTCCGTGATCTGATCCTGTACGTAGCCATCCCGCTCGGCTTGTACTTCGGCATTTTTGGGGGATGAGTCGAATTAGGGATGCTCTGCACAAGTCGTGGGGTGGCCCCGAAGGACGCGGCGGCGAGTCGCACGTCTCCCACCGGGCCCCTACGAAGACGTTGACAGAACCGGTGAGGGTGCTGTGGGTCAAGACGCTCGCCGCGTGAGCCGGCGACCCCTCGTACTCACTGGCCTTTTCCGCGAACTGCAGCGGCCGGAGCGACCGCCGGAGCGCCCGCTGGTCGTGAGTCTCGGTCCATTGGCGCTATGACTCGGTCCCACGTCTGCCGTGTGTACGGGACCCGCGCTCCGGACCCACACGACTTGTGCAGAGCCCTCAGGGATCGTGGACCAACTATAAGGTTCCATAGCGAAGGGGAGGCTTGGTGATTCGAGGTGGATAAATGGATGTGGGACGGCCATCCTCGATTCCACGTTCTACGTGGAGCCATCCGTCCAGCGCGTCGTCCTCGAGCCCGCCACGCGCTGCCCGCTTGAGACTGACGGCTGATGGCCGCCGGCTGACGGCTTATATTACCAGCCCATGATGATCACGCGCAGGCCAACGGTCACGGTAAGGGTTGGTGGGGTCTCCATTGGATCAGATCATCCGGTGGTGGTCCAGTCCATGACCAATACGGATACGGCCGATATCGCCGGGACCGTCGGGCAGGTTGCTGCTCTGGCTGCAGCGGGGAGCGAACTCGTGCGGGTCACGGTCAATAACGATGCAGCCGCGCGAGCTGTCCCCGAGATCGTGAAGCAACTCGCCGACCGTGGGACCTCGGTGCCCATTGTTGGAGATTTCCACTACAACGGCCACCAGCTATTGACGGCGCACGCGGCGTGTGCCGAATCCCTGGCCAAATACCGGATCAACCCTGGGAACGTTGGTGCAAAGCGGCGCGACGAGAACTTCCGCACCATCATTGGTGTTGCCATCGAGTTCGACAAGCCGATACGAATCGGTGTGAATTGGGGGTCGCTCGATCGGGCCCTGCTCACGGAGCTGATGGACGCGAATGCAAAGCAGGCCGAACCGCTGGGTGCTCGAGAAGTAACGATCCGCGCGATGGTAGAAAGTGCCCAGCGGTCGGCGAGGCTGGCCGAGGAAGTCGGACTGCCGCACGACAGAATTATCCTGTCTGGCAAGGTCTCGGGAGTTCAGGATCTCGTCACGACGTATCGACAGCTTGCAGTCGAATCCGATTACCCCCTCCACCTCGGGCTCACGGAAGCGGGGATGGGGACCAAGGGCGTCGTGGCCAGCACCGCGGCGCTTTCGATCCTGATTCAGGAGGGCATTGGGGACACGATACGGGTCTCGTTGACACCCAAGCCGGGAGGGGATCGGTGCGAAGAGGTTCGCGTCGCCCAACAGGTGCTTCAGTCACTGGGTCTGAGGCATTTTCTCCCTCAGGTTACGGCGTGTCCCGGGTGCGGTCGCACAACGAGCACGTTCTTTCAGGAGATGGCCGACCAGATTCAGACGTATCTCACTCGCCAGATGGTTGAATGGCGACGAGAATATCCTGGCGTCGAGACACTTAGCGTTGCCGTAATGGGTTGTGTCGTCAATGGTCCGGGCGAGTCGAAACATGCGAACATCGGAATCTCCCTGCCCGGCACGTTTGAAGAGCCCAAAGCACCGGTTTATGTTGACGGTGAGCGCACGGTAACGTTGAAAGGTGAAGGTATCGTTGCCGAGTTCATTGAGATTCTCAACAACTATGTGGAAACGCGATATGGGGTGAAGGCAACGGTTGACGCGACCAAGTGATGCTCATTGTGGGAATGTGAATAGGGTGTGGATTCGAGACCCATTCAAGTGCCATGCAGAAGCATAACAATTGGCGTCTCTGGTTGAGGATTTCCACAAATCCACAAGGCGTGTTGTCTTCTTCTGGTGACGTTGTTCGCACACACAATCAGTTGAACCCGTGAGAGCGATCGCCGAGCGGGTTGCGGGCCGGGTCGCGGCGGCTCAGACACCGCTCGTCCTGACCGGTGCCGGGATGTCTGCCGAATCCGGCGTGCCGACATTTCGGGATGCGCAGACGGGAATCTGGTCTCGCTTCGACCCTGACGAATTGGCGACGCTGGAGGCGTTCCGTCGACGACCTGACGTTGTGTTCGGATGGTATCTGGGACGACTGCGTGATGTCGTGTCGATCGAGCCGCATGAGGGATACGCCGCGCTGGTAGAACTCGAGCGAATCCTGGGGTCGCTACCAATCGTTACCCAGAACGTCGATGGTCTGCATGGACGGGCAGGGAGTTCCGATGTTACGGAACTGCACGGGTCGCTGAGCGCGTTTCGCTGTGATGGAGGCGGGCACCCATTTCCGGTCGAGGACGTGTTGGCCCTGGACGTCGTCGGTCGGGATGGAAGGATGTCACCTCCCAAGTGTTCCTCATGCGGATGTCTCGTGAGGCCGGGTGTCATTTGGTTTGGGGAACTGCTTCCTGAGCAAGCGATGCTGCGTGCGGAGCAGCTGGCTGTTGAGAGTGACGTGGTGTTGCTGGTCGGGACGTCATCGGTTGTGTATCCGGCGGCCGGGTTGCCGGCCATCGCCCAGGCATCTGGTGCTTTTGTCATTGAGATCAATCCGGAGCCGACAGGGTTTACTGTGCAGTCCGACCTTTCCTGGCGAGCGCGTGCGGGCGCCGCCCTCACTGAGATTTCGAGGTTGGTTTCATCCATGAAGGCCACACTATGAGCTACGATGCGCGATTCAGGCGCACCAAGATCGTGGCGACGTTGGGTCCGGCCACAAGCACTGAGGAGGCCATCCGGGCGCTCCTGGACGCCGGTGTCAACGTCTTCCGTATCAACAGTTCTCACGGCACCCCGGCCACGCGGAGCGGTCTAATGGATATCGTCACCGGAATCCGTGAAGACACCGGAAAGCCGGTGGGGCTGCTCGTGGATTTGCAGGGTCCCCGGATCCGGGTAGGGGCACTGCCACAACCATTGGAACTCACAAAAGGCGCGGAAGTCGTGTTTGCCCCAGAAGGCAAGGCGCAGTTGGGAGAGATCCCCACGACCTATGACGCGCTCAGCAAGGATGTCAGTCCAGGCGATCGTATCCTGCTCGACGATGGGTTGTTAGGTGTTGAGGTACTGGTCGTGGCCCCACCCATCGTGAGGGCGCGGGTGAAATATGGTGGGACCCTGACGAGTCACAAAGGCATGAACCTTCCGGGTGTCCGCCTGAGCGCTCCCGCCGTAACACCGCGCGACCGAGAGGACATCCGGCTGGCGTCTGAACACGGTGCTGATTTCATCGGGTTGTCATTCGTCCGTCACCCCGAACAGATATGGGCCGTGCGTGGTCTGATCCCCGAGCACTTGCGCATCGTTTCGAAGATCGAACTCGCGACAGCCATGGACGATTTGGATCGCATTGTCGAAGCAACGGATGCGATCATGGTTGCGCGTGGGGATCTCGGTGTTGAGCTACCGTATGAGGAAGTTCCGCTCGCTCAGAAACGCGTCATCCAGTTGTCCAACCAATTGGGCCGCCCGGTTATCACGGCCACGCAGATGCTGGAGTCGATGATCGAACGCCCGCGACCCACCAGGGCAGAGGCTTCGGATGTAGCCAACGCCGTACTGGACGGAACAGATGCGGTGATGCTTTCGGCGGAAACGGCAGTTGGGGCCAATCCGGTAGAGTCCGTCCGCGCCATGGCGAGGATCGTTGAGCATGTTGAGCGGTCGGTGCTGGTCGATCAACTCCCGCGACGGCGACGATCGGACCGAGTTTTTGCCAACGGCGAGCCCTCAGTGGCGGATGCGATTGCCGTTGCCACGGTGACAGCCGCCGATATGCTGCATGTTACCATGATCGTTTGCTTCACCAGTAGTGGTTTCACCGCACAGCAGGTGGCCGCAGCGCGCCCAACAACGCCAATTGTCGGACTCACGCCGGAGCCCGTGACGTTCCGACAGATGGCACTGACATGGGGTGTGCTGCCCGTGTTTGCGGATCGGCAGCCGACGTATGAAAAGATGCTGGACTTTGCGCGTGAAGCGTTGAACGAGTTGGGCTACGTCGCGCCCGGCGAACAGGTCGTGGTGACCGCGGGAGTCCCGTTCGACGTTCCCGGCACGACCAACCTCCTCAAAGTCGAGGTCCTCTGAGTCAACGTCTCGTCATTCTCGGATCCGGTACCTCGTTCGGGGTTCCCGTCATCGGGTGTGATTGCAGCGTCTGTACGTCGAGTGACCCACGTGACGCCCGTACGCGCGTAGCTGCCCTGGTGGAGTCAGCCGGCAAGCGCATCCTCGTGGATACACCGCCCGAAATCAGACTTCAACTGGTGAAGGCCGGGGTCGCATCTGTTGATGCGGTGCTGTTTACGCACGAGCACGCAGATCATGTGCATGGGATTGACGACCTCCGTGCCGTATCCGTATCGGGTGGCACACTTCCCGTTTACGGTCCTGGTGGTGCGCTACGAGAGATCGAAAGACGGTTCGCCTACATATTCGACGGAACGCCGGCGCCCGACCAGAGTTCGAAACCCGACCTCGCAATCGAGGAAATCGAACCCGGAACGACCGTTCCCATTGCGGGCATGCCGGTGCAAGCCCTCCAATTCGACCATGGGCGGATGAACGTATTCGGGTATCGATTTGGGAGGATGGCGTATTTGACCGATGTGAAGCGCGTCTCCGGCGCCGCCATCGAAGCACTTACCGGACTGGATCTGCTCGTCATCAACGCCCTGTTCGAAAAACCGCATCCCGCCCACCTGTCGATACCGGAAGCGATCGACGTTGCGCGTGCGGTCGGGGCCAAACGAACGGTCCTCACCCATCTTACCCATCGGTACAGTCACGCCCACCTGGTCGAGCGGTTGCCTGAAGGAGTCGAACCGGCGTACGATGGCCTCGTCATCGATCTGGCAGAGGGGTGACATGCGGTGAACGGGTGCGATAGATTCCGCCGTCAGCGGCGTTGTCGCCCTCCGGGAACAAACGCCGCAGCCACTGTTTCCTACGGGTAGACAGTCGAAGGAGAGATTGATGGACGAGAAAGAGAGAGCGGTAGTCGTCGTGGAGCGTTCTGATAGTGGTCTGGGGTCGTTTCTCTTCGGGCTCGCAATCGGGGCTGGCGTCGCGCTTCTCTTCGCCCCCAAAAGCGGGGAAGAAACGCGTCGTGAGTTGCGAAACCGCGGTCGACAGCTGCGCGCCACTGCAGGCGAAAAGGCGGAAGAGCTGCAGGAGATCCTCAGCGGCGGTTACGAAGACACGAAGTCTCGTGTCGAGGACGGTATCGCCAGCGCCCGACAGGTCATCGAAGAAAAGCGTGACGGCGCCAAGGACGCGGTGGCTGCCGGGAAGGCGGCGGTGCACTCGGCTCGTGATGAGCTGGACCGTCGACTGTCCAAGGCGCGACGTGCCCGACGCACGAAGCCAGAGGCGGCGGAGGATGACGGAGACGAGGAGTAGCGCCTCCTCGATTGACCTCCGAAGCGATACGGTTACCGTCCCCTCGCCAGCCATGCGTCAGGCAATTTCCGGCGCGGAGGTTGGCGATGACGTGCTGGACGGTGACCCCACCACGAGACTCCTCGAAGCCCGTGTCGCTGAGCTGCTGGGGCACGAGGCCGCGTTGTTTTTCCCTTCGGGTACTCAAGCCAATCAAACCGCGCTCGGCCTCCACCTGCGCCCCGGCGATGAACTGATCGTCGACAATCAGGCGCATATCGTTCATCTCGAGCAAGGTGGGGCCGCGGCCCTATGGGGTGCCCAGGTCAGGACCGTGGATGGGGTTGACGGGGTGATCTCCGTCGATACCCTGGAGCCACTGATCAGGACCGGCGACCTGATGCATCCACACACCGGTCTGATTTCGGTCGAAAACACACACAACGCCTCGGGTGGACGGGTCACGAGCCTCGCCGGACTCGAGGCGATACGGGAGCTTTCTTCTTCTCATGGCGTACCGCTCCACCTGGACGGCGCGCGACTCTGGAATGCGGCGGCGGCCGCGGGCGTGAGTGTAAAGGCGTTCGGCAGCCTGGCGGATACCGTGATGGTGAGCTTTTCGAAGGGACTAGGTTGTCCGGCCGGCTCGTGTCTGGCAGGTTCAGCCGATTTGATGCGGCGCGGGCGTGCGTTGCGTCAGCGGTTGGGTGGGGGCATGAGACAGTCGGGTATCCTTACAGCGGCGTGTCTGTACGCCATGGACCACAATCTGGGAAGATTGTCCGAAGATCATGAGAGAGCCCGTTTGCTCGCCCACCTGTTCCGCGCCATCCCGCAGATCACAGTAACGAACCCGGACACCAACATTGTCATGATTGACTTGAAGCTGGAAACCGCTACCGAAGCGGAAACGCGGTTGCGCAGAGCCGGTGTTCTCTTGTCAGTGTTCGGTCCACGCCGGTTACGGGCGGTTACCCATTTACAACTCGACGATGGTGACGTCCGGGAGGCCGGTGAGCGAGTCGCAAGGGTTTTGTCCCGGGAGGCTGCGTGAAAGCCGTCGTTGTGGGTGCCGGTGAAGTCGGATACCACGTGGCGGAACGTCTGTCCCGCGAAGGCCATGATATTGTTGTCGTAGACGACAAGGGACACCGCTTGGAGTACGTGCAGGCGCATCTCGATGTCGGAGTGGTCGAGGGAAACGGAGCCAGTCCGTCCGTCCTTGCCCGAGCGGGGATCGATACGGCCGACATCCTCGTCGCCGTGACCAGCGTGGATGAAGTCAATCTGGTCTGCTGTGCGGGCGTGCGATCCCGTCCCGGAATGACAAAGATCGCTCGCGTTTCAAATCCGGATTTCTATTCCGGGGGGTCGGTGCTTCAGCCTGGTACGTACGCCGTGGATGTGATGATCAATCCCGAGCGGGAGCTGGCCCTCGAGACGTTTCGCCTGCTCCAGTCTACGGCCGCGACAGACATCGCCGTCTTCGCGGAGGGCGCGCTGCAAGTGATGAGTCTTCCGGTGATTGAAGGGGCGCCAGCCGCGGGAAAGTCGCTGGCCAGAATCGCCTCGGAGATTGGCGACGTGTCCATGTTGACCGCCGCTATCGATAGAAACGGGCAGACCCTCGTGCCGACAGGAGCGTCCACGATCGAAGTGGGTGACCGGGTCTATCTGGTGGTGACGCCAGGGACGATCGGCCTGGCACACGAGCAGTGCGGGCACAAGCGCTCTACCCTCAAGCGGGTCATGATTGCAGGTGGAAGCGTCGAGGCCTATTACCTCGGTCAACTGCTGAGACAACACCAGGTGCAGGCTACACTCCTCGTAGCCGATCGCGAGCGGGCTCAGGAATTGGCCGAGAAACTGGACAAGGCGCTGGTGCTCAATGGTGATGCGACGGACGTCGAGCTGCTCGAACTCGAGGGTGTCGGCGGTATGGATGCGTTCGTGGCACTGACGGACCAGGATCAAAACAACATCCTGTCAGCTCTGGTTGCCAAGCATGCTGGGGCCAAACAGGTCATCACGCTCGTCAATAAGATTGAATACGTTCCGTTGGCCAGGAGGATCGGTTTGGATGCGGCGGTGAGTCCCAGGCTGTCCGCCGCGAACGCAATCATGGGTCACATCCGCCGGGGCAGCGTGACGAAGGTGTCCACCTTCAAACACACGGAAGCCGAAGCAATTTCCTTCAACGTCTCCGCGCAGTCACCCATCATCAGCCGCCCTCTGGCGGATATCGAGCTGCCGGAAGGCACTCTCGTAGCGGCCATATCCCGGGGCGGTCAGGTGATCGTACCGCGCGGCCGTGATACGCTCGAAGCGGGGGACACGGCCATTATCTTTGCGCTGCCGGATGCGGTGGCGGATGTCGTGAAACTCTTCCCGGGCTAACAGGGTGCTGAAAAAGTGCTCCCGGAGGCGCGCGTTGGGTCGCGGCCTATGGACAATGGGGGCGGTGTAGTAGGGGGCCGCGAACCGCGGCGCTGCGAAGGGAGCCCTTTTTCAGCACCCTGCTAGCCCGGGAACGTTCAACGTCCAATGGTGAACGGTCAACTTTCAAGTTTTCGTCATCGATTCGATGGAGATGTTGGGCCTGGAATGCGTGTAAAGCACTTCCCTGGTTGATACTTGGACGTTGAACCTTCAAGGTTGGACGTTGTAAGTTGCTTCGGCCCCAGGTCCACAGGGCTCAGGTGCGTGAACCGCGTCAGGACCGTGAAGGTAGCAGCGCTAAGCGACGTCAGGGGTCGCTGTGGGTCGCCTGGGGTCACCTCGAGGAGTTCTATGTCGCATACAGCACTGGCTCGCAAATATCGTCCAAGGCGCTTCAGGGAACTCGTTGGCCAAGAGCACGTGGCGGCGGGCCTGGCGGGAGCGGTCGCAAAAACCCGGGTGGCTCACGGGTACCTGCTGACCGGACCTCGTGGAACCGGAAAAACGACCGCTGCACGCATTCTGGCCATGGCGCTCAACTGCGAGAATCCGCCTCAGGATGTCCCCGGCGAGCCGTGCGGTTCCTGCACCTCGTGTGACAGAATATGGGCGGGGTCGGCAAATCTGGATGTCGTGGAGATCGATGCGGCGAGCAATCGCGGGGTTGACGATGCGCGCGAGCTGAGGGAGCGAGCAATGTACGCTGCCTCCGGCCCGGACCGATACAAGGTTTACATCGTCGACGAGGCACACATGTTGACCCGGGAGGCCTGGAATGCCCTCCTGAAGATCCTGGAAGAGCCACCGAGTCGGGTGGTCTTTGTTTTTGCGACAACCGACCCCATGAAGATCGCCAGCACCACGACAGCCGTTCTGAGTCGGTTGCAGCGGTTCGACTTCCGAAGCATCGGCTCCCGGGCAATAGAGGGGCGGCTGACGCAAGTCGCCGCCGCGGAGAGCATGGAGATCGATGCGGACAGTGTCCGGCTGATCGGTCAGGTGGCAAACGGGGGCATGCGCGATGCTCTGTCTCTGCTCGACCAGACGCTGGCATTCGGTGACGGAGTGGTCTCCGTGGCGCGGGTTCGGGAGGCGCTAGGCCTCATCGATGATGAGGAATATGTCGAACTGCTTCGTATCGTCGCCGACAAGCGCGCCGAGGCGGTTTTCCCCTTCGTTGAGCGTCTGGTGAACATGGGCGCCGATCTGGAGCAGTTCGTCAACGGAATGGCGTCGGTCCTCAGGGCCTTGATGTTCCATCGGATCAACGGGTTGGATGAGGGCACCAGTCAGGCGATCCGTGCCGGCCTGGAGCAGTACGGCAACCGTTTTACGGCGGGTGATATCATGCGAATGATTTCGTTGCTCGCGGACGCGGAGGAGAACATTCGTCGCAGCCCGAATACCCGGCTTCATATCGAGACGCTTCTGCTGCACTGGACCCTGCTCGATCGGACGATCGATCTCGCGGATGTCCTGGCCGGCTTGGGCGGGGAGGGCGGAAGCACGACCGAGGGGCGCGAGAGTGCTCCGGCTTTGCGTCCTGCGGAACAACAACCATCTGCGTCGCCTGGCGGAAGCTCGACCGACGTGCGCGAAAGTGCTCCGGAGCGGAGATCAAATCCGGCATCTGAAGGCCAGGCCCGCGGAAATCCGTCCCCGGGATTGGCCAATCCACCACCAACCGAGGGCCAGTCTCGAGCTGGGCCCCCGGCAACCCCATCTTCGGGCTCCATAGGAGACCTGGAGGGCCTGAGGGCGGTGTGGGCTGACGTCGTGGACGTGGTGGGGCAGCGTAGTCCCATGCTTCGTGGGGCGATCTCCCAGTCGAAGCCGACAGCCATAGCCGCAGGCGTCATCGACATCGCGGTCGACGACGATATGCTGCTGGAGGGGCTCGAACGGAAACGTCAGCTCGTTGAGGGGGTCCTCGGTGAGTTCATAGACGGACTGATCTCGGTGAGGATCTCCAGCGGCACACGCCGCAATGAGGTTGGGGAAGGTGCCTCGAAGCGTCAGACTGCCGTAGACGACCGGGAGGCCAGACTTCGTACCTACCGGGCCCAGGACCCTTCTCTCGATGCCATGGCTGAGGCCCTGGATCTGGAACTCAGGGAGTAGGTTGCGGGTCCCCAACGTCGGGACTAGCTTCACACCCTGGGTTTTTCCATTTCAAGCCCTTACCCTATGTCCGATCTCAGCCAACTACTCCAACTCGGCCAGCAGATGCAGGGTCGCATGACCCAAATGCAAACCGAACTGACCCAGCGGTCGGTCATCGGTTCGGCCGGAGGTGGAATGGTGACTGCCACCGCCGACGGTCGGGGGCATATTAAGGGGGTCAAGATTGACCCGGCAGTCCTGGTCGAGGCAGATGCGGAAATGCTGGAAGACTTGGTTGTCGCGGCGGTCAGTGATGCGCAGCGTCGCGCGGAAGAGGTGTACCGGGCTGAACTCCAGAAGGTGACTGGCGGACTGCCGCTCCCGTTTCAGCTCCCACTCTAGCAGTGTCAGCAATTGACGAACTCACGGCGGAGTTCGCCAAATTGCCCGGAATCGGACGCAAGACGGCGGCGCGCCTGACGTTCCACCTACTCAAGCAGCCCCGTGGCGCCGTGGACCAATTGGCGCGGATAATACAGGCGGTGGCAGACCGGGTAACTATTTGCGGTCAGTGCGGCACGTTTGCCGAAGCTCAGCTTTGTACAGTTTGCTCCGATACCAGACGAGATGGCACCGTGATCTGTGTGGTCGAGGAAGCCGCCGACATCGCTTCTATTGAGCGCACAGGAGAATATCGGGGGTTGTACCACGTTCTCGGGGGCCACATCTCGCCGTTGGACGGGATCGGCCCTGAGGAACTGCGGGTAGAGGCCCTGCGAAAGAGGCTGGGAAATGGGACTCAGGTCGGTGAGGTGATTCTCGCGACCAACCCTTCCATGGAGGGCGAGGTCACTGCAACCTACCTCAGGGACGTGCTGGGTGGATTTGAGATTCGGGTGACGCGGATTGCGCTGGGGCTGCCGATGGGGGGAGATTTGGAGTACGCCGACCGGGTAACGATCGCTCGAGCCCTGGCTGCCCGTCGAGACATGTAAGAGGGTTGACGGGATGAACGCCGAGAACCGGGGCAGGAAAGCGGCAGTTCTGGACGGTGGATCCGGTTTCACTCCTTGGGATCGGCAGGCGATCCTGTGAGGAGTGGTCGTGCTTTGGCCGGGGTCACGGCTTTTGTCATGGGAACGGCTTTGGGAGCGGTTTTTGCGCAGCGATCCATGGGCCGTCACCGTCGCGACCTGTTCAGTAGCCGGCCGTTGCGTCGCCTGTCGGCTTTGGGATATTTAAGCGGTCACCCAAGCGTAGATACGGTGCAGCTCCTTCACGACTACGTTGCCTGGGAGACGCACCCTATGCTGCTTCGGAGGGCCCAAGCCATTGCGAAACGGATGGAGGCCAAACTTGGATAAGGTGATAAGCTCATGAACGGTGCGGGAACATGGGCGCTCGACGAAGCTGATTATCACCGGATAAGTGAGCATTTATCCGATCTCTTGCGCGAGTCCAACGCGCGGTGTGCCATGCTGGTGGATCGCACCGGGCAACTCCTGTGCAAATCCGGAGAGTCCATGTCGTTCGATGCCACAGCGTTTGCCTCGTTGACCGCTGCCGATTTCAGTGCCAACGATCAGTTGGCCAAAATGATTGGTGAAGAAGATTTTGCATCCCTGTTCCATCAGGGCGAGAAAGAGTCCATGTATCTGGCTGATGTGGCCAGAAGGGTGATATTGGTGGTGCTGTTCGATGAACGGACCACCGTCGGATTGGTTCGGCTGCGGGTGCGGCAGACAGTGAGAGACCTGAAACAACTATTCGAGGATATGTTCGACCGTGCGCCACGCGTTGAAGGGGGTCGGAGTGCCGGGTTGCTCGAGGGCGCAGAAGATGAGATCGACAGGCTTTTCAGTGACTAACGCGGAGGGGGACTGATCATGTCGATGATCAACTACGCCTCCCGCGAAATCAACTGTAAGCTGGTCTACTACGGTCCTGGGCTGGGTGGCAAAACTACCAATCTCGAGCATGTGTACGGCAAGGTAGCACCGGAACGGCGCGGGAAGATGGTCTCGTTGGCCACCGAAACCGAACGGACTCTGTTCTTCGATTTCCTGCCGGTGGATCTCGGTACCATCCGTGGATTCAAAACACGCTTTCACCTCTATACGGTTCCCGGTCAGGTGTACTACAACGCCTCTCGGAAGTTGATTCTCAAAGGGGTCGACGGCGTGGTATTCGTCGCAGACAGTCAAGTGGATCGCATGGAGGCGAACCTCGAATCCATGCAGAACCTCTACGACAACCTCACGGAATACGGCTACGACCTGCGTAAGACCCCCTTTGTGCTTCAGTACAATAAACGGGACCTGCCGAATGCTGCCCCAATTCCCGATCTGCAGGCACAACTCAACCCCGGTTGGGAGGTTGAGGATCCAGCGCGCCAACGAGCGATGCCGGACCCGGAGAGAGACGGGGAGTTTCTCATTCAGCAGGTGGACGGTACCTGGATCGAGCGCGTGCCGTACTTCGAGTCCGTTGCCATGAGGGGAGATGGTGTGTTCGAGACCTTGCGCCATGTCGCAAAGCTCGTTCTCAAGACGCTGAGTTAAATGACTCCGCCCGCCACCATTTGGACGCTCCCCAACGTTCTGACCATAACGAGGATCGGGTTGACCCCGGTCATCGCTCTGGTACCCTTCATTGAAGGGTACCTTCCAAAGCTGATCGCGTTTGTCGTATTCCTGATTGCCGCGGCCAGCGACATCTACGATGGAAGACTCGCGCGTGAGCGCGATCAGATAACGGATCTCGGAAAATTACTGGATCCCCTCGCCGACAAGTTGTTGCTCATCGCCGCACTCATACCGATCTACGTTATCTCGACCTCAATGAGTCAGTACGAAATCCCCTGGTGGGGAAATGTCCCACTCGTCGTGCTCATTCTGCTGCTTGGAAGAGAACTCTTGATGACCCTGTTTCGGCAGTTCGCGAAACGCAGGGGTGTCGTTATCGAGGCGTTGGGGCCGGGCAAGCTCAAAACGATCATGCAGGATATCTTCCTCGGAGCCATGATCGGTTGGTTTGCCTGGAAGGATATGAGCGAACACTTTGGATGGCGCACCGGCTGGCTGGGAGCACTTTGGGAGC